>Ga0207710_10000626_pt1 | contig 20406 bp, 15 predicted proteins | sample KBSS24metaG_FD_184400 | JGI IMG/M metagenome (GOLD analysis project Ga0207710, IMG submission 184400) | Switchgrass rhizosphere microbial communities from Kellogg Biological Station, Michigan, USA - KBS S2-4 metaG (SPAdes) (version 2) | ecosystem: Host-associated > Plants > Roots > Rhizosphere...
GGCGTCGAGATGGCCGGCGCGATCCGCGAGCTCTCCGAGTACATCCTGTCGCACGATTTCCGGTGGATCGAGGCGAGCGCGGCGCGCGTCCTCCTCGTCGAGGCGGGCGATCGCGTCCTCCCGTCGTTCCCCAGTGAGCTCTCGCAGAAGGCGAAGGAGCAGCTCGAGGAGCTCGGCGTCGAGATCCGGACCAGCACGCGCGTCACGAAGATCGACGGCGACGTCGTGACGTTCACTTCGAGTCCTCCGGACGCTCGTGGTCCCTCCCGGACTCCGTCCAGCGACGCTGGACTCCGTCCACTCGGGGTCACTCCGAGTCCTTCGGATCCCCGTGGTCCCTCCCGGACTCCGTCCAGCGATGCTGGGCTCCGTCCGCTCGGGGTCGACGTGTCGGTGCGCGCCGCCGCGGTGGTGTGGGCCGCCGGCGTGCGTCCGACCCGCCTGAACGCGCAGCTCGGCGTCCCGGTGGACAGGCAGGGGCGCGTCGTCGTCGAGCGCGACGCGTCGCTCCCCGGGCACCCCGAGGTGTTCGCGATCGGCGACATGGCGGCGATGAAGGGCGACGACGGCGAGGTGCTGCCCGGCCTCAGCCCGGTGGCGATGCAGGAGGCGCGCTTCGTCGCGAGGGCGATCGTGAGCACGATGCGCGGGAGGGCGCGCGGCACGTTCCGCTACAGGGACAAGGGGACGATGGCGACGATCGGCCGGTCGCGCGCGGTCGCGCAGACCGGAAAGCTCCGGACGAGCGGTCTCATCGCGTGGCTCGCGTGGCTCGTTGTCCACCTCTGGTATCTCATCGGCTTCCGGAACCGCGTCGCGGTGATGCTCACGTGGGCCTGGTCGTATTTCACCTACCAGCGCGGCGCGCGCCTCATCACCGGCCGCGTCGATGAGCGCGTTGCGCCGTACGACGGAGCGGCGCGCGAGCCTCCGCTCACGCAGCGCCACACGGAGGGCGCCGCCTCGGCGCCTCTGCCCGCGCCGCCTGCGTGACGGCGCGGGAGTGCTCGCGGATGTTCGGGGAGAGATTGACACTGCTCCTCCGCCGGGGGCAGCATGCCGTCGACCGTCAGATGGTCACGTCGAATGGCGCTGTAGCCGCGCCACTCGACGAGTCTGCTGGACGCCTCACGGAAGAAGCGGGCGATGCACATTCGAGAATTCAAGATCCAAGGCTTCAAGTCGTTCGCGTCCGCCCACTTTCACTTCAATTCGGATTTGAACGTGTTGACAGGGGCGAACAATAGCGGAAAGACCACGGTCCTCGAGGCAATCGCCTTGTGGACGGAGTGCTTCCGGAAGCGACTCTGGGTCATCGGCAAGACCGACAACAAGCGAAAGCTCAAGCCCGGGCAGTACCGTTTGGACACAGAGGCTTATCTCGACATCGACTCCGTCCGCAGCCCCAATTTCGGTGATATTTTTCACGACCTCGAGACGGACAAGGACAATCCGATCGCGCTCGAGGCGACGCTCGTCAACGGCGACGATGAACTGACCGTCGGGTTCACCATTCGGTACGCGCGGGGCAGCAACTACATCGTGGATCTCAAGGACGCCGAGCAGTTCCCTTTTGCGAAGTTCAACGATTTTTTCGAGCGACTCTCTGATCCGTTCAATGTCGTCTACGCCTCCCCGGTGGCGGCGTTGCTTCCGCACGAAGACTTCGAGACCCTCCCGAAGATCCATCGGCAGGTCAACACTCGACAGTCGATGCAGGTGCTGCGGAATCGTCTCTATCAGTTGAAGAAGGACGCCGTACGCTTCGCTGCCTTCACCTCCAGCGTCGTGCACGTCCTCTTCGGCGGGCAGCAGAGCATGGAGTTCTCCTTTCTCGGAGACGAAACGAAGGACGTCGAGTTGCCCGTTCGTGTGAGTTTTGGCGCGAAAGACATCGCCAAAGACATTTCGCTGCTCGGGAGCGGCGCGGTGCAGATCATCGAGATCATGCTGGCGGTCCACAGTGAACCGCGTGACTTGAATATCATCCTGCTCGACGAGCCCGATTCACACATCCACCGCGACATCCAACGACGGCTCGTGCAGAAGCTCGTCGAGCATACCGCTGGGACGCAGGTGTTCCTTACCACGCACAACGAGAGCCTCGTACGAAGTACGTCCCCGGGACACCTCTTCCATCTAGAGCCACGTCAACGAAAGACCTACTGGCCCGTGTACCGGGACGGCGGCGCCGTCGGACAGAAGATCGGACTGCAGCCGAGCGTCCACCTCAAGGTCCTCAAGATGCTCGGAAGCGAGACGTCGATCGATTTTCTCAACGCTTTGGAAGCCGAGCGGCTCGTCTTGGTCGAGGGTGAGGACGACGCGCGGTCGATTCAGGCGATCGTCGATCGGGCCGTATCGAACGCACCTCCATTTCGCGCGATGTACTGGTCGTTCGATGGTGTCGATCGGATCCTTCAGCAGATCGTCGCGTACAAGGACGTCTTCTCGCACTTCAAGAACGACAAGTCGCTCTGGGAGAAAGCGGTCCTCGTGATCGACCGGGATGATCTGATCGACTCCCAACGCGACGCGATGCGCGACGGTCTCGCGCAGAAGCTCGGTATTCCGGTCTACGTATCGACGTCGTATACGATGGAGGCGACGGTGCTCTCCGACGTCGGGAAGCTGAAGGCTCTCATCGCGCAGTTAGCATTCGTGGAGACCGGGGCCGTCGCCGATATCACAAAGATCGACGCCCTGGTCAACGATCGCGTCGCTGTCCTTCGGGCCGAGCTGGCGAAGAAGATCGCCAGTGAAAGATTCAAAAACGATCTCTATCACCGTCTCCAGAACCGCCGCGACAAGTTGGATGACCTCAAGATCAAGAACGTCGTCTCCACGAACGACGGATCTCTGCAGCCGAGCTTCGACGCCTGGGCAAATGCGGCGCTGGCGCAGGGGAAGCTTCACCTACTGGCGAACAAGGAGGACGTCGCGACGCTGATTGAGCACGTCTATCGAGGGTTAGAGCTGCCCTTTCGAGCCGCGGACTTGTTCGAGCGGCTGGTCAGAGCGGCGTCTCCGTCGACCTGGTTCGACGAATGGCGCGAACTGCGAGCTGCCGTGCTGCCGTGACGAAGTCGAGGGGCGGTTACCGTTGCCCCGCTACGGCGCCCGCTCCGTCGTCGCGACGCGTGCTCACCTCGTCCCGAACACGCGGATCATCTTCACGAGCTCGGTCACGACGTCCGGCTTGTCGACGAGGTCCGGGCTCTCGGGCATCGAGGCGCTCTTTCCGACCGCGGCGCCGCCCTTCACGATGATCCGTCGGATCTGATCGTCGTCGACCGCCTTCTGCCAGGCCGGGTCGGTGTAGTCGCGCGGCCGCGGCTGGAGCATCGCCGAGGACGGGCCGTTGCCGCGCCCGTCCGGGCCGTGGCAGAGCGCGCAGCGCGTCGTGTAGATCTGCTGCGCGCGCTCCTTCGGCGTCGCCGCGACGGTCGCCGAGGGCGCGGTGATCGTCTGCTCCTCCGGCGGCGGAGGCTTCGGCTTCGAGCACGCGAGCGCGAGCGACGCCGTCACGGCGAGCGCGGGCCACGCCGCCGGGCGGAGGACCCGCGGAGTCAGTGGTGCCCCTCGCCGGTCGCCGGCTTGCCGACCGTCTCCGCGGCGCCGCCCTTCTCGCCCTCGACGCCGGGCTTCTCGGCGCCCTTCTCGCTCGTCGCCCCCTCGTGCTTCGCCGCCTCGTGGTGCACGGGCGGGGTGTATCCGCCGGGCGCGGCCGCGCCGGTGCTCGGGAGCACCTGCGTGCCTTGCTCGTCGTCGACCTGCCCGCGGTGATCGGTGTCGTTCAGCGTGTACGCGAAGAAGACGCCGATGAAGAGGAGGCCGGAGATGAAGATGACGGCGTTGAACTTGCTGTCGTACTTCAGGTGCATGAAGAACATCACCACCAGCGTCGCCTTGATCGACGCGATGACGACCGCGACGGCGAGGTTCGCCGGGCCGAGGTGCACGTACGACACCCCGACGGTGAGCAGCGTGAGCGCGATGAGCCCGAGGAAGATCCCGACGTAGAACCTCGCCGACGAGACGTGCGCGTGCACGGCGCCGTCGTCGTGGTGGTGCCCGTCGTGAGCGTCGTGATGCGCTGCCGTGTCGTGAGCCATCGTCATGCTCCAATCAGTCGATCAAGTACAACAGCGGGAACAGGTAGATCCACACGAGGTCGACGAGGTGCCAGTAGAGCGCCGCGATGTCGACCGGGGTGAAGAACTCCTTGCTGAACTCGCCGCGCTCGTTGCGCCGCCAGATCCAGATGAGGACGCCGATCCCCACGATGATGTGGAGCGCGTGGACGCCGGTCATCATGAAGTAGAGCGAGAAATACGACGACGCGTGCGCCGGGAGGTGCTCCGACGGCTCGAGGTTCGTGTGGAACCCGAGCGACGCGGGGAAGATCGAGGACACGTCGTACGCGTGACCGAAGTACTTCCCGGGGAGGAGCCCTTCATTGAACTTCGCCCCGTACTCGAAGTACTTCACGCCCAGGAAGATGAACGCGCAGGCGATCGTGACGAGCAGGAACATGCTCGTCATCTTCTTCTGGCCGAGCTGCGTGGCGCGGACGGCCATGGCCGCCGTCCAGCTCGAGAAGAGGAGGACGATCGTGTTGCCGGCGCCCATCACCTTGTTCAGCTCGTGCGACGCGCCGCTGAACGCCTCGGGGTACCAGCTCCGGAAGACGCCGTAGGCGACGAAGAGGCCGCTGAAGAAGAGGAGCTCCTGCACGAGGAACGTCCACATCCCGAGCTTGGCGGACTCGAACTGCTGGACCGGCGTGTCGAAATGGTGCGCGAGGAACTTCGGGTGCTCGTGCTCGTGCTCGTCGTGACCGTGGTCGTCGTGGCCCGCGGCGTGCGGATCGACGACGCTGCTCGCTTCGGCGCTCATTTCTCGCTCAGCTCCTCTTCGGTCGCCAGGTGGTAGTCGTACGGACCGCGCGTGAGCGTCGGCACCTTGACGAAATTCGCGAGGGGAGGGGGCGTCGCCGTCTGCCACTCGAGCGCCGCCGAGCCCCACGGGTTGCGCGTCGACTTCTTCCCGCTCTTGAGCGACATGACGAACATCACCGCCATCGTCAGGAAGCCGAAGCCGAGGATCCACGAGCCGATGGTCGACGTCTTGTGGAAGATCTCGAACTCGGGGAGGTAGTCGTAGTACCGCCGCGGCATCCCGCGCGAGCCCATGATGAACTGCGCGACGAACGTGACGTTGAAGCCGATGAAGACGAAGAACCAGGCGAACTTCGCCATCTTCTCGTCGTAGAGCTTGCCGGTGATCTTCGGCCACCAGTAGTGCAGGCCGCCGACGAAGCCCATCACCGTGCCGCCGACCATGACGTAGTGGAAGTGCGCCACGACGAAGTACGTGTCGTGGAGGTGCACGTCGATCGCGAGGACGCCGAGGAAGAGGCCGGTGAGCCCGCCGATCGTGAAGAGGAAGATGAACGACAGCGCGTAGAGCATCGGCGACTCGAGCCGGATGCTCCCCTTCCACAACGTCGCGACCCAGTTGAACACCTTCACGCCGCTCGGGATGGCCACGAGGAACGTGAGCGCCGAGAACACCATCGTCGCGTACTCGCTCATCCCGCTGACGAACAGGTGGTGGCCCCAGACGAGGAAGCCGAGGAGGGCGAGCGCGAGCGAGCTCATCGCGACGAACATGTACCCGACGATCGCGCGGCGGCTGAACGTCGAGAGGATCTCGTTCACGACCCCCATGCCCGGGACGATCATGATGTAGACGGCCGGGTGCGAGTAGAACCAGAAGAAGTGCTGGAAGAGCACCGGGTCGCCGCCGAGCTTCGGATCGAAGATCCCGAGGCCGAGGAACCGCTCCATCGTGAGGAGGAGGAGCGTGATCGCGAGGACCGGCGTCGCGAGCACCTGGATGATGCTCGTCGCGTAGAGCGCCCACGTGAAGAGCGACAGGCGCGTCCACGTCTGCCCGGGCGCGCGCAGCTTGTGCACCGTGACGAGGAAGTTCACGCCGGTGAGGATCGACGAGAAGCCCATGATGAACGCGCCGAGCACCATCGGGATGACGGCCGAGTTCGTCGTCGTCGAGTACGGCGTATAGAACGTCCACCCCGTGTCGACCGCGCCGTCCACCATGCTGTACACGGCGAAGCACGCGCCGAACGCGTAGATGTACAGCGACATCAGGTTCAACCGCGGGAACGCGACGTCCTTCGCGCCGAGCTGGATCGGCAGGACGAAGTTCCCGAGCGCCGCGGGGATCGACGGGATGATGAAGAGGAACACCATCACCACGCCGTGCAGCGTGAACATGCGGTTGTACATGTCCGCGTCCATCAGCGTGCGGCCGCGCGTGAACAGCTCGAGCCGAACGAGGAGCGCGAAGGTGCCGCCCAGCGCGAAGGCGATGAGCACGAGCACCAGGTACATGATGCCGATCCGCTTGTGATCGAGCGTGAAGAGCCACGACGCGATCCCGCGCGTCGCCTTCAAGTAATTCTCGTTCGGATCCGGCGTGTCAGCGTGACTCCGGGCCGGTGCAGTGGTCGATACGGCTCCCATGGTGCTGTCCTTGCCCTCGCGTCAGAGCGTCTTCATGTAGGCTATGATGGCGTCGATCTGCTTGTCGCTGATCGTGTACGGCGGCATCTGCGTCGTGACGAACGTCGAGACGATCTTCGCCTGCGGCTTCAGGATCGACTCCTTCACGTAGTTCTCGTCCACCTTGATGGTGCCGCCGTCGGTGAACGTCTCGTCGCGCCCCCAGATCCCCTTCCACGTTGGCCCGGGCGACTTCGATCCGTCGATCGAGTGGCACGTGTTGCACGCGTTCTTCGTGTAGAGGCGCTTCCCCCAGGCCGCGGGCTCTTCGCCCGGCTCGGGGCCTTCCCCCTCCTTCAGGAACTTCTGGAACTCGGCGTCGTCCACGACGTGGATGGTGGCGAGCATACCGGAGTGGCTGGTGCCGCAGTACTCCGCGCAGAAGACCTGCATCGGCCCCTTCGTGTTCGGCGTGAACCATACGTTCGAGTACATCCCCGGGACGGCGTCCTTCTTCGCGCGCGCGCCCGGCACGAAGAAGCTGTGGAGCACGTCCTCCGACGAGATGACGAACTTCACCGGCTTGTTCACCGGGATCTTCACCTCGCCGTTCACGCGCATCCCGGTCGGGTACTCGAACTCCCAGCGCCACTTCTGGCCGCGCACGCGGATCTCGAGCGCGCCCTCCTGGGCCACCGCGTTGTGCACGTACACTTTGAAGCCGAGGTGGAAGAGGACGACGATGAAGAAGAGCGGGATGACCGTCCACGCCACTTCGAGCTTCAGGTTGTGCCCGACCGGCGCCGCCTTCACCCCCGGCCGGCGGCGGAACTTGACGATCGAGTACAGCATCACCCCGACGATGATCGCCGTGAAGATGACGCTGAACCAGTAGACGAACATGTACAGGTCGTCCACCTCGGCGGCGCCGGTGGAGAGCTGCTGGGGGAGCTGAAAATTCGGGTCGGTCGTCATGTGGATTCCGTTTTTGCAGCGGCCGAGCCGCCAGCGGGCGGCGCGTGGGGGAGATCGGTCGACGCGGCGCGGACGCCCTCGTGACCTGCGTGCGCGGCGACGGACCGCGCTTCGGGGAGGGCCTCGTCGCGGCTCGCGCCGCCCGTGGGATCGGAGAGATCGGCGTGCTCCGCGAGCTCGTCGCGCTCGGCGTGCTCCGCGAGGTGGGCGCGCTCCTGCGCCGCGAGGCTCGCGGCGTGGACGGCCGCGCGGCGCCGTTCGCGCGTCCACATCATGGCGAGGAACGCGCCCAGGACGACCGCCGTCAACGCTCCGCCGAGGCGCATCACGCGCGTCGCGAGGAGCACGTATTTCCCGCCCTGCGGATCGTAGTGGTAGCAGTAGAGGATGATCTGCTCGATCGTCGAGATCGAGCGGCCGTTCGCCGCCTCGAGGAGGCCGACGCGCACGTCGGTGGGGCTGTACTCGAGCCCGTAGAGATAGCGCGCGAGCTGCCCGTTCGGCTTCGCGAGCATCACGACCGTCGGGTGCGCGTACTGCCCCTGGCGCTCGTCGTACTCGTACTCGAAGCCCGCCGCCTGCGCGACGCGATCGATCTCGTCTTTGCGGCCGACGAGGTAGTGAAAGCCCGCCTCCGATCCGGGCCGGCCGTACTCCGAGACGATCGCGGCGCGCTTGTTCCGCGCGGTCTCCGGCGTGTCGCGCGGGTCGATGCTGACGACGACGACGTCGAACTGATCGCCGACCGTCCACGCCACGTCCTTGAGCGCCGCGGCCATCGCGTTCTGCACCATGCTGCAGAGCACGGGGCACGAGTGGTACGCGAGGAGGAAGACCGCCGGCTTCTTGCCCGTGAAGTACGCCCCGAGGCGCACCGGCGTGCCGCTCTCGTCGCGGAACTGCGCGTCGAGCGGGAGCTGCCCGTCGAGGTGCTCGTTCACGCCGACGTGGAGGAGCTCCTTCGGCGTGTTCGGATCGTCCGACCCCGCGCGGGCGCGCGCCGGCGCGAGCGCCAGGGCGCACGCGACCAGCGAAGCGAGCAGGATGCGGAGCGGCTGCACGGCGTTCGTCCTCGATCGCTCAGGTGTGCCCGGCGTCCGCGCCGTTGCCCGCTCCGCCGCCGTTGCCCGCTCCGGCGCCGCGTCCGCCGCCATTTCCGCCGCCGGGGCTCGGCGTGGTAGGGGGACGATCGACGGCGCCTTCGCGGCGGAGCCCGCCGGTCGCGCCGGCGTCGCCGGTGGTCACGGTCGATCCCGCGTCGCCCGCGACGGTCGCCGTCGCGCCGCCGTCCGCGGCCGGCGCGTTCAAGGTCGGGCTCGCGGTCGCCGCGCCGCCGTCGGTCGCCGCCGCCGCGCTCGCCGCCTTCGCCCGCTCGCCCTGCGCCCAGCCGACGAGCGGCGCGTCGTCGCTCGACGGCTCCGGGGTGATGAGCGGCGCCCCCTCACGCCCCTTGAGGGCGAGGTCGTGCATCGCGCGGTCGATCGGCAGCGCGCTCCCCGTGAGCTTCTGTCGCTCGTCGGCGCGGAGCTTCTGGAGCTCGTCGGGGGTCGCGATCTTCGCGCGCGCCTCCGACTCCATCATGTCGATGAAGTACGAGTCGAATACGAACTTCAATCCGACCAGCGTGACCAGCGTGCTGATCGCGATGGTGAGAATGAGCCGATTCCTCGTCGGGCTTTGGTCGGTCGCCATGGCTTCTGGTTCCTACGCGTTCTCGAAGTGAAGCGCGCGCGGCAAGCGCGGGTCGCCTACGGGGATGAGCGAGTGCTTCTGCATCTGGTAGAGGACCACCGTCAGATAGAGCCCCCCGACCGCGAACAGGCAGGCGAGGTCGAGCCAGTGGACGGAGAAATCCGCCTGCGCGTAGTTCGGCATCACGAGCCAGTAGATGTCGACGACGTGCATGACCAGGAGCCACGACGCGCCGAGCGTCAGCATCTGGAGCCGGCGCTTCACGTTGCGCGACAGGAGGAGGAAGAACGGGATCACGAAGTGCGCGATGATCAGCGCGACGCTCACGCTCGCCCACGGACCTTCGTCCCACCGGCGGTGGAAGAACGTCGTCTCCTCGGGGAGCGCCGCGTACCAGATCAGCATGAACTGGGAGAAGCCGATGTACGCCCAGAACACCAGGAAGCCGAACATGAGCTTCCCGAGGTCGTGGTAGTGCTCGATCGAGATCTCCTTCTCGAGGAACCCGTTCGCGCGGATCGACGAGGTGACCACGATGATGAGCGCGAGGCCCGAGACCACGGATCCGGCGAAGCAGTAGACGCCGAAGATGGTCGAGAACCACGACGGCTCGAGCGACATGATCCAGTCGAAGGCGGCGAACGTGAGCGTCAGCGCGAAGAGGATCGTCGCGGGCGGCGCGAAGCGCTTCAAGGACAGCGTGATCGAGGCGTCCTTCGTGCGGTCCTGGCGCGTCGAGTCGGAGAAGAGCTTCCACCCGATCCACGCCCAGACGACGAGGTAGAGGACCGCGCGGAACGTGAAGAAGCCCTCGTTCAAATACGGGCGCTTCGCCGCGAGCACTTCGTGTTCGGCGACCTCGACCGGATCGCCCCGCCCGCCGTGGCCGGCCTCGGCGGCGCCTTCGTGGGCGGCCGCCGCGCCGTGCTCGGCGTGGGCGCCCACCGCTCCTGCGTGCGCCGCGCGCGGGGTTGGGCCGCCCTCGGCGCCGCGCGCCGCGTGGTCCGGAGCCGCGGGGGCGCGGCCGTGCTCGCCGTCCTGCAGTGTCGCGGACGTCGTGCGCGTCTCCGACGCCTCCGCCTTGTCGTGGTGGAGGTCCTGGTGGAGCCACGGAAAGAGGTGGCCCTTCACCGCCCAGACCGGCACGTACAGGATCGCGATCGCGATCATCCCGCTCGCGAAGAGCTCCGCGGTGCGGCGCACCGTGATGCTCCACCCGGCGCTCGTCAGGTGCTGCATCAGCACGAAGAAGATCGCGCCGAGGCCGAGCGAGAGGAACACCTCGAAGCCGAAGAGGTAGGAGAACGCGAACCGCTTCGGGTCCATGGAGAACCCGATCGCCGCGCCCACCGCGCCGATCCCGCCGATCGCGGCGGTGGTCTTCCACGCGGTCGCCCACGGGTTCGCCGCGGGGAGGACGTAGGACGACGCGCCCTTCGACGCGGCGGCGGGCTTCTTCGCCTCGCCCGCGTCGTCGCTCTTCGCGGCGGCGCTCTTCGCCGGGGGCGCGCCCTTGCCGGGCGCCGATTTCACGTCGCCCGGCTTCGCCGAGGACGCGGGCTTCTTCGTGGTCTTCTTCTCGTCCGTCACGGCTTTGTCTCCGCGGCAATCCGCTCTTGGCTCAGCTCGAGGGCGCGCACGTAGCTCACGATCGACCAGCGATCGGCGATCGGGATCTGCGGTCCGTACGCCGGCATCGTCCGGACGCCGTTCGATATCGTGGCGAAGATCTGGCCGTCCGGGAGGTGCCGGATCCGATCCTGGTGGAACGTCGGCGGCTTCAGCATCCCGTGGCGGACGACCATCCCGTCGCCGCTCCCGGTCGCGTCGTGGCAGGGCGTGCAGTAGATGCCGAAGCGGTCCTGTCCGCGCTTCACGAGCGCGTCCATCCCGCCCGCGCGATCGACGACCGCCTGCGGGACCGTGAGCACGTACCCGGAGCCGTCCTCGAGGCGCCCCTTGCCGATCGCCTCGTCGATCTCCGTCTCGCGCGACACCGTCCCGGGCGGCGGGACACGCATGTTGCGGTGATCGTCGAACAGGTCGTTCGTCTCCTGCATGTTGTAGCGAGGCTGGTCGTACATGTTGCGGATCGGGACGATCGGCGTCTCGCGCGAGGTCTCGCCGCGACATCCGGCGACGGCGACGGCGAGCACGCAGACCGACAGCGCGGGGACGATCGCGCGCGCAGAGCGCGCGGGGGGGACGAAGCGGCGCTTCACGGGAGTTCCTCCTCGACGAGCTCGATGAAGCCCGGGTGCGTCTTCTCGAGGAGCTCGCGCGTCCTCTCCAGCTTGAACTTCGGATCCGCCGCCTCGACCGAGACGAAGAACCGGTCGTCGGAGAACGAGCGGAATCGGTCCGAGTTGAAGATCGTGTGGTGGTGCTGCGGGATCTTGTTCAAGTGGAACATCCCGAACACCGCGGCGAACGCGGAGAACAGGATGGTGAGCTCGAACATGATCGGGATCATCGACGGGAGCGACGCGGCGCCCGACGGCTTTCCGCCGATGTTGAGCGGGTAGTCGACGCCGTTCATCCACCAGATCATCGTGAACGCCGCGGTCACGCCGGTGAGGCCGCCGCAGAGGACGATCCACCCGAGGTGCGAGTCCGGGAGCCCCATCGCGCGGTCCATCCCGTGCACCGGGAACGGCGTGTGCGTGTCGAAGCGGGTGTACCCCGCGTCGCGGAGCTTCGAAGCGGCGTGCATGCACGCGCCCGGCGAGTCGTACTCGGCGAGGTACATCGCGGCGCGCCGCGGCGCCGGCTTCTTGCCGGGCTTGTCGGCGTGCTCGCTCGCCGCGCGCGCCGGGCCGCGGTGCGCGCCGCCCTCGCGATCGTGCTCGTCGATCTTGCCGTACGTCTTGAGCGGCGCCTCGTCGTCCGAGTCGGCGGGCGGCGTCGGCTTGCCCTTCGGCTCGATGTCTTCCTTGCCGTGCGGCGTCGACGTCATGACCTCACCCGGCTCCTGCTTCGCGTCGGCGACCACGGCCGCCTCGCGCTCCGACTCGGCGGCGCCCTCGGTCTCGCGGCGCACTCCGGCGACGCCGGCGTGCGCGATGCCGACCTCGTGCGGAGACTTCGCGTCCTTCTCCTCCAGGTCCTCGGCGCGCTCGAGCGCCTCGCGCGCGGCCTTCTCGAGCCCTTCTTTGCGTGTCTTCTTGAGCGAGGAGTCGTCACTCATGGCTCACTCTCCGGGCACCAGCGCCGCGTCGGCGCCGTGGGCAAGGCTCTCGTCCCCTTCGTGCTCGCGCTCTTTGGCGTGGTCGTCGCCCGCGTGCGGGTCCGCCGCCGGGAGGACGCCCTTCACCTCGGCGATGGCGATCATCGGCACCCACCGGATGAAGAGGAGGAAGAGCGTCATGAACAGGCCGAGCGTGCCGGCGTACGTGCACATGTCGATGAGCGTCGGGTGGTAGTAGCCCCACGACGACGGGATGAAGTCGCGGTGGAGCGACGTCACGATGATGACGAAGCGCTCGAACCACATGCCGATGTTGATGACGATCGAGATGACGAACATCACCGGGATGCTGCGCCGGAGCTTCTTGAACCAGAAGAGCTGCGGCGAGATGACGTTGCACGAGATCATCGTCCAGTACGCCCACGCGAACGGGCCGGTCGCGCGGTTGATGAACGTGAATTTCTCGTACTCGTTGCCGCTGTACCAGGCGATGAAGAACTCCATCGCGTACGCGTAGCCAACGAGCGTGCCCGTCACGAGCATGATCTTGTTCATCAGCTCGAGGTGCTGCATCGTCACGATGCTGCGGACGCCGTAGACCATGCGGGTCACCAGCATCAGCGACATGACCATCGCGAAGCCGCTGAAGACGGCGCCGGCGACGAAGTACGGCGGGAAGATCGTCGTGTGCCAGCCGGGGAGCACGGAGGTCGCGAAGTCGAACGAGACGACCGAGTGCACCGAGAGGACGAGGGGCGTCGAGAGCGCGGCGAGGATCAAGTACGCCCGCTCGTAGTGCTGCCACTGCCGGTTCGAGCCGCGCCATCCGAGCGCGAACGCGCCGTACACGAGCTGGCGGATCTTCGTCTTCGAGCGATCGCGCAGCGTCGCGAGGTCGGGGATGAGGCCGACGTACCAGAAGAGGAGCGACACCGTGAAGTACGTGGAGACGGCGAAGACGTCCCAGACGAGCGGCGACTTGAAGTTCGGCCAGATGCTCATCTGGTTGGGCAGCGGGAACATGTAATATGCAAACCACGGCCGCCCGACGTGGATCCCCGGGAAGAGGAGCGCGCAGATGACTGCGAAGATCGTCATCGCCTCCGCGAACCGGTTGATCGACGTGCGCCACTTCTGCCGGAACAGGAAGAGGACGGCGCTGATCAGCGTGCCGGCGTGACCGATGCCGATCCACCAGACGAAGTTCGTGATGTCCCACGCCCAGTAGACGGGCGAGTTGTTCCCCCAGACGCCGACGCCGTTCCAGAACAACCAGCCGACGGCGCTGAAGAGGATGACCGTCAAAGACAGCGCGATGCCGAACGCGATCCACCAGCCGCGCGGCGCCTTGGTCTCCGTGACCTTCGCGACCCGTTCGGTGATCGAGTGGAACGTCTCGCCCGGCTCGACGAGCGGGATCTCGCCGAGCTCCTTGATGGGCAGGTTGACCGACGACATCAGCCCTTCTCCTTCGTCCACTCGGGGCTCGTGTTCGGATTGCGGATCTTGCCGAGATACGTGGTGCGCGGGTGCGTGCCGAGCTCGGAGAGGAGCTGATAGCCGCGGTCACGCCGCGCGGCCTGCGTGACGCGCGACGTCGGGTCGTTGAGGTCGCCGAACGTGATCGCGTTGGCCGGGCAGGTCTGCGCGCAGGCCGGCGTGATGTCGCCGTCGCGCACCGGCTGGCCGCTCCGCTTCGACGCGATCTTCCCCTCCTGGATCCGCTGCACGCAGTACGTGCACTTCTCCATCACGCCGCGCATGCGCACCGTGACGTTGGGGTTGAACTGGAGCTTCCTGACCTCCGGCATCTCGCCGTAGAGCGCCTCGGGCGCGCCGCCGACCTGCTCGCCGCCCTGGAACTCGAGGTAGTTGAAGCGGCGGACCTTGTACGGGCAGTTGTTCGCGCAGTAGCGCGTGCCGATGCAGCGGTTGTACGCCATGTCGTTCAGCCCCTCGGGGCTGTGCGCGGTGGCGTTGACCGGGCAGACGTTCTCGCACGGCGCCTCTTCGCACTGCACGCAGGCGAGCGGCTGCATCGCGACCTTCGGATCGGCCTCGTCGGTGCCGATGAAGTAGCGATCGACGCGGAGCCAGAGCATCTCGCGGCCGCGGCCGACCTGCTCCTTGCCGACCGTCGCGACGTTGTTCTCGGACTGGCAGGCGACGACGCACGCGTTGCAGCCGGTGCACGCCGACAGATCGACGTTCATCCCCCAGCGGTGCCCCTGGCTGTAGTCGCGCCGGTTCCACAAGGGGAGCGTGCGCGGCGACGGCGTGCGGTACTGCGGGAAGTTCGGCGTCGCCTTGTACTCGTCGAGCGTCGCGTCGATCGCGACCGGCCGCCCCTCCATCGAGTGGTGGTCCTGCGTCTGCGTGAGCTCGTACTTCGCGCCGGTGCTCTTGACCGAGACGCCGTCGGTGAAGTGGAGCGCGTCGACGCTGCGGAGGCGGTTCACGTCGAAGCCGCGCCCGTTGCCGTAGCGGCCGGCCGCGGTGCGCCCCCAGCCGAGCGCGACGGTGATCGTCCCGTCGGCGTGGCCGGGGAGGACCCACGCCGCGATCGTCGCGCTCGCGCCCTCGCGCGACAGCTCGATCACGTCGCCGCTCGCGACGCCGAGCTCCCCCGCGGTCTTGGGCGACAGGTACGCCGCGTTGTCCCAGACGATCTTCGTCATCGGGTCGGGCAGCTCGCAGAGCCACGGGTTGTTCGCGTGGCGGCCGTCGACCATCTTGCTGTCGACCGCGAAGACCACCTCGACCTGGCCCGCGCCCGCGGCGCCCTTCGCGGCCGGCGCCTTGGCGAGCTCGGCGGCGATGTCGGCGGACTTCACGTCGGAAGGCGTGAACGCGAACGACGCGCTCCCCGGCAGGAGCCCGCGCGAGAGCGCCGTGCTCCACTGCTTCTCGAAGCCGATGGTGGCGCGCGACGCCTGGCGGAGCGTGTCCCTCACCGAGTCGTAGCCGGAGCGCGGCTTGTCGCCGGTTTCCATCATGCCGCCGACCATGAGCGAGAGGAGCTCGAGCTCGCTCTTGCTCTCGCGGAGAGGCTGGATGAGCGGCTGCTGGATGCTCCACGTGCCGTCGAGCGATCGCTGATCGCCCCACGCCTCGAACGGGTGGGACAGCGGCACGTGCCACGCGCACGCCTTCGACGTCTCGTCGATCCGCGACGACAGGTGGATCGTGTTCTTCACCTTCGCCAGGCGGTCGCCGAACTTCACGTCGCCCGGGGCGTCGTACACCGGGTTGCCGCCGAGGATGACGAGGGTGTCGACCTTCCCGCTGTCCATGTCGAGCGCGAGCTGGCGCAGGTCCGACGCGTGGTCCTGCTCCGCGACGTCGACCACCTGCGTGTAGGTGACGACCTGCCCGACGTTGCCGAGCGCCGCGTTCAGCGCGTGCGCGAGGGCGTGGAGGCGCGCCGGCTGGCGCGTCCCGACGACGATCAGCGCGCGCCCGCGGTTCGCGAGGATCTCCTTCGCGACGGACTTCACCCAGGGATCGGGGATGCCGTCGGTCGAGGCGTCGCCGAGGGCGCCGCGCACCGGGCCGAGCTCGAGCCCGGCGGTCGCGAGCTCCTTCGCGAGGAGGCGCGCGTAGCGCTCGACGTCGCGCGCGCGGACGCGGAGGCGGTGGTCGGCGTTCGCGCCGGTGGTCGAGTGCGTGGACTCGACCATGTACAGCCGGCTCATCGTGTCGCTCGGCTCGCGCAGCCGGCGGCCGTCGGCGAACGACCGCATCGCGCGGACCGCGCCCGGCTCGGTCTGCAAGAAATCGCAGTCGAGCGACACGATGACGCGCGCTCGCGCGTAGTCGTAGTTCGCGTGCATCGGCTGGCCGAACGCGAGCCGCGCGCCCTCCCGCGTGTTCGAGTCGCTCGCCGCCGACCACGTGTGGAACCGCGCCTGCGAGAAGCGCTGGCGCACCTGGTCGCGGAGGCGGACGAACGTCGGGCTGTTGGTCGGCGCGGCGAGGACGCGCATCTTCGCGCCCGCGTCGGCCTCGGTCGTCTCCATGAGGAGCTCGAACGCCTTCTCGAACTCCTCGTATTTCACGGCCTTGCCGCCCTGGGCGGGCGACGTCGAGCGATCGGGATCGTAGAGGTCGAGGATCGACGCCTGCGCGAGCAGGTCGGCCGCGCCCTTGCTCGCCGGGTGATCGGGGTTCCCCTCGACCTTGGTCGGGCGCCCCTCGTGGCTCTCGACGAGCAGGCCGAGCGCCTCGCCGCGCTGGTTCACGACCGTCGCATAGTGGCTCGGGATCCCGGGGATCGTGTACTCGGGCGATCGCGTGTACGGCGCGATCTTCTCGACCGGCCGCCGCACGCACCCGTCGAGGCCGAGGAGCGCGGTCATCGCGGCCCCGACCTTCACGAACCCGCGCCGCGACACCTGCGCGACGATCCCGTTCGGGAGCTCTCCGTCCGACAGATCGCTCAAGAGCGACGCGGCGTCGCCCGCCGCGGGACGTGACGCGAGGTCCGCGACGCCCTCGAAGGGCGCCGCGTCCGGCGAGACGCCGAGCGGGAACTCCGCCTCCTTCATGGCCTGCAGGCCGTCGCTCGAACGCTTCTCTTCGAGGCTCTTCCAGAACACCGCGCCGCCGTCTTCGGCGTTCGCGAGCTCGTAAGGCTGACGCTTCATCGGTGGCACCCCGAGCAGTGCTGAGGAGGGTTCACGGCCGGCGGCTGCCAGCCCGGGGGCGCGTTTTCGGGGCGCCAGTCCATGTTCGTGATCTGGTCTTTCGGGCGGAGGTTCGGCGTGGGATCGCGGTGGCACTCGAGGCACCATCCCATGCTGATCGGCTTGTCCAGCCGCACGACGTCCATCTGATCGATCCGCCCGTGGCACGTCGAGCAGCCGACGCCGGCCGCGAGGTGCGCGGAGTGATCGAAGAACGCGTGCTCCGGGAGCTTGTGGACCTTCACCCACTCGATCGGCGCGCCGCTCGCCCAGCTCGCGCGCACGTTGGCGAGCCGCGCGGAGTCGGTCTTCACGACCGAGTGACACCCCATGCAGGTCTGCGTGGCCGGGATCATCGCGTGCGCGGAGCGCTCGATGTTGGCGTGGCAGTACCGGCAATCGATCCCGAGCTGCCCCGCGTGCAGGCGGTGGCTGTACGGGACCGGCTGGATCGGCGCGTAGCCGACCTGCAGGTTCTTCGGTGAGAAGTAGTACCAGAAGACGAACACGACGCCGACCAGCGCGCCCGTCAGGCCGACGGCGGCGATGACGGGGAGCTTGTTGAGCGCTCGGGGGAAGAGTTGCATGGAGGTCCTGACCGGGGGAGCAGAAGAGCGGGCAGACAGCGCCTTGGCAGCGTCGACTTTCCGCGCGGCAAGGCTTGGAATCCGGGGCCCTTATAGGGGAACGAGCCAGGGGCGCACAACCCCTTGCTGGTCAGCTTCGAAACCGCGCAATTCTTTCGTTTCTCGGCAGGTTGCCGTGGACGATCGAGACGCGCGCGCGCGCGCCGAGCGAGGCCCGTGATACCGGGACCCGACCGGCGCGGATCACCGCCCGGCCCTCAGCGCCGCGCGTCGATGACGAGCATCGCGAAGAGCATCACCAAGTACACGATCGAATAAGCGAAGAGGGAGCGGGCCCAGCGGCGGATCGTGTCGGGCGTGGCGCGCAGACCGAGCGATCCCCACGCCAGAAAGACGCAGCCGAGGACGAACGCTGCGACGAGGTACGCGCGGCCCGACACGCCGAGCGGGAAGACCAGGAGCGTCGATGCGACCAGCGCGCCGGTGTAGCTGACGATGCTCTGCTTGGTCGCCTCGTCCCCCATGACGTTCGGCATCACGTGGAGTCCGGCGCGAGCGTAGTCGTCTTTGCGGAAGAGCGCGATCGCGAGAAAGTGCGGAATCTGCCAAAAGAAGAGGATCGCGAAGAGCGCGAGCCCGCCCGCCTCCACCCGCCCGGTGGCCGCCGTCCACCCCATGAGCGGAGGGATCGCGCCGGGGACCGCGCCGACGAGGAGGGCGACGTGCGACCTCTGCTTCATCGGCGTGTAGGCGAGGACGTAGCTGACGTTCGCGAGGACGGCGAGGAGCGCGGTCGCGGCGTTCACGCCGATGGCGAGGATAGGGACCGACGCGGTCGAGAGCGCCACGCCGAACCACAGCGCCGACCGCGGCGCCATGCGCCCGGCGGGGAGCGGCCGGTTCTTCGTGCGCGCCATGCGCCCGTCGATGTCGCGCTCGATGTACATGTTGAGCGCGTTCGCGCCCGACACCACGAGCGCCGTCCCGACGAGGAAGGCGATCCACTCGAGCGTCGAGAGGCGCGCCGGCGCCGCGAGCGCCGAGGTGCGCGCGAGCCACGCGCCGCCCGCCGCCGTCACGAGCACCATGAACGTGATGCGCGGCTTCGTGAGCGCCACGAAGTCAGCAGCCTGCGCCGCATAGGCGCGCCTGGCTTCGAGGAAGCCGCCTTCGAGCTGGGTCATCGGGTCGGGGACGCTATAGGAAGATCGCATCGAGCCGTCAAGCAGCGGGAGCGCGATCCACAGCGTGGTTATCGCGAGAAGACGAAGTTGTTCAACCCGGCGACGACGACGCCGATCAGGCTCTCGCCGGCGATGAGCCCCGACGCGACCGGGAGCAGGAACGCGCCGGCGTTCCCCTTGGCGCGCGCCTCCCACGCCTTCGCCAGCGCCGCGCCGAGCAGCATCGACAGGACCGACGGGAACGGGAGCAGGAGGCCGAGCCCGAGGCCGGTGGGCGAGGGGAGAAAACGCCGCGCTCGCGGGAAGCTCGCCTCCGCCACCGCGAGCGCCACGCCGGCGGCGAGGCCCGCGGCGAGCCCGATCCGCGCGAGCGGGTGCAGGCTCTCGACGCCGTCGCGCAGGACCAGCGCGAGCACCTTCCACTGCTGCGCGCTCGGCGCGGCGAAGCGCGGCTCTTCGCCCCCTTCGCCGGCGAAGACGCGCGCGTCGGGGACCAGGAGCGTGTAAGCGAGGCAGCTCGCGATGGTCCCGGTGAAGGAGCCGGCGAGCTGCGCGAGGAACTGGCTCCGCGGCCGCGCGCCGAGGAGGTGCCCGGCCTTGAGGTCGGTCAACAGCTCCGACGCGGCGATCGACGCGCCCGACGTGATGCTCGCGGTCACCACGCTCGCCGTCGCGCTCTGCGGGATGAGGACGCCGTACGTGAGCTGCGTCAGCTTGCCCATCGCGCTCGAGGCGGAGAGGTCCGTCTCGCCCACGGTGCGGCAGGACACGATCGCGAAGAGCGACCCGAGCGCGACGGCGAGCGCGCCGTACGCCGGCGGGACGCCGAAGCTACGCCACGCCAGGAGGACGATCGCGCCGCCGGAGAGGATCGTGCCCGCCGCGAACCAGGACGCCGGCACCTCGAGGCGCGCCGCGCGAGGATCGAGCGCCGCGCGCCGCCGCGGGACCAACGCGGCCAGCGCGCTCGCGAACGATCGCCACCGGTACGCGATCGTCGTGAGCGCCGACGCCGCGAGGAGCGGGGCGCCGAACCAGACGCCGATGTCGCGCCACGCCGTGGCGAGCGACGCGGTCGCGGCGACCGCCGCGCCGCCCGGGCTCCGCCACGTCCACGCGAGCGCGGCCGGGGCGATCGCGAACGCGAGGACGAGGCCGCCCGCGAGCATGCTGACGGTCACGCGCAGCCCGACGAGCGCGCCGGCGCCGACCAGGACGAGGCCGTGATCGAGCTTGATCCCGAGGTCGGACAGGCGATAGGCGCGCGCGCCGACGTGCACGCGAGGCAGGACGTCGAACAGGGGAGACGACGCCGGGAGGAGCGCGCGTCGCGTCGCCCGGCCCGCCGCGTCGAGCGAAGGGACGATCCGGACCTCGCGGAGGAGGCCCACCGCCGCCGCGATCGCCCCGGCGCCGAAGAGCGCGCGCGCGCGCGGCGCGGCGTCCTCGCCGCGGCTGTGGAAGCCGTAGAGCATCGTCGCCACCGCCGTCCCCGACGGGAACGGCAGGCGCTCTTCGTGGATGAAGCTCCGCTTGAGTGGGACCGCGAGCGTCACGCCGAGCGCG
>Ga0207710_10000627_pt1 | contig 20376 bp, 13 predicted proteins | sample KBSS24metaG_FD_184400 | JGI IMG/M metagenome (GOLD analysis project Ga0207710, IMG submission 184400) | Switchgrass rhizosphere microbial communities from Kellogg Biological Station, Michigan, USA - KBS S2-4 metaG (SPAdes) (version 2) | ecosystem: Host-associated > Plants > Roots > Rhizosphere...
CCGGGCTGTGCGGAGATGCTCACGCCGCGCAGAATCGGCAGGCCACCGAGCACCACGCTCACGTCGCGCACCTCGATAGCCGGTACGCGACTCGCCACTGCGGCGGGCACCGCGTCGTCGATGGCGGGCTCCTCGATGGTCAGCCGGGGTACCGCACTTGAGCGGACGGACGCGAGACCCGGGCCATCCTCGTGCTCGTTCCCACCGGCGATCGAGGGGCCGGCCGGCACCTCAGACGGCCCCATCCGCGCCAGCCCGAGCTTCTCGAGCACCCAGTTCCGACTGCGGAAGAACTCGCTCGACATGCCTCGGGGGTTCTGGAGTACCACGACCAGCAGGCCGACGCTGCCGACGATCAGGATGAAGTTCGTGCCCAGCGTGCCGTGAAACAGCGGCTGGATCACGTTGCCGAGGCCGACGATGAACACGCCACCCATTACGGCCCCGGTCACCGTCGTTACCCCGCCGAGGATGGCGATGCTCACGATCGTCAACGCGAGTGCCGGCGCGAAGATCGACTGATCGCTGAAGTCAACCAGCAGGCCCGCGTACAGGTATCCGCCCAACGCGGCGATCATGCCTGACACGCTGAAGGCGGTCAGCTTCACCCGCAGCGCCGAGATCCCCTGGCTCTCGGCGACGAGTTCGTTCTCGCGGACGGCGATCATGCGACGGCCGAGCCGGCTTACCCGCAATCCCCACGTTGCCGCCGCAACCAGCACTAGCGCCGCCAGCGCCAAGAAGTAGTACGCCTGTTCCCCCTGGAAGTTCAGGCCGCCGAGGGTTGGCCGCAGCAACTGAAGCGAGCTCTGGCCGAAGTCATCGACGTGCACCAACCAGGACTGCGCGAACAACCACGTCGAGGCCATCGTGGCGAACGCGAGGGTCACCACGGCGAGATAGATCCCGCGTACTCGCAGCGCAGGGATGCCGGCCGCGAAGGCGACGACACCGCCGGCGATCGTTGCGACGACCAGCCCCACCCACCAGTTGATCCCACCGATCTGCGCCAATCGCCCACCGAGCAGGCCACCGATCGCCACGAACGCCGATTGGCCTATCGAGATCTGCCCGCAGTACCCGGTGAGCACCACCAACGACAGCGCCATGATCCCGAAGACAAATCCGCTCGCGAGGTCGTCCTGGATCGTCGGTGTCGAGATGAACCCGACGACGATCCCAACGACGACATAGAACGTCAGCGCGCTGCCGTGGAAGATCCACACCTTCTTCTTGCGGGCAATTAGCGGGTTCAGGCGTTTCACCGAACCCACAGACGACCAGTCCTCCGACGCGACGCCACCACCTCGGCGAGCCAGGAGGTCTCGGCTGCGGAAGAGGAGTATCGCGAGGATAAGGAAGAACAGAACGAGATCGACCGTCCCCTGGCTCGTGTAGCTGAACAGCACGATCGCCTCTACGACGCCGATGACGATGCCGCCGACGAGCGCCCCGGTGAAGCTGGCCAGGCCGCCGAACATCGCGGCAGCGATCGCCCGTACTAGGAGGTCAGGCCCGACCTGCGTGCGCTGAACGACCGATTGCAGCGGTCCGACCAGGATGCCGGCGAGCGCGGCGAGCACCGACGCGAGCGTCCACGCGAATAGCGAGATGCGCTTGATCGGGACGCCGGCAGTCAGGGCAGCCTCGGGATTGTCTACCGCGGCCCGGCTGGCCAGCCCGATGCTGGTGAAGTTGAAGAAGGCGGCTAACGCGAGGCAGACGACGGGGACCGTGATCAGGATGATGACCTCGGGCGGGCTGATCTGCGTCGAACCGATCGTCCAGGTCAGGTGGAAGGGGATGGGGAACACCGCACTTGCGCTGTTGCCGACCGGGACGAAGAGGCTGGCGATGAAGAAGCCCTGGGCGCAGGTGATCGTTGCGACTAGCACGATGACTCGCGGGGCCTTCGCCAGCCGCCGCATGACGATGACTTCCAGGATCACGCCCGCGCAGATCGCAGCAGAAAGCGCGATTCCGAGACCGAGCCAGTAGTTCAGGCCGACCGTCCCGACGAGCCACGGCACCAACCCGGCCACGAGAGCGCCGAGGTCGCCTTGGGCGAAGTTGAGCACCCGCGACGTGCGGTAGATCAACACGATCCCGACGGCGAGCAGGCCATAGGTCAGGCCGGTCGTGACGCCGATGATGAGCACCGCAGCGTTGACGTCGAGGCCCAGGAACGAAATGGTCCCGCTCATTCGGACTCCTTCCACAACTGGCGCACCTCGTGCGGGCGCTTCGACGACGCCGTGCCCCGTTGTCGGTTCACTTGTCGGCGCTAAAGAACACGGCGCGGGCGATGTCGCCGCGCTCGACCAGCTCGGAGGTCGGCCCGTCGAAGCGGACCGCCCCCTTCTCCAAGAAGTAACAGTGACTCGTAAGCCGCCGCGCGATGTTCAAGGACTGTTCGACGATGACGATTGTCATCCCCTCATCCGACATGCGCTCGACCGCGGGGATCAACGCCTCGACCGCCTTGGGAGCCAACCCAAGTGACAGCTCATCGATCATGAGCAGCTGGGGTCGGGCGACCAGCGCCCGCCCCAGCCCCACAAGCTGTCGCTCCCCCCCGGACAGCACGCCGGCCTTGCGCCCGAGCAACGGCTTCAACGCCGGGAAGATCGAGACGGCGTGATCCAGCCGCTGCTCCAGTTCCTGACGGCTGCGCAGGTGCCGGTAGCCACCCATGCGCAAGTTATCCCGGACGGTGAGCGTCGGAAAGGTCGCGTTCGCACCCGACATCAACCACAGCCCGTCCCCGACTCGCTGAGCCGGCGTGCTGCGCGTGATCTCCCGATCGTCCAGATTGATCGAGCCCTTGGTCGCCGGTAGGACACCGGCGATGACCTTGAGCAGAGTCGATTTGCCCGCGCCGTTCGTGCCGAGCAGAGCGACGCGCGCACCGCGCGGAACCGACATCGAGATCCCGTGCAGGATTCCCACGCTGCCATAGGACGCGTGGGCGTCCTGCACGGTCAGTAGGTCGGACCCACGCGTGGAGTCGGTCGTCGTCGCATGCGATCCGTCCGCGACACTCCCGTCGCTCATCGTTGTCGGAACATCCCCTCGGGTTCGGTCGTGCCTTCGTGACGGAAGTAGGTCACGCCTTGGTGATCTGCGCGATCTCCGTGCCGACCTTGTACGTCTGTCCTTGCTCACCCAGCAGCGCAATCGTTCCACTGGCCGGGGCCTCGATGACCTGCTCGACCTTGTCCGTGCCGAGGGTCAGGATCTCCTGCCCCTCGGCCACGGTGTCACCGTCGGCGACCATCCATTCCGTGATCTCGCCGTCGATCATGGACTGCGCCAACTTCGGGACGTACAACGAAACGACGCTCAATGTGCACCTGCTTCTACTGACTTAGTCACTGCGGCGGCGATGCTCGCCCCGGTCGGGAAGAAGTCGGCTAACAGGCTCGGGCTGTACGGGATCGGCGCATCGAGCGCACCGAGCCGCAGCACCGGCGCCTGCAGGTCGCCGAACAGCTCCTCGTGAATGAACGCCGCGATCTCGGCGCCGGGACCGGCGAACCGCGTCGCCGAGTGCACGACCACCGCACGGCGCGTCTTGCCCACGCTGCGCAGGATCGTCTGCCGATCTAGCGGAACCAGGCAGCGGAGGTCGACGACCTCGGCCGAAATGCCGTCCGCGGCCAGCAGGTCGGCCGCCTCGTTTGTCGCGGCCAGCGCGCCACCCCACGAGAGGAACGTGACGTCATTACCCTCGCGCAACACGTTGGCCGTGCCCAGCGGGATCGGCTGCGGATCGTCGTCGACCTCACCCCGTTGGAAGAGGCAGGCCATCGGCTCGAGGAACAGGCAGGGATCCTCGTCGTCGATGCACGAGAGCATGAGCCCGCGAGCGTCGGCCGAGGTGCTCGGCACGACGATCTTCATGCCCGGAACGCTCATGAAGATCGCCTCCAGTGACTGCGAGTGCTGAGCCGCGTTCTCACCGTTGCCGACCATCGCGCGGATGGTGATCGGCACCGTCGTCAGGCCGCCGGACATGTAGCGCAGCTTCGCCGCGTGGTTGACGACCTGATCCAGGCACACTGGCAGGAAGTCGACGAACATGATTTCGGCGACCGGCTTGTAGCCGGCCATGGCCGACCCGATCGCGGCGCCGATGATCGCCTGCTCGGCGATCGGCGTGGCCCGTACGCGGTCGGTGCCGTACTTCGTCGACAGGCCTTTCGTCACCTTTAAGATGCCGCCGGTCGGATCGGCGATGTCCTCGCCCATCAGGATCACCTTGTCGTCCCGGCTCAGCGCCAGGTCCAGCGCCTCGTTGATGGCATCGGCCATCGTGATCCTTCGCATGATCACGCTCCTATAGTCGCGAAGACATCGGTCAGGGCTTCGGACGGCGGGGTGGGTGGACTGTCCTTGGCGAAGGCCACCGCCTCCTCGACGAGGTCTACCGCCTTCTGGTCAGCGTCGCTCAGCCACGCCTCGTCGGCGAACCCCTCGTCGAGCAGCCACTGTCGGTATGGGGCGACCGGCTCCGCCGCGCCGGCGGCCGCAAGTTCCTCCTCACTCCGGTACGGCTGGTCGGCGCCGAAGTAGTGCCCGAGGATCCGCTCGGTGCGGGCCTCGACGAAACTAGGCCCCTGGCCGCTGCGGGCCCGGCCGACCGCCTCCGACAGCGCGCCGTACAGGTCCGGCACGGAGCGTCCGTCCACGGTCACGCCGGGCATGTCGTAGCCGGCCGCGCGGGCCGAGAGCCGGGCCGTCGGCGTGTACTCGTGCAGAGGTGTGTGCTCACCGAAGCCGTTGTTCTGACACAGAAATACGATCGGCAGCTTCCACAGGGCAGCTAGGTTCATCGCCTCGTGTGTGGCGCCGATGCTGGTCGCCCCATCGCCGAACGTGGCGACCACGACCCGTCCCGCGCCGTCCAGCACCGACGCGAGCGCCAGCCCGACCGCGATGGGCGCCCCGCCACCGACGATCCCCGTCGTCAGCATCAGCCCGCGACGCGGGTCGGCCAGGTGCATCGGGCCACCCTTGCCCTTGGACGTGCCGGTCGACTTGCCCACCATTTCGGCCAGCACCGCCGGCATCGGAACCCCCTTGCCGATCACGTCGTGGAAGCACCGGTAGGTCGTGGCGATCTGGTCGCTCTCGTCCAGGACCGCCCCCACAGTGGCCGCGATCGCCTCCTGACCTCGGGTCGGGTAGAAGCCGAACGCCAGCTCACCCGAGCCCAGCCCGCGGATGATGCGGTCCTCGCCCGTCTGGATCAGGACCATCTTCTCGTAGATACGTTTCGCCGTGGACTCGTCCAGCACTGCACCCATCCGCGCATCTCCCTCGTCAAGAATCGTTGAACCGCGTCACTAGTGAGAGTTCGGAACGTCCAGCCACAAGACACCGTCAGGCATGAATCAATTCGCGCTGCTGATCTTCCGAATGGGCGAGGCACGAAGTGGCCAGGGGTCTGAAGGCCCAGTCAGCCGTCATCGGTAGAACAAACTGTGAATAACCTGGTCGGACATGTGCGACGTCTGAATACTTTGAAAGCAATATTCGAAAGCCGTCAGTCAGAAATACGGGCATGGGAGAGTTTTGTCGAGCGCCGACCACCCGTCAATGAGCGATGTCGCTCACGCGTTGTTCAGACCTGCAGAACCCTCCGGACACTCACGATTCGTCGCTCAGAGCGCCCGCTACGTGCGCAACCCGGGCGCTAAGACGTGCTTCCGAAGGCACTGAATCCGACGTACGCTGCAAGCGCTCAAAGCGCTCAGCGCCGCCCGCGTGCGCGCGGCGATCAGCATCGCAGTAAAGGAGGACCGCGTGAAGGCTGATCCGAATGACATGCTCGCTTTCCTGGCCCTTGCCCGCGCCCGAACCCATCTGGCCGCCGGGGCGGCGCTGGAGGTCAGCCACACGACCATCGCCCGTCGCGTGCAACGTCTCGAGTCGGCGATAGGGTGCCGGCTGCTTATCGCGTCGGCAAGCGGCTGGGAGCTGACCCGGGAGGGACGGTCGCTGGTTAGTACCGCGGAGACGATCGAGCAGGCGATGGGGCAGGCGGCGGGCATCGACTTCGCCGGGGACGCGCAGCCGCACGGCAGGGTGCGGGTCAACACCACGGAGGTGTTCGGCACGATCGTCGCCGCGCCCGCCCTGACTGCGGTACAGAACCGCTATCTCGGCATCAGCATGGAGCTCACCTTCCTGGCGAACCGTTCGGCTGCTTTCGGGCCGAACTTCGACATCGACATCGGTTATCGGCGACCACGGCAGCGCAATCTTCAGGTCATACCGCTTCCCGCCGCGGTGTTCAGCCTTTACGCGTCGCGCGAGTATCTCGCCGCGCGGCCGATGCCGCGCACGCTCGACGACATGGCCGAGCACGTCTGGATCCGTTACATCGATGAGCTGCCGTTCGGCGATCGAGTGGATCCCAGCTTGGCGCAGCCAGACATGTACTTCGTCCGCGCTCGGCAGGTCATCGGCGCCGCCAGCATGCTCGCCCAATACCGCATGGTGGTCGGCGGCGCCGGGATCGGCTATCTGCCGCACCACCTTGTTCAGGAAGGCGACGACCTAGTCCGGGTGCTGCCGGAGATCGAGAACAAGGTCCGATACTGGCTCCGTGGCCAACCCGAGACACTCCGCCGGCGCGAGGTCATGATCGTCGTACGGTCGATCCAAGAACGGGCGAACGTAATATTGGGCAGGCTGCCCCAGACACACACCGACACGGCACCTGCAGTCAACGGTTCCATCGACTACCTGGATCGCGGCCGCCGCAGGCGGCCAAAGACGACCCAGTAGGGAGTTCCGCGTACAGCTCGGATGGTTCGGCCGGACGTCGTTTCGTAGTGTCTGGTCGTCATTGAGGTCGCAAACCCGGATCCGATCACATGCCCCCACCGACGAGCTGCGAGATCATCGCGGGCTCTGGGGTCAGATCACGCCTTCGGCCGCGAGCTGATCCACCTCGCTTCGGGTGAGGCCGAGGAGCTCGCGGTAGACGTCGTAGTTGTCCTCGCCGTAGTTCGGCCCGGAGCGGCCGACGGCGCCGCCGATGTAGGCCGGGGTCTCGCTGAGGTGGACCGGGAACTCTTTGACCGGCCACCGCCCGATCTCGGTCTGGTCGAGCTCTGTGAGCCACTCGTTGTGCTTGAGCTGCGGGTCGTTCTCGTATCGGTCCTGCGCGTTCTGGCACACGCCGGCCGGCACGCCGGCTGCTTGCAGCTTCGCCATCAGCTCGTAACCGTCCCAGCTCTCGGTGCTCTCACCGACCGCACGGTCGAGTTCGTCCTGCACCTCGAGCCGCTGCGCCAGCGTGGCGAACCGGGAGTCCGTGAGTGCGGCCGGACGACCCAGCACCTCGACCAACGCGGTCCACTCCGCGTCCTCGAAGCAAGCGATCGCGAGCCACCGGTCTTCGCCCTGCGTGCGGTACATGCCGTGCGGGGCGGCGAGCTTGTACGGCGACCGGTTGCCGAAACGTTGCCACCGCTCGCCGTTGGCGGTGTGGTTCAGGATGGAGCTACCGGCCAGGTACGTCCCCGACTCGACCTGTGACGAATCGATGTAGCAGCCCTTGCCGATCGCCTTCTGCCGATGCAGCGCGGCCACCATCGCCAGCGCCATGTTGTAGGCGCCGTACCAGTCCAGGAACGAGTAGCCGATGCCGGCCGGCGGGTACGGCTCGGGCAGCCCCGACATCTCGCTGATGCCGGCGAGCGCCTGAGCGGTCGGGCCGAAGCTGCGCGCCGAGCCCAGCGAACCGATCTCGCCCATGCCCGACTGCTGCACGTAGATGATGCGCGGGTTGATCTCCTTGAGCCGCTCGTAGCCGAAGCCCATCCGCTGCATGGTCCCAGGCGAGAAGCCCTCGACGACCATGTCCGCTTCCTCCAGTAGCTCGGTCAGCAGCTGCTTACCGCGCTTGCTCTTGAGGTTCAGACTGATCCCGCGCTTACCCGAGTTGATCTCGAGGAAGAACCCGGCCCGGTTCGGTGTCGTGAGGTCCGGCTGCGGCAGGGGTTCGGTAGCGGCGTCGCGTTCGGCCCGTCCGCCGGGCGGGCACTGGCCGGCCGGCCCCCACCGCATGGCGTCCCACCGGCTCTTGTGCTCGACCTTGATGACATCGGCCCCCAGCGCGGCGAGGTACCGGCCGGCGCCGGCGCTCGCCAGCAGCCAGGACAGGTCGATGACGCGCACACCGTCGAGTGCAAACGGCTTGCCCCGCCCGCTGATCGTGTGCTTCCGATTCGCCACCTCCTCGTCGACGGCGACCCGGGCACCGGGCGCCCAAGAAGTCGTGCCGGCCCCGAACTCGTCGTTGTGCTCGCCGACGAGCGGTGCCCGCGGTCCCTGCGACCACGGCACCTCGGGGGCGACCCACTTCGCGCCGACGTAGGTGAACGAGCGGTCGAACTCCGGGTGGTACACGTCGAGAAACGTCTCGCGCTGCTGCCAGTGCACGTCGTAGATATTCTCCTCCGGTCGCCGGATCGGCGCCCATGGCAGGCCGAAACCCTGCGCGTCCCGCCAGAGGTCGCGATCGAAGCGCAGCTTGTTGGAGAGCTGGTCGACCAGCACGCTGATGCGGCCGCTGACCTGCTTGCGCCCCTCGGGGGACGCGTACTCCTCGCCGGTGAGGTCGCTGGCCATTCCGTACTTGTCGAGCAACCGAATGGTGCCGTCCCAGCCGTCGAGGAGGCCGGGCAGGTAGCTCTTGTAAGGCAACAGCCAGCGCCCGTCCTTCGTCATCGACAGCGACGGCAGGCTGTCCTCCGGCATCGAGTGACGGCAGGTGCGCCGGTAGTGCGTCCGGCGCAGGTAGACCCAGTTCGGCCAGTCGGTCTCAGTGTTCGTCGCGACGGCATCGTGAACGGCAACCGACAGCTGCTGGCCCTGATGACCGTTCATCCGGCCGACGAGGGCACCGATCGTCGCGATCGCGCCCATCTCGCCCGCGATGTGGTAGGCCTGCCACATCTGCGGCGCGATCGGCGGCAGATCGTAGTTGCCGTCGGGCTCGGGGTCGTATCCACAATTCATCGCGATACCGCCGAGGGCGAGGTGCACGAGGTCGCTGCTCTTGTAGTCGGCCCACGGGCCGGTGTCGCCGAAGGGGCTGATGCGCAGATAGAGGAGATCGGGATTCGCCGCGTGCAGTGCGTCGTAGCCGAAGCCGCGCTCTGCAAGGTACCCACGGGGGCGCGTGTCGAGGACGATGTCGGCCTGCTCGATCATCGAGCGCAGGCGGCGCTGTCCGTCGGCGCCGTCCAGGTCGAGCGTGACTCCGCGCTTGCCGAGGTTGTAGTGCCAGAAGTGCAGGCTGCGATTGGGGCCGCGCTGATCCTCGTAGAAGGGGCCGTACGTTCGCGTCTTCTCGCCCTGCGGCGGTTCGACCTTGACGACGTCGGCACCCAGACCGGCGAACAATTTGCCGCAGTACTCGCCGAGTTCGTCGGCGATCTCGACAACTCGGACGCCGTCGAGAAACGACCCGTCCCACTGATTTGCGACCATCAGTCGAACACCTTTCGCAACGCAATTCACTCACTGATTCGACAAAGTGCAGGCGGAAACGCGCCGATTCGCTTAGGGTGTCGGATCTCTGCAAGCCACGACCTCATCGACCCGACCCCACCGGCGTCGCACGCTAAGACGTCTTCAAGCCGGTTCAGCGAATGCGTCGACTTAATCGGAGGCCGCACGTCCCCAGCGGGAACCGCGCCCGCCGCTAGGAATCTAGCGTCCGCACTTGAAATGTGTAAAGGGAATCGATCAGCAGATCTGCGCACAAACGTTGTGCAGATCTGCAGGGAGACCGCTCAATAGCAGGAGCGCGCATGGTCGATGGTGTCACCACGGCACGCGGCAAGGGGCGCATTCCAAACTACGGCGGCCTCGAGCCGCAATCTTGTCTTCGCGATCAGCCCCGACCACGGATGCGAGCACACGACACCGACCGTCACGTGTCCTCAGGTTGCTCAAGTCTGCGTGGGTGCAAGCGACATGGCAGGACGTTAGCGTGCCTGATCCAGCCCCCTTGTCAGAAATTACGCATAGCCCACGGCATTTCCTGACAAGGAACTGATTCGAAACGGTTCCACCGACGCCTGACAAGACATCACGACACCGCTTCGCCCATGTAACATCTCAAAAGCAAGTCCGGGTCGGCCAGCAATGCTTCCGGTCGGCCATTGAAGACGCATTCTCCATGGCTAATCACGGCAGCGTGATCTGCAATATCGAGCGCGAGCTGGACATGCTGCTCCACAATCACGACGGCCATGTCTTGGTCGGCAAGGTCGCGAACACGGGAGATAAGGTCTTTTGCCAGTTGTGGTGCCAAGCCTAGACTCATTTCGTCCAGCAACAGCAACTTCGGATTCATGGCTATCCCGCGGCCCAGGGCGAGCATTTGCTGCTCGCCCCCGGATAGCAATCCGGCTCGTCGATCCAACAGGTCGGTTAGCGGCGGAAACATTTGGGTCACGAATGTGACGTTCGCCCGACCGCCATCCCTGGACCCGATCGCCAGATTTTCACGAACAGTCAGTGTCGGAAATAGGGCCCGATCATCCGGAACATGCACGACTCCTCGGCGAGCCTGCTTCCATGGATGTCGGTTGTCCACCCTCTCGCCGACGACAGTCGCAACGCCACGCGCGCACGGCACAAGTCCAGAGATCACATTCAAGAGGGTCGTCTTGCCCGAACCGTTCGGTCCGACGAGAGCCAAGACCTCCCCTGCGCGCACCTGAAGAGTGATGTCACGGACAGCCATGGTTCCCTGGTAGCCGGCCGAAATTCCGGTCAGCTCAGCCATAATCTGACCGCGCTCGACCCCACTTGACGCGATGATTCTCGAGGAACCGCTCATGTCGAAACTCGCCGAACTTCCGCGCCTGAACCGTCGGGGGAGCCGAGGTAGGCAGCTATCACTGCTGGGTCATTCCGAACCTCCTGGGGGACGCCGAAAGCAATAACGCGGCCGAAATCGAGAACACAGATGTAGTCGCAAACATCCAACACCAAGTTGACGTCGTGATCGACCAGAAGAATCGTCCGCCCCGATGACCTCAGCCCTCTGAGTCGATCGCCCAACGCCCGACTCTCCCGCGTGTCCAGCCCGGCGGCCGGTTCATCCAAGAGCAGCACGTCCGGATCTGAGCACAATGCCCTGGCGATACCAACCAATTTACGCTCGCCGAGCGACAGCTGGTGGGGCGTCATTGCAAGCCTGGAAATTGGCACACCGGAAAGTTCAAGGGCCCGCTCAGCTTTCAATTGCAGAGTAGCCCGACCGCGGCGTGGAGTAATGATGTCGATAAAGACCGACAGCCAGCGTGACCTGTTCGCAGCGACCTGGAGGTTTTCGCTCACGGTGAGGTCGTCGAAGAGTTCGGCGCCTTGGAAAGTACGAACGAGACCTTGACGGACCCGCTCATGCGGTGCGCGGTCCGCGACACTTGTCTTCCTGAACCGCACTTCGCCTCGGCTCGGCACGAATCCCGAGATCGCATCCACCAATGTCGTCTTGCCGGCGCCATTGGGCCCGATCAAGCCGACGATGCAGTTGCGGGGGACGCGCAGACTGACATCGCTGAGCGCCTTTACCCCCCCAAACGAAACAGACAAGCCGAGAACTTCCAGAATCGGATCAGCATCCGAGAGTGACGGACGAGTAATCTGACCGCCATCGGCCGGCGTCCGACCATCTGAGTCGACCGAGCCACCTGCCAGATCGGCAGATGGCCTTTCGGGAACTTGGCCGGCCGCGCCAAGCGGTGCAAGACGTACAGCAGTTCGACGCCGCAACTTCGCTACCGCATCGCTGATAGAACCTGCGATCCCGCCTTGATTCATGACCGCGGTGAGAACCAGTCCCACACCGCCGATCAACGGTAGCAGCTGGTCCCCATTTTCGAGGTGATCCAACACGAGTCCCTTGAGAAGGAAGAAACACAGACCCCCCGCGAACAGCGTTCCCCCGATAAATGCACCCGAGACACTCGCAACGCCCCCTAGATACACTAGCGCGAAAGCAGTAAGGGAGAGCATCCAATCGAAGGAAGCGGCCGACAAGGCCGGTTGCTGGAAGGCAATAAGGCACCCGCCAAGGCCGGCGATAAATGCCGAAATAGAGAACGCACTTAGCTTGATACCTTGCACGTTGACACCGCACGCCGCTGCTGCGCGCTCATTTGCTCTCACGGCGAGCATCGCGGCCCCAGTACCGCTCCGGCGAATGTTCAATACGACCACACTCGTGATGCCCAGGACAAGAATTGACAAAAGACCAAACTCGAATCTGCCCGCGTCCGCACTCTTGATAAACGCCAGATCCCACCCCATGAAACTTGGGCGGGGAACCGAGGCGCCCAAGAATCCACCTGTCCAGGATGGGTTATTGAAATATACCTGCTGTATGCAACTACCTAGCGCTAACGTCACGATGGCCAGGCTCGCTCCTCGCACTCTGGACGCCGGAATGGCGGCGACCATTCCGACGGCAACGGCAGCAAGACTCGCCACGACGACTGACAACGGAAAGGGAACGCCCCAATCAGTTCCAACTCTAGCCAAGGCATAGCCGGCGACCCCCGCGAGTGCCATCTGAAACAATGACAACTGCCCAACAAAGCCCGTCAGAACCACAAGCGACAAACCGATGATTACGCCCGTGATGGTGTTTAGTGTCGCCAATCTGTAGCCAGTTGGACCAAAGGCCAAAATTAGGAGGAATCCGCCTAACCAACACGACAGGATCACAAACGAGCGGGCACCAACGGCCGGCACCGGAGGAAGGTCCGATTCCAACGAGGTTCCCCGGCCAGGGATTGATCGCCCCATTAACATCAGCCCGACAATGATGCCTATCAACGGGAGGACTTCAGAAACACCACTGTCCGGCAGCCATGAAACATTCTGCGTCAACAAGACCAAAACATTGCGAACCATTCCTAAGAAGATTCCCGCGGCGACGGTGACGGCAAAACTGGATAGCCGGCCCAACAGCGCTGCGGCCAAGGCAGGAACAATCAAAAGAGAGAACTGAGTGGGAACCAGTGTCGTAATCGGCGACACCAGGATTCCGATGAAGCCCGCGAGAACGCAACATGCGACCCATATCAGTCCCGCACACATTTGCGGAGATACACCAAGGAGAATCGCTCCTCGCTCGTTCTCCGCGGCAGCGCGCGCTATGGCGCCGAACCTCGTACGCTGAAATACGGCCCACGCGCAAATCGCCGCAAGTACCGCCACGAAAGCCAATGCGACACGGTCGATCGGGATGACATTGCCGCCGAGTTCCATCAACTTCGTACTCGGCAATATGTTCTTGGGGGCCAAGGACAGCGTTCCGAAACGATACGCAACCAGCGCCTGCAGGATCAGGAGGATGCCGATTGTTGCGACAACCTTCGTCACGGCTGGAGCGGATCTCAGCGGACGCATTACGAGAAGGTGAATCAGCACGCCCAGCCCAGCAGCTGTTGCCAAAGCGACGATCATGGAGGGAGCTACGTCCCACCCTTGCTCGCTCGCAGTACCGCGATCGGGTCGAATGTCTGGACCAACTCCCGGGATAGGGATGAGGTAATAACCGTGCGTGCGCAAGCCGTAATACACATACGCGACATACATCGCCACTGCGCCAACCGAGAAATTTACGAACCGGGATCCTCGATAGGTTGCAACGATACAAACACCCAGCAAGCCGATGATCGCGCCCGATCCCAGTCCGAGCAACGCAACGCTGAGCTGCGTCATACGGTACCCTTCTTCTTATCTTGCTCCGTAGTGATCAACTACGACGGCTGCGATTGACATACGGTGGCGTTCGCGGGTGTCGCCGACCGGACCATTGTCGAGAATCACCTAAGTGCTGGGGCGACGATTCCGTGACGCGATTAGACGCTAGCGGGCTGGTAAGCGGCATCGAAATTGTGGTACAGGACCTGTTCCTGCTCATCACTCGTTAGAGGAATGCTCAGAAACCTCTCCAGAATCGCTGATTGCTCGAACAATGGATAGTTCGAGCCAAAAAGAACCCGATCTGTGCCGATTGCCCGAATTTGGTGAGCGGCTTCCTGAGGCGTAATCCCGCCCGGCGCACCCACCAGCTCGATCCACTCGGTCGTGTCTGCGTAGACGTTTGCATACAGCGAAGTAAGTCGGGCCACCCGATCTTCCGCGCCAAAATACCCCATATGAGCCAGCACGGCACGGGCATTCGGATAGGATCGAAGTCCATCTTCAAAGGAATCGGGATGATTGACGTTGGCGTCGGACTCGTTTAGCCCTAAAGCTCCGAGCGATCCCGGATCCAACGCTGCGGTGGACATGGACAGAATGGGAACTGAATACTCGTGAGCTAGCTGCCAGAGAATTTCCAAGTCTGGATCACTGACCTGGCGACCGATGAACATGGGCGTGATCTTAAGGCCGAGCGATCCCCTGTCCCGATTTTCCTTGAACACCGCCCGGGTCCATTCGACGCCGAACAAGATCGGATCTACAGCGGTCACCGTATAGAATTGTCCAGGAAAGCGCGATGTGGTTTCCGTTCCCCATGCGTTGTAGGCTTCCCACTCTCCGCGAAGTGTGTTGAGGATGTGTTCAGGGTCAGCGGACGGATTATCTGCCAACCGGCGCGTATAAATCTGTCGCGCAGCGATCCACGGTACTAACAACGTTCTGTCTACACCGACACGTTCCATGGAAGCCTGAACGCAGTCTAAGGTGGCGTCATCGACAACCGAAAACGTCAAGGCTGGGGTTGTGTCGCGGTTGAGATCATCGATCCACGTCCGCGTGGCTTGTGGTGTCATTTGCACATGGGTATGTGCATCTGTGATTCTCACTGCTGTCTCCTTACCACGGTTATTCCTGGAAACGAACGCTTCAGAAGCTTTGTCGAACCGCTGCGTCGATTGTTTCTGGGGTATACAAGTACGCGGACTCTAGCGTGGGCGAAATGGAACACGGCACGCGCTCGCTGCTACGCGACGTATAGGACTTCGGGCCGTCTCAAAGAGCTCCTTATGTAGGTTGCTGCAATCTCGGCGCCACGGTCGGAACTGCTGTACTGATTCGTGTACAACCACAGCCGTCCTGGTAATTTCGCCCGCATTTCGTAGTAGCAAAGGTAAGAGCCATACGCCTAAGTACTCGTCCCGCCCCGTTGCCCAGTGGGTCCTACTTGGCCTTCACATACTTATCGAATAGCACCCGCGTGTCAGCGTTGAACTGTGGCTGGATCACATACTTGTCGCCTTCAACCTTGCCCAATCCCAGGTTGAAGCTGCAGATCGCAGGGAAAGCAGGATCTGTCTCACACATGAATCGCTGGCCCCCGCCCATGAAGATCGGGCCCCCTTGTCGCGCTGCCTGGCGTACCGCATTTGCCGATAAGTTGTCGTACCCCGCCGTCTTCAGAATCTCATACGCCATCATGAGAACAGGGAAGGCTTGCGGCGCGAATCCGCCTGCGTTGGCGTTCTTGTCGAATTTGTTCATCTGCGCTCGATACGTCACTGCATCGGGGTCGTCGCCTCGGGGATCCACAGATGCGACCTGAACGAGCCAGCCATCCGTCGCGTTGCCCGTCTGACGCGCGATGTCAGGGCTCGCGCAGAATGGAAAACTTATGATCGGAGTCCGAGTCTTCTGCACCTGGACCGCTTTGATTGCCGCAAGACAGTGGCCGGGGTCCACCGTCACAAGTACGGTGTCCTGCTTGTCTGCTTTTGCACTCACCCACGCCTGCAACAGATCTGCCGATGTAGGCGGAAATTTGACGAGGCTAAGCTCCACACCCTTGTCGGCCAATACCTTCTTCACCGTGTCCGCGATCGATGCAAAGACAGGCACGTCCGGAATCAATTCAGCTACGTGCTTGGCACCTGGGTTGACGGCCAGTACAGAGGCTGCCAGCCCGACCGCCACGGTTCCGGGCGACCCGGACATGTAATACACCATCGGGTCGGTGTCAGCCGCCAACGTTCCGGCCGATTCCGCTACCGTTACGATGCCAGCACCGCCAATGATTTTGTTAGCCACAGCGTCGTTCTGATCATAGCCATTCACGACAATAGCTGGCTTCTTCGACACAAGCTGCTGAGCGCAGTTCTGAGTCGATGTCGGCGTCCCGTCGGTCACGCACGTGGTCAGTTTCAAGGGATGTCCGCCGACGCCACCGAGGTCATCATTCACGTACTGCACTGCAGCCTTGAGGGCAGGCCCCACCTCCGGGTACGCGTTCTGAGTACCGGTACCCTGATAGTAGGCCCCAACGAGAATGGGCGTGTTCTTGCTACTTGTGCTCTTGCCACTTTCGCTGCTTCCGGGCGCATCACCACTGCTACTGCAGGCAGACAATGCGGCCACTAGGCCCGAAACCATGCCGAGCGTTGCCATGGAAAATGCTTTGCGGCCGACGGTCAGGCTCCGACTTTGATTCATCTACTTCCTCCCTGGGCGACAAGAGCCAAGCTCGGGGACGATGCCTGGCTCTGCGTGAAGTCACGACTTACGCAATGCGCGCATGCCTAACGCTTGGCTGGTACAACGCAAACAATCAATCTAGCTATAAAGCCTTGCTGTTGTCGGGAACAATCTGTCTCAATCCGTCGGTCGCGGCCCCGGGACAGTCAGAGATAAGTTCGTGGCCCAAGACTCAGACTGCTGAACTCATTGGGCCGAGCCTCAGTACTGGCTGAGCGCGCGAGAGTCCGTTTATAGCGGTCGCGATCTGTCCAGATTGCTGACAGCGACCTCCATCGAGACGTCTGCAATTTCGACAAGTTTCACGCCGTGTAGAAATCCGCGATCTTGAGCAGACAAACGTTAGTCCTTCAGCCTTGGCAGGTTTCGAAATATCGTCATCGCGCGCGACTGGGTGTCCTTTGCGAATACTCTGCTCGAGAGCCGTATACAGCGACCAGAATGCTATCGAGGGTGCAGGCAGGTGTAAAGGTTCGTGAGGCCACAGTGTCGCAGACTCTATCTGCGAAGTTGCACAGAAGCATCTCCGCGTCGTCTCCTGATGTTCTGCGTTTGAGCAGCAGGTACCGCAGATGTGGGCACCGGAGTGTGCGTCCAGTATTGACAACCCCTCACGACTGGTTGACGCTGCGTGTGTCTGCTTGGACGCCGCCAACTGCGATCAACTAGGCCCAGGTAGTGCGTCCATTCTGGTTGCGCCTGCGCGAGCGCCGCGCGCATCTCAAGAGGAACCTTGAAATTGCGTTGTTGTCTCGACTGAAGGTTCCACAACTCGGAATGTCGATGAAGTCTGTGGTCATTTTGGAGTGGTTGGATGACGATGTCGCGCGTCAGGCTTTCTGGTAGGGCTGTTAGGGCAGTCCTGAAGGAAATTCTGAATCCCCGGGTAGACCCCCCGGCAGCCGAAAGGTCCGTGGCCGCAGCGGGCCCGGGAGGCGGCCAGCGCCCTGGCGTGCCAGTACGCGCTGGCGCATCCGGCGTGGGGGCATCGCAAGATCTGGCGATGGTCGGCCATGACGGGCACATCGTCTCGGCGGCGACGATCCTGCGGATGCTGCGCGATGAAGGCCCGATCCTGGCGGCGGATTACCAGCGCGAACGCCGCCGCCGGCTGGCCGAACGCCGCAAGGCCGCGTTCGCAGCCGATCCGAACGGCTCAAACCAGGTCTGGCAGCTGGACTTGAGCGAGTTCGAGACCACCAGCGGCGGCACCTGGCGCCTGGCCGGCTGCCGCGACTACTGGTCCAAGTACGAGCACCGCTGGCACGTTTCCCCGACCGCGAACCAGTTCGACGCGATCGCCGCGATAGAGCTCGCCTTGACCGCCGTGATCGAGTCGATCGCCAGTGGTGTCCCCGCATTGAAGGAGGTCCGCATCCTCGACCGCACACTCACGAAGCGGGCCGTCGACGTGCTCGCCTACTTCGACCGACCCGGCACCGGCAACGGCGACGATCATGACCCGATCGAGGACGCCACAGCGGCCAACTGCGAACCGGCGGCCAGTGCGGCCAGCGCGGCCAGGAACATCCGTTCCTTACCGATCATGTCGCCGACGCGGCCCATGATCGGCGTGAAGATCGATGCCGACAGCAAGTACGCAGTCAAGACCCGCATCCGACCGGAAGCGTGAACGCGATACGCCACGATAGATGCCCGGTCGGGCGGCGACTGAAGCCAGGCCGCCCAGGTGCGCCCATCGACGAGATTGAAGCGATTCACGCTGTGGTGACCCCAGTTGCTCGACCCAGCCTGCCAGCGCCAGCCGCTTTCGTATCGCACCGGTGACGGACAGGGGAGCCGCCACACCGCTCGCTGCTCGGGGCGCGGTGGTGCGGTCGGTGTTCGTGAGGTGGTCAGTCATGCCGGCCTACCGTCCGATCGGGCGATGACGTGTCTGGAGTCCCCGGCACGGTTACGCGTCTTGCTGGTACGAACCTCGGCGACCCGAAATCGCGCGGCCCAGACGTTGCGCGCCCATCGGCCACGCCCAGGAGGCGTTCAAATCGCATGAGGATGCTGGCCTCGTTGTGCTTGTTGGCGAGTCGTGGAGGCGGGGAGAAATCGACTGTGCCGCCACGCGTCGAAAGCGGCGCGGTCGAGCGGTCGGGAATAGTGGTATCCCTGGGCGACGTCGCACCCGAGTTCCGTCAAGAGGGTGGCGGCCTGGGCGGTTTCGACGCCTTCGGCGACGATGGTGAGTCCGAGGTTGTGGCCGAGGTCGATGATGCTGTGCACGATGTGGGCGTCGTTGGCGGCGTCGGCGATGTTGGTGATGAACGAGCGGTCGATCTTCAACTCGCTGATCGGCAGCGTCTTCAGTTGCCGTAGGCTGGTGTAACCGGCGCCGAAGTCGTCGATGGAGATGCGGACTCCGAAGTCGCTGAGAGTGCGAAGGAGTCGGCTCGCTCGCTCGGGGTCGGTCATGATGGCGGATTCGGTCACTTCCAGGACCAGCAGCGCCGGTGGCACGCCATGTCTGAGCAACAACGCGGCGATCTGGTTGGGCAGCTGCTCATCGAGGAGGTTGTACGCGGACAGGTTGACTGAGACCGGTAGTGGCGTGCCCGCATCGGCCCAGCGGCGGGCCTGGGAGATGGCCTCGGCAAGGACGTAGCGGGTGAGCGGGCCGATGAGGCTGGTTCGTTCGGCCACGGCGACAAAGTCGTCGGGGTAGACCAGGCCGCGGGTCGGGTGCTGCCAGCGTACGAGGGCTTCAGTGCCGACGAGGTCGCCGGTGCTGAGGCTGATCTTGGGCTGGTAGTGCAGGAGCAGTTGATCGTTGGTCAGCGCGCGCCGTAACTCGCCGAGCAGCGCGAGTTTCACCGAGGAGTGCCCGTCGGCATGGCCGTTGTAGGCGCAGATACCCAGATGCTGTTCCTTGGCGGCATACATGGCGATGTCGGCGTTGCGGGCGAGTCCGATGGCCTCACTTCCATGTTCGCCGGAGATCACCGCGCCGATGCTGGCGTCGACGTTCAGGTCGATTCCGCCGACGTGAAAGGTGTCTTGGAGACAGTCGCGCAGTTTCTCGGCGACCGTGATCAGCGCAGACAGTCCACCGACGTTGGGCAGCACGATCGCGAACTTGTCACCGGTGAGCCGTGCGACGGTGTCGCTGTCGCGCAAGCACGAGCGCAACCGCGGGCCGATCTTGCCGAGCAGCTCGTTGCCACGGTCATGCCCGAGGGTGTCGTTGACGTCCTTGAATCGGTCAAGGTCCATCACCAGCAGCCCAGTGTGGGCGCCGGTGCGTTGCCCGTCCCGGAGCGCCTGTTCGAGGCGGTCAAAGAACAGGGGGAGGCTGGGTAGTCCGGTCAGCTGGTCATGTAGCAAGTCGTGCACGGCCATCGCTCGTTCGGCCACAAGCATCCGCCGATAACTCCGACCTGTGAGCGCGAGCAGTCCCGCCAGCAACAAGCCGAGGCCGAGGATTGTCGGTATCAGCCAGCTGGCCAGGCTCTCCTGGCGATGCAAGGCTTGGAGGTCGGCGAGGGCGACGGCGTGGTGATGGGCGGCCAAGTGCGAGACCGGAGCGCGCATCTGTTCGTAGCTCTGGTCGTCTTCGTTCGGATCCAGCCGCTCGGCGGCTGAGGTGTCGCTCCGGTCGACGGCGGCGAAGACCTGCTTGGTGATGGCCAAGTAGGTGGCGTGGACGGCCGTTATCTCAGTGACCAGTGCGCGGTCGGCCGGTTCGTTCTCGTAGTGGCGCACCTGGCCCAACGCCTGCGTTACCGCAGCCGCAGTGGTGTCAAAGTTGGCTTTGAGGGTCGGTGTGGGGTGCAGGCGGTATCCGAGCTCCCAGAGTTTCTCCTGCACGATCGCACTGCCGGCCTTCGCGTACGCGTCGGAGATGCGCGTCGCGGCGATTGCGGA
>Ga0207710_10000628_pt1 | contig 20344 bp, 20 predicted proteins | sample KBSS24metaG_FD_184400 | JGI IMG/M metagenome (GOLD analysis project Ga0207710, IMG submission 184400) | Switchgrass rhizosphere microbial communities from Kellogg Biological Station, Michigan, USA - KBS S2-4 metaG (SPAdes) (version 2) | ecosystem: Host-associated > Plants > Roots > Rhizosphere...
GAAATCGCACCCGAAGAGATAGCAGCCGATGCGCGTGATCATGAGCCCCGACGCGAGGCTCGGCACCGCGACGTCGGCCCACGGGAGGAGGCGCAGCTTGTGGCGCGCGAGGTAGAACCAGCTCCCGACGTACCCGCCGATGAACCCGCCGTACGCGACGAGCCCTCCGCGCCGCAGCGCGAAGACGTCGGCGAACGTCTTGAACTCGTCGAGGTTTGTCACGATGTAGAGGACGCGCGAGCCGACGATCGCGGCGATCGCCGTGACGACGTAGCAGTTCGCCATCGTCTCCTTCGGGAGCTGGTCGCGCTCGGCGAGGCCGAGCGTCAAGTACCAGCCCACGACGAGCGACAGGCCGAGCATGACGCCGTACGAGTAGATCGGGAGGTTCGGTGACTCGAGCTGCACGCCGCGCGCGAAGTACGCCCCGGCGCCTGCGAGCACGGCGAGCACGACGCCGCCGATCGCGCTGTCCTTCTGTTGCTTTCGTTGCATCACCGCCGCGTAGACGAGCGACACGACGACGATCGCGACGAGAGCCCACCAGGCCTTGAGCGGCCGATGCGGCAAAGGAATTCGGAACAGTATGGGGTGCATGGGACAGACGTTTCTTACACAAAACGCCGCGTGCGAGCATCCCCCATGCCTCCCCTCATGCTAGAAAAGCCGGCTGTGCGACGCTTCCTGGTTTTCTCCGTGGTTTTGGCCGCGGGCGCGTGCATTCCGCCCGGAAACAGCACGCAAAACGACGCGGGCAGCGGGGCGAGCGCCCTCGCCACGGCGCCCCCGACCCGCCCGTCGGTCGGCGTCATGACCGCCGCGTTCGAGGACAATTTCGACCGGCCCGGCCTCCCGGGCGACGCGGCGCCGAGCCGCGCGCCCCTCGCCACCTCCGCCGAGGGGCGCGACGGCGGGACCGAACGTCGCGCCCCGGAGCGCCCGGCGACGGCGACGGATCGCGGCGACGCGGGCGACGCGGCGACGGCGTTGGCCGACGGCGGGCGCGCGGAGCCGGCGGAGAGCCCGCGCGACATCGCGCGACGCGAGGCCGCGCTCGCCGCCGCGGCGGCCGACGAGTCGCTCGGGCCGAACTGGCGCCAGGCGCAGACGAGCGTGTGGCACATCGAGAACGGCCGCCTCTGCGGCCAGGGCGCGCACAACCACGGCGTCTGGCTGAACAAGGTGCTGCCGGTGAACGCGCGGATCGAGTTCGACGCGATCACCGAGTCGGCCGACGGCGATCTCAAGGCCGAGGTCTGGGGCGACGGCCAGTCGTCGGCGCGTTCGATTTCCTACACCGACGCCACCAGCTACCTGACGATCTTCGGCGGGTGGAAGAACACCTTCCACGTCCTCGCGCGCATCAACGAGCACGGCAACGATCGCAAGGAGATCAAGGTCGACGCGACCAGCGACGATCCTCGCGAGAAGCCGGTCACCCGCGGCCAGAGCTACCATTTCCGGATCGAGCGCACCGACGGAAAGACCATCAAGTGGTCCGTCGATGGTGTCGATATGCTCTCTTACGAGGACGGCACGCCGCTCACCGGGTCGGGTCACGATCACTTCGGATTCAACAACTGGGAAGTGAAGGTCTGCTTCGACAACGTGAAGGTGACGCCGATCGCATCGATGTGAGGTACTCGAGCCGCCGTGGACACACCGGACATCGATACGCTCGTGGCGGAGCTCGACACGCGGGTCGACCGCCTCCGGTCGCTCTACGAGCAGTACTTCATGGGGCTCGAGAAGATGGAGCCCCACGTCCCGAAGAAGGACGTCGAGCGGCGCATCCAGGCGCTCCGCAAGGTGCCGTTCAAGAACACGGCGCTCCGCTTTCGCTTCCAGATGATCCTCCAGCGGTACAACACGTACCAGACGTACTGGATGCGGATCTGCCGGCAGATCGAGGAGGGGACGTTCAAGCGCGACCTCGCGCGGGCGCGATCCCGGTTCGGCGGGGACGGCCCGCGCCGCAAGGGCCGCGCGACGGACGACGCGGAGGTGCTCGACGATCTCGACATCCTGCCGTCGTCGGTCGCCATGCCGGTCGACGACGCGATGGACGATCTCGACCTCGCGCCGCCTTCGGTCGACGTCGACCTCGCCGCGCTCGCGTCCACGACGAGCGTGGAGAAGCCGCCGTCGAAGCGCCCGCCGCCGCTCCCCGCGCGGTCGCGCCCGATCGCGCCCGGCACCCAGGCCGACGCGAGACCCGGCGCCGCGTCCGCGGCTCCTCCGCCGATCCCGAGCGCGCCGAAGCCGATCGCGCCGCGCGCGGAGACGATCGCGCCGAACGCGTCGATGCAGGCGCCCGCGGCGCGGCCGACGAGCAAGGCCGCGCCGAGGCCCGACGCCACGGCGCTCAAGCCGCCGATCCCGAACGCGCCGAAGCCGAACGCGCCGCCGAGACCGGCGACCGCGGCCCCCGCGCCGAGGCTCTCGGTCCCTACGCCCTCGGCGGTGAGCACGCAGCAACCGGCGGCGGCCGCCGCGCCCAAGCTCGCGGGCTCGACCGCGAGGCTCGCGACGCCGGGCACCCCCTTCGCGCCGTCGAGGCTCTCCGCTTCGACGCCGGGCACCCCCCTCGCGCCCGCACCGGCGAGCGCGCCTCCGCCTCTACCCCGCAAGGGCGCCCAGGTGCCCGGCGTCGCGAACGCCGCGCCGCGCCGCCAGCCGAGCAGCCCCGAGATCGCCGATCGCCCGTCCGCCGTCGCGCCTCCGCCTCTACCCCGCAAGGACGCCCAGGTGCCCGGCGGCGCGAACGCCGCGCCGCGCCGCCAGCCGAGTTACCCCGATACCGCCGAGTCGCCGATGGCGCGCGCGCGGGCGGCGCTGGGCGCGTCGCGGAGCGAGCTGCCCGACACGCGGGTGAAAGAGCTCTATTCGCAATACGTCGAGGCGCGCCGGAAGCACAACGAGGCGACCGACGCCCTGACGTACGACGGCCTCGCGAAGACGCTCCGCGACACGACGGCTCGCTTGAAGGACAAGCACCACGGGAAGGCGGTCGACTTCGAGGTCGTCGTGGAAGACGGAAAGACCGTCCTGCGCCCCGTCGTCAAATGAAGCTGTCGGCGAACAGGTCGGCGAGGCGCTCGGCGGCCGCTTGCATCGCGGTGTCCTCCATCGCCGGGTTCGGCGACTGGAGCCCCGGCACCGACACCGACGCGGGGACCTCGCCGCGCAGGCTCTTGCTCGGATAATCGAAGACCGCACACTTGATCTTCGCGCGCATTCCGGCGCTCGAATATTCAATCTTGTCCACGGTGACCGAGAGGTAATAGCCCCGGAGCTTCCGCTTGCTGATCGTCGCGCGGTCCGTCTCGAGGTTCGGCCGGGACGGCGCGAGCTGGTATTTGCCGCGCGCCATCAGCTTGCTGCGGATCGCCCCGAGGACGATCCGATCGACGTCGCTCTGCGATCGGCTCGTCCCGTTTTGAATGGGCGAGATCGCGACGTAGTAGCGGGCGTTCGCCACCGTCGGAGGGTTGAACTCGCCGCCGCCGCCACGCGACGCCTCCAGCGCTTCGACCGCGCGGAGGAGCACCGCCTTGATCTGCGGGTTCGTCTCGGCGGCCGCGCGCGACTTCATGCACGCCGCACCCGCGGGGCGGGCGAGGCGCTTCAGCGCCGCGACCACAGCTTCGCGCACCGTCGCGCTGTCGTCGGCGAGCGCGCGACACAGCGGCGGCACCGCGTCGTCGTCATCGGTCGACCCGAGACCGAGCGCAGCGCCGGTCCGCACGCGGAAGTCTTCGGACCGGAGCTGCTGCGTGAGAAATCCGGTGCGCGAGTCCGCGCGGACGTCCGCCGCGCCCGTCAGGACGACGAGGAGCGCCAGCCCCGCGCCGAGCCGACGCGGCACCGCAGAGGGCGAGAGCGAGCCCATTCGATGGACGAATTTATCATAGGCCCCACGTGCGATTCGACGTCCGTCGCGCGCCTCGGCGCAAGTTCAACGTCGTCGCAACGATGGGGCGTGCGCCTCGTGCGGGCGAGCGTAGGCAAAAACCTTCGGAGAAGGAGTCACGCTCACCTCATCATCACTCGACTCTTCGCAAAAGAGGATGGCGCAGTGACGATTGTTGCTGTCCTGCAATCGATTGCAGAGCGCGACCAGATCCTCGTCGACGTCGACCACGCTCCCCTCGATCGGGCGCGCCGTCTTCACGTCGTAACGGCAATCATCGAGGGCCACCCATCGCCCTTGGAAGTCTTCGTGCTCGCGAATCTGGCGCCATGTCCACCGACTGCCCATGAAACCCTCGACCTCGTCGCCCCGAAAACGTCTCGATGCGCCTTGGGAATATACGCGGGCGGCCCCTCGGTCAAGGAGGGGTGTCGCTCGACCGCCACACCATCAACAAATGTTCAGTATCCGCGATCGCTCGACCACGAGCGGACGGCCCGCGATCAGACCGGTGCCCGGCCGCTCGGAACGCCGTGAAACGAGGGCGCCGATGGCCGACGCGCGGCTCGGCCGATCGCGGCTCGTGCTCGCGCCGGCTCGTCGAGCCGGCGGCGCCGGCGGGGACAAAGACCGATCGTGGCGAGATCGAGGCACGACGGCCTCTACGGATCCGAGTCGCGTGGACGCTTCGAGCTCCCGGACGGTTCGCGACGGTCACCGGACGACCCACGTCACCGCTCCGGACGATGCCCTTCACCTCTCGTTCCCATTCGTGGAGGCCTATTCGTAGGTGTCACTCGCACCGATTGAACCCCCACACATTTTCATCGATGCGGACCCCCTGTCCTGCCCCCGCTGCGCCCGCGCGTCATCGTGTGCGGCGACCACGCTGAGGCGACGCATTGCGCCACGAACGGCCGGCGGATTCTCGCGCGTTAGGTCGCGTCCGCGCCCGCTCACGCTATGCTCAGCGGATGCTGATTGTAATGCACAAGGGCGCGACCACCGAACAGATCGCCGCCGTCAACGAACGGATCGTCTCGCTCGGGCTCACGCCGCATGCAATCCCCGGAGCTCAGCGCGTCGCGATCGGGATCACGGGAAATAAGCAAGGGCTCGACCCGAGCCTCTTTCTCCGCCTCGAAGGGATTGAGGACGTCATCCGTGTCAGCCAGCCGTACAAGCTCGTCTCGCGCGAGGTGAAGCCGGACGACACGGTCGTCGACATCGGCGGGGTCAAGGTCGGCGGAGGCAGCTTCACCGTCATGGCCGGCCCGTGCTCCGTCGAAGATCGCGAGCAGGTGCTCAGCACGGCCGAGCACATCAAGAAGCACGGCGCGCAGATCCTGCGCGGGGGCGCCTACAAGCCGCGCACGAGCCCTTACGAGTTCCAGGGGCTGAAGGCGGACGGGCTGAAGCTCCTCGCGGAAGCGCGCGAGCGCACCGGGATGCCGATCATCACCGAGGTGAAGGACACGGAGACCTTGAAGCAGGTCGCCGAGTACGCCGACGCGCTCCAGATCGGCGCGCGCAACATGCAGAACTTCTCGCTCCTCGAAGCGGTGGGCGAGCTGCGGAAGCCGGTCATGCTGAAGCGCGGCCCGTCGGGGACGCTGCGCGAGTGGCTCATGGCCGCCGAGTACATCGTGGCGCGCGGCAACTACCAAGTCATCCTGTGTGAGCGCGGGATCCGCACGTTCGAGACCGCGACGCGCAACACGCTCGACCTCGGGATCGTCCCGGTGCTCCGCGAGATCACCCACCTGCCGATCATCGTCGACCCGTCGCACGGCACGGGCCGCGCGATCGCCGTGCCGCCCATGGCGCGCGCCGCGGCGGCCGCGGGCGCCGACGGGATCATGGTGGAGGTCCATCCGGAGCCCGCGCGGGCGCTGTCGGACGGCCCGCAGGCGCTGACGTTCCCCATCTTCGAGCAGTTGATGTCGGAGCTCCGCCCCATCGCCGATCTCGTCGCGCGCCATCGAACCGCCGAACGCGGCTGATGGCGGCGGCGCCCTCCAAGTGCGCGCACTGCGGGGCGCAGCTCCCGCCGCCGACGCCGGGCCAAACGTTCCTCCAGTGCGTCTACTGCGGGAGCGGCACACCGATCAGCGCACCGCCGCCCCCCGTGACCGGCTTCGGGGGCGGCCCGCCCGTCGGCGCGTACACGCCGCAGGCGGGGCCGCGCTTCGTGCGCCCCGTGAAGGTGAGCCCCCTCGTCTACGCGCTGCCGATCGCGCTGGTCGTCGTGAGCACGTCGATCTCGTTCTGCGCGCAGATGGGGGGCCGCGCGCGATCGTCGGCCGCCGGCGACGACACGAGCGGCGGTCCGGGATCGGGCGGCGTGACGATGGGCGAGCACCTGCAGTGGGACTCGCAGGACACGCCGCTCCCCGCGCGCGTCAACGCGGACGCGGTCGAAGATTTCGTCGGTCGCTATCGCGTCCTCGACGGATCGAAGAGCCCGATCTTCGTCGGCGGCTTCGACGGGACGTCGCTCCGTCGCGCGTGGGCGGCGGGGCCGTTCGCCGACACGTCGGGGTCCACGCAGGCGATGCACTTCACGGTCGCGGGCGGCAAGGTGCTCGTCACCGACACGCGATCGACGGCGCACGTCCTCGACGTCACGACCGGCAAGGAGACGGCGAGCATCGCCCTCTCCGATCGCGCCGACGCCCTCTGCGCGAACCCTGACAGGGCCGAGGTGTGGATCGACGTGTCGGATCAGCAGCACGTCCTGATCGATCTCACGGCGGGATCGTCGAAGAAGGCGGCGCGCCCCCCCTGGTGCCCCGCGCCGAGCTCGGGGTTCGGCGACATCCAGTGCCGCTCCGGATTGAACACCACCAAGGCACGCTGCGTGGGGATCGACTCGTCGTTCAAGGCGCCGAGCTTCCACGGCGAGCGCATGCTCGTCGAGGGCGACGTGGGCGTCGTCGTCGGCACCAAATCGCCGGGGACGAGCGTCCCCACGGCGGTCGGCGTCGACCCGAAGACGAAATCGATTCGATGGCAGCACGCGATCCCACAAGGAGATCCGAGCACGGTGAAGGACGGGCTCGGCCTCGTCGATCTCGGCGGCGGTCACCTGGTCGCCCAGCTCGAGCTCGCGACCGGCGGCTTCAAGCTCACGGCGACCGACGGGCGCAGCGGCCACCCGCTATGGGAGACCGAGGTCCCGCGATCGCGGGACGGCTCCGCGGCGAACCGCATGACCATCACCGCGACCCGGATCTATCTCCCCCACTGGACCTGGCTCGACGTCTTCGACGCGCACACCGGCGCTGTCATCGGCACCGTCGGCAAGTGGTGACCGCGCCACCTCGACCTGGTGAGCTTCGCGCGGCGCTGCCCTCCGACGCCTAATGGCAAGTATCGCCGCCCGCCGAACAGAGGCCGATGAGCTGTCCGGAGCAGGTCTGCGGCATACATGGATTGCCGTTGTGGCATTCGCCGTTCAACTTGCACGCTTGACGGCTCTCCGGCCGGAGCTGGCACGACTCGAGGCACGTCGTCTCGACGTACGATCCGACGGTGACGACGGCGCAGCAGACGTTGCCCGCGGGGCAGTCGGCCGTCTCGTCGCACTCCTGGACGACGCCGTCGCCGCACGCGGCGGCGTCGGTGTCGGCCGAGCACGCGTACACGCCCGAATCGAGCTTGCCCGGCGAACAACAGATGGCGTTGGTGCCGTTACACGATTTCCCGCCGCAATCGATGGTCCCCGGGGTCGACGGGCTGCCGCCGTCCGGGACGCTTCCGTCGACGAAGACGGGGCCGGTATCGGCCGCGACGGCGTCGGTGGTCCCGTCCGTGCCGGCGTCCGAGCCCGCCTCGGTGTCCGACACGTCTCCGTCCCCGCTCGCCGAGTCGCTCGACGAATCGGACTGGCCGGTGCCGGCGTCGTTCGTCCCACCGTTGCTGTCGTCGCCGCCGCACGCCACGAAGCCGGCCGCGACGCAAAGCGCCGCGCCCAAGACGAGAATCGATGATTTCATTTGCTCCCTCGAACTAGAGCCAAGATCGTTTATTCCAAATTAGTTCAGCACGAATCTTGTTTTGATGTCCCCTATTTCGAACGCCCTTCGATCGAGACACTTCGCCCCGATCGGGCCCGCGTCCCCGCGACCGAACGCGACAAGACGCCGCGTGGCATACTCCACGGCGCAAACCGAACGCAGCGAGCCATGCCCATGAGCCAACACGATCCCCCCCACGTCGCGCCCGACGCCGACCTCGACGCTCTTCGCCGCGACTATCGGCGCGACGAGCTCCTCGAAGATCGGATCGACGCCGACCCGATCATCCAGCTCGGGAGGTGGCTCGACGACGCGATCGCCGCCGGCGTCCTCGAGCCGAACGCGATGACGCTCGCCACGGCGACGTCTTCGGGCGCGCCGTCGGCGCGGATCGTCCTCCTGAAGGGGCTCGATGCGCGCGGCGTCGTGTTCTACACCAACTACGAGAGCGCGAAGGGGCGCGATCTCGCCGAGAACCCGCGAGCCGCTCTCGTCTTGTTCTGGAAGGAGCTGGAGCGCCAGGTCCGGATCGAGGGCGACGTCTCGAAGGTGAGCGCCGCCGAGTCGGACGCGTACTTCTCCAGCCGGCCGCGCGGGAGCCGGCTCGGCGCGATCGCGTCGGCGCAGAGCGCGCCGATCGCGTCGCGCGAGGCGCTCGACGCCCGCCTGGCGGAGGTGGAGGCGCGCTACGCCGACGGCGAGATCCCGCGCCCCGACGGGTGGGGCGGCTATCGCGTCGCGCCGCGGCGGATCGAGCTCTGGCAAGGCCGGACGAACCGCCTCCACGATCGGATCGCGTACGTTCGCGACGGGGGCGGATGGATCCGCCAGCGCCTCTCCCCGTGACGCGCCGAGCCGCCACCGCGGCGCGGTCGCGCGGGCAGCCCCGCGATCGCGACGGCGCGGCGGCGCGGCGCGAGCGACCGCCTTGGCGCCGGCTCGCGGCGCTCGCGATCGCCGCGTCGGCCTCGGCGTGCGCCGGCGCGATCGGCGACGCCGGTCGATCACCGCGCGACGCGCTCGGCGGCGCGGGGGCGGTCGGGCGCGCCGATCCCACGATCCTCGGCGCGCACCTCGTCCCGCAGTCGATCGACGAGGACAGGTCGCTCGGCTCGGAGCCGGGCGGGGGCCTGAGGCTCATCGCCGCGGGGGTGCGCGTCGTCAGCTTGCCGAGCGGCGCGGTGCTCGCGGCCGACGATCGCCTCCCGCAGGCGCCCAGCTCGACACTGCAGCTCCCCGAGCGCCTCGGCGGCGGCTTCCTGTTCGTCCTCGGCAACGTCGTCTGGCGCGCCGACCGCTGGCTCGCGCCGGCCCGGCCGATCTTCGCCTCGAACGGCGCGATCGCGCGCGCCGTCCTCGGGCTCGACCGCGTCTACCTCCGCGCGTCGAACGGCGCGACGCAGGCCATCGATCCGTCGAGCGGCGCGCCGCTCGATCTCGGCGCGTGGCCCCCCGCGCCGTCGGTCGGCGAGGTCGCCGCGATCGACGGGTGGCGCGCCGTCGCGATCACCGATCTCCGCGGCGCCATCGCCACCTTCGACGCCGGCGCGTCGTGGAGGCCGCTGTCGCTCCCGATCGATCCGCGGCGCGCCGTGGTGATCGGCGACTCGCTCGCCGTCGGCGGCGCGGACATCTCGACGCGCGCCGACGCGTGGTTCGAGGTGCGGGCCGACGGGCAAGTGGGGCGGATCCCGGCGCCGGCGAGGGCAGAGAGCCCGGGCAGCGCGCCGGCCGTAGATCCGCTCGCGAAGCCGTTCGGCAAGCGGCCGCTCCTCGCCGCGATCGAGGACGGGTGGCCGCTCGCCGACGGTACGGCGGTCGTCGCGCGCGACGGCGCGCTCGCGCGGATCCGGATCCGCGACGGCGCGCTCACCGATCTCGCGGCCGACGCGTTCCCGCTCAAGGCGTCGCGGTGTCACCCCGTGCCGCTCGCGCGGGCGGGCGATCCCGGCGCGTTCGGCTTCGTGTGCGGCGAGCCGCGCGGCGCGACGGTCCTCTACGCGTACGACGCGCCGTCCGGCCGCGTTCTCGCGCTCCGCCGCTTCGACGAGCCGCGGATGGTCCTCGCGTCGGGCAACGGCGCGATCGCCGTGCGCGGCGGGTGCGCGCGCGCGGCGCCGTCCGACGACGACGACCGCGCGCAGCAGAGCTACTGCCTCCTCCCGCGCGACGGCGGGTGGCGCGAGGTCCGGCTGCGCGGCGACATCGGCGCGGAGCGCGTCGGCGTCCTCGGCGACGGCCGCCTCGCGATCCTCTCCCCGCCGCGCGGCGAGATCGCGACGGCGCACCTCACCGTGCTCGACGGCGGGCGGCCCCGCGCGGTGCCCCTCGCGTTCCCCCCGTTCGGCGCCGACGTCGCGCGCGTGCTGAAGGACGGTGTGTGGCTCCACGGGATCGAGGAGCGCCGCCGCGACGTGATCGGAGGCTGGATCGAGCACATGGGATCCGTCCTCGGCTACGAGATCGACCTCGACGGCAAGGTGCGCCTCGGGCAGTTCGTCCACGACGCCGGCGCGCCGATGGTGAGCGGCCGCTACGGGCTCGGCTGGACCGCGTCGCGCCGCGGCTACGAGACGACGGACGGGGGCATGACGTGGACGCCGCTCGACCTCCCCGAGCCGATCGGCGACGGCGCGCCGTCGAGCGTCGCGTCGAAGGCGTCCCCGGCGCCGCGCCCCGCGCAGACGCGGGCGTGCGGCCCCATCGGGTGCATGATGGCCGGCTGGGCGCGCGTGGGGTGGGGCGCGCCGAAGTCGCCGCCGCCGTCGCTGGACGGGCTCGCGACGCCGAGGCTCGCTCCCCGGAGCACCCCGGCGTTCGAGCTCGCGTGCGAGCCGACCCGCGGCGCGCCGCCGCCGATCCCCACGGTCGTCCTCCCCCAGCGGTCGACCGCGCCCGAGGGCCCGATCTCGTCGCCGTGGGCCGGCCTCCGCCCCACCGTCCTCGCGACGGTCGACTGGTCGCCGCTCTACTCTTCGCCGCCGCCGCCGCTCCGCGCGGACGATCTCGGGTTGAGCGTCGAGGTGAAGGACCTCCTCGATCGCGGCCCGCCGAACGGCGCCGTCGCGCGCCTCTACGCGTGGGGCGCGCGCGGCAGCGAGTGGGAGGCGACGAGCCGGTGGAGCGTGCGGTGGACGTGGCCGTTCGCCGGATCGCAGGACGTGCACGCGACCCCGCCGGCCCCGCCGCCGCGCGCGGTGATCGAGTCGTCGCGCTTCGCGACCGGAGGGGGCGTGACGCGCCCGACCTCCGGCTGGAGCATCGAGCCCGGCGACGACGCGCAGCACGCGCTCCTCGTGGTGAAGCGCATGGCGCCGACCGACGCCGTCCCGTTCGAGCTCGCGGCCGATCGCGCCCCGATCGAGATCCGCCGCGCCGACGGGGAGCCGTTCGGCGAGCTCGAGGCCGCGATCCGCTCCGCGGGGAAGTGGTTCATCGCGTCGTCGCAGAACGGCGGCGAGCTCCCCGCGACGATCGTGTGGGAGGTCGACGCCGGCGTCGCGCGCGAGCTCGCGCGGGTCCCTCGCGGCGGCGGCGACGGCTCGAAGCCCGCGCCGGTGCGCCTCTCGCGGCGGAGCGACGGCCGCGCGCTCGGCGTCGTGGTCGACGGTCAACCGAGCGCCGAGCGGCCCGTGCCCCTCCGGTGGATCCTCGGGATCGACGCCGCCACCGGCGCACCCCTCGACGTCGAGCCGCTCGGCGCCGCCGATCTCGCCGACCGCGCCGTGGTCGATCTCTGCGGCGGCGACGAGCCGGGGTGGATCCTCGACGCTCCCTGGAGCGGCGTCGCGCTCCGCATGCAGACCGCGACGCACCCGCTCACGCAGGCGCGCAACGTCTACGCGCGCTTGCGCCTCTCGCGCGATCGCGCCTGCGTCGAGCGGCTCGTGGCCTCGCTCGACGCGTCGCCCGACGGACTGAGCCGCGGTGCCCCAGGTGGCGCGCGCGCCGGGACCATGAGGAGCGACATCCCGTCGGTGGAGGTGTCGGCGCTCGTGGCCCACGCCCGATATCCGCTGCGGTGTGCAAAAAAATGATCGAGTCCTTGCAACGGACGCCCTGGAGGGTGCATCTGACTCCCTGCTCGCGTGGAGTGTGGCTGCCCCCCCGGCCCCTCTGCGCGGGCGTTTTTTCTTTTGTGGTTTTGTGTGGCCGCGTCGAAGACGAACGTCGGCGTGCGTCGCGCGGCGCGAAGCTCACGGCGCGCGTGAAGCGCGGGGCGGATGCGAGCGGGCGCTGTACGGCCCCTCCTCTTCGTCGCGGACCCCTTCGAGCTGCGCGTTCACCTCGGCGCCGATGAGGAACGAGAGGCTCGACAGATAGAGCCAGAGGAGCGTCACCGCGACCGTCGCCAGGCTGCCGTAATAAAGAGCATAGTCGCCGATGGTGCGCACGTACGCGCCGAACGCCCACGAGACGAGGAACCAGAGCGCGATCGCGACGAGCGTCCCCGGCCATACGCGGCGGCGTACGCCGACCGGGTGCTCGACCGCGACGCGGTAGAAGGCGGCGAGCCCCGTGGACGAGACGACCGCGAACAGCACGAGGACGCCGGCGCGGTTCCACCCCTGCGCCGCGGCGTCGCGCGTGCGCGAGAGGATCTTCGGCAGATCGGTGCGCCCGTTCAAGCCCTCGAAGACGCCGTTCGTCGTGAGCACCAGCGACACGAAGAGCACCACGATCGCGAGGACCGCCGCGACCCACGCGATCGCGATGATCCGCTGCTTCCACCACGGCCGAGGAGGGTGCACGCCGAGGAGGAGCTCGAAGACGTCCATCAGGTTGTGGAAGCCGTTCGACGTGAGCCACAAGAAGCCGAGCGCGCTCAGCGGCGCGACCGATCCCGGCTGCACGGAAGCGAGGCGGTGGAGCTCGCGCTTCAGGAGCTCGCCGGCGATCCCGGGGAGCACGCGGTAGAGCGGCGACGCGAGCGTCGCGACGCCGGTGGCGTGCACGACCTTCCCCACGATCATGCCGCCGAGGATGAGGAGCGGGATGATCCCGAGGAAGAAGTAGAACGACATCGTCGCGGCGTGATCGAACGCGTGGTGGACGAAGAGACCGCGCAGCACCGACCTCGCGAGGCCGCGGGCGCGCGTCCTCATACGAGCACGAGCGAGAACGGATCGTAGATGGCGACGGCGTCCCCCTCGTCGCGCGCCTCGAACGTCCGCTGCGCGTCGCAGAGCCCGCGCGGCGCGATGAGCTCGCCGGTGCATATCGAGAACACGTAGCCGTGGAGCGGACAGATGACACGATCGCCCTCGATCGCCCCTTCCGCGAGGCTCGCGCCGCCGTGGTTGCACGCGTCCTCGATCGCGCGCGGCACGCCGTCGACGATCGCCACCATGACGTCGTAGGGCGGGTACGGGACGCGCACCGGCTGCCCGCCCTCGAGCGCGCTCTTCGGCACGCGCCCCACGAGCTTCACGCGGCGCCCCTCAATTCACCGCTCCGCCCGGCTCGATCGAGAACGCCGCCTTCTGCACCGCGAGCTCACGGATGACGAGCTGGACCCGCTGCGACACGTCGAGCTCCTCGAGGATCGCCTGTCGCGCCGCCGCGTCCACCACCATGTGGTGCGCGCACAGGTCGGCGATCACGCCGGCGTCGATGTTGGCGGGGAGGCGGAACGAGAAGTTCGGATCGCGCTTGTGCACCTCGGCGGCGAACGCGCTCGCCGAGGCGATCAGCGCGCTGCGATCGGCCACGGTCACGTCGGCGAGGTTGGTCTCCTCCAGGATCGTCGCCTTCGCGCGCCGGTACGGCGGGACGAAGGGGAGCTCCTCGAGGCGGACGCGCGCCACGCCGCGGAGCAAAATGTTGTAGCGGCCGTCCGCGAGCTGGTGGTGCTCCGCGATGATCCCCGCGCCCGCGACCGACGCGATCGGCGGGTGGCCGTTCTCGTCGGACATCCGGGCGTCCGTCACGAGCACGATCGCCATCGCGGCGTGCGAGTCGAGGCAGTCCTTCACCATGACGCGGTAGCGCGGCTCGAAGATGTGGAGCGGGAGGTCGGCGCGCGGAAAGAGCACGGCCTGGCCCAGCGGGAAGATCGGGAGCTCGCTCAGCGCCCCCTCCAACCCGATCTTCGTCGACGGCTTGCTCATCGTGCGATCCCTCCTCCGCCCCCCGCCGAACCTGACAGCGTAGTACCACGGCGCGCACCCGCGCCGCCGCTCGAGCCCGCGCGCGCGCCGCCGGCTGCGTCTCCGCTCGCGCGCTCGCTCGACGAGACCGCGCCCTCGGCGGGAGGTCGCGAGGGCCCCTCGGTCGCCGTCATGCGATCACGCTCATGGGCCGAACGCCTCGACGGCGCTTCCGTTCATCGCGGCCGGCGCGTCCAGCGCGGCGTAGACGACGAGGCCCGCGACGTCGTCGGCGGTCATCGCCGGCGCGAAGCCGCTGCCGGCGAGCATCGCCGTGTCGACCGATCCGGGTAGGATGCACATGGCCTGGAGGCCCGAGCCGCGCAGCTCCTCCGCCAGCGACTTCGTGAAGCCCACGACGCCCCACTTCGACGCGCAGTACGCCGAGAGGCGCGGCGTCCCGAGGGTCGCGGAGATGCTCGCGACCGCGACGAACCGCCCGCGCCCGGCGTGGAGCATCGAAGGCAAAAACGCGCGCGTCACGAGGAACGTCCCTTTCAGGTTCACGTCGACGACGTGGTCCCAGTCGTCCTCGGTCATCTCCGCGACGCTCGCCCGGCGGACGACCCCGGCGTTGTTGACGACGACCGCGGGCGGCCCGCCCATCTCGCGGAGCGTCGCGTCGCGAGCGCGCGCCACGTCGCCTTCGCGCGACACGTCGCAGCGGACGGCGAGCGCGCGGCGGCCCGCCGCGATCACCTCCGAAGCGGTCTCGTCGAGCTCGGCGATGGTGCGCGCGACGAGGACCACGTCGTGGCCGCGCCTCGCCATCGCGATCGCGACGGCCCGGCCGACGCCGCGGCCCGCGCCGGTGACGAGCGCCGCGCTCACGGCGTCCCCGCGCCGAGCGCGCGGTACGCGACCGCGCGATCGCACTCGCCGGCGATCGCCACCGTCTCGACGCGCGCGCCGTGCCTCCGCTCGCCCCGCGCGGTCATGCACGCGTGCGACAGGACGAGGCGGCAGCCGGCCCACGAGGGCGCGAGCGCGCGCGACAGCCCGGCGACGACGTGCTCGCCGATCTCTTCCTGCAACGTCAGCCGGTGGGCGTACGCGTCGACGAGCCGCGCGAGCGCGCCGATCCCGATCACCTTCGCGCGCGGCGCGAAGGCGACCGTCGCCGTCCCGGTCGCGGTCATCAGGTGGTGCGGGCACGTCGTCGTCACCGCGAGGTCGCGCAGGACGACCAGCTCGGTCCGCGCGTCGATCGTGTTCTCCGAGAGCAGGCGGTCGACGTCGACGTCGTACCCCGCGCACAGATCGTCGGCGAACGCGGCGGCGACGCGCTCCCCCGTGCCGGCGAACGTCGCGTCGGCCGGATCGCGCCCGAGAGCGGCGAGGAACGCGTCGATGGCGCGCGCGGCAGCCCGTCGATCCGCGTTCATGCGAGGCGCCGCGCGCCCGACGGCGAGACCGGCGAGGAGACGAACGAGTGGCGGAGCCCGCGGCGGATCATGAGCGCGGCGGAGTATGCCACAGCGATCCCGCGCCGCGCGATCGCGGCCGCGAGCGTCGGGCGGCGCCTACGAACGATCGGCGCGATCGCGGTCGCTCACAAACGACCGAGGCGCGACGAGCCTCCCGGCCGCCGCGCCTCGATGGGCGCGCCGCGTCGATGACGCGCGCGCTCGAGCCGTTCACTCCATCGGCTGGACGACCGGCGTCGTGTCGATGTCGTTCGGCCGCACGCCGACCTCGCCGACCGAGACCACGGAGCCGCCGCCCTGCTCGGCGCTCTGCTCCTGCGTCGCCAGCGCGACCTGCACGTCGCCCTTCATGTAGAGGCGGTGCTTGCCGGTCGCGATCTTGTCGTCGTACCAGCCGAGCGGCAACCAACCCGCCTTGCTGAGCTCGCCGTCGTAGAAATCGCGGACCGCGTCGGGCCCCTTCGCGCTGCGGTAGATGTGCGCGCCGAACGGCGTGCCGAGGACCTGCGCCGCGAGGAGGCGCTGGGCCTCCGGCGGACGCGGGACGTCGATCGGATCGGCGCCGGCCGCGTCGGTGTGCTTGTCCTTCGGGACCAGCGAGTCGATCTTGAAGACGTCGTCGGTCCACGCCGTGAGGACGCGCGAGCCGTTCTCGTCCGGGCTGACGTAGACGTACCGGAGCTTGCCGAGCTTGCCGAGGTCCTTCGTCTGCGCGAACGCCTTGATGGAGTCGGCGATCGTCTTCTGCGACTGCTCGCCGTGCATGAAGCACATCACCGAGCCCTGGCTCCCGTTCTGGCGGCGGAACGTGCCGACGTCGAGCCCGATCTTGCTCGCCTTCACGGTGTCCGCGCCGGGGCCGGTGATGAGCTTCCCCCAGTCGGCAGCGCGCGAGTCCGGCGACGCGTTGCAGTAGTTCTCGTACGCGTCGAGGACCTCGTTCACGGTCTTGTCGCTGTGCGACGAGGACAACATGATGTGCTCGCCGTTGATGCTGATCGCGGTCGCGTCCTGGATGTAATCCGCGAGCGGGAGGAGATCGCGGCCGAGCTGCATCGACGCTTCACCGACGCTCGCGTGAGCGCTGTGCACCGTCACCGCCGCCGCGATGCCGCTGACCATCGTCGCGTAGGCAGCCACGCGCACGACCTTCTGAACGCGGGAGTGTTTCCGCAAGGCCAGCCAACCGAGGATCATCATGGCGTCTCTCTCCGTAGTCTCGTGGATGCCAAATCGAGGGCTGCCGAAATCACGGCCGCATGTTCTTGAACTGCTGCATACCGAACGAGAACAGGCCGCTCAAGTTGCCGTCCTGCGGGATCTCGTTGCAGTAGCAGGCAGAGTGAGCCTTGATCGTCCGGCTCCAGCCGCCCGTGGTCCCGCCCTTCCCCTTGGCGGTCGCCGAGTCGTCGCTCTTCTCCATCTTGAAGAGGAAGCTCGTCTGGCTGCTCATGTTGCCCGCGGCGATCGCGCCCTGCGACTTCGAGTCGCCGGGGTTGTTCGTCGGGAGAGCGTCGTCGCTGCCGCCCTTGCACCCGTGGGACGCCGTCGTGAGGACGTTCGTGCGGGTGTTGAGCATCACGGTCTGCTTCGTTTTGTACAGGCTGTGGAACCAGATCATCATCCCGAGGAACGTGCAGATCACCGGCATGACCAGGGCGGCTTCGACCAGGGCCGCGCCCCTCTGACGAGTACGTCGCATCGAGCGTTTCATCGGATTCCTCGTTCCTTGCTGCAGAGCGTCCATGGTCGATCTCAGTGAATCGGCTTGTCGGCGCCGGTGAGGAAGTTGATGGCGCCGTTCGTCGTGTTGCCCGGGCCGGTCCGGGTGAGGACGCCGCCGATGGGGCCGTTCATGATCCCCTGGAGCTTCCCGGCGAGGCCCGACACACCGGGGATCGACGAGACCTTGGAGGCGATGAAGTTCTGGAGGTTGCCCGCGAGGACGAAGCTGCCGATCTCGCCGACGATCTTGTTGCCGAAGCTCGGCGCGTGGACCCGGCGGAGGCGAGCGCGCCACCGCATCGAAAAGGAGGCGGTCCGGACGTCGTCCGCGCCGTTGCACTCGTCCTTGTCCCAGGTCTTCTTGCAGTCGAAGTAGTACTCGGCCTGCGCGTAGTAGATGTTCGTCCCGGGGTCGGTCTGGCCCTTACCGCCGAAGCCCTTCGTGCCCGCGACGCTGATCTTCGTCTCGGCCGTGCCCGGGTCCTTGTCCTTGGCGTCGGTGACGAGGCCCCACATCTGGAGGAAGTCGGTGCCGTTCTTCACCGCGTTGTCCACGACGTGCGGTCCGCTCTGTTTCCACGGGTCGCCGCCGCAGCCGCTCAGGATCTCGGGGACGACCGAGGGCAGGACGTCGAACACCCCTTCGCTGATCTTCTTCAGCGCCTTCTTGAGGAACCGGCCGACCACGCCGCCGCCGAGCGGGAGGGCGTTGATGACCATCGCGAAGGTGCGGTCGCAGAGGTACTGGAACTTCTTCTTCTGCACCGGGAGGCCGATACCGTCGACGCTGTGCGCGAGGCCGGGGATCAGCGACGGTCCGATGAAGAAGGACGTGTACGTGTACTCCTTGCCGATCTTCACCGTGATCGCCTCCGCGGCGATGGGCGACCCGACGGTGATGACGTCCTCGAGCAGCGACATCGCTGGGAGGATGACCTTCAGCGCGTCGTTGTACGCCTCGGCCACCGACAGGATGTCGACGCCGATCTCGTAGACGGGCGGCGCCAGCTCGGCGAACAGGATGGTCGCGGCCAGGAGGCCGGCGGCGATGATGAAGAGGTCGCCGAGGAGCGTGATCGCGACGAAGATGACCGTCAGCGCGAACATGACGAGGTTCAGCGCCGAGATGTAGTTCATGCCGCGGGCATGGACGACGGCGGCCGAGAAGATCGCGTGGTCGGCAGCCTCGATCGCGTGGTCACGCGTATAGATGGCCTCGCCGATCCCCATGATGAACCAGAGGCTCCCCGCCAGGGCGACGGCCATGAACAGGCCGATCACCATGACCGCCCCTCGGTTGTCCTTCATGAGACTCTTCTTACGGGAGTTCATCCTTGCCTCCGTCATCACATCGACAAATCGATTAGAGCCGCGAATTCGGGAACTGCGAATCAGCAGCCCGGAGCGTTGTTGTAACAAGCGCCCTGATGCGGGAGCTTCACCACGAGCTTCATCTTCACGAAGCCGCCCGTGCAGACGACCCTCTTGCCGACCGGCACGTCGCACTTGTAGCGCGCGCTCACCGTCGTCGTGACCGGGCCGAACGGGTCGCCGCCGGCGTAGTTCGACTTCACGCTCGTGTTCGAGAAGGTGTTGTTCCAGGTGGTGGCGCCGAGCGCCTTGTGGAACGCCTGCTCGATCTCCGAGTCGGTGCCGTTGCCGGTGCCCGGGTTCGCCTTCGACTTGATGACGATGGCGGCGCGGCCGGCGGCGAGCGCCGCGTGGTTGAAGACGAGGTGCGCGGTGTACATGTGCGCGACCTGCGTGAAGCACCAGAACGCGAGATGGAGGGGGAACCAGGCGACCACGAACTCCACGGCCGCCGCGCCGCGCGTCGCTTTCAAAAATTTGCGAGTGCCCATCATGGTCTCCAATTCTCCATTGCCGTAATCGCAACACCGATGAGGATCGCCGGTCCGAGGCGCAGCCACGACATCATCTCGACCTCGACCGTCCGCTTCTTCGACTTCGGAAGGAACGGGTTCACCATGAGGAGGAGCGAGTTCCGCAGCGTGCGAAAGAGCTTCCCGTCGTAGGCGAGGCGCGCCGGCGCGATGAGCGCCGCGGCGAAGAAGCTGTACATCTGGAGCTCGACGCCCGCGCGGGGCATACAGAGGGCGCCGAGCGCGGCGAACAGCTTCACGTCGCCGCCGCCGATCGCGTCCTTGCTGTAGAGCAGGAGCGGGATGAGCGCGCAGAGGAGCGCGCCGCAGACCGAGAAGCCACCCTCGAGCAGCGCCGTCGACGTCTCCTCCCCCATCGCCTTCGACGCCACGATATGCGCGATGGGCGCGAGGAGGACCGGACCGAGCGAGAGCCAGTTCGGGATCTCGCCGGTGCGCCAGTCGGTCCAAGCCGCGAGGCCGGCTACGACCAGCGCCGCGAGATAGAAGGGGAGCATGTGCCTGAGATCTCGGAGATCAGGGCTTCGGGTCGAGCATGTCGGCGCGACCCTGCTGAAAGTTCTGGAGCATCGTGACGCTGCCGGCGACGATGCCGGTGACCGCCGGGATGGCCACGGCGACGAGGAGGAGCGCGTACTCGACGGCGACGGCTCCCCGACGATTGCGCCTCAGCTTCGAAATCTTGTTTCCCATCATGTCACCTCGCCAAGTGTCTGCCCCGCGCTCATCACGGGGCGTTATCCTCGGACACACACCCTACTTCACGTCTTGTGCCACCGTCATTTTCCTGAACCGCCCCACGTCGCCCTTCAGCAAGCTTCGTAATTCTCGACGTTTTGACCAATGTGTAAGTTTTTATCACGGACGGAATCTACTAACCATGGATCATTCCTTCTCCATTGCTGGTGTACGACCGATCCAGCAGCGACCTAACGCGACACGAAGGTCAACAGGGGCTTAGGTGGGAGACGTTGCACCCCTCGAAAGGGCGCTCCTTATGTGCGGAAATGGGCTGCTGGCACGTTGAAGAAGTCGCGCCGGCACGTAGTCTAAGCCCCCATGCTGATGCGACTTCGCCACCTTTTTTCACTGGGAGTCTTCGGGTTCGTCGCGGTGAGCACCGGCGCGAGCAGCGCGATGGTCGCTCGTTCGGAGCCCCCCTCCGTCAGCGACGGGCCGAACCCGTGCGTCGCGACGTGCTCGGCGA
>Ga0207710_10000633_pt1 | contig 20197 bp, 18 predicted proteins | sample KBSS24metaG_FD_184400 | JGI IMG/M metagenome (GOLD analysis project Ga0207710, IMG submission 184400) | Switchgrass rhizosphere microbial communities from Kellogg Biological Station, Michigan, USA - KBS S2-4 metaG (SPAdes) (version 2) | ecosystem: Host-associated > Plants > Roots > Rhizosphere...
GGTCGTCACCGCCCTGCGCTCGCGGCTGCGCGCCGACCCGGACGCCTTTGCCGACTGCGGCCCGCTCGGCGACCACCTGCGGCTGCTGCTGCCCGAGCTCGGCCCGGCCCCCGAAGAGGTCGAGGCGCGGACCCTGCGCGAGGCGGTTCGCTGCGCCCTGGTCGCGGTGGCGCGCGAGCGCGGCGCCCTGCTGATCCTCGACGACCTGCAGTGGTCCGACGCGGCGACCCTGGAGCTGCTCGCCGAGCTGGCGCCGACCCTGGCCGACACCGGCCTGCTGGTCCTCGCCGCCTACCGCTCCGACGAACTTCCCCGCGAGCACCCGCTGCGCCGCCTGCGCGCCGACTTGCGCCGCCGCCGCGTCCTCGAGGAGATCGCCCTGGAGCCGCTCGACGAAGACGGCACCGCGGCGCTGCTCGCCGAGGTGCTCGGCGAGGCGCCCTCGCGGCCGCTGGTGCGCGCCGTCCACGATCGCGCCCAGGGGCTGCCGTTCTTCGTCGAGGAGCTGGCGGGCGCGCTCGCCGCCGAGGGCGGGCTGCGGGCCGGCCCCGCCGGGCTGGAACTGGCCGAGCGGGGGGAGGTCGCCGTCCCCGAGACGGTCCGCGACGCGGTGCTGCTGCGCTACGGCGACCTCAGGCCGGAGGGCAGGGAGGCGGCCGAGGCGGCGGCGGTGGCCGGCGAGCGCTTCCAGCTGGAGGCGATCGCGGGGCTGGCCAGCGAGGCCGGGCTGGGGGAGCTGCTCGAGGTCGGCCTGCTCCGCGAGGGGCTCGACGGCTGCGCCGGCTTCCGCCACGCGCTGGTCCGCGAGGCGCTCTACCGCGACGTGCCCTGGCTGCGCCGCCGCGAGCTGCACCGGCAGCTCGGCGAGCGGCTGGAAGCGCGCGACGCCCCCGGGGTCGAGGTCGCCCCGCACTGGCTCGGCGCCCACGACGAGGTCCGGGCGCGCCGCCAGCTGCTCCGCGCCGCCGCCGAGTTCGAGTCCGCCCACGCCTACCGCGACGCCGCCGGCATGGCCCAGCAGGCGCTGGAGCTCTGGCCGGCCGGCGAGGAGGTCGAGGAGCGGCTGGCGGCGCTGGAATCGCATGGGGCCTGGGCCGAGCTGGCCGGCGATCTCGCCGACGCCGTCCGCAGCTGGCGCGAGGTCGTCTCGCTATGCGACGAGGACGGGCCGGCGCTGGCCGCCGCGCAGCGCCGCCTCGGCCGCCTCCATGCCCTGCAGGGCGACCGCGCTGGGGCGATCGAGGCGCTCAGCGCGGCCGCCGACGCCTTCGCCGCAAGCGGCGAGTTGGCCGACGCGGCCGGGGACCGGCTCGCCGCCTCGGACTTCCTCCAGTTCGCCGGCCGGCACGGTGCCTCCCTGGAGCTGAGCCGCCGCGCCGGCGAGGAGGCGCGGCAGGCGGGGCGGGTCGACCTGCAGTCCCGGGCGATGGCGGCGGAGGGGGTGGTGATGGCCAAGCGCGGCGACTACGAGCCCGGCATGAAGCTGGTCGAAGCAGCCCTCTCCCTGGCCCTGGACAACAACCTCACCGACGCCGCGGTCGACGCCTACCAGCGCCTCGGCACCACCTTCGAGACCGCCGGCGACTACGCCAACGCCCGCGAGGCGCTGAGCAGTGCCCTCGACCTCTGCCAGCTGGCCGAGGACCAGAGCCCCGAGGCCGGCTGCGTCGCCTGCATGACCTATGTGCTGCGGGAGCTCGGCGAGTGGCCGCGGGCCCTGGAGCTGTCCCGCGAGCTGGCCGGCGACAACAGCGGCAACGGCGTCCGCGCCATCGCCGACGGCGTGCTCGGCCACATCCAGGGCATCCGCGGTGGCCTGGGTCCGGCCCGCCGCCGCCTCACCGCCGCCCTGGAGCTGGCCCGGCGGCTGGACATCCTCTCGATGCAGGTCGACTGCGCCGCCTCGCTGGCCCTCGTCGCCGACTTCGACAGCGACCCGGCCCAGGCCTTCGAGCACTGCACCTTCCTGCTCGCCCGCTGGGAGCAGAGCGAGGACCACCACTACGCGGTCTGGGGCCTGCGCCTCTCGGCCTCGCTGTTCGCCCAGGCGGGGCGGACCGACGAGGCGCACGCCTGCGCCGACGGCCTCACCCGGATCGCGACCAGCTCCGGCTACGGCGACGCCCTGGCGGCGCTCGCCCACGCCCTCGGCGAGATCGCCCTGGCCGGCGGCGAGCCCGAGCTGGCCGCCGAGCAGCTGGGGCGGGCGGTCGAGCTGCACCGCGAGCTGCGCATCCCGGCCGAGCGAATGCAGATCCTCCACCGCGCCGGCATCGCCCTGGCCGCGGCCGGCCAGTCCGAGCTGGCGATCGAGCGCCAGGCCGAGGCCTACCGTCTCGCCCGCAAGCTGGCGGCCCGTCCCCTCGCCGGCCGGGCAGCGGCGGCGATCGAGGCCCTCGGCGAGTCCGCTGAGCAGCGCCTGGGACGGGGTGGGGCGGACGGCGAGACCCCACTGACTCGCCGCGAGCAGGAGGTCGTCCGCCTCGTCGCCGCCGGCCGCACCAACCGCGAGATCGCCGAGGAGCTCTTCCTCAGCCCCCGCACCGTCGACATGCACGTCCGCAACATCCTCGCCAAGCTCGACTGCCGCTCCCGCGTCGAGGCGAGCATCAAGGCCGGCGAGATCGGCCTCTTGGCCTGAGCCAGCATTCGATCCCAAGGCAAGGGGGTGGTATCGCAGTTCCGCGCCGTCTTGTCGCGCAGACAAAATGTTCCGACCGCCTCCCATGATCGGATGCGGGAATGGCCAAAGGACGGAAGAGATCGCGACCCAGGGGTGGGCGGAAGATCGTCCCTCGCGGAACCCCGGCACGCTGGGAAGTCGCCTGGCATCCGAAGGCGCTCGACGAGATGCACGCGATCGGAGATGCCGCTGAGCGTGTGGCGATCACGCACGTCATCGAGAAGCTGGAAGTCGATGGCCCGGTTCTGCGAAGCCCTCATCAGAGCGGCGTCAAGGGGGACGAGGGTTTGGGACTGCGAGAGCTGCGACCCCGGCGGGGTAGGAGCCGGTGGCGGCCGCTCTACCGCCGGGCCGACGAGGCATTATTTGCGGTCCTCGCCGTTGGACCCGAGGCAGAAATCGATAAGGCGGGCTACGCCAGGGCCGTACGACTGGCGAAGCAGCGGCTCAGGCGACTGGAAAGCGCCAAGAAGAAGGAGTAGCCTGAAGAGGCAATTACAAGCTTGTTATTAGAGACTTCAGGGTCCACCATCGCTGATCAACTCATATCCAATGACGACGTTCTCGCCGAGCAGCTGCGTGACCCCGAGTTCCGCGCGGAGTGGGAGCGGACTGCCTTGGCGCGATGGCTCGCCGTCGAGGTTTCTCACTACCGCGCCGACCACGCTCTCTCCCAGCGGCAGCTAGCGGAGCGGCTCGGAGTCCATCAGTCCGACGTCGCCCGTATGGAGACCGGTGAGCATTCGCCGAGCCTGGAGCGCCTGGTCAGGGTCGCCAGCGGCCTGAACATCGAGCTGATGATCGACATCCGCCCGGAGAAGAAGAAGGCTCAGCTGCCGAAGAAGCGAGCGCTTGACGCCGGGTCATTCTCCCTGGGCGGCTGTGAGGTCGTTCTCGCCACTGCATAGGGCTCTTCTCAAGCGCTCCTCCTCGCCTGCGCCGCCCGCATCGAATCCCCGCCGTCGGGTAGGGGAGACGACCATGCCAGATCAAGAGGAGCAACTAGACAAGAGCGAGGCCATCAAGCGCCTCAACAAAGCCCTGAGCCAGCAGTATCGCTCGGCTCTCCAATACTCCATCGTCGCCGCCAGCCTCACCGGCCTCGCGTCCCAAGGCCTCGGCCCCAAGCTCACCTCCTATGGCGACGAAGAGCTATCCGGAGCCCGCAAACTCATCGAGAAGATCGTCTCCTTCGGCGGCGATCCCACCACCGACGTCGCCCCCCTCCGGTTCGACCCCAAACCCGAGGATGCCCTCGCCTGGCTCCTCACCTGCGAGGAAGAAGTAATCGACGACCTCCAAGAATCCATCGAGCCCACCGGCCGCGAGGGCCAATCCGAGGCCCTAGAGCACATGCTCGAGCACCAGATCATGCGCAAGCAGGAACAGGTGGACTTTCTGAGGCGGGCGCTGGGGTAGGGACGACCCAAACCTTCGAGGTCTGAGCGTCCCCGATTCTTCGAGGTGGCTCAAGGGAAAGGTCGGGCCCTAGTTACCTACAGCGTCCACTTCGAAGCGATCATCCGCGAATTACGCGCAAATGGATCGCGAGCATCACGGTCTCGTCATCGTCTACCCGATTCGCTTCCGAACTGGGACGTTTCTGGGCTGGTTGGGGGCATTGAGAGCCTGTTGGAAAGGGCTAGATTAGTCACGGGTTTTCCACATGGCTGCGAGCGCCAAGTGACTAATTGCTATATCTGGGCATTCGAAACACGGGGCCCTGGGTGGCTAATCAGTCGGGTGGCGCTCGAATACCTCCGTGATCTGAGAGCGCTCCGGCCAGCCTAGAGAGTCGGCCATCACGTAGAGGACGAATCCGAAGATCAAGGTCGCCATCCCGTAAGGACCGGTGCCTTCGTAGTGGCCCTCCAGGCCAACTCGCCTGTGAGTGGCCGACAGATCCTCCACTACGGGATTGAGGCCCAGAAGGCTGGCATGGGCGAAGAAGCTGTTATGACGGAAGACCAAGGAGTAAAATCCCCGGAAAGATTTGATCTCGCCGAGGAGGCCCATCCCCGGTATCTGTCCCTCCCAATGACTATCTGCCTGCTCGGCTAGGACCGTAAGTGGCGGCAGCGATGGTTCGGTGATCCTCGCCACCTGTGCCTCCATTTGCTGTCGCTCATGTGGGCCCAGTAGCGGTTCTCCAATGTTTCGCGTGTCGTCGTCAACCTTGAGTCGCTTTTGGAGATCATCCTTTCGCCAGCGCCGTATGCGAGTAGGGGCAGGGTCGGCAGCTAGCCAAGCCAAGGTCACCGCGTGGTCATAGAGGGTGCGGAGAAGGATTCCGGCGTCAGTTTCCACGCCGTCGGGAAGGAGGCGGAGAATCGAACGCATCGTCCCAGTGATGCGGCTGGTCAACGCGGCAGCGATCATCGGCCAGGCATCTGCGTCACTCGTGACCTCCGATTCACGGGGCAGCTCGGCAGTGACTAGGCCGATTAGCTCCCAGCCCCGCGCCTCGATGTTTCTGTCGCGCTCCATGTCCTGGATCCTGACGGTTGGATCGACCGCTGTGCAAGGGCCATCTCCTCACTGCGTATCGCCCCGGGAGTCAGCTCACCCAGAAGTGTCCTCTGTTCTCAGGGAGTGGCTCCTGAAGACGCGCCGTCTTCGTCAACCCTGTTCTCGAAGTCGTCTGGGATTTGACTGGAGAAGAAGGTGACGATCCCGAGGAGACCAGCCTTCAGTTCTTCCAGTCTCTTTAGGGCTTCCTTGGCAGAGCCAACGTCATACTCGCGCTGAAGTTGCCGGTCGAGCTCTCGACTCTGCTCTTTCAATCCCTGAATCGTTTCTCGAAGGGCAGCGTCTTGTGACTTTTGTCTGAAGCTCAGGAACAGACCGACAACAAACCCTATGAGAAATATCACTCCTAGCGCCGTCGCGCCCAAAAAGAGAACATTGGCTAAAGGGCTCTCGGGTTGAATCGCCCCTATCTCGCTTCCCGTGAGGCTGGATACTGCGTAGCGACCGAAGACCAGGATGGATGGAGGGTTTTCGAACACGAATGCTGACGGGTCAATCTTGTAGAGCCCATAGTTGAGAAGGGCCAAGCCAACAACGGCCTGGAGGACGAGCCATGCATATGCAAGCCCCGTGAATAGGACTGGCACAGGGCTGCGCCTGTATTGGTCAAGTTGATATGCCCAGAATAGGGGAAGGCGTTGCATAAGAACCGCGTTCTGAAGATTCACCAGAAACTGCATCTGCTGCTGCTCATTAAAGCGCTGAATCTGTGAGTCTCTAAGCTCGTCGGAGACGGCGGCAATTTGAGGCAACTTGCTTGATTTGCGGATACGACTAAGCGCTTTTTCCTGAATACCGATGAACGATGCTGGACGAGCCGAAAAGCGAAGCGTTCTGGCAAGGGCTAGCAGAAGCAGACTCGTAACAATCAGCATCGAGGCGCCAAGAAGTACCTGACTGGTAGTGAGGAGAATGAAGACGGCCGCGAGTAGCCCTAGGGCAGTTGCTAGCACCGCATAGCGAAAGTTGGCCAGAATGCTTGCCACCACGTGAATTGCCGCAAACAGGGCAATCCAACTTTTCGACTTGTACAGAAGCTTGGGGAGCTTCCAGATGAGAACGATGAGAGGGAAGAAGAGGATGTAGGCACCGCAAAGGAGCGCTTTTCGCGGTCCTATTACCAGGACAGCAATAGCCGCGACACCAAGACATGCGAGGAACCTGAAATCAATGATCCAGTCTTGGCCGGGGAAAAGACTGTCAACCAACTCGCGATCGACATCGAAGAAGAGGACTTTCAAGATTACGTAAGTCCAGAAGATCGCCCCCGCCACGTCTAGCGCGATTCTCCAGCGCTTCCATTGTTTGCTCCGCTCGGCGAAAGCTTCCGCGGGAGTCTTCTCCTCCGAGGCGTTTTTGTCCTGCTTAGCTAGGCCATAGTCCACCTTCTGCCAAATGTTGATTTCAGATCCATCCATCGTCTATCTCGTTTCCGGAAAGATCCGCTAGCGTACCTCCAGCGTCGGATGCAATAGTCCAACCATCGTGCTAGGCCTCGACGGGATGCTTTAACGGAAGGCAGAAATCTGAATTTCTGCCAGTACCTCTCTACACCTCCGAATATCCCTGCGTATCGCGGTTTGGCAACGACAAACGGAGTTGGGCGTAAGCCGCTTGCCATGCGGAATTCGCTGTCGGCGCCCCAAAGGGCGGCCTAATGGTGGTTCAGGGGTCCCTGTTCGACTCCGGTCCCTGCCACGCGGCGGCGTAGTTGTCGCTTGGCGCGTGTTTCCGGCACGCCGTGTGTCATCGAAACCGGATCGCCGAAACCGCATCCCCGTGCGTCGCCCTACCAAGAGGTTTAGCCCGGTCTCTCTTCATGGGCGTGGACTCGTGTCCCTCCCGCATAACGGAAAACTGACCCCCGTGGAGAGGCCGCCATCGGGGCGGGACTCGGCAAGCAGATTGGCGCCATGGGCCGTTGCGACGGCGCGGACGATGGAAAGGCCGAGGCCGTGATGGCCATCGTTCGGCGTCATGCGCTCTGTGCCCAGGCGCTGGAAGGGCTGGAATAGGCGCTCGACCTCGGCGGCGGGAATGACGGGGCCGTCGTTGATCACCGAGAGAAAAGCAGCGTCGCTCTCGGTGGCAGTCCTCACTTGCAACTGACCCCCACGGACGTTGTGCTGCACGGCGTTGTCGATCAGGTTGCGGACGAGTCGCTCTGCAAGGGCGGCATCGCCCTCGGTGGGGGCGGGCCCCAGCTCGCTGTCGATCCGGAGGCTGAGGGACTCAGCCTCCGATGGTAGATCTCGCAGGGCCACCTTGACGACCTCGGCGAGATCGAAGTGCTCCCGCCGGTCGAGCCCCCGCTCGCTCCACGCAAGCGTCAGCAGCGACTCAAGCAAGCGCTCCTGCTCCGCTCCCAGCGCCAGGAGGCGGCGCGAAGTCGTCCGAAACGAGTCGATGGTCGTGGAGGGGTCGGTGAGGCGCTCCTCTAGGAGGGCTCGCCAGAGGGTGAGGGGGGTGCGGAGCTCGTGGGCGGCGTTGGCGACGAAGCGTTGTTGGGCGTCGAAGGCGGTCTCGAGGCGGGCGAGGAGGGCGTCGATGGTGTCGGCGAGGTCCTTCAGCTCGTCGCGGGGGCCGGGGAGGGCGAGGCGTTCGTGGAGGTTGCGCTCGGAGATCTGGCGGGTGGTGGCGGTCATCGCGCGGAGGGGGCGGAGGACGCGGCCGGCGACGAGCCAGCCGAGCACGATCGAGACGGCGGTCATGATCGCCAGGCCGATGCCCGACTGGACGAGCAGCTGGTGGAGGTCGTCGGCGTGGTTGCTTTCGAGGTCGGCGATTTTCGATTCGACGATGTGGCGCGCGTGGGGGGAGAGGTTCGGTTCCATGGTCGGGACGATCAGGTTGATCCCGGTGGCGCGCTGGAAGAGGACGTAGGTGATCGCCAGCAGCACCGCGCCGGAGACGAGGAAGAGGGCGCTGTAGAGGAGCGTGAGGCGAAGGCGGACGGAGGGGCGGGGCATGATCAGATCCGGTAGCCGCCCTGGGGGACGGTCACGATCAGGGGCGGCTCGCCGAGCTTCGCCCGCAGGCGGTTGATCGTCGACTTGACCGTGGTCGTGAACGGGTCGGCCTCCTCGTCCCAGACCCGTTCCAGCAGCTCCTCGGCGGAGACGACGCGGCCCTGGGCGGCGAGCAGGTGCTCGAGCACCGCCAGCTCCTTGGGGCTGAGCGCCAGGCGCTCGCCGGCCCGCGTCGCGACCCGGCGGCCGGGGTCGAGCAGCAGGTCGCCGTGCTCGAGGAGCGGCGGCAGCGGCGGCTGGGCGCGGCGGGCGAGGGCGCGGATCCGCGCCAGCAGCTCGGCGAAGGCGAACGGCTTCGAGAGGTAGTCGTCGGCGCCGAGGCTGAGCCCCTCGACCCGCTCGGCGATCGTGCTCGAGGCGGTCAGCATCAGCACCTTCGCGCCGCCGCCCCGTGCCACCAGCGTGCGGCAGACCTCGTCGCCGTGCAGGCGCGGCAGGTCGCGGTCGAGCACGACCACGTCGTAGTCGACGACCCCGGCGCGTCGCAGCGCCTCCTCGCCGTCCGCGGCGACGTCGGCGGCGATCCCGTCGCGGCGCAGGACCCGGGCGACTGACCCGGCAAGCTCGGCGTGGTCCTCGACCACCAGGACTCTCATCGCCACACAGGATGCCGCTCCCCGGTCACAGAGCGGTCACAGCGCCAATGACTGTCGTGTGACCACCCACCTCCTACAACGTCGGCATCAACCCGAAAGGAGCTGGAATGAAGAGGACGGACTGGCTGGTGGCACTGACGCTGACCCTCTGCGCGGTCGGCCTGGCGGCCTGCGGCGGAGGCGGCTCGGACTCCGGGGGCGGCGAGAGCGCCTCGGTCGAAGAAGCCGGCATCGAATTCACCGAATGCCTGCGCGCGCACGGGGTCGAAGTCGAAGACCCGAAGCCCGGGCAGAAGAACATCGAAGTCGAAGGCGACGACCCGGCGACCAAGCGGGCGCTGGCCGCCTGCGACGACAAGCTCCCCGACTCCGGCCAGGAACCCTCCTCCGGCGAAGAAGAGGAATTCAGGGAAGGCGCGCTGGCCCTCGCGCAGTGCCTGCGCGAAGAAGGCATCGACATGGGGGACCCGGAATTCCTCGGCCCCGGCAAATTCCATCTCGACATCGCCGGGATCGACACCGAATCGCCCGCCTTCAAGGCCGCCCAGGAAGCCTGCGGCGACAAGCTGCCCGAACTGTCCGGCCTCTCGGTCGGCGGCTAGCGTGGCGGGCGAGCGGGAGGGACGGCTGCGGCGCCGGTTGGCGTCCGCACGCGGGCGGCGGGCGCTGGCCGCGGCGGCGACGGGCGCGTCGCTGCTCGCGGCAGGCGCGCTGGCGCTGCTGCTCGGCGGCACCGACGGCGGCAGCGCCGCCGGAGCCTCTCCCGTCGCCGGCGCCCTCGGCCGGGCCGAGCGGCGCACCCTGGCTGAGCGCTTCACCGCCACCGGGACGATCGGCTACGCCGGCGAGACGACGGTCTTCGCCCGGCTGACCGGCACGGTCACGGCGTTGCCCGCGGTCGGCGACTCGATCCGTCGCGGCGGCCGCCTCTACGCCCTGGACGGCGAGCCGGTGCTGCTGATGTACGGGGCGGTGCCGGCCTACCGGACTCTCGCCGTGGGGGTCGGCGAAGGCCGGGACGTCGAGCAGCTCGAGCGCAACCTGGCGGCGCTCGGGTACGAACCCGGCAGCGTCGACGAGCAGTTCACCGCCGCGACTGCCGCGGCGCTCGCCGCCTGGCAGGAAGACCTCGGGCTCGAGCCCAGCGGCGAGCTGGAGCTGGGACGGGTCGCCTTCCTGCGCGGGCCGCAGCGCGTGACCGGGCTGGAGGCGACGCTCGGCGAAGCGCTTGGCGGCGGCGGGGGCGGTAGCGGAGGCGCGATGGTCGCCTGGCACCCGGAAGCCGAAGCGGCGGTCGAAGGTGCCGAGGAAGTCGGGGCGGGGGAGGCTCGGTCAGCGCATTCGCAGCCGGACCACGAATCCGGCTCCCGGCAGGAACCCCAGCCCCGCAAGGAACCCCAGCCCCGCGAAGAACTCGAACCGCGCGAAGAACCCGCCCCCGCCCGGAAGCCCGAAGCGCACGAAGAACCCGCCCCCGAACCGGCCTCGATCCCGGTCCTGCGCACCAGCTCGACCCGGCGCGTGGTCAGCGTCGAGCTCGAAGCCGACCAGCAGTCGATCGCCCACCGCGGCCAGCGGGTCCAGGTGGTCCTTCCAAGCGGCGCCGAAGTGCCCGCACAGGTGCGCGGACTCACCGCGGTCGAGGCCTCGGGCGGCGAGGGCGGCGCCGGCGAAGATGTCGAACCGGGGGTCGAGGCGACGATCTCGGTGACCGGCCGGCGCCGCATCCCCGCGCTCGATGGGGCGACGGTCAACGTCCGCTTCGTTCAGCAGATCCGCAAGCGGGTGCTGAGCGTGCCGCTGACGGCGCTGATCGCGATCGGCGGCGGGCGCTTCGCCATCTACGTCCGCCGCGACGGCGGCCGCGAGCGGATTGTCGTCACCCCCGGCCTCGCCGCCGACGGCTACGTCGAGGTCGCCGGCAAGGGGCTGCGCCCCGGGATGACGGTGGAGGCGGGCGAGTGAGCGAGGCGCCGGTCCTCGAGCTGCGCGACGTCCGCAAGACCTACCCGGGCGGGGTGGAGGCGCTGCGCGGCGTCTCGCTGAGCGTCGGGCGCGGCGAGCTGACCGCGATCGTCGGCCCCTCCGGCTCGGGAAAGTCGACGCTGCTGCACTTGATGGGGACGCTCGACCGGCCCAGCGACGGCAGCGTCGCGATCGAGGGACGCGACCTCTCCCGCGCCTCCGACGACGAGCTTGCCGGCCTCCGCGCAACCCGGATCGGCTTCGTCTTCCAGCGCTTCTACCTGCTGGAGGCGGCGCCGGTGATCGACAACGTCGCCGACGGCCTCCTCTACGCCGGCGTCCCCGCCGCCGAGCGCCGCCGCCGCGCCGCCGCGGCGCTGGCCCGGGTCGGCCTCTCCCACCGCGAGCGCCACAGCGCCGCCAGGCTCTCCGGCGGCGAGCGCCAGCGGGTGGCGGTGGCGCGCGCGCTGGTCGGCGAGCCGGCGATCGTCCTCGCCGACGAGCCGACCGGCAACCTCGACAGCCGCACCGGTGGCGAGCTGATGGAGCTGCTGCGCGGCCTCCACGAGGGCGGCGCGACGCTGGTGATCATCACCCACGACGAGGAGATCGCCGCCTCGGTGCCGCGCCGGGTCGCGGTCCGGGACGGCCTCATCGAGGGCGACGACGGTTGAGCTGCCTGCTGCCCCGCGACCTGCTGCGGCTGGCGACGGTCGGCCTGCGCACCCGCAAGCTCCGCGCCGCCCTCTCGGTGCTGGGGATCTCGATCGGGATCGCCTCGCTGGTGGCGGTCCTGGCGATCTCGGAAACCAGCAAGGCGGACCTGCTGGCGAAGATCGAAACGCTGGGGACGAACCTGCTCACGGTCGGCCCCGGCGAATCGCTCTTCGGCGAAGAAACCAGGCTGGCGGCAGCGTCCACCGCCCGCATCCGCCTCCTCGACGAGGTCGAATCGGCCGCCGCGGTGACCGCGGTCGAAGGCGTCACGGTGCGCCGCAGCTCCTACGTGCCCGCTGAGATCACCGGCGGGATCTTCGTAGAGGCGGCCGGGCCGGAGCTGCTGCGGACGCTGGAAGGGACGCTCGCCTCGGGCCGCTTCGTCGACCGGGCGACCGAGCGCTACCCGGCGGTCGTGCTGGGGGCCAAGGCGGCGCAACGGCTCGGCATCCACAGCGCTGACGGCCTCGTCCAGGTCTACCTCTCCGGCCGCCTCTTCACCGTCGTCGGGATCCTCGCGCCGCTGCCGCTCGTCCCCGAGCTCGACAGCGCCGCGCTGGTCGGCTACCCGGTCGCGGCGCGCCTCTTCAGCACCGACCGCAGCCCCTCGAAGATCTACGTCCGCGCCCGCGAGGGCGAAGCCCAAGTGCGCGCCGCTGCGGCGCTGCTGCCGAGCGCCGCCGACCCCTGGGACCCCGGCGAGGTCGCGGTCAGCCGCCCCTCCGACGGCCTCGAGGCCCAGGCCGCCGCCGAAGGCGCCTTCACCTCGCTCTTCCTCGGCCTCGGCACGGTCGCCCTCCTGGTCGGCGCGATCGGGATCGCCAACGTGATGATCATCTCCGTCCTGGAGCGCCGCTCCGAGGTCGGCCTCCGCCGCGCCCTCGGCGCCCGCCGCCGCCACATCGCCATCCAGTTTCTCGGCGAGTCCTTCGTCCTCGGCATCGCCGGCGGGGTTGTCGGAGTCCTCCTCGGCGCCGGCGCGACCGCCGCCTACGCCGCCTACGAAGGCCTGACCCTCCTGGTCCCGCCCGCCGCCGTCGCCGGCGGCCTCCTCGCCGCCTGCCTGCTCGGCGGCCTCGCCGGCCTCTACCCAGCCACCCGCGCCGCCCGCCTCACCCCGACCGAGGCGCTGCGGACGACGTGAGGCGATCGAATAGGTCCTTGACCTTTGCCAGGGCAAATGACAATCTGCCCGGCGCGTGAGTCTCGTCCCTCGGCGCCTTCCGATCCTCCTCGCGATCGCCTCGATCGCGACGCTGGCCTTTGCTGGCAGCGCCCAGGCGGCCTTTTCGGCGGCGCCGACCCGCACCTTCGGGATGAGCTCGCTCTACGCGCTGGCTCCCGACGGGACGATCTGGACGACGCCGAACGGCTCGAGCAACACGGCGAGCTTCTCCCACTTCGACGACGAAGGCAACAACCTCGGCGACGGGTTCTCGGTCAGCCTCAACAACTATTACCCGCTCGGCATCGGGGCCTACGGCGGACGGGTGTACGTGACGGTCAGCAGCAGTTTCAGCCGGCGCCTGATCAGCTACCTGGCTAACACCGCCGACCCGGCCCACGACTTCCTCTACGCCGACGCGGGAACGGGCGAACGGATCGGCGGCAACCAGGCGATGCTGCGGGTCCTCCCCGGCGGTGCCGGTGCGCTGGCGCTCGGCCAGGAGAACAGGGTCGGCACCTTCAACGCCGCCGACGTGACGGCCGACCACCCGTTCTATCCGCAGGCCTTCCACGGAGCGGGGATCAACAAAAACTTCACCGAGACGCCCCCATTCGGCCTTGAAAGCTGCACGCTGGGGCTGCTCGCCGTCCCGGTCGCCGGCCAGCCGGACGAATGCGGGACGGAGTTCGGCCGCGTCGGCGTTGAAGGCCCCGACGGCGTCAACTACCCGAACGACATCGCTTTCGGCCTCGGCGGCATCTACATCTCCGAGAAAGACGGCGACGAGATCACCCACTACAACACCGTCGCCAACCCGGGCGCCACTCTCGACCTGCGGTTCGGGATCGGGCCGGGCAGCGGGGCGGGGCAGCTAGACACTCCGCAGTCGATCGTCCGGCAGCCGAGCACCGGCAACCTCTTCGTCAGCGAGGAAGGCAACCGGCGAATCTCGGTCTTCAACGCGGGTGGCGGCTTCATCGCCGCCTTCGGCTACGGGGTCCTGACCGGGGCCGACGAAATGCAGGTCTGCGGAATCGAAATCGGCCCCTGTCAGGCCGGTGTCTCCTACCTTGCCGACTCGCGCTCCTACTTCACCCGGCTCGATTTCGCCCCCGACGGCAGCCTCTACGCCTACATGCCGCTGCGCGGCCAAGTCCAGGTGTTCGGGGTGAGTGGCGCCCCGGATGGCGGCTCCTCGGCTGGATCGGGCGGCGGTTCGTCAGGAGGATCGGGCGGATCCGGCGGCGGTTCGGGCCCCGCGCCGAGTGGCCCGACGCCGCCGAAGGAAAAAGACAAAGTCCGCATCAAAGCGAAGCCGCTCGAAGTCGCGAAAGGGGCGAAGACGACCCTGACCGCGATCGTCAACCCGCCGGATACCTGCCGTCAGCGCCTCGTCCTCTTCCAGCTCAAAGAGGCACGCTCCTGGGACAACCTCGGCAAGGCGCTGACCCCGGGCAGGGACTGCACCGCCTCCAAACGCGTCAAGGTGAGCGCCAAGAGCGTCTTCCGCGCCGTCCTCATCAACGGTTCCAACCACGCGACGCTCAGCAACTCGCCCAACCTCACGGTGAAGCTGAAATAGGGCCTTTGAGGTCGCAGATCGCGACCTCAAACACCGGTCCTGCTCGCTCAGCCGACCCGGACGACGAGCTTGCCGACGTTGGCGCCGTCGAAGAGCATGTTGATCGCGCTGGGCAGCTGCTCGAAGCCATCGACGACGGTCTCCAGGGGCTCGAGGCTGCCGTCGGCCACCCACTCGGCGAGCTGACCCGAGACCTCGGCGAGCTTGTCGAAATGGTCGAGGATGATGAAGCCCTGCAGGGTGACGCGTTGGACGAGTAGGTTGCGGAAGTTGGTCGGGCCGGGTGGGGCCTCGGTGTCGTTGTAGGCGGAGATCAGCCCGCAGAGGGCGACGCGGGCGCGGATGTTGAGGCGGCCGAAGATCGCGTCCATCAGGTCGCCGCCGACGTTCTCGAAGTCGACGTCGATGCCGTCCGGGGTGGCGGCCTTCAGCTGGTCTCGCCAGTCCTCGGCGCGGTGGTCGACGGCGGCGTCGAAGCCGAGCCGGTCGGTAAGGAGGGCGCACTTCTCGGGCCCGCCGGCGATGCCAACGACGCGGGCGCCCGCGCGCTTGGCGAGCTGGCCTGCGACCGAGCCGACCGCGCCGGCGGCCGCCGAGACGACGACCGTCTCGCCCTCGCGCGGCTTGCCGATTTCCCGCATCCCCACCCAGGCGGTGAGGCCGGTCATGCCGAGGACGCCGAGGTAGAGGCTGGGGGAGACCCCCTCGGCCACCGGGACCCGCTGCAGCGGCGCCGCATCGGAGGCGACGAAGTGCTCGGTCCAGCCGATCAGTCCCTGGACCAGTTGCCCCTCCTCGTAGTCGGGGTGCCTCGACTCGACCACCCGGCCCATGCCGAGCGCCCGCACCGTCTCACCGATCGCGACCGGGGGCAGGTAGCCGGGCCCATCGCTGATCCAGCCGCGGTTGGTCGGGTCGACCGAGATCCACTCGGTGCGGACCAGCGCCTCGCCCTCGCCGAGGGCGGGCAGATCCTCTTCGATCAGCTCGAAGGTCTCGGCATCGATTCGCCCGTGGGGGCGCTGGCGCAGTGCGAAACGGCGATTGGTAGGCATCGGCCGAGTCTAAGGCCCGGCTTCTTCGATCAATCAAACGTGCAAGTTCGCCAATTGCCCGAGCCGGGGAGCCGGGGTTAAGCTCCACCGATGCGCTCGCCCATCCGTCGTTTCCTCGTCCTGTTCTCCCTGCTCCTCACTCTCGGTGCCGTCGCCGCGCCGGCGGCGTTGGCGGAGAACGAAATCGCCTATCGGTGCGATCTCGACATCTGCCTGATCGACCCCGCCAACCCGAGCGTCGTCCAGAACCTCACCGACAACGGTGCGACCAGCTACGACGGAAACCCGATCTGGTCGCCGGACGGGACCAAGGTCGCCTTCGTCAGCGACTTCTTCAATGGCGGGCACGGGGAAAAGAACGTCTTCGTGATGCCGGTGGCGGGGGACTTCAACCTGACCAACATCGCCATCCAGATCACTCCCTATACCTCGGGCGCGAAGGCGATCGAAGACCTCGCCTGGTCGCCCGACGGCAGTCGCATCGCCTACACCCGCGGAAACAACGCCGGCGACGACAAGGTCTGGGTCGTCAACGCCGACGGGACCACGACCTTCCCGCTCGAGATCGGCGGAGGGGGCGCGAAGCGGCATCCGAGCTGGTCTCCGGACAGCTCGAAGATCGCCTACGCGGTGGTCAAAAACGAACCGGAACAGATCTACGTGGCGTCCGCGCTCGGCGGCTTCGGCGTGCCGTTGGCGAACGGCGTCGGCCACGAACCGACCTGGTCGCCTGATGGCTCCCGGATCGCCTTCGACGGCTACCGCTCCGGCGGCTTCGGCTACATCGATCTCCACGTCGTCAACGCAGACGGCAGCGGCCTGCCGCTGATCGTCACGCCCAGCCTGCAGACCGAGTGGACCTTCAACGCCTGGTCCCCCGACGGCGGCCGCATCGCCTATCGCTCGACCGTCTCCAACGAACAGACCCTCTACCGCGTCATGAATGCCAACGGCAGCGGCGAGCACCCGGTGGCGAGCCCGGGCGATGGCGACGCCCGCTCCGCCTCCTGGTCGCCTGATGGCTCGCGGCTCGTCTACGAAGGTGCGCTGATCGGCAACATCCTCGCCCGCAATCTCTATCTCGCCAACGCCGATGGTTCCGGGGTCGCGCAGCCCCTGACCAGCGACGGCAAGAGCTTCGAACCCGCCTGGCGCGTGGTCACGGCGGCGCCGCCGGGCCAGCCGCCGGCCCCGGGCCAGCACGAGCAGCTGCCGCCGCCCCATCCCGGCGCCGAGAAACCGAAACTCGTCTGGATCACCAACCGCGCTCCGATCACCGGCAACGGCCCGGTCCACGTGATGATCGTCTTCTGCAGCGCCCCCAGCTGCGGCGCCAACGTGACCGGCACGTCCAAGGCGTCCAAGGCGGCCGGCCTGCCTTTCCGAGTCGCACGGATCTCGAAGAAGCCGAAGAAGCCGAAGGCGATCGCCGTCGGTGCCGGCAAGCTGTCGCTACATGAAGGCGAGTCGAAGACGCTCGACATGTACCTGAACAAGAAGGGTCAGGCCCTGCTCAAGAAGAAGGGCAAGCTCGACATCCAGGCGACGGTGACGATCACCTCGACCGGGCTGCCGACGGAAACCGTGAAGAAAACGATCCACATCGTCGCCGCCAAGCCGAAGAAGCCGAAGAAGGGCAAGAAGCACTAGCCGAGGCTCTTGCGCAGGGCCGCCGCGAGGTCGCCTTTGCGCGCCACCGAGACGCCGCCCAGGCCCAGCCACTCGCTGAGCAGGCGCAGTTCCGCAGCCAGCTCGGCGGCGACCAGGGCGGTGTCGGCGTGCGGCTCGGCGAAGGCGCCGCGCACGTGCAGGACCCCCGCCTGCCGGTCGCTCTTCAGGTCGACCCGGGCGACCAGGCGGTCGCCGAGCAGGAAGGGGAGGACGTAGTAGCCGTGGACGCGCTTCGGCGCCGGCACGTAGATCTCGATCCGGTAGCGGAAGCCGAACAGGCGCTCGGCGCGGTCGCGGGCCCAGACCAGCGAGTCGAACGGGGTCAGCAGCGCCCGCGCCCGCTCCACCCGGCGCCGGCCGGCCGGCCGCTCGGTCGAGAGGTAGCCGGGCTGGCGCCAGCCCTCGACCCGGACCGGGACCAGGCTGCCCGCTTCGGCGAGCTCGGCGACGCGGGCCTTCGACTCGGCGCGGGGGAGGCGGAAGTAGTCGCCGAGGTCGGCCTCGGTCGCCACGCCCAGGCGCTTCGCGGCGATCAGCAGCAGCTGCCGCTGTGCCTCGTCCTGGGAGGGCGCCGGCGCCGCGAGGACCTGCGCCGGCAGCACCCGCTCCGGCAGGTCGTAGAGCCGCTCGAAGTTGACCCGCCGCGCCGCGCAGACCCGCCCGGCGAAGAACAGGTACTCGAGGGCGGTCTTCTCCTCGCTCCAGTTCCACATCTCAGCCGGCTGGCGCCGGCGCCCCTCCGCCGCCAGCTCCGAGGCCCGGATCGGCCCCCGCTCACGGACCACGTCGAGCACGAACTCGAGCAGCCGCGGCTGCTCGGCGGCGATCCGCGCCACGCCTTTCCAGGCCAGCTGGTCCGCCCGCGCCATCCGCCAGCGCAGCAGCGGCTGCAGCTCGACCGGCAGCAGCGAGGCCTCGTGCCCCCAGTACTCGATCAGGTCGCGCGGGCCGGCCCGCCTCGTCGTGCCGCCCGGGTTCTCGTGCCAGGCGAGCCGATCCAGCGCCTCGCGCGGATACGGGCCGAGCCGCGAGAAGACCGGCATGTAGTGGGAACGGCAGAAGACGTTGACCGAGTCGAGCTGGAGCAGGCCGACGTCGTCGATCGCGCGGCGCAGGTGCCTGGCATCGACCCGTCCCGTCGGCCGCGGCCGCGCCAGGCCCTGGGCGGCGATCGCGAACCGCCGTGCCTCCTGGGCGCTGAGGTCGAAGTCGGGCTTGGCCGCCATCGGCGGATTCTCCCTGACTGAAAATGGCCCGCCGCCCTCCTGGGATGGGGGGGCGGCGGGCCGGAGGTGGCGCTCGCGGGGTAGCGGGCCACCGGATGCAGCGACCCGGCTAAAAGCGCTGCGTGGCAATACCCTAGCTTGTCAATCAAGAAAGTGCAATATCAGATTCGGCGATCCTTCCCCAGTGCCGAGCAGGGAGACCACGCACCGGATCGTCGACGCTATGAACGTGGTCGGCTCGCGCCCAGATGGCTGGTGGCGGGACCGGGCCGGGGCGGTGGAGCGGCTGGTGGGGCAGCTGGAGGCATGGGCAGAGAGCTCGGGCGAGCGGGTGACCGTGGTGCTGGAGAAGCAGCCGAACCGGCCGATCGAGACAGGCCGGGTCGAGGTTGCCTGGGCGAGTAGTCCGGGCCGGGACGCCGCCGACGACGAGATCGTCCGGCGCCTGCCCGAGTGGGTCGCGGCGGGGGAGGTGGTCGTCGTCACCTCCGACCGCGAGCTGGCCGGGCGGGCGAGGGCCGCCGGTGCGGCGGTGGAGCCCGCTTCGGGCTTCCGTCGTCAGCTCGACGTCGGCCCTGTCGCTTGACATACCGGCCGGTATTTGGATACCGTCCAGTATGTGAACTCGACGGCGCTTTCCCCGCAGACCTTCCTCTTCATGGACCTGGTCGGGTTCACCGCCCTCACCGCCGAGCGCGGCGACGGTGACGCCGCGGATGTGGCGCTGCGCTTCTACCGGCGGGTGCGGGCGCTGCTGGCGCGGCACGACGCCGAGGAGATCAAGACGATCGGCGACGCGATGATGCTGCGCTGCGAGGACCCTCGGATGGGGGTCGAGCTCGGCGTCCGGCTGAGCGAGGACATCTGCGGCTCGCCCGACCTGCCGCCGGTCCGGGTTGGCGTCCACACCGGCAGCGCCGTGCCGCGCGAGGGTGATTGGTACGGCAACGCGGTCAACGTCGCCGCCCGGCTCTGTTCCGTCGCGGGCGGCGGCGAGGTGCTGGTCTCCGAGGAGGCCCGCAGCGCCGCCGGCCGGCTCGACGGGCTCGACCTCTCCGACCGGCGCCTGCACTGGCTGAAGAACGTCCCCGAGCCGGTCGTCACCTGGTCGGCTTCGAGCAGCGAGCCCGTCGTGGTGGACGGGACCGCTCGCGGGCGTCTTGCCGCCTTCCTGCACCGGCACAACCCCGTCCGCTGCGCCGAGCACCGGGCGGTGACCGCCTGATGCCACGGCTGAGCCACAAGGAGAAGCGGGCGGAGACGCGGCGCTGCCTGATGGCCGCGGCGGCGCGGGCTTTCGCGCGCAACGGGCTCGACCGCACCTCGATCGACCAGGTCGCCGAGGACGCCGGCTTCACCAAGGGCGCCTTCTACGCCAACTTCAAGAGCAAGAAGGAGCTCTTCCTGGCGATGCTCGACGAGCGCTTCGGCGAGCGCATGGAGGAGATCGAGCGGGTCATCGCGGGCGAGGGCACGGCGAGCGAGAAGGCCTCGCGGGCGGGGGAGGACTTCGCGGCGATGCTCGAGGCCGACCCCGACTGGAACCGCCTCTTCTTCGAGTTCAACGCCTACGCCAACCGCGACGAGGACTTCCGCGAAGAGCTGCTCACCCGCTACCGCTGGATGCGCGACCGGCTCGCCAAGGCGCTCGAGGAGCGGGCAGGCGAGCTGGGCCTGCCGGCCTCGCTGAGCGGCGAGCAGCTGGCGACGATGACGATCGCGATCGGCAACGGCTTCGCCCTGGAGGCGATGCTCGAGCCCGAGGCGGTGCCCGCCGGGACGCTCGGCACGATGCTGACGGTCTTCTTCGCGGGGGTGCGAGCGCAGGCGGGCGCGGGCGAGGCAGCCTCCCCGTGAGCGGCCCCGTCGACCCCAATGCGGACCGGGGCGAGGTGCCCGACAAGCCGCTGCCGCTGCGCCGCCGGGTCGGCGGCCGCGTCATCACCGAGGCGATCGCCCGGATCCCCGGCGCCTGG
>Ga0207710_10000634_pt1 | contig 20177 bp, 19 predicted proteins | sample KBSS24metaG_FD_184400 | JGI IMG/M metagenome (GOLD analysis project Ga0207710, IMG submission 184400) | Switchgrass rhizosphere microbial communities from Kellogg Biological Station, Michigan, USA - KBS S2-4 metaG (SPAdes) (version 2) | ecosystem: Host-associated > Plants > Roots > Rhizosphere...
GATGTACCGCAATTCGGTCCGGAGAGCGCTACCGACGAGAGGTGGTAGCGCCGGCGCACATTGCTCGCAGTCCCATCGATCAACGGATCAAGACCGATCGGACGCGATGCGTTGTTGTTGGCACGGGAGTCGCGTGCCGGCAATCTGGTTCCGGTCGTGTTGCCCCATGAGCGCGATGAAGCGATCCGCGATCTGTCGCGCACGCGTGAAGATGTGTTGGCCGCCCGCCTGCGAACTCATCAACAAATGAAGGGCTCTGCTGCTGCGTCACCGGGTATGCCTACTACGGTCTACCGATCCCTGCCCTAAAACCGCTCAACCCCGACCACTCCCAGCAATTTTGATAGAGCCAGTCAACCTGACAGCTCTCGGTCACAATGTAGGTCGGCTCGACCGGCACAACAATATTTGAGACGGCGAACACGCCGCTCACACCACCGACGTATCTTTTGGGGTTCGCTAATCGTCCTAGATCATGGGCACGGGAATGTTGCGGTTCTAAGCAGCTGGAGGGAGATATTGATGACTTATTTCAGCGGAGGCACGTCTGCATGGGGGCTGCTCTCGCTGAGCTATAAAATTTTGTAGGGCCGGTGGGGTCGCGCAGAGTTTGTGTAGATATTCGGGCGATTTGCGACTTGATTTCTCAAAGCACTTGTGGGTTGCACCGAAATGCAACGCCTTGCAACACGACCGATGTAGTTGCATCAGCCCGCCTGAGCCCTCCGGAATCCGCAGCAGTTCGCCGGACATGGCGTTTCGGACGCACGCTCACCTCGACCTACGCCCGAGTGCTTTACCGTGTCGCGACGGCACCCAGGCCGCCCCTATGGCAGACAGCGATTGCACACGCAGCCATCCGTATAATAGCTTCCATTCATTTCCGCAGGTTGCTAAGCCCTCGACGGCATCGGACTTCACTGCCGGATGGCGCAAGACTTTGAAGGGTCTTCACTTGGGCGTCGCAGTGAGGTCACAATAAGGCCGGATGACTCATTTGCCATTCATGCGAGCTCCAATGATCCGTAAGCTGATTGACGCAGCCCCTGCCTGCGTCGTTACGTGCCTATCCGCCTACACAGCACCGGCATTTCCCGCCACCGCGGTAGCCGTAACGCAAAGACCCACACTGATCGTCGCCATTTCAGTCGACCAGTTCTCCGCCGGAGTCTTTGATCAATATCGCGACCGTTTCAAAGGCGGTTTGCGGCGCATGATCGATGAGGGCGTCGTCTTTCCCAATGGATATCAGAGCCACGCCGCCACTGAAACGTGCCCCGGGCATTCCACCCTCCTCACCGGCAAACATCCGAGTGGCACGGGGATCATCGCCAATGAGTGGCTCGAACCCGGCGGCCAGAACATGTATTGCGTCTCGGATCCCAGCGTGTCGGTCCCCGGCCGCCCCAACGCACCGCGTGGCCCAGCCAATCTGCGGGTTTCAACATTGGGCGAATGGCTCAAGAGCCATGACCCTGCGTCGCGAGTAATTGCCGTGTCAGGCAAAGACCGCGCGGCCATCAACATGTCCGGACACAATCCGGATGCTGTCTTTTGGTGGGACGATGAGCTGGGATTCAACACCTACGTCCATGCGGGTGAAGATCCACGGGATCGGCTCGCGCCCGTTAAAGATTTCAACGAGGCCGTCGCGCAGCGCTGGAGCAAGGCGCTACCGACTTGGACTCCCCTGGACAAGTCCTGCGCGCGGCTCAATTCAGAGGGAACCTATGACGGAACATGGCACATTTCACACCATGTGCCGCCGAATTGGCATCTGAACGACAAGACCCAACCGTTCCGCCAAGATCGGGCATTCAAGAGCTGGGTGCGCGCCAGTCCGATCGTGGATGAGCTGAGCTTGGAACTGGCAAAGTCGCTCCTCACCCGCTACAAACTCGGTAGAGGCACAGCTCCGGACCTGCTGGCTATTTCGCTTAGCGCCACCGACTACGTCGGTCACCGCTATGGGAATGAAGGACCCGAAATGTGTGATCAGCTCGCCCATCTCGATCGGGGACTTGGCGCCTTCTTCACCAGCCTGGATGCGCTCAAGCTCCGCTACGTCGTGGTCCTGAGCGCAGATCATGGAGCGGTCGACGTTGCCGAACGCGTGCAGCAACGCGGTTTTCCCGCCCAACGGATCACAGTTGATGTTTCAATGAGCGTCAATTCCTATCTGCGCGGGCTGGATTCGGATTCGAAAGCCGGGCCCGGCTTCAAAGTCGACTTCGATGCGTTCAAATTCGAGTCCAATGGCCTTTACTTTCTGGGTCGCAACATAGCCCCTGAGCAACGCCAGTCCATCATCAATATTGCCGTCAAATATCTGAATCAACAGCCTTGGGTAGCGAGGTCCTTCTCCAAGGACGACATCCTCAGGGTACAAGTGCGACCCGATATCGCGCCGGACGAGCTTACTCTCGAAGAAAGATTCGCCGAAAGTGTGGACGCCGAGCGCAGCGCGGACGTTCTGATCGCCTTCAAACCATACTCGACGCTCGATCACATCGATCCGGCGGGCAACTACATCGCCGGCCACGGGTCGCCGTGGAATTACGACCGCCGGGTTCCAATTCTGTTCTGGCGTCCCGGTATCCAGGGCTACGAGCAGTATTTACCAATTGAGACCGTAGACATCGCGCCCACGCTCGCGGCCGTTCTCGGGGTGCCCCATCCCGCCGTGGACGGCCGCTGCATCGACCTGGATCGCGGTGCAGGAAGCACCTGCCCTGTTGACTGAACTACGGCAGATTGCCTGAACTCACGACATTGGCCAGATGGGCCCGAGGGACCAGACGGCACATCCGTCGCGAGCGACGATCCCCGTGGTATTTGTCGCTTGGCGAGCTGTCGTCAGCTTATGGGTACCGCACTAGTCGACTTCCGGTAGCAGTGCGACTCTAATCGGATGGCGCTAATATATTGACGACAGCAGGCGCTTGAGCAATAGCAACGCAGTGGACCACTCGGAAGCCAAAATCTCCACCGAAGACCCCGCGGTCTGGCAAGCGCGGTTTACTCGGGTAACTAGTCGATCTCAGCGCGCCTTCGCATCGAGGCCGGGATATTCGGGAGTATGGCTATGTACGCCCCATCCTTCGCTGCAGGGGCGTACGCCTCTTGAGGCGATATCAACGGACGCAGGATCCCAGTTCGTAGAAGATCTCCTCGCGAAAATCGAGCGCGGCATGTATGCCTGAGTTACTGGCTGCGCGCACCCGCGCAACCATCGCATCCGTCGATCGCCCTTTTGCCGCTGACGAGCAACGCGTCAGACGGCGACACGAACAGCTACGCGGGTTTGCGCTTGCAACAGCTATCCTGATCCTGACTGTGGCTGCGCACCCGAGTGGCGCCCACTCAGATCGAATCGCGATCGTAGGTTCGTCGACGGTATACCCTTTCAGCGCGGCAGTCGCTGAGCACTTTGCCAGATCCGGCCCATTTCCGACCCCAGTTGTTCGCGCCACGAGCACGGCTGAAGGATTCAAGTTGTTCTGCTCAGGCGTCGGTGACGAAACTCCTGATGTGAATAATGCATCGCGCCGTATCTCTGATGGCGAGCGAGAGAAATGCTCCAAAAATGGTGCGCGCAAGATCGCTGAGATTCGTATCGGTTACGACAGCCTGATTCTTGCTACTAATCTGAAGGTCGATACGTTCAACGTCACTCTTGAACAGCTCTGGCGTGCTGCGGCAGCAGTCGTTCCAATTCAGGGCCGCATCACATCCAATCCCTATAAAACCTGGAGTGACATTGACCCACGGTTACCCGCCCGACCCATCCACCTCATCGGCCCTGCCGCCGGGCACGGGACCCGCGATGCCTTTGTAGAACTTGTCATGGAGCCCAGCTGCAGAAATGCATTGGCAGTTTCGTCGGTCGATGTGGCACCTTCGGCGTCGACCTGCGTAGAAGTGCGCAAGGACGGTGCTTGGACAGATGTCGACAATGCGGAATTAACGCTCGGCAAACTGGCCAGCAATCTGGACGCGATCGGAATACTCACCTTTTCGTACCTGGAGCAATTCAAAAACCGGATCCACGCGGCGACAGTGAATGGTATCGCACCGTCCCGGGCGACAATCCCTTCCGGAGAATATCCGCTCTCGCGTCCGCTCTTCATATATGTAAAGGAAGCGCATTTGAAGACCACGACGGGTCTTGCCGACTACGCGACCGAGTTCCTGAGCTTTTGCGCCGCTGGAGCGCATGGGTATCTTCCAGATGAAGGACTGGTACCACTTCCTTCGCCTGAATTGCTCGAACAGCGCGCGGTGGTGGCGCGATTGCAGCGCTGACTCTGGCGATCAGTTCTTGACCAAACTTCGAACGAGGGCGATCAATTCATGGCGCCGAAACGGCTTCGACATAACCGCATCCGCGCCCGATTGCGTAGCAGAGGTGAGGTAAGCCTCTGTGGTAATCGCTCCGGGTTTATAGCCAAGGCTTGTGAAGTTACCGCCCCCGCTGATGGCGAGAATTCGGGCTCCTGGAAAATGTGCTCGGATTTTCTTGATGACCTCAATGCCATTACTCTGCGGCATAATGATATCTACAATAACTACATCGACCGGACGCTCGAAAAAATCGCGAACTCCGATGGCACCGTTGTCCGCTGTTGTGACGGTGAATCCTACGCGACCCAACACCTGCTGAATGGAGTCGCGTACATCCGGTTCGTCGTCGATCACTAGCACGGTGGGCATATACTCAACTCCGCTGGATCAGTTCGCCACTAGCCCGCTCGCTCTGGCAGGATCTGCAAAAATGGGGAACTCAAGGACAAACTGCGTGCCCTGACTTGGTACGCTAGTCACTGCAATGTGACCGCCCAGGCTCGTTACGATGCCATGCACGATCGACAGTCCGAGGCCGGAACCTTGCCCAACCTCCCGTGTCGTGAAGAACGGCTCGAATATGCGTTCTTGGATTTCAGGATTTATTCCTACGCCGGTATCCTTTACTCGCAGCTGCAGTACCCGACAGTTGCCTGAGACGTCGGCGCGCTCGCATGAAGTCAGGCTCACTGTGACGACGCCCTCTCTGGCACCGATGGCCAGAACCGCGTTGGAGCATAGGTTCAGCACGACTTGATTCAGAAGGGTCGCGTCGGCCAGGACTTGCTCGTCTTCCGAGCCAATCTCCCGCTGCAATCGGACGTTCGGCGGAATGAGCGCCTGAGAGAGATCCAGAGCCTCGTTCACCGCCCGGGCTAAGCTGACGGGCTCGAATGGTCTTTCGGGCAAAGGACGGCTGAACGAGAGCAGCTTGCAGACGACATCACTTGCCCGATTGGCCGCCTTCATCACGCGTATCAGATTTGGACGCGCAGGGTGGTCGCCCGGAACTTCGTCCAGGGCCTCCTCGGTGTATAAAATCAACGGCAGTAGAATGTTATTGAACTCGTGGGCAACACCACCCGCCAGGGTTCCCACAGTGGCAAGCCGCTGCTCGTGTCGCAAATGACTCTCCAGTCGCATGCGCTCAGCCTGCTCGGTCAGACGCTGTTGTATTTCGGCGCGCAACCTGTCGGCTGTACCCACAAGCTCGGTACGCATGTTCTCGAGGTCCGATGCGAGCCCTACGATCTCCAGCATGGCACTATCGGTCCGTAAATGCGTGGCTGTGTCCCCCTGAGCCACTCGGCGCGAGGCAAGTTGTAACTGAGTAAGTGGTCGAGAGACGTACCCGGCCAATAACATCGCTGCTATCAGGGAGCACACGCCATACAGCCCCAGTGCCTCAATGATTTGCCAACGGGCCAAGTGCAGCTGCTCGAGCGTCGCGCCTTTATCAAAACCGAGATACAGGTGACCACCCGCGCCCCCGCGCATCAGAGGAATGAGGACTGCATAAACAGGATCCACGGAGCTGCCGAAGCGAACATCATCACCGCGCGTTTGCACCCAGGCCGGCGTTTCGACGGCCGAGCTACCCAGCATTCGCCCATTGAACTCGACAGCGGCATAAAGACACCCCCCGCCCTCCACGCTACCGTCGAGGAAGATGACGGTGCGGCTCGGAGAGTCGAGGGTGTCTCCCAATTCAAGCTCTCGGGCGAGTGAGGTCGCGTAACTTCGGGCATGACGGGTAAAAGTGGCGATCGCATTGCCGCGCGCGAGTGCATCCAGCCCAAAGAAAAGGAGGGGCAGAAGCGCCGCATAGAGCAGCAGCTGCAGAAGAAGCAGACGACCCCGCAGGCTATTCAAAAGGCGTCGCATCCGCCGAACTGACCAGTGACCCCACTACCTGAAGAATACCCCACTCGCCGCTGGTGGGGTCCCTGCATCGATTAAGGCCGTCGCGTGCGACAATGTGCCAAAGAACGGCGCTTTCGGCTACGTGACCTTGTACAGGGGAGATCCAAACGTGCAATTCCTTTCCAGCTTGATGCCTCGCGAAGGCAAATTCTTTGACCTTTTCGATCAGCATGCACAGCTGGTAGTTGCCGCCAGCGCTGTGCTCGCCGAGTTGCTGGAAGGTTTTACGCGCGAGGAGCATAAACGCGAAGAGCGTATCGCGCGCATACTGGAGCTTGAGCACAGTGCCGATAAGGTGACTCACGAGACGGTTGCACTGCTTCACCGGACCTTTGTAACCCCGCTGGACCGCGAGGACATCCACCGCCTGATCTCAACGATGGATGACGTGCTCGACCTGATCCAAGACACCGCTGAATCCTTTCAGCTCTATGACGTGCGTCGGCTCACCTCCGAGGCGTGCGAGCTCGCCGAGCTCCTGCATGAGTGTTGCCTGAGGATGCAAAAGGCGGTCCACCTGTTGTCCAACATGGCGCAGGCATCGCAGACGCTTAAACTGTGTAATGAGATCGACGGCCTGGAGTCGCAAGCAGATCGCGTGATGAGGACGGGTCTATCCAAGCTGTTTCGCGAAGAGGGTGACGTGCGGCAGCTTCTGAAGCTCGAGACCGTGTATCAGTTGTTGGAGTCTGCAACCGACCGGTGCGAGGACGTCGCCAATATCATCGAGGGCTTGGTCCTCGAAAACGCCTAACTCGGTCGCCCGGGCCAGAACAACACGCTTCGGTATGGACATGACTCTGAGTGTCACGACACTGATCTTTTTGGTCGCATTGGCTCTAACATTCGACTTCCTCAATGGATTTCATGATGCGGCCAACTCGATCGCAACAGTGGTCTCGACTGGGGTATTGCGTCCCTATCAGGCAGTTGCCTGGGCAGCATGCTTCAACTTCGTTGCGTTCGCGATATTCAAGCTCAACGTTGCGACCACGGTCGGAAAGGGCATCCTTGCACCGGAGTTTGTGGACGCGCATGTCATCTTGAGCTCGCTGACCGGTGCCATCGCTTGGAACCTCATTACCTGGTACTACGGTATTCCAACCAGTTCCTCTCACGCGCTCATCGGGGGCATGATTGGCGCCGGAATGGCAAAGGCGGGTACCGCACCGCTCGTGCTAGCGGGAATCTTCAAGACGATGGCGTTCATCGTAATTTCGCCGCTGCTGGGACTCCTGTTAGGCGCACTACTTATGGTGGCGGTCTCGTGGATCTTCTTCCATCGCTCACCCTACACGGTCGATCAGTGGTTCCGCCGACTTCAGCTCCTATCTTCTGCGCTTTACAGTATTGGACACGGCAGCAACGACGCGCAGAAGAGCATGGGTCTGATCTGGCTCATGTTGATCTCCGCGGGCGCAACCTCAAGAGATCATCTGCCATTCTGGGTGGTCGCGAGCTGCTATACGGCCATGGCCCTCGGAACTCTCCTCGGCGGCTGGCGCATCGTCAAGACGATGGGTCAGCGCATCACCAAGCTCAAACCTGTGGGTGGCTTCGCCGCAGAAGCCGGCGGAGCACTGACACTATTTCTCGCTTCGGGCCTCGGCGTGCCGGTGTCAACCACACACACCATTACGGGCGCCATCGTGGGAGTCGGAGCGACTCAGCGAGTATCCGCCGTGCGCTGGGGCATCGCCGGGAACATTGTGGTGGCATGGGTCATCACACTCCCGGCCGCCGCGCTCATAGCCGCCGCGGCGTGGTGGGCTGCCAGTCTCGTGCTGCATGCAGAGACATTCTCGCAGTTCCGCTGAAACAGGATTCACTACAAATTCGTCAAGTAGCTTACCTCGGCCGAACCGGTCGCAAAGGCCACGAGCTTGACCTATCGCGTACGCGACTCGAATGACAACGTAACTGACCCGCTGTACCCGATCCGCCGCCCCCGTCGATTGCCCCGCGCACTATAATCCGTTCGACTATTGCTCCTGACAAAGCGAGGGTCCCAGATATTGGCTGAAGCTGTGATTGCACCAGAACACCGCTATGCTCAAGTGGTCGCCAGGCTACGCTCTCGGCCAGGCGTGAGCGTCACCGTGCCCAGGAAACGGGGTCTCGGCTCGACAGCTCTGTGCATCAACGACAAGATCTTCGCCATGCTCTCGTCGAAGGAGGAGTTCGTAGTCAAGCTACCTAAGGCACGGGTGGATGAGCTGGTAGCGGCTGCACGCGGTACACGTTTCGAACTAAGCCACGGTCAACCTATGCACGAATGGTTCGTGGCAGGCGCGGGGTTCGAAGACGAGTGGTCGTCCCTTGCCGAGGAGGCATTATCTTTCGTTGGTGCCGGCTAAGAGGAACAGCGGACTATGGAGGTTCTAGTGACGCCGCATCCCAACCGACTCCACGCAATTCTTCAGCGCGCCAAGTCACACGCGGAAGCGCAGCTCGAGGCGCTTCGGGCAGAGCACTTTGCAGTGTTCAAACTCCTACCCGATGGAGACTACCTCGATTGGACTGCCGAGCACATCAAGGCTCTTGAAGATCTCGCTCATGAACTGGAGGAGGCGATCCGGCGCGCGAGTAACCAACCTACAACGCTCGACCGGTCCGCCCGCAAGAAACTGAGTAGTTAGATGAAAACAAATCGCCTTCTCGTCTAATCCCAGCGAGTTCCGTGGACCAGAATTAAGGAACCAAAGGCCAGTTTGCCAACTACTTGCTCCCGCTCGACTTTGGAAGTTGGTCAGTCTGGGAATTAAGGAACCCCGACAGTGTCTGTCGGTGTTCTTAGACGATGATGAGACTGAGTACTTGATTGGAGACCGGTCGTGAGTAGACTGACTCAACGGAGCTGTTGGCGGTCGACACCAGTCAAACGCAAACCGACAAGTTCAAGGTGGCTCAACTCTCCGCTCCTCGATCTGTCGATTTCTCGAAGCGTGGCTCGTGCCAGAAGCTGCGGTATACCCGTGCCCGGCGATCCATCGCAAATCATTTACCTCTGGTTCGATGCACTGGCCAACTATATTAGTGCGCTGGGTTTGCACGAAACGATGAAGCATTTCGGACCTTCTGGACTGAAGCTAATCGAATCACGCACGTGATCGGCAAAGGCGTGACGCGGTTTCACGCCGTATATTGGCCTGCATGCGTTGCCCCGCGTCCCGGACCACTTCCGCGCGTCCAGTCAATCATCACCAGTACGTCGGTGGTAGCGAGTTCTGTGCGCGTCGGTTTTCAAGATCGGTGACGATTTGCGGTTCCATCGTTTCGAAACGTCTATAGAACATGACCGGAATTAATGCAAGGAAATAAAATAGCGCAGGAACCCAGACAAAAGAAAAATTAATACCCGCTATGGCATTGATACTCTGCACTTCATTGGCTCGATAGCCAGTCGCGGATAGGATCCATGCGGTTATCGCTCCCCCAAGTCCGCTACCCGCCTTTACACAGAAAGCAGAGCCAAGTGCAGACAGCAACCCAGCAGCGCGTATACCGGATTTCCATTCGCCGAAATCCACACTGTCTGCTAACAGTGAGAAGGGCATGATCATTGCCAAGGCACCGGTGAGTATGCCGATGATCCAACCAACAAAGACCACCGGCAGCGAATGACTCACGACACCCACATAGATGACGAATTGAGCGAGCACCGAACCCGCCAGTCCACATGCCCAGACAGTGGTTTTGGACGTTCGCGAACAAAACCATGGAATCAGAATAATGCTTACCAACGAAACAATATCCAGACTGTTGGCGATGGGGATCAGCTCAGTGCGACCCCAGACATACTGGAAGTAATAGGGCACGATGGATATACGTGAGATGAACGCAACCCAAAATAGCAAGCTGCTCGAAACAATGATGATCCACGGCCAATTTCCGACAATGGCGGAAAAAGAATTCTTCGTGGTTTGATGCGGCGTCGCCGCTTCCGTCACACGCTCTTCGAGCGTAGCGAAGGCGGTCAAAAACAGGGCCACCGATCCACATGCATAAACAATAATAGCGATGAAGACGCCGCGCTTGTCATTACCACTACCGAAATAGGCAATACATGGCAGGAACAAGGCGTTGACAATCAATACACCGGCTTTTGAGCCAAGCATTCTAAAACTGGTCAATACCAGGCGTTGTCTTGGGTCTCGTGTCAGCGCCGATAGAATCGCGGTCACCGGCGTATTGATCCCGGTGAAAATAATACTGCAGATGCAGTACGTCACACCGGCATAAAGCACCTTGTTTGACATCGACAGATCGGGCGTGGAGAAGGTCAGTACCGCGGTAACTGCAAACGGGATGCACAACCACAGAAACCAAGGACGGGATTTTCCCCAACGTGACTTCACCCGTTCGAACACGATTCCCCACAGCGGCGCATCCAATGCGTCGATAGATCGTGCAACCAACAATATATTGCCCGCAACCAGCGCTGACAGACCCGCTATATCCGTGTAGAACTTCAGTAGATAGAACGAAATGGCGGCAAACAGCAAATTGCTCGCGACGTCGCTCATCGCGTAACCAAAACGTTGTGCGTATATAGTGGATCGCGTCAATGGAGCCGTCGTTGGTGTCGGTGGTACAGCCGTTACGTCACTTGATTGCGCCGCTTGTAGTGGATTGCTCATATTGTCGTGCCACGGCTTAGTCGCTGTTGTATAGGTGCTGCGGGCAGATCGGTACGAAGCGCGATGTCTGGTCGGCGATGTTTGAGTCGCACAGATTCATTCATTCGATCACGAGCAAGCTGAAATCGGGTAATTCGATAATCGATGATAGTGCTAGGTTTGGTTTGGTTTGCGCCGAGAAGGTTTTGGAGCTATCGCATAAGATATCACAATTTATTATTGAAATTCTAAAAATGCTCTGCCCCGCCGGGTTTCCGCGCGGGATGGTGTTAGTACAGCGGTCTGTGCATCCAGAGGTGGTACTCTCGGCAATGCACCACTCATGGGCCTCGCACTCGTGGGGCGTTAGCCATCTCGCTTGCGACAGTTGGGACGGCTCGACGGTGGATGTGACGAGCATCGGCGCTCAGCGTCAAACCGTGGCCCGGCGCCAATGACCCCTCGATGAGTCCATTGCGGATGGCGAACGGGGTCTCTACGAGGTGCTCAAAATTCTGGAAACTATATTCCAACCAGCGCACGTCCGGCAGGGCCAAAGCCATGTTGACACCGATCTCGAGAATGCTGTTGCCGAATGTAACCTCGGTGTTGTGTTCGTTGGCCAGCCAGCCGGCGCGCATGACATCGGAAATCTGACCGTGCACATTGACCATGTCGCACGCTTTCGCCTCGAGCAGCTTGCGCTTGCCTGACAGGTCCAGGTATTCACCACTGTTGACCCGGACACCAGGACAGGCTAACCGCAGCCGTCGAAGTCCATCGAAATCATCACGCGGCAACGGATCCTCGACCCAATAAATCTCGTGTCCAGCCTTCGCGAACAGCGCGAGAGCAGCCTGCGCTTGGGCTGCGGTCCAGGCCTCATTGGCATCGATCATGACGGGGCGACCATGGTGGCCCACTGCGGTCCGCAGAAGATTGAGTCGATGCAGGTCACGCTGCACGTCGGGGTGACCCACCTTGATCTTGTAACCACGGTATCCCGCCTCGGCGGCCGCGGCGAACAGCTCCGCGAACTCGTGATCCGAAAGATGGAAATCCAAGCCGCTCGCGTACACCGGACACGTTGTGCGCTGCGCCCCGAGCATTTGCCAAAGCGGCAAGTCCATCGCTTTCGCAAATAAATCCCAAACTGCGTGTTGAATGGCCTCTTCAAAGGGGAGCAGCATCGAGCGCACATTTCCTCCGCGTCTGCGGATCACCTGAAGCGCAAGCGCAGAAGCATCGCGACCTTCGATTTGAGGAAAAGCCTCCTCGGCGAAAATGCGCGCGATATCCACTTCCGCCGGTGTGGACTGAAACAGGACCTGCATCACGCCGAGCCCAACGCGGCCCGCTTCGTCCTGTAACTCGAGCGCGACTAGGTTGGCTTCGGAAGTACGTACCTGCGAGTCGCCGACCACTCGATCGCGCGGGAATTGAAAGCGGTACACCCTAAACTCACTGATTCTGCCGCCTGCCATTGCGATACTCTCAGAACTGATATCTCAGTGATGGTATCTGGTTAATTACAAAGGTCAACTTCAATGGCGAGGTCGCACTGCAGCGGTGTCAGGACTGAATCCAGGTACTGTCACTTTTGACCAACTCAGGAGCCGGGATGACGCGAGTCCGTACATGGACGTTTTTCCCGTAGTGCGTGCCGTTCTCGGGCAGGTCCCCGCGGGCGGGGCCTACCCCGGAGGAACGCGTCTGCTTACACCAGACCCGACGCCAGGAAAACTCGATTAGAACGACATTCTCGCACCAAATAAAACACGGCGTCCCGTGTCTTGCACCAGCTTCACGCGCTCCTGCAACACGGAGTAGTCGTAGGTGTAGGAACCCGTCAGATTAACAACTTGAGCATAGATTTGAAGGTGGTCATTGAATGCGTACGAGGTACTCAGATCGAGCTGCCCATAGCTGCGCCGATTTTCGGGCTGGCCGTAATCGCTGAAGCACGAGACCAGGAATGACGAACGCCAATTGTAGGAGATCCGACCCTGGACTCCATATTGTTCGTAGAAAACACTGCCATTTGCAGAGTGCGGCGAAAGGCCGTTATACCCGCAGCTCGAGTTGGTATTCTGCGCGCGTTCAGCGGTGCTCGACACGTAAGTGTAATTACCTGCAAGCCCGAAGCCGGACCAGAAGCCCTGCAGACTGTCCAATGTGTATTGGCCGCCCACCTCCGCGCCGGCGACCGAACCGGTGGCGCCGTTGCGGGTACGCGTGTCCTGAAACGTAATACCCAGGACCGTCTGCGGCAATGTTTCCTGCTCCAGGAAGTCGTGGAACTTCTTGTAGAAGCCCGCTACGCTGACATAACTCGTGGGCGAAATGAAGTATTCATAAGCCAGATCATAGTTGGTTGACTTGAATGGCTTCAAGAACGGGTTTCCGCCTCCCGAAACCGCCGCTGTCTTGCGACCCGTATAGTTGTTGTTCACGCCCAGATCGGTCAGTGTCGGCCGAGTGACCGTTTCCGAGAACGCGGCGCGAAGGTCCATGCTGGTGTTGAGATCGTATTTGAAGTTTACTGACGGCAGAACGTCGACATAGTCGTTCTTGACTTGCCGGGGCGACGCCGGTGCCAGTGTGATTGTGTAGAAGTCATCGTTCGCGTTCTGCAGAACGATGCTTTGAACTGCCTGGTCGAAGCCATTCGAAGTCGTGTGAGTGTCGACAATACGCGCGCCGACATTGCCCGACCACTGGGGACCGGCGAGGACAAAATTGATGTAGCCGGCCAGAACTTTTTCATTCACATCGAGCAACTGCCCGGGCCGATCCCGTGGCGCGTAGGGTCCGCCTGCCAATGCCGCAAGTTGAGCGGCGATCACCTGCTCCTGCGCTGCGGTGTTCCCCTGTCGCGGCGCGGCAAGCACCGACGGTTGCGACATGTAGGCAAGGATCGCATTCGGATCGAATTGCAGGAAATTGCGCGGTGCGCTGCTGCTTCCCGATGCACCCGGCAAGAAGTTACTGAGCGTATAAGGGCTCAGAAACGCAGTCGGCGCAGGCACGTCGTAGCCACAGAAAGCACAGACTGTGTCACTGTTGTCGGCTTGGTGTTGTATCTTATGGCGCTCGTTGTAGGCTGTTCCAATCATGATCGACTTCAGCAAATCGGCGCCCGTGCTCCACTCGCCATCTAAATGGAATTCCTGACCGCGGTCGCGCACGCGCCCTTCCTGGACGCTCGCATAGTGCAGTCGTTCGAGCGTTGGATCGGTGATGGTCCCGAGGTTCGAGATAATCGGGATGTCGTTACCGGCGTTCAAATTCCATCCGGGTGCTGTCTGAGCCTGCTCGCCCACCACGACAAAAGCCGCCGGTGTTCGATTGCGCGCCTCGGTCATCGACGCGTCTGCCTTTAATGTCAATTGTTCCGTCGGCGTCCAAGCGAGGTTGATGCCCACCTGGTTGCTGCTGGTAAAGCGATCATTGATAACCCCGTAGTTGTCGTTCTGCGACGCAAAACCAGCGGCGCCGAGTCCGGGATTGGCGTTCTGGAACTGTGTTCCCGGACGATTGAAGCTGGTCAGCGTGCCGTTGCCGTTCACCGTCGGTGAAATAAAGGGTGGAACATAGAATACGCCGAACGTATGTCCGGTCTCGGTAACGTCGAACTTCGAATAGAGGCCATCGAGTGTCAGGCGCAACTGATCAGTAGGCTGCCACTGGATGGTTGCTGCAACGTTGATCCGTTTGCGCCGATCATGATATCGATAATAGGTTGAATCGCGAGGCGCGTAGGCATCGACCGTACCGAGAGCGGACGTGTCGAGGCCGGTCGATGTCGGTGATCCAGCAATTGTCTGCTGGGCGCCGGGCAGCCAGCCGTGTACATAATACTGATCCATCTGGCTGTGACGGTCAGTATAGGATCCCGCCAACACGGCGCCGAACGTCCTGTCATCGTTGGCGTACGACGTGACGCCTGAGAAATCTGGGCTGGCCGCCTTGTCGAGAATGTCGTAAATTCCACCGGTCGACACAGCCGTGTGGAAGCCGGTCCTGCCATCGAGCGGTCGGGCGGTGACGACATTCACGGTCGCACCAATGCCGCCCTCCTGAAGTTGAGGCACGGAACTCTTATAGACTTCCGTGCGCTGAATGATGTTGGGGGACAATACATCGAAGGAGAATTCGCGCCCCGGATTGTCGGTCGCCATGATTCGACCATTCACCAGAACCGTGTTGAATTCCTTTCCCAACCCTCGCACGGTAATGAATTGACCCTCGCCACCGCTGCGGTCAATCGCAACACCAGTGATGCGCTGGAGCGATTCAGAGACATTGTTGTCCGGGAATTTGCCCGCGTCTTCGGCTGTGATCGCATCGACAATCTGCGTCGCGTTACGCTTGATCGCCTCTGACGACCGAAGACTGGCTCGAATACCCGTCACGATGACTTCATCGACTGAACTCGATGGTGCGGCAGAATTGGCCGCTGACGCGTTGGTTTGATCACTGGCCTGTGGCTCAGCCGCCGCGGCCGATGCGGACTGTACGCAAGCGTTGGCGCCGAAAGTCATGCCGGCAGCCGCGCACAACCAAGATGCTTTTTTCATACCCCCCCCAGTTGGTATCACCTCAATCGCATTCGGAAGATACCTTACTGCGTGGATCTGAGTCAATCAGAAGCGTGATCTGAAATCTCAGAGTGGATATTTGAGGTCTCTATTGACCGGAGGTTGTATTTTGTCCTAAACAGTGAGCCGAGCGTAAAGCCGGGTGCTCAGCTGGCAGAGAATTCCATCCGGCAGTTCATTCGACGTATGCATGGGTAGGCGACCGACCTCAGGTGTGCGCTTTATGCAGTTTCACCCCCGTCACTATTGTTGGACTGGCAATGCTGAGGACTCGGGAATCGGCCGACCCTATGGCGGGAACCTGGGCAAGATGCTTCTGCCGATACTCTGCCGGCATCGGCGAGCATGCCCATGAGGTTGCCCACCTCAGTTAATGAGACCGAGGTTCGTCTTCGCAGGGTTGAAATCGCCGCGCTGGCTCCAGAAGGCCCGTATTGCAAGTTGTCCGGTCTGCGCACCGAACAGAGGCCGGACCAGTTTGCCGATGAGCTGGCTCCCTACGTCGAGCATCTTGTCTCCTGCTTCGGGAGGCGGCTGATGTGGCGCAGCGATTGGCCGGTCGTGACGCGGTTTGGTGGCACTTACGGCAGCTGGTTGGCGGAGGCGGCACGACTGACGGGATTGTCAGGCGAGCCTGGGCAACGATTGTTCGCTGGCTGTGCGCGGGAATTCTACGGACTGCTGAGCAGCAGCCGGAACGAGGAGACCTTGTTATGGGACAGTTTTTCACCGGCTCAGTCGCTTTGATCGGGCTGCTCGTAGCCGACGTCGCTGCCGCACAGCATCTGCCCCCGGCGCCTCCAATCCCTGCTATGTCGGCGTCGGCGGCGCCAGATTCGCATAAGGCGTTCGCCGCCATCTCCCTGCCGATACCGCTCGCGGCAACACCTGAGGTGCTGCACGTCTCGCCCCAAGGATCGGACGATGGCGACGGTTCTCCAGCCCATCCTTTTCACACCCTCGAACGCGCGCAGATGGCCGTGCGGCGGCTGAACGCGACGCACGACGTCATCGTGATGCTAGCGGACGGCACCTACCGCCTTACGACCCCGCTGCACTTCACCGCGTTGGACGGCGGACAACATAGTCATGTTGTCCGTTGGCAAGCGTCAGAGGGCGCACACCCAGTCGTCTCGGGCGGCGTGGCAGTGACAGGCTGGACACTGGCCGATCGCGCACGCGATATCTGGGTGGCCACTGTGCCGCGACGCCTTGATCCTAGCCAGTTATACGTCGGCACACGGTTGGCCCAACGCGCGCACGTGCAAGCCCCGCGCACGGCCTTCGCCTTTACCACCACCGGCATCACGATCGTCGACCCCAAGTGGCACTTCCTGGCAAGTCTGCCTGACCAATCTCGGATTGAGGTGGAGCAAACCGGCTTCTTTACCGACCGGCGCGCCCGAGTCGACCGCATCAGCGGTGAGACCCTCTGGATGCAGCAGCCCGGGTGGCGAAATAACCTGATCGGCTACGACACATTGGCCCGGACCCTGGCCGGCGACAAGGGACGGTTGTTTTTCGCCAATTCGCTCGCCTTCCTGCGCGAGCCGGGACAATTTTTCATCGATCCCGAATCAGGCAAGCTCTATTACAAGCCCCGCGTGGACGAGAATATGACGCGGTTGCAGGCCGTGCTGCCCCGCCTCGAGATGTTGGTCTCAATTGCGGGCAGCTACGATCGGCCGGTCACCGACCTGGATTTTGTCGGCATTGCATTTCGGCATACGAGCTGGCTGGGATCCTCGAGCGCCGAAGGCTACGCGAGCCAGCAGAGCGGATCCTATCTGGCGGGCTGGATCCCGGACTCTCCCAGCGACCCCATCCGCGATTGCAGTTGGGGCTGCTGGGCATTCGAGACGATGCGCAACCGCTGGCAACAACAACCTGCCGCGGTGCAGGTAGCCGCTGCAACCCGAGTCACGTTCGAACAGGCCGAATTTACCCAGTTGGGGCAGATCGCATTGGGAATCGGTAATAATCCGGAGGCAAACGAAAGCGGCGTCGGCTACGGCGCGGCCGCCGTCGAGGTCCGGCGCAGTCGCTTTGCCGAACTTGCCGGCGGGGCGATTATGGTTGGCGGAATCACGCCGGACGCGCATCATCCACCGCGGCCCGAGATGGGGGATCGAAACATCATCATCTCGGACAACCGTATAGAGAATGTATCGCAGGACTACAAGGAACAAGCTGCAATCCTGGTGACCTATGCAGCGGGTGCAATCGTGACACACAACGACATCTCCGATGCCCCCTACGACGGTATCGACGTTGGATGGGGCTGGGGCATAAACGACCCGGGCGGCAGCGGCGCATACCGCTCCCGAGCCCGTGGCTACTACGACCAGCCCGGCAATCACGTCTATGACACGCCTACGATCCTGCGCGATACCGTTGTCTCAGGCAACCGCGTGCATCGAGTCAAAACGTGGTTCGCGGACGGCGGCGCCATTTACCATTTGTCTGCCGATCCCGGCGCCCTGATTGCCGACAATTATGTATACGACGTTCCTGGCGGCATTGGCCTGTATCTTGATGAAGGCTCGCGGTACGTGACCGTGAGAGGAAACGTTGTCGACGGATCAGGCATCTGGCTCAACGCCAACACCATGGACAGCTCCCGACCGCATCGCCCGACCGTAGATAACCTCGCGATTGGCAACTGGTACAACGGTGGCCGGTTGAACGGATCGTGGGACGACTATCTCAACAACCGATTGGTCGATAACATCGAAGTCAAAGGCGGCGTCTGGCCGACCGGCGCCCAAACAGTCATCGAGCACGCCGGTATAGAACCGGGGAAGCAGCCATGAAAGCCAGCAAAAAATATCACCCAACTGCCTCCATTGGCACACCTCGGCGCAAGCCGGTAACGACGAACGCCGTAAAAAAAACCGATCGATCTCCTCGTCGTCGTAAAACCCGCGTGGCAGCAGATAAACCGGAATCCGGGCCCCGGCTCGGCGAGCTCGCCTATCGGGGCGTCCTCGAGGGCCTGTTCGACCGCCGCGTCCCAGCCGGATCGTTTTTTTCGCAGAGCGAGCTGGCTCGACTGCTCAACCTGCCGATTCAGCCACTGCGTGACGCTCTGCGTGTTTTGGAGACTGAAGGCATACTAACTATCCACGCCCGTTCGGGTATCGAATTTCTAAAGGCCGACCTGGAGTTAGCGCGCTCAACCTACCAGTACCGCTCAATCATCGAGCGGGCGGCGGCACGCGCCTATGCAGAGAGCGCCGACTCTGCAGAGATCGCAGCGTTGATCGACGACCATCGTTCCTTACTCGAACGCGTCGAGCGGGAGGGTGCAACCGACGCCGTAAACATCGATATGGAGAAACTGGAGCAACGGTTCCACGGCAGTATGATCGCCGCTCTGCAAAATCCCCTGATTGAGGTGACCGCGCGCCGATTAAAGAACTACGTCTCTCTGATCCGCCTCAACCGGAGGTCGACCGCTCCGCGGGTGATCCGGACAATTCGCGAGCACCTGGAGGTTCTGGAAGGCTGCGCTGCGCGCAATCCCGAAGCGGCCGAGGCCGCGCTGACCTACCATTTCCAAGCTGCACTTCAGCGGATCCTGGGCATGGGCTGACAGCGCAGACAACACCAGCATGTTCGGAAAAACGCGACGGATAGTCAGGATCATGGACTTGAACAACCAGGCTGACCTGCTCGACGCGTACGACGAGGCCCATCGTCCAGGCAACACTCCCCAAGCCGTGATCGAGGCGCAGCGACGTCACGGGATAGCAGAAATGGAGATCTACCGCGCCGGCGATCGCTTGATCATGATCATGGAGGTCACTGATAGTTACAACCCGGCCGCACTCGATACAGACAGTGCGCATTCTGTCGAGATCACGAGTTGGCACCAACGCATGGCGCAACTGCAAAAGGCCCCACTTCCAGACGGCATGGCTTGGCCCGAGGCGCGTCGGGTATTTCGCCAAAGCGAGCATGACTGAAATCCGGTTTTCCGGTCGAGCGCGAGTCACCGATGTAGCGGACTGTCTGCGGAAATCACGGGCTGGCGTTGCACCCGTCGCCGTCAGGCAGAGGACGAACGCGACGATGAACCTGGCGGCGTTCATGTTCAACCGCCTGTATAAAGCGCGTTGAAGTTCACGGGCTGAAAATCCGGCTTGATTAGTTTCATCCCGATTGTGATGGTCCCGGAGTCAATCGGCCGCCAGATGAAATTGCACAGGACAATCGCGCCCCGGCGCGACCGCGGCGAATAGCCGATAAAGCTGTTGCCGCCATTGGACAGGCCGGATTTCCACACAATCTCGTCGTCGCCATCGGTGGTGATGAACCAGCTCAGCGCCGCATCGGTTCCGGCCAGGCTGGTGGAGGCGCGCGTCTGTGTCAGCCGTGCCAGCGCCCCGTGAATGGGCGAACGCACACGGCCCTGATGTGCGCCATGTCCGCCTCCGGCTGTCGAACATCAAGGAACACTGGCAAGCACTCGGAGCCGATTTCGAATCGACGCCTCAAAATTGATAGCGCCGGCGCTCCACGGGTCGGCCCCCGGTGGGCGAAGGTGACGGCACAACCCGTTGCGGTCCCCGGTCAACCAGCGATCCAACATGCTGTGGCCAATCGAGGCGCCGTGAAGCAATGATCAGCTTCCAGATCACTCTCCACGTAGTATCCAAACTCGGAACAAACACACTACTTACAACTT
>Ga0207710_10000635_pt1 | contig 20160 bp, 17 predicted proteins | sample KBSS24metaG_FD_184400 | JGI IMG/M metagenome (GOLD analysis project Ga0207710, IMG submission 184400) | Switchgrass rhizosphere microbial communities from Kellogg Biological Station, Michigan, USA - KBS S2-4 metaG (SPAdes) (version 2) | ecosystem: Host-associated > Plants > Roots > Rhizosphere...
TGTTTTGCGATGACCGCGGATCTCGCTTTCATCATGCAGGCCGCCCAAACTCAAGCGCACATATTTACGACCGATAGCGCTACCAATGCTTCTGCCCAATGATGTTTTACCAATGCCCGGAGGACCCACAAAACAAAGAATAGGGCTTTTCATATCTCCTTTTAATTTCAATACGGCCAGGTATTCCAATATCCTTTCTTTTATTTTTTGCATACCGTAATGATCGGTATCCAATGTCTTCTTTGCTTTCTTCAGATCATAATGATCTTCGGTATATTCTTCCCAGGGAAGATCAAGCATTAAATCAAGGTGATTATACACAACAGAAAAATCAGGCGTAGTAGGATGCATTCTTTCCAACTTTTCTATTCCTTTCTTAAACATTTCTTTTGCAGTAGCCGGCCATTTTTTTGCCTCAGCCTTTTTCTGCATTTCTTTTATCTCCTGCGTATTGCTATCGCCACCTAATTCTTCTTTGATGCTCTTCATTTGCTGCTGCAGAAAATATTCCCGCTGTTGCTTATCAAGTTCTGTTCTTGTCTTTGTTGTTACTTTATTTTTTAATTCGGCAAACTGCAATTCCTTTTGCAGCAGCTTCATTAACATGTCAGCTCTTTCACGGATCTGATTTAATTCAAGCAAACGCTGCTTGTCCTTTATGTCCGTATTAAGATTGCTTGATACAAAATGAATAAGAAAAGAAGGGTTCTCAATATTGCGAAGAATGATTGAAGCTTCGGTTGGTATATTCGGTGAAAGCTGCACGATCTCTGAAGCCATATCTTTTATATTGGATATATATGCTTCAAAATCGGCATCGCCGGGTGATTCTTCTTCCTCCAGCTTTTTAATTTTTGCTTTAAAATATGGATCGTCTTCAAAAACAGATTCTATCAGGAAACGGCTTTTTCCCTGTATAATAATTGTGGTTCCACCGTCAGGCATTTTAATCAGCTTAACGATTTTGGCCACCGTTCCAATTTTTTCAAGATCTTTTATTCCAGGATCTTCTACATTACTGTCTTTTTGCGCTACTACGCCGATCAATTTGTCAGCCTTATTGGCATCGTTAACTGCCTTAATGCTTTTATCCCGGCCAACTGTAATAGGTAAAACAACTCCCGGAAATAGCACTGTATTTCTCAAAGGCAATAAGGCTATTTCAGCCGGAACTTCAATACCATTAAGGTCTTCCTGATCACTTTCGTTTAAAGGAATAATGGGAAGGAAATCCATTTCATCTTCGGGGCGCAATAAAAGTTTCTCAATATTCATAGCCAAACTTCTTTAGACAACGTGTCACAAAATCAAGGACGGGGGTTAAATATATAAATGGAAAGTAGTATTCCCAAGATTCATGCCTGCCCAAATTCATTATTTAAATGGAACTACTGAGAGGCAGGCATTTATAAAAAAAATCCTTCCCGTAAAAGCGGGAAGGATGTATTCACTGGTATTTGAATTTTATAGTGCAAATCCAAGAGATACCTGGAAGCCCTGACTCTTCCATTTATCCTGGTTATCGATGTCATTTATATTGCTAAGGCCAATTACATAGCGGCCATTAACGCGAAAACTGCCTAATTTAACCTGTGCCCCGGCCAACATTGCAAAATCTCCTTTCTTGAATGCATCGCCTCCATTTTGCAAAAGAGTTTTATTCTTGTCTATCAATATTCCGAATTGGGGCCCTGCTTCAATGGATATGGGACCAAGTAATTTATAATTTAATAAAATAGGAATAGAGAGATAGTTAAGCTTAACATTACTTTGATAAGAAGGATTAAAAACGTTTTGATAAATATGTTTGAAGTTACTGTCAACGGTTGTGCTGTATTGATTCCATAAAACTTCGGGGTGAATGCTCCAGCCATTGCTTAATCCGAGTTCCATAAATCCTCCAAGATGATAACCGTATTTAAATTCATCTTTGAAAGATTGGCCGTCAATTTTAATGATATTGGCCCCGCCTTTTATACCTATGTGAAATTGGGCCATCATAACTTGTGAAAAAAGAACTGCTGCTACCAGGGGAAGGAATAGTTTAGTCTTCATATTTTTTAAGTTTTAATTCGGAAAAAAATTTCAACTATAATGCCAGTAACTTGTTTGGCCTGTTAATTTGCATTAACTGGAAAATGTCCAATCAGTTCCAAAAACTTCATATACAATAAAGTTATTGCTTTAAAAATGTGAATGATTTCAGAAATTAAAATATAAACCCGGTATTAAGTGAAAAAAAGGTGCTGAAATTATCGGTCTTTGATGGGAAATAATAATCCAATGCAAACTGTGGCTGTATAAAGAATTTCCCAATAGTGTATTCCCCTCTCAGGTACATGGTGAGTGAAAGGGGTTGAAACTTTAACTGATCATCGAGATAAACATTCTCTGAACCATATAATTCATTGTTGCCTGTACGGATAGTAGTACCGTATGTACTGGATGTTTGATTGAAACCAAACTTTTGTGTTCCGCTTGTAAATACCAATTGAGGAGTAAAGCGAATATGATCATTATATGTAAAGACGTCAAGCCAATAAAAATCGTGACGTACAGAAGCTGATAGAGAAAAATCACTGACCGATTCAGTTGTATTGATGAAAGTAAATCCCCTTGGTCTCAAACGTAACGATTGGATCAGCTCTTCTCTTTCAGTATAATCTGAACGGCTACCCCAACCATAGCTTGCAGATACTGTTGGTCGCATCCATAATTTGCGATAAGAAAAGTAAGCATATAGTTCATTTTGCAAAGGCGAAGTATAAAAAGGCAAGGAATCTTTTGTAAGAAACCGGGTATATGAAAAGCCGGTGGAAAAATCTTTGTTCTTTAAATAGTCAAATGATGGAGTAAATGAATACTGGTAAAAATTAAGATTGGATTCATCATTAACGATATAACCGGTGAAAGTAAAACCGAAACCGCTTTTGTGATAGTATCCAAGTGTGGGAGAATAAGTAAGTTTTTTAGATGTTTCGATCAAGGAACTTCCTTTATTTTCAAAATTAAAATACCCTCGTCCTACTGCTAAACTTCCCAACAAATAACTATGTGGTGATAAGATAGAGTCCATAAATGCATCGAAATCCTGGAACAGATCTTCATCCAGCATGGTATCAATAGTAGTATCAGAAGGCAATGATGACGAATGAGAAATAACAGAATCTCCTGAGTTAGTTTGTGCGTAGGTGGCAACACTCAGAAAGGAAAAGGCCAACAGTATAGACCATTTTTTTAACATCGGGCAGTCGTATTCCGGCTTCATGGATATTGATGGCTCAAAAGTGGTTTTAAGACTCAAAGATTAAAAAAAGGTTTAATAAAAAAGGGCAACTGAAATATAACGAAAGCTGCTCCACAATATTGAAATACAGGCTAAAAATGATCAGGTTAACTCCAAAACTGTTATCTCTGGTAAAATGCCTACCCTGCCCGGATAACCAATGAAACCATAGCCACGGTTTACATAGAGTTTTTGCTTTTTATTTTCATACAAACCAGCCCATTCTTTATAAACATATTGAACAGGGCTCCATTTAAATCCGGGAATTTCTACGCCAAATTGCATACCATGCGTATGACCGGCCAGCATAAGATCAATGTCAGTATAAGATTCGCAAACCTGGGCCATCCAATGCGAAGGGTCATGACTCATTAATATTTTAAATGGATAATTTTCTGATCCATTATATGCTTTTTTAAGATCTCCATATTTTGGAAACCTGGCTTTTGAACTCCAGTTTTCAATCCCTAATAAAGCAATTTTATCACTACCTCTTTCTAATACGATATGCTCATTCATTAATAAACGCCAACCCAATGCCGAATGAATTTCTTTAAGCCTTTCAAGATTGGCTCTTTTTTCTTCTACATTATTCCAATGCACATAATCTCCATAATCATGATTACCGAGAGTGGAATACACTCCCATTGGAGCTTCCAATTTATCAAACACATCCATATAATCTTTCATTTCATCAGAAACGTTATTTACCAGGTCACCAGTAAAAAGAATAAGGTCAGCCTTTTCATTAATTATCTTTTGCACACCTTTCATAACAGCCTTTTTATCAGTAAAGCTTCCGGAATGAATGTCTGAAATATGAATGATCTTGATTCCTTTAAAAGCAGCAGGAAGATTTTCATAAGAAAGTTTTATCCGTTTCAGTTGGTAACGATATTTATTTCCGAAACCCCAGAGTAATGAGCCAAATAAACCTCCGCCCGCTATCATTCCTGCCCAACTAAGAAATAATGACCTCGAAATTTTTTCGCCTTGTTGTAATTTTTCCCCTTCCGTATTTGAAAAAAATAATTTACCAGCTATCCATTGTCCGCCTCTTCTTATATCATCTATTAAAAAGAAAATGCAGCCGATGAGTTTAGCAAAAAATAAACCTGCAATCATTGCAAAGATTGTAGTTCTGAAAACTTTTGCCTGGTGCTCAAATTGCAGGTATGGAAGAATAAGCAATGTAATAATAGCAGCAGCTGATAATACCCAATAACCTGCGTAGATCAATGTTTTTGTCCTGGAACCTGCAGAATGGGTGACTACTTTAACAGCCTGGAAAAAATAAATATCAACAAGCAACATAAAACCGATCAGTATCCACCAAAAAGGAGAGTTCCGCATAATTAAGTTCAAAATTACGTCATAGCCTAATCCGTTCTTTAATGAAGACTTATTTTTGCAATTATATTATTCCCAATCTTGTAAATTCTAAAAATGAAACTCACTTATTATGGTCATTCCTGCTTTTCAGTTGAAGTAAATGGAAAAAATTTGCTTTTTGATCCTTTTATTTCCGGCAATGAATTGGCAAAAGATATTAACATAGCAGATATCAAAGCTGATTATATCCTTCTTTCACATGGACATACGGATCATACAACAGATTGCGTTGCGATTGCACAGCGTACAGGGGCGATGGTTGTGTGCAATTGGGAAATTCACGAGTGGTTATATAAGCATGGCATAAGCAATACACACCCGATGAATACTGGTGGTAGCTGGAACTTCAATGATTTTGTGGCAAAATGTACAGTAGCGCAACACAGCGGCGGCCTGCCAGATGGAAGTTATGGCGGCAACCCAATGGGGTTTATCATTTATGGAAGAGAAGGAAACTTTTATTACAGCGGTGATACTGCATTAACATTAGACATGCAATTGATCCCAAGATGGGCAAAACTAAATTTTGCGGTGTTGCCGATAGGCGACAATTTTACCATGGGCTATGCAGATGCAGTGATCGCAGCACAAATTATTGAGTGCCGCAGTATTGTAGGGGTGCATTACGATACATTTGGCTATATTAAAATGGATCATGAAAAAGCGATAAAAAGCTTTGCCAACGGCGGATGCAAATTGCATTTGCCAGCTATAGGAGAAACAATTTCATTATAGATAAACATAGGAAAGAGCAAAAATTTAAAAGTAAGCATGGCAAGAATAATCGGAGTAGCAAATCAAAAAGGAGGCGTAGGCAAGACCACAACTGCCATTAACCTCGCAGCAAGTTTTGCTGTTTTGGAATACAGAACTTTGTTGGTCGATGGCGATCCGCAAGCCAACAGCACAACTGGTGTGGGCTTCGATCTCCATAATGTGACACAAAGCCTTTACGATTGCATGGTAAATGAAGCGAATGCCAGGGATGTGATTCTTAAAACAAATATTCCTAATCTTGATCTTATTCCCTCACATATTGATCTCGTTGGAGCAGAAATTGAAATGATCAATTATCCGAACAGGGAAATGGTATTAAAAAATTTACTGGATCCTATTCGTGATGATTATGATTTCATAATTATTGACTGTTCTCCTTCTCTTGGATTAATAACTGTAAATGCGCTAACCGCATCCGACTCTGTTGTAGTACCTGTACAATGTGAATTTTTTGCTTTGGAAGGTTTAGGTAAATTATTAAACACGATAAAAATAGTTCAGAGCCGTTTGAACACATCACTTGTTATTGAAGGAATATTAATGACAATGTATGATGGTCGTCTCAGGCTTTGTAACCAGGTAGTAAGTGAAGTTCGCCGCCACTTCGAGGACATGGTTTTTAATACAATTGTTCATCGTAATGCCAGGCTTGCCGAAGCTCCCAGCGTGGGTAAGCCTGTAATTTTATATGATGCAAACAGTAAAGGCTCCATGAATTATCTTAATCTCGCTAAAGAAATTCTTCAGAAAAATGACATGACGAAGATCAAAAATGAAGAACGGGTTTTGGAGTTGTGAGTCTTGAGTTCAAAGTCAAAGTATGAATCTGCAGCTTTTTTCTCTTCAAATTCAGATGTCTGAAATTTTATAAACTGTAATGAATATATTTGAAGTAAATTCATTTATATTCTTAAGTTATAGACTTTTCAATCTTGAACTCATAACTCAATGACGAATCCGAAACAAAATAACAAAGAAGCACTTGGCAAAGGAATTCGTTCTCTATTGCAAAGCATCGATGCCGATCTGAAAACAAGCAGCGGGCATTTAAAAGAAACAGTTGTTGAAAATGTAACTGCTACCAATCGGCTTTCTATAGAAGATATTGAAGCTAATCCCAAACAACCTAGGCGTGATTTTGATGAACAATCTTTACAAGAATTAGCCAACTCTATTAAGCTTCATGATATCATTCAACCTATAACCGTTACTAAACTTGCAACTGGTAAATACAGGCTTATTTCCGGAGAACGACGCTTACGGGCAGCAAAGCTTGCAGGAATAAAAGATATTCCCGCTTACGTTCGGCAAGCAAACGATGCCGAGCTGCTTGAACTTGCATTACTCGAAAATCTGCAGAGAGAAGATTTGAATGCAATGGAAGTATCTCTTAGTTATAAAAGAATGATGGAAGAATTAGATTATACCCAGGAACAGGTAGCTGAAAGAATGGGGAAAGACAGGAGTACGGTAGCTAATTTCATTCGTCTATTGAAATTGCCGCCGGATATTCAATTAGCAGTGCGCAATGGTGAGATCACGATGGGCCATGCAAGAGCATTAATAAATGTTGATACGATTGATAAACAAATTTTCATTTTTAATGAAATAAAAGAAAAAGGTTTATCGGTTCGCCAGGCAGAAGCATTGGTTCGAAATCTTTATAAACAAAGCGGCTCTGTTAAAAAATCTTCAAAAAGCCATTTATCTTCTTCGTTGCAACGAATAGAAGATAAATTAGCATCACATTTCAGCACCCGGGTAAAACTCAGGCATAGCCGCAATGGCAGCGGACAATTAACCATCGAATATTATTCACAGGAAGAGTTAAATAAGATTCTCGGGCAAATAAATGTATCACTTGATTGATCCTTTGCTACGAGTTATGAAGATGCACGAAACTTCAAATATTGTTTTCAAAAAAAAATTATTCCTGTTACTGTTTTTGTTTTGCTCCTCAATTGCTTTTACCCAACGAATAGAACCAATGGGTGACAGCTCGGTTCAACAAACATTTACCAAAGAAAAAACGGATAGCCTTAAAAAAATACATAGCCCGAAGAAAGCTGCGCTTCTGTCTGCAGTTTTCCCGGGATTAGGCCAGATATACAATAAAAAATACTGGAAACTTCCTATTGTATACGGAGCAATGGGTATATCGACAGGAATTTTTATCTACAACCTTAACTGGTATAGAAGAACCCGGTTTGCCTACAAAGTTCTTGTCACAAAGGATACGAATAACTATCCGAATGTGTATCCTGCACTCAAATTTTTGATTGACCGCAATGATGCTAATGCATTGCGTTTTGCAAGGGACCAATATAGACGGGATATTGATTATTCCGCTATTTTTTTTATAGTAATGTGGGGATTGAATATAATAGACGCTACTGTAGATGCTCATCTTAAAGGCTTTGATGTAAGTCCTAATCTTGGCTTTCGTTTCCAACCAGGTTATAGCGAATTAGCCGGAACAAATGGCCTTAGCCTGATTATGAGAATAGGTAAATAGGCTTATACTTCTTCTATTCTTATCTTGCAAAAAAAATTACAATGAAAATTGCTTTGATAGGCTATGGTAAAATGGGAAAAGCGATTGAGGAGATCGCTTTGCAAAAAGGACATGAAGTTATTCTTAAAATAGACCAACCAAATTTGCATGAGTTCACAAAAGATAATCTCTCGAAGGCAGATGTTGCCATAGAATTTACGGGTCCATCAACTGCTTACGAAAATATAAAAAGATTGATTGAATTTGGTATTCCCACTGTATCCGGCTCAACTGGCTGGATAGAAAAATTAGATGAAATAAAAAATCTTTGTTCAGAAAACCATGGAGCGTTTATTTATTCCAGCAATTATAGCATCGGAGTAAATATTTTTTTTGAAATAAATAAAAAGCTGGCTGAAATAATGGCCGATCATCCATCGTATGAAGTAATATTGGAAGAAATACATCATACGCAGAAAAGGGATGCGCCAAGCGGAACTGCTATTACGTTATCCGAACAAATATTAGAACAGATAAAAAGAAAAAAACAATGGGTAAATGAATTAAGTGAGAATCCCGAAGATCTTGAAATAATCAGCCAGCGTATTGACACAACACCCGGCACACACAGCGTAAAATATTCTTCAGTCATTGATGACATTGAAATAATTCACACCGCTCATAACCGGCAGGGATTTGCGGCAGGTGCAGCATTAGCAGCTGAATTTATAAAAGATAAAAAAGGGATCTTTACTATGAAGGATGTACTCAATCTATGATGTCATCATGAAGCGTTTTCCACTTCTTTTTATTACAGCCACAGTTTCACTGCTGGTCAATGCCCAGCTGAATACAGACAGCTTGCATACTATAATTTCTGCCGATAACCCTTATGAAGAAAAAATAAAAGCATGGCTGGCACTTGCAGAATATTTCCAAATTAAAAACTTTGACAGTACTATTGATGCAGGTACAAAAGGAATTGCGTTAGCAAGAGAAAATGCAGACTCGGTAAGTGTTGGAGATTTCAAACGCCTTATCGGTGTTGGGTTTTACTTCAAAGGTAAATATGATATTGCAACAGAAAATTATTATGTCTCTATTGCCATTCTGGAAAAAACAAATGCAAAGGAAAAACTTGGTCTTGTCTATAATGACCTGGCCAAACTATACCGCAAAATAAGAGACCTTAACCAAGCATTGCAAAACTATAATAAGGCTTATTCTATTTTCCGGCAATTAAGGGATACCACAAACATGGCTATGATATTAAATGAATCAGGCGTTGTATTTGAATACCGTGAAGATTATAAAGAAGCTATCAGGCGATACACCTCGTCATTGAAGCTCGCAGAAAAAAAAGGGGATTCTATTGCAGTGTCTTATGCGTTAAGCAATATTGCCGGTGTTTATATCATTCAAAAAAAATATGCTGAAGCAGAACAAAATCTTTTACATGCATTAGCCATCCGTAAACAATTGGGAGACGGGTTTGCAACCGCTCTTACCTATTCTGATCTTGGAGCAACTCTTAACGCTAAAGGAGATTATGTTAAAGGGTCCCAATATTTATTGGAAAGTAATAAGCTGGCAGAACAATTAAATTATCCCGAGCTACAATCAAATAATTATACGGAGCTTGCTTCACTTGCGGAGAAACAAGGCGATTACAGAAATGCCTATTTATATTTTAAAAAAAGAACCTTGCTCCGGGACAGTTTATACACTATCGATAAAACAAAACAGATAGAAGAGTTGAATACAAAATATGAAACTGCAAAAAAAGAACAGACTATTGAAAAACAACATAGTCGCATTATACTTCAGAATTTTTTATTTATTGGCATAGCCGGTCTTGTTTTATTGATAGGATTGCTGGCCCAATCGCAATACAGGCGATATAAATTGAGACAAGAAACTAAAATGAAATCTGAATTGATAAAGCAGCAAGAGTTGGCAGTAAAGGCAGTGATTGAAGCTGAAGAAAATGAACGCCAGCGCATAGCCAAAGACTTGCATGATGGTGTAGGGCAGATGATGAGTGCTGCCAAAATGAATTTATCGGCATTTGAATCGGAATTAAAATGGAGCGATGAGAATCAACAGCAATCATTTGAAAAAATAATACAGTTAGTAGATGAGAGTTGCAAAGAGGTTCGAAGTGTATCCCATATCATGATGCCAAATGCTTTGTTGAAAAAAAATCTGGCCATGGCCATTGTGGATTTTGTTGATAAGCTTGATAAAAAAAAATTGCAGGTACATGTTTATACAGAAGGGCTTGAGGAAAGGCTTGATTCAAATATTGAAACCGTACTTTACAGAGTTATACAGGAATGTGTAACAAATGTTATCAAACATGCGGAAGCCACTAATCTTGATATTTCACTTATTCGTGACAAGGATGGCATCAATGGCACTATTGAAGACAATGGCAAAGGCTTCGATATTTCTGACAAAGAAAAATTTGAAGGCATTGGTTTAAGAAACATCATCACTCGTATTGAATACCTGAAAGGCACAGTGGACTTTGATTCAGCGCCTCATCGCGGGACAGTGGTGGGCATTCATGTTCCAGTTTAATAACTGTGTTTGACTATTTATCCACCATCCTGCTTATCGGATTTAATTTTATAGTATTTTCAGGCACCACCATGAAAAAAATTACCCTTGCTCTTGTAGACGATCACCAGATCGTAATAGATGGGCTAATGTCTCTGCTTAAAGGAAATGATAATTTTCGGTTTGCCTTTGCTACTACAGATCCTACAGAAGTTGTACAAAAAATGACACAATCGCCTGTTGATATTTTACTTACCGATATTATGATGCCTGCATTACCCGGCAATAAGCTGGCAAAACAAGTAAAAGAAAAATTCCCTTCAGTAAAAATATTGGCTCTTTCTATGAGCGGACAGGGTGATCTTGTAAACGAAATGATCAATGATGCGGATATTTCAGGTTATGTTTTAAAAAATATAGGTAAACAGGATCTTATTAAAGCATTGGAAAAAATTGCAGATGGTGGTATTTATTTTAGCGATGAAGTAATTAATGAACTGCAAAAAACCAGTGAAAGAAAAAAGAAAAATGAAGACGCTCATCTTACTGGCAGAGAAATAGAGATCATTCGGTTGATAGAAAAAGAACTCAACAACAAACAGATTGCTGAAACATTATTTATCAGTGAAAGAACAGTGGAAACTCATCGTAAGAATATTTTCAGAAAAACAAATACAAATAGTGTGATAGGACTGGTTAAGTATGCTTATGAACACAAATTGATCTGATCAACTTGCAGCATTTTCTTTTTTCTCCGATTCTTTTTCTTCATTAGTTTTAGTTGTAAGTGTCTCAACACTTATAGCAGGATTCTCAATGAATTCATTCAAATATATTTTGAACAATACAATAATATAGTTTACCAGCAATGGACCGAATATAAGACCAATAAATCCGAACAAGCCCAAACCCACAATTACACCAAGTATTGTAATTACCGGGTGAACATTTCCCATTCTTTTAAGCAATGTAATTCTTGCAAGGTAATCTACATTGCCGGTCACGATAATACTGTAAAGGCCTAAAGCTGAAGCTTGCCAGGTATGACCTCCCGCATAAGTATAAATTACTAATGGTATCCAGATCACCATTGTTCCTATTACCGGGAAAAAAGCAAAGACACCAGTAACAAATCCCCACAATCCCCAATCCTTTACGCCAAAAATAAAATAGCCAAAAGTAGCAGTTAAACCTTGTATAATAGAGATCAGTGGTATTCCGAGTGCATTGGCCTTTACCATTTTTTTTGTTTCTGAAGCGAGCATATTAATATTACTTGGTTTTAATGGAATGATGCGGGCAAGAAATTTTTCGATATCCCTTCCATTTACCAGCATATAGTATAATATAAATAACATGATAGCGAGGTTGGTTACCAGGTTTGCCGTGCTATTAATTATTTTAGGAATAAAAGCTGTCACCTTGTTCATTATATTCGATAGAGAAGTGTCAGAAACAAATGTTATCCCTATTTTTTTTTGAATAACCGCTAGTGAATCTCTTGCAGAATTGATCATGGCAACCGGATCGCTAAGAAATGCATTTATTTTCGGGCTCATTAATGTTACTGCCAAAAAGATAGGAAGTCCAAGCAATAAAAGATAATAAAGAATAAATAGCCACGCTGCCAAACCTTTTCTCCATTTCCTGTTGTAGATGAGCTGAAAATAACTTGCCCTGCTGAGAATATAAATTGTAAGAGCTCCGAGCAAACCAGGTAAAAAATAATAAAGCTCCTTTATTGTCAGATAAACGAGTAAAAGCAAAATGGATAAAATCAAGATCTGTTTTATCCGGTCATTAAAATTGGGTATATTATCGGGAACTGCGATATGGATTGGGTTTTATAACTAAAAACTAAAGGCAAACCCCACTGACCCGGTACAATGGTACATAAATATTTTTAGTTTTCAGGTTCGTTTCTGACGGCTTGTCCGTTACTGCTGCTTTTATGTTTTATCCATGAAAAAAGTTTTTGTATAAGAGTGCCTTTATTTTCTGCAACTAGATGCGAAGAAAAGTTTTTTATTAAAAAAGGCACCGCTAGCCTGCTGAACCAGCCGGCTCTGGCTAAGATAATTCGTTTGAAAACGATATCGATCAAATGATTTATACCTCCGGCCACCAGCACATTATTACTTTCTCTTGTAAAAAATTTGCCTGCAATTGAAAGCGTTTTTACAGCAGGTCGTAAATGCTCTTTTAATTCTTTTATGTCTTCACGGATCAACTCCTTTTGCGTCTGCAACAATGCTTCTAATTGATTTCTTTCCTTCACCAGGTCATTATATGTTTTGAAACGTTTAGTCATAAATACGCAGAATAAGATTTCTGAAAAAAGGAAAAACTATTTTTTTCCGAAGTAATATTATTATCAAAAGAGACAATAAATAAAATCCGGCAACAACGAGGAAGCCTCCTACTCTGCTGCTTATGAGATTACCGATCCACAGACTTAATGCAATACTTGCAAAAAACAAGGCAAACATTCCAACAGTGATCACAGCAATAGCAACAACGATAATAGAAACGATATTTGTTGCTTTTTGAGTCGCTTTAACTATCGTTAATTTATAAAGTGTGTCAAGATAATCTCCAATATGATCGGTCAGATCACCCACTTTTTCTTTAAATCCTTCCTTTTCCTCAGCTTGTTTTTGTTCTTGCTCTTTTTCCATTTAGGCGAACTTTAGAAACAGAAGCAGGCAATATACGCCTGCTTCACTAAGTTAACTGAAACTTTCTTTCATCTTATTCACCTTTTCTTCCGCAGCCGATTTTGCATACCCGGCTTTTTCAGACACCTCATCCTTTGCATTAGTAAAAAGATGACTTAAGCTGTCTATCCATTCACCTGCAGTTTGTTTTATCCGGCGGCGGGTTTCTGTTCCTTTTTCCGGAGCCATCAACAAACCGATTACTACTCCTGCTGCTGCCGCACCCAGGATGCCTAATGCAACCTTCGCTGTCGTTGTCATAATAATTTGCTTTAAAAGTTAAGGAATAAATAGAGGCAAGATAGAAGCACAAAAAACCGTACCAAAAGAAACAGCGGCAAAAAAAGCCTTTAGAAACGCTATTTGAACAGACCAAATTTTTCTGTTACACAAAATGTAGAAGAATAGCCGCACATATTTTTGCATTTGAGCCTAAGGAAATGCGTGAAATGTTGAAAGAATTCTCCGTTTATATCATCTGGGAAAAATTATTTCTCTAAATTTAGATTTTCAGTGATTTCGAATCAATTCTTAAGCCATATATGCCAAAACTATTATTGAATACCCTGTTTGCATATATTGTTTCTTTTTCCGCTTCTGCACAAATGAACGTTTCCGATACTAATGATCAAAAAGCAATTTTACAAACCATTGAAATTTATTCTAAAGCCCTGGGTAATCAATCCCCGATATATAATGGAAGTGAATACCTGAGTTATCCTGCTATTATACAGGAGGGGCATGTCTTTTTTGAGACAAATTCATTCATAAACGGAACAGTACGTTTCGATGGAATGGTGTTTAACAATGTTCCGATTATGTACGATATATTAAAAGATCAATTGATAATTCAACATTATAACGGAGTATTTAAAATTAATCTTACCTCTAAAAAAGTTGATTATTTTACTCTTGATAAACATACATTTATTTACCTGCCTCTGGATTCCGAGCATAGTATTAATCCTGGTTTCTACGAAAAACTTTACCATGGCAAAAGCATGGCGCTTGCTAAAAGAATAAAAGAGATTAAAGAGGAGACCGGAGACTTACAGTTAACTCTCACTGTCGTTCAAAAAAATTCATACTACATAAAAAAGGAAGGCAAATATTACAATATCAGGAACTCACGTGAGCTGATGAGTCTTTTAAAAGATAAAAAGAAAGAAATACAACAATATTTGAATAAAAATCATATACGATTTAAAAAACAACCCGAACAAACCATTGCAATGGCAATGGAAAGGTATGATCAACTAACTAACTGATATGCGATATATCATTCTATGCTTATTTAGTTTATTTTGTTTTGCTCTTTATGGGCAGCAAAGTGCGTCTTTGATCAGTGGAGAATTCAGTAATTTAACAATGGAGCAATTTGTTCGGCAGATCGAAAACAAAACTAATTATCATTTTTATTATGATCCTGGACAGTTTGATAGTTTACAAATAAATATCTCTGTAAAAGAACAGCCTCTTCAAAAAGTACTGGAGCTTGCCTTTGCTAATTCAGCCTTTCATTTTGCTATTGACAGGTATAACAATGTATTCGTTACAAAAGACAAATCTATTCATACAGATTTACCTCTTGGTTTTTTTAATAAAATTGGAGATCAGAAAGACTCCAGCGATAACAATACTACCGATGCCGATCTTTCTGCTAATAACAAAAACGTAACTACGGCTTCACTTGAAAATAAATTATACGAAATCGGATCAAAATCTAATGAAAATAAGCCAGGCAACGCAACACTTGCCGGCTACATACGTGATGATAAAACCGGTGAACCTTTGCCTGGTGTTTCAATACAATTGGAAGAAAACCCTTCTGTAGGAATAGCAACAGACCAGTTCGGTTTTTTTTCTCTTACGTTACCAAAAGGTAAATACACTTTAAATATTCAAAGCCGCGGAAAACTGGATACCCGTCGTCATATAATGCTTTACTCAGATGGCAAGCTTAATATCGAGCTTCATGATCATATTATTTCCCTGAGAGAAGTGGTGATCTCATCAAGAAAAACTGCCAATGTAAGAAATGTTCAATTAGGAGTTGAAAGATTAAATATTGAAAATATCAAACAGGTCCCCACTGTATTTGGAGAAGCTGATGTTTTGAAGGCTATACTTACATTACCCGGAGTAAAATCAGTAGGCGAAGCCAGTACCGGCTTTAATGTAAGGGGCGGTGCTACTGATCAGAATCTTATTCAGTTTAACGGAACTACAATTTATAACCCCTCACACTTTTTCGGCTTTTTCTCTGCCTTTAATCCCGAAATAGTAAAAGATGTTCAATTATATAAAAGCAGTATACCCGCAAAATATGGAGGTCGTTTGTCTTCTGTTCTTGATGTGACATCAAGAGAAGGAAACAAAAAAGAATTTACCGGTTCAGCAGGAATTGGACCCGTTACCAGCCGGTTTAATATAGAAGGGCCAATATTTAAAGATTCCAGTTCTTCTTTTGTTTTTGGAGGTCGTGCTACTTATGCTAACTGGCTTCTTAAATTATTACCGCACCAATACGAAAAAAGTAAAGCATCTTTTTATGACTTTACATTACATACCACGCATGATCTGAATAAAAAGAATAGCATTTATCTCACAGCCTATGTAAGCAATGATCATTTTAATCTTAATAATGATACTGCCTATGGCTACAACAATATTAATGGTTCATTACAATGGAAACATACATTTAATAACAAACTCAACAGTCTTGTAACCACCGGTTATGATTTTTACCAGTACAATATATCCAGTGACGCTAATAAACTAAATGCTTATAAGCTTAAATTCAATATTGGCCAGGCAAACCTGAAAACTGATTTTAATTATTACATGAATTCAAAACATTTAATTGAATTCGGAATCAGCTCAATTTATTATAAGTTAAACCCGGGCAGCTATCAACCTCTTGGTTCAGCTTCGTTGGTCAGACCGGATGTTATACCATCAGAACAAGGTCTTGAATCAGCGGTATATCTTGGCGACCGATATAGTATTACCCAGGCTTTTTCAGTTACTTACGCCGTGCGTTATTCCTATTTTCAATTCTTTGGCCCACAAACTGTATATACCTATGCGCAAGGCTTACCCAGGGAAGAAGCCAACAGGACGAGTACAAAAGAATTTAATAAAGCTGATGTAATTAAAAAGTATAGCGGCCCTGAATACAGGTTTGCCGTCCGTTATGCAATTACCCCTGATTTCTCAATAAAAGCAGGTTATAATTCACTCAGGCAATATATACATATGCTTTCAAACACTACTGCTATTGCACCTACAGATATATGGAAACTGAGTGACATGAATATTAAACCTCAGGAAGGTGACCAGGTTTCATTTGGTCTTTATAAAAACTTTAAATCAAATACTATAGAAACTTCGGTAGAGGTATATTACAAAAGGATGAAACATTACCTGGACTATAAGAGCGGCGCCATACTCGTGTTAAACCACAATATTGAAACAGATGTGGTCAATACAAAAGGAAAAGCTTATGGTCTTGAAGTAACCATAAGAAAAACCGCTGGAAAACTTAATGGATGGATAGGTTATACTTATTCCAGAACATTACTAAAATTAGATGACCCGATTGCAGGCGAACAAATTAACGGTGGAATGTATTATCCAAGTAATTATGATAAACCTCATGATCTGACTATTGCAGGAAATATCAAGATCTCTCATCGCTTTAGTATTTCAGGCAATATTGTTTATAGTACCGGAAGGCCAATTACACTCCCTGTTGCCAGGTATTATTATGCAGGCGCACAAAGGGTCTATTATTCGGAAAGAAATGCTTTTCGGATTCCTGATAATTTCAGAATGGACATGTCAATGAATATAGAAGGTAATCATAAGGTTCATCAAAAAACACACAATTCATGGACAATAGGTCTATATAATATGACAGCGAGAAAAAATCCATACTCTATATATTTTATCACTGAAAACGGTGTGATAAAAGGTTATAAACTTTCTATTTTCGGCGCTATTATTCCGTTTGTAAATTTTAATATCAGGTTTTAATGAAAAAAAGATTAATGCTATATGGCATATTGCTGACCATACTTATCGCAGGTTGTCGCGACATGTATGATATCCCTAATGAAGTAAAAAATCTAAATCTATTAGTGATTGAAGGATTTCTTAACAGCAACGGACCAACAAGTATTAAGCTTTCCCGTACGGTTAATCTACGGGATACAGCTCAAATAAAGCCGGAAATTAATGCCATTGTAAAAGTGGAAGGTGAAAACAGTACAAGCTATACACTTACAGGTAATGCAAAGGGAGAATACAACTATCCTTTTTTACCTCTTATCGATAACATTAAATACCGGCTTAGAATAAAAACCGCTACCGGAAAAGAATATCTATCAGATTTTGTACCCGTTCAAAAATCTCCCGCTATTGACAGCGTGAATTGGCAAAGAAAAGAATCAGGCCTGGAAACCGGGATACAGATTTATGTTAATACGCATGATCCACAAAATCAAACAAAATACTATCGTTGGGAATATGATGAAACATGGGAGTTTCATTCTCCATTCTCCTCAAGCTTTGAATATAGAAATGATTCGATGCTTCCAAGGACCGATCCTATAAAAATTTTCATTTGCTGGAAATCAGAATCATCAACCAGCGTATTACTGGGCTCTTCGGCAAAACTTTCGCAGGATGTGATTTCTCTTGCTCCCATTACCGTTATTCCGTCCGGCTCAATCAAAATTACAGTGCGATACAGTATTCTTATAAAACAATATGCACTGACTAAAGAAGCCTATAATTATTGGGAGATTCTGAAAAAAAATACGGAGCAGGTAGGAACACTTTTTGATCCACAGCCTTCGCATTTATTTGCAAATATTCATTGCGTAACCAGTCCGGATGAAGAAGTACTTGGTTATATCAGCGCAGGTTCAACATCAGAAAAAAGACTTTTTATAACAAGAAATGAAGTAGAGCCCTGGAACTACTTTCACGGCTGTATTACGGACACCATAGCGAACAAGCCTGCATTTTTAAAAGCGGCGTTTGGATCGAAAATATTGGTTCCAACAGAAGCAATATATGGCCCCTTTGGGAGTATTGCGGCGTATGTAGGTGCAATTGAACCCTGCGTTGATTGTACTACGATCGGCACAAATGTGAAACCTTCATTTTGGTAAAATTTTGTACATGCCCTCATTAAAAAAAATAAACTTTCTAATTATTTCTTTCATGTTTTCTAATTTACTGAATGCCCAACAAAATGCTTTGGTATCAGTGAGGAGCCAATTTGAAAATAAGCAACAAAATATTTTAGAGGAAAAGATCTTTGTTCATACTGATAAAGACTTTTATCTCGCAGGTGAGATCATGTGGTTCAAGCTCTATTATGTAGACGCTAATAACCATTTGCCGCTTGATATAAGTAAAGTAGGATATGTAGAACTCATCGATAAAGAACAAAAACCTGTATTACAAACCAAGATCGAATTAAGCCAGGGAGAAGGGCATGGTTCTTTGTATATTCCTGTTTCTCTAAATTCCGGCATTTACACGTTGAGAGCTTATACGAATTGGATGAAAAATTTTGATGCTGATTTCTTTTTTGAAAAAAAGTTTACTGTTATCAACTCTTTAAAAAGTCCCACTGAAAAATCTCATTTTTCGAAAAACTATGACGCACAATTCTTTCCCGAAGGCGGTGATCTTGTACAAGGGATTGAAAGTAAAATTGCGTTCAGAGTAACGGATCAATCAGGCCACGGGCTGAACTTTCAAGGAATTATTCTTAATAGAAACAATGATACGATAACAAGCTTCAGACCTTTAAAATTTGGTATAGGCAATTTTAGTTTCATTCCAAAAGTTACTGATGCATACAGAATAATTATCAACTTACCGGATACAACCTTGATAAAAGAATTGCCGCCGGTTTATGAACAAGGCTATACAATAAATATTACTCCGGATGGATCACACTTTCGCATAAAAGTGCAAACAAATATAAAATCTGCCAACACTGTTTATTTATTTGCGCATACAAGACAAATGATAAAATTAAATGAACAATTATCATTAATAAATGGCGCAGCTGAATTCATGCTTGACAAAAATAAACTTGGCGAAGGCATATCCCATCTTACAGTATTTAACAGTGAAAACAAGCCGGTATGTGAACGATTAGTTTTTATAAAATCAGGTTCAAAATTGATAATTGAGCCAACAACTCCTCAACTACAGTTTACCAACCGAAAAAAAGTAAAGCTTACCATAAATTCCTCAGATGAAAGCGGTAAACCTATTCCTGCTAATATGTCTTTATCAGTGTATCAGTTGGATTCGCTTCAATATATAAGTGGCGATAATATCAATAATTACATCTGGCTTACTTCAGACCTTAAAGGAAATATAGAATCTCCTGATTACTATTTTTCGGGGGATTCCATGGCTGACAAGGCAATAGACAATTTAATGCTTACACACGGCTGGAGAAGATTTGTATGGCAGGATGTTTTGCAAAATACTAAACAAACATTTTCGTTTCTTCCTGAGTGGCAGGGGCATATTATTACTGGTAAGATAAGCGATATTAAAACCGGCAAACCGACAGCTAATATTCTCACTTATCTTTCCGTGCCGGGCAATCGAATTCAGATGTATGGCTCGGAAAGTGATTCTTCTGGAAATATCCGGTTTTATACAAAAGATTTTCGCGGATCAAATGAAATCGTATTGCAAACGGATGACCGGCATGATACTACTTATAAATTAGAAATAACAAGCCCTTTCACTACTAAATATTCTTCCAGGCATTTGCCCGTCTTTAATCTTGATAATTATCTAAAGAATTCTTTGATTGATAATAATGTAGCTGTCCAGGTTCAAAATAGTTTCAATGGCGAAAAACTAAAACAATTTTATACGCCGGAAAT
>Ga0207710_10000636_pt1 | contig 20157 bp, 17 predicted proteins | sample KBSS24metaG_FD_184400 | JGI IMG/M metagenome (GOLD analysis project Ga0207710, IMG submission 184400) | Switchgrass rhizosphere microbial communities from Kellogg Biological Station, Michigan, USA - KBS S2-4 metaG (SPAdes) (version 2) | ecosystem: Host-associated > Plants > Roots > Rhizosphere...
GGCGGCGCCGCCCCTCCACCTCGCGGTGGTCATCGACCGGTCCGGGTCGATGAAGGGCGACCGGATCGCGAACGCGATCGCCGCCGCGGTCGGCACGATCGAGCGGATGCGCGACGGCGACACCGTGACGGTGGTCAGCTTCGACACGCAGGCGCAGGTCGTCGTCCCCCCGACCGCCGCGAGCGCGGGCACCCGGCCGGCGATGGAGACCGCGATCCGGTCGATCCGCCTCGGCGGCGACACGTGCATCTCGTGCGGGCTCGAGGCGGCGATGACGCAGTTGAACCAGGTAGCCGGCGTGGGCGATCACGTGACGCGGATGATGCTGCTCTCCGACGGCGCGACGAACCACGGCGTCACCGATCTCGCCGGGCTCCGCGGCCTCGCGGGGCGCATGCGCGATCGGGGCTGCTCGATCTCGACGGTCGGCGTCGACCTCGACTTCGACGAGAAGGTGATGGGCGCGATCGCCGCCGAGTCGAACGGCCGCCACTACTTCGTCGCGAACCCGTCCGACCTCCCGTCGGTCTTCTCGCAGGAGTTCGACAGCCTGCTCGCGTCGGTCGCGAAGGACAGCGAGCTCACCGTCGATCTCGCCCCGGGCGTCGAGGTCGAGCAGGTGTTCGATCGATCGTTCCGCCGCGACGGCGACAGGCTCGTCATCCCGTTCGGCACGTTCAGCGCGAAACAGGAGAAGACGGTCCTCATCAAGCTGCGCGTGCCGACGGCGAAGGACGGCGCGCTCCCCGTCGCCAACGTGAAGCTCGCCTACGAAGACCTCGTGAAGCGCGCGAAGGGGCGGTCCGAAGGCGACCTCTCGCTGCTCGTCACGAACGACGCGGCCGCGCAGAAGGAGCTCGATCCGTTCGTGGCAGCGCGCGTCGAGAGGAGCCGCACCGCCGCGACGCTGACCGAGGCGAACAAGCTGTTCGAGCAGGGGCGGGTCGGCGAAGCGCAGGACAAGCTCGCGAAGCAGGAGGCGGAGCTCCGGAAGACCGGCGTCGCGGCGCGCGCGCACGCGAAGCTCCGCCCGCTCTTCCTGGGCGGCGGCGCCAGCCGCGACGACCTCGGCGGCGATTTCGACCAGCAGATCGCCGCGGTCACCGCCGCCGAGTCCACCTTCGGCGCCCCCGCCGCGTCGGCGCCTCCCGCGGCGAAGGCGGACGGCTCTCTGGGCGCGTCGAACGCGGTGCCCGGCGGCGGGGGCCGCGGGGCCGGCGCGGTGGCCGCCGCGCCCGCGCAGGCCGCGCCGCGCCCGGTCGCGCCCACGTCCCGCGAAGGCAAGACGCAGGTCCGGTCGAACCAGGAAGCGGCGAACGCGTTCGGCCTTTGATCGAAGGCGCCCGGCGCGCGTGACGGGCGCTGGCGCCGACCGCTGGACGGATGTACCGTCCAGCGGTGTCGTTTCTTAGCAAGCTGGCTCGGATCGAAGGGGCGCTGCCCGCGCCCGCGCGCCCGGATGTCCCGGATCTCGCGCGACCAGCGCGACCAGAGGACGATCGCCCCCCGCGCGAGCCCTTTGCCATGAACGGCGGCCACGAGCCCGCCGTGGGCCGCCGCGAGCGCGAGGCGGCGCCCCCGAGCGCGCTGCTCGACTCGCTCCGCGCGCGGATGCGGTCGATCCTCGAGCGGACGGCGGTGCAGCCGCGCGCGCCGCGCGCCGTCGACACGGTGGACCTGCCGTTCGTGACGCGCGAGACGGATCTCGGGCCGCTCCATCTGCGGACGCTGGGCCTCTCCGCGGCGCACCGGACCGGACGCCACCCGATCCTGCCGGCGAAGACCGCGAGCGCGTCGCTGCTCGCGCTGCTCGCGCTCGATCCGTCGCTCGCGGGGTGCGATCCGGAGGGCGCGCTCTACCTCGACACCGAGACGACCGGCCTCGCGGGCGGGACGGGGACGGTCGCCTTCCTCGTGGGGCTCGCGCGGTGGGAGGGCTCCACGTTCGTGCTCGAGCAGGTGCTCGTCCGAAACCTCGGCGAAGAGGCGCCGATGCTGACGTTCGTCGCGGAGCGGCTCGCCCGAGCGTCGATGATCGTGACGTTCAACGGCAAGAGCTTCGACATGCCGCTCCTCCGCACGCGGTTCGTGATGGCGCGCATCGAGCCGCCGCGCGAGCTCCCGCACCTCGACCTCGTGCACGTGGCGCGGCGCCTCCACAAGCGGCGCGGGCTCGAGTGCAAGCTGACGTCGCTCGAGCGCGACCTCCTCGGGTTCGTCCGCCACGACGACGTGCCGTCGGGCGACGTAAGCGCGTGTTATTTGCATTTTCTCCGTACCGGCGACGCGACGACGCTGCTCGGCGTGGTCGAGCACAACGCGTGGGACGTCGTCGCGATGGCGGCGCTGGTCGGCCTCTACGGCGAGCCGCTCGAAGGGTCCCAGCTCGATCCGGGCGATCTCGTCGGGCTCGCGCGGACGCTCCGCCGCGCCGGCGCGGTCGACCACGCGCTCGACGCGGCGAACCTCGCCGTGGATCGGGGCGCGGGGCACGACTCGCTCCGCGCGCGCGCCGAGATCGCCAAGGCGCGGGGCGATCGCGCCCGGGCGCTCGCCGACTACGCGGCGCTCGCCGCGCAGGTGGACGATCCCGCGGCGCGCCTCGAGCTCGCGAAGCTGTACGAGCACTTCGCGCGCGACCCGCTCCGCGCGCTCGACGTCGTCGCGTCGGGCACGAACGAGGCGACCGACGCCGCGGAGCGGAGGACCGCCCGGCTCCGGCGCAAGGCCGCGCGCGCCGCGGTGCAGCCGACGCTCTTCGGCGCCCCGGCGTCTCCGAAGGCGTTCGCGTCCGGGGGGAGCGCGAAGACGGCGTCGTCGTCCAGGGCGGCGAAGAAACATGGTAAATCGCCCGGACCATGAGCGAGCGCTACGAGCCTTCCGCGATCGAACCGAAGTGGCAGGCGTACTGGGACGAGCACCAGACCTTCCGCGCCGAGCGGCGCCCCGGGAGGGCGAAGATGTACGTGCTCGACATGTTCCCGTATCCGTCCGGCGTGGGGCTCCACGTCGGCCACCCCGAGGGGTACACGGCGACCGACATCGTCGCGCGCTACCAGCGGATGCGCGGCGTCGACGTCCTGCACCCGATGGGGTGGGACGCGTTCGGCCTCCCCGCGGAGCAGCACGCGATCCAGACCGGCACCCACCCGCGCGCGACGACGTTGAAGAACATCGCGACGTTCAAGCGCCAGCTCAAGATGCTCGGTTTCAGCTTCGATTGGTCGCGCGAGATCGACACGACGGACCCGGGGTACGTGCGCTGGACGCAGTGGATCTTCCTCCAGCTCTTCAAGAAGGGGCTCGCCTACCAGGACGAGATCCCCGTGAACTGGTGCGCCGCGCTCGGCACCGTGCTCGCGAACGAGGAGGTCATCGACGGCAAGAGCGAGCGCGGCGGGCACCCGGTCGAGCGCGTCCCGCTCCGGCAGTGGATGCTCCGGATCACCGCGTACGCCGACCGACTGATCGACGATCTCGAGGGGCTCGACTGGCCCGACACGCGCGCCAAGCAGGTCCACTGGATCGGCCGCAGCGAGGGGGCCAACGCCGACTTCGCGGTGGTCGGATCGAGCGCGAAGATCCGCGTCTTCACGACGCGCGTCGACACGCTGGGGGGCGCGACGTACGTCGTCCTCGCGCCCGAGCACCCGCTCGCCGTCGAGCTCGCCGCCGGCGCGCAAAGGAGCGCCGTCGCCGAGTACGTGGCGGCGGCGAAGAAGAAGCGCGACATCGACCGATCGGACATGACGCGCGAGAAGACCGGCGTCCCGCTCGGCGCGTTCGCGGTGAACCCGGTGAACGGCGAGCAGATCCCGATCTGGGTCGCCGACTACGTCATCGGCTCGTACGGGAGCGGCGCGGTGATGGCCGTCCCCGCGCACGACGAGCGCGACCACGCGTTCGCCAAGGCGTACGGGCTCCCGATCGTGCAGGTGGTCGCGCCGGTCGACGGCCACGCGATCGACGTCCAGGCCGCCGCCTACGTCGACGACGGCGTGGCCCGCGGCGCGCGCACGAGCTTCCCGATCGCCGACGGCACGCCGAGCGCCGAGGTGCGCCGCCTCGTCACCGCGTGGCTCGCCGAGCGCGGCGCGGGCGAGGCGAAGGTGACCTACCGCCTCCGCGACTGGGTCTTCTCGCGCCAGCGGTACTGGGGCGAGCCGATCCCGATCTACTTCCCCGTCGAGTGCGACGGCGACCCGCGCGCGAAGGGTGCAAACTACAAGATCCGCTATGATCAGCCGATCGCCGTCGACGAGGCGGACCTCCCGCTGACGCTCCCCGAGCTCGATGACTTTCGCCCCGGCGACGATCCGGCCGGCCCGCTCGCGCGCGTCCCGGAGTGGCGCTTCTTCCAGAAGGACGGACAGTGGTTCGCGCGCGAGACGAACACGATGCCGCAGTGGGCGGGGTCGTGCTGGTACTACCTCCGCTACCTCGCCCCGGGGCGGGCCGACGAGCCGTGGAGCGCGGACGAGTACGCGGCGTGGATGCCGGTCGATCTGTACGTCGGCGGATCGGAGCACGCCGTCCTGCACCTCATGTACGCGCGCTTCTGGCACAAGGTGCTCTACGACCTCGGCAAGGTGAAGGACAAGGAGCCGTTCCAGAGGCTCGTCCACCAGGGGATGATCCTCGGTGAGAACAACGAGAAGATGAGCAAGGCGCGCGGCAACGTCGTGAACCCGGACGACGTCGTCCGCGATCACGGCGCCGACGCGCTCCGCCTCTACGAGATGTTCATGGGGCCGCTCGAGCAGGTGAAGCCGTGGCAGACGAGCGGGATCGAGGGGGTCCGCCGCTTCCTCGATCGCCTGTGGAACGTGTGCGCGGGCGCGGTGACCGACGATCCGGCGGCGTACGACGACGCGACGAGGCGCCTCGTGCACAAGACGATCCGAAAGGTGACCGACGACATCGAGCACATGCGGTTCAACACCGCGGTGAGCGCCATGATGATCCTCGTCCGCCACGCCGGGTCGCTCCCGGCCCTCCCGAGGGAGGCTTTGAGGTCGCTCGTGCTCCTCGTGTCGCCGTTCGCGCCGCACATCGGCGAGGAGCTGTGGCAGCGCCTCGGCGGAGAGACGTCGCTCGCGTACCACCCGTGGCCGTCGTTCGATCCGGCGCTCGTCGTCGACGAGACCGTCGAGATCGGCGTCCAGGTGAACGGCAAGCTCCGGGGCGTCATCCAGCTCCCGCGCGACGCCGAGCGCGCCGCGGCGGAGGAGGCCGGCCTCGCGGAGGCGAAGGTCGCGAGCCACGTCGAAGGCAGGGCGATCAAGAAGGTCGTCTACGTCCCCGGCAAGATCCTGAACTTCATCGTGGGATGACGAGGCCCGTCGCGCCGCGTCGCGGGGGCGCTCGCGCGCGCGTCGTCGCGGCCGCCGCCGCCCTCTCGGCGTGCGGCTACGCGCCGATGTACGCGACGCCGCCCGGAGGGGCGCGCCTCCACGTCGCGCTGGTGCACGCGCGCGTCGCGGACGGCGTGACCAACGACGAGGTGGTGCGCGGCGTCCGCGAGGCGCTCGCCCGCGAAGGGGCGCTCGCGGCGGGGCGGGGGTATCCGCGCGTCGAGATCGAGGTGCTCCGCGCCGACGAGGCGAGCGAGGGGGTAGCCGACGTGAGCGGCGCGCCTCGCGCGCGCGCATCGTCGGTCGGGGTCGTCGCGCGCGCGTGGATCGTGCGGGCGAAGGGCGGGCCGATCGAGGCCGACACGGGCGACGTCCGCGCCGTCGTGGTCGCGGCGTCCCCCGGCGACGGCGCGCGCAACGCGCTCCCGCTGGAGTCGCTCCGCCACGACGACGCCCTCCGGGCCGCCGCGCGTCGCGCCGGCGAGCGGGTCGGCCGACGGGTCCTCGGGCACCCCGTCGCGAGCGACGAGCCCGAGGGGTGAGAGAAACCGTGCTAGCCTCCGGGCCGCGATGGCTGACAAGTCTCCGGGGACGAGCGCGGTCATCACGATGGGGTGCGCCGGATTCCCTGTCCCCGCGACGCGCTACTTCAAGGAGTTCCTCTTCGTCGAGGTGCAGGACACGCACGTCGCGCTGCCCGGCACCGGCACGATCCGCCGCTGGCGGCGCGAGGCGCCGCCGGGCTTCACGTTCGCGATGCTCGCGCCGCGCGACATCGGGCAAGAGGGCTTCCGCGACGGCAAGGTCACCGAGAACGCGCTGAAGAGCCTGACCGAGGTGGGGAAGGAGCTCGAGGCGACCACGGCGGTCTTCGTCGCGCCGCCCGAGTTCACGCACTCACGGAGCAACAAGTCCGCGGTGAAGGAGTTTCTGCACTCGGTGCGCAAGCGGTTCCAGCGCGTCGTGTGGGAGGCGCCCGCGACGTGGGACGCGGACGACGCGGCCGCGCTCGCGGTCGACGCCGGCGCCATCGCCGCGCGCGACCCGCTCACGCACGGACCGACCACCGGCGCGGTCGCGTACTACCGCCTGCCCGGCCCCGCGGGCCACAAGAGCCGCTACGAAGACCCGGCCATCGAGCGCCTCGCCGATCTCGCGCGCGCCGCGAAGCACGAGAGCGCGACGTACGTCTTCACGAACGTCGACATGTTCGCCGACGCGAAGCGCTTCAAAAAAGCCGCGAAGGTCTGAGAGGCGGGCCCTGCCCGCGGGGCAGGAGTTCGGCGGGCGCGCTGGGAGCGGCAACTGAAAGCCCGCCCGCGCAGCCGTGCGGGGGGACGAGACGCTCAAGGCGCACAACCCGCACAAAAAACGGCGAGGCCGCGGCGGGTCGCGCCGCGGCCTCTTCGCCGCTCGTCACGTCACGCGCCGGAGCGCGCGCGTGTCACCGGGCGCAGTCGTTCGGGCACTTCGTGGTGGCGCAGGTGTTGAACGCCTTGTAAGACGCGCCGCCGTCGTGGGCCTGATCGCAGGTGTCGAGGCAGGCGGCGAGCGCGCCGCCGTCGCCGGCGTCGGTGGCGTCGTCCTCGCACGACTGCTTGCAGGTCCCGTAGTCGAAGCAGTCGGTGTCCTTCGCGCAGGCCGTCGCCTCGCCACAGCAGCTCGTGGCGGCGCAGTCGTCGCATGCCGCGCGACCGGTGCTGAAGTCGAAGCCCGGGCAGGCGCTGTTTCCGCCGTCGCCCGCGCCGCCGTCGCCGGTGCTGGTGTCGGCGCCGGAGTCGTTGCCGCCGAGTCCGCCGTCCCCCGTGTCGGTCGTGGTGGAGCTGCACGCCACGGCGGCGGCAGCGAGAACGAGACCGGCGGCGGCCGCGAAAAGCTTCGTGTGATAAGGGGTCATCTCTCCTCCTGTACGTGTGAGCGGGGAACGTGCACTCGACGGGCTCGCGCCGTCAACTCTCCTGCAGGCTCTCGTCCAGCCCGCGCCGGCGCGGTACGCGGCCCGCCGTGCCGACGATCAGCGCCCGGAGCTGCCGGCTTCGGGCGTGACGGACCGGCGTGACGCTCTTGGCGCCGGAGCTGCGGCGTCGAGCCACGACGAGCCCCTCGTGAGACCCCGGCGCGCCGCAGGGCTCGCGCGCGCCGGAGATCATCGCGTCATCGCGTCATCGCGGGCGGCCGAGACCGCATCGGATCAGAGGCCGCACTCGGTCTGGCATTGCGACGTGGTGCACGTCGCGAGCGCGTCGGAGTTCGCCTTCCCGCTGGGGTGCGCTTCGGCGCAGGTGTCGGTGCACGCTTGGTCGGCGCACACGAAGACGCACTGGGCGTACTGGTCGCAGTCGCTCGCGGGCGCGCACGCCTGTTTCTGGTCGTTGCATCGCGAGTTCGTGCAGTCGGTGCACGTCGCGACCGCGGGCGGGCCCGCGTCGGCGCCGACCGCGCCGTCGGCGCCGGTGGACGCGTCGGGCGGCGCCGCGTCGACGCCGGAGCCCGCGTCGCTCGCCGGGAGCGTGACCGGGCAGGTGATGACCGGGCCGTTGCACGACGACTGGCACTCGCACGACGACCCTTGCTGGTCGCACGTGTAGAGCGCCGTGTACGCGTTCTGCCCCGTCGGGTGGGCGTCGAAGCAGCCGCGGACGCACGTCGCGTCGCCTTTGCACGTGCCGATCGCGCAGCGGTAGATCGCCATGCACTCGGCCGACTGCTCGCATACGGCCCACTGCCCGCCGCATTGCTGGAAGAGGCACCCGTTGCACTCCTCCGTCGTGCCCGTCCCGGTCCCCGTGTCCGAGAAATCGATGCCGCCGTCGTCGGGCGTCGTCCCCGTGGTGACCGTACAGCCGGCCGCGGGGATCAACGCCACCGCCGCGAGCGTCGCGAAGCCGGCGAACAGCGACGCGCGGGCGCGGGAGGAAGAAAGCTCGTTTCGATCGACCTTCATGAAGAATGCCCTCCCTGGGCAATGACCGGAGCGTTGGACGGAGGACGTCCCCGCGTCTTCAAACACGTCGGTCCGATGGACGGAACGCTACGATGAAACGGGAACGATACCGGATTCGTGCGGCGTCATGAGGCCGGTTCGAGCTCCGGGCCGCCGGCGCCTTCGTCCGGCTCGGGATGGCTGGCCTTGGGCCCCTTCGCCTCCGCGGGCTCGCCCGGCTCGCGGGCAGGGGCGGGGCGGGGCGAGGGCGCCTCGTGGTCCCCCTCGTCCTCCCCGTCCTCTTCGTCGCTGGCGGGGCGCGCCGGCTTCGCGGGGAGCGGGTCGGTGCCCGCGCGTCGCCGGAAGCTCGCGACGAACGCGAGGAGCGTCGCGATCCACCACGGCACGTCGCCGACGATCTCGTAGACCGTGGTCTCGCGCATCCAGCGCACCGTCGCGTCGATCGCCTCGGTGCGGAACGTCCCCGATTGGGCGATGACGCGCCCCACCGGATCGATCACGGCGCTCACGCCGCTGTTCGTGCTCCGGACGAGGTAGCGCCGGTGCTCGATCGCGCGAAACTGCGCGAGCCCGAGGTGCTCCCACGGCTCGCTCGTGTCGCCGAACCACGCGTCGTTCGTCAGGTTGACGAGGAGCTCCGGGTCGGCGTGGCGCACCGCGCGGTTCGTGAACGAGGGGAGGATGTCCTCGTAGCAGATGAGCGCGGTCACCTTGTGCGTCTTGTCGCCGGTCGTGACGAGGAGCGGATCGAGGTCCGTCCCGGGGCTGAACTTCCCGCTGTTCGGCGACCACTGGTACAGGATCGGGAAGGTGTCGCCGAACGGCAGGTACTCGCCGAACGCGAGGAGGAACTCCTTGTCGTAGCGGCTCGTCATCCGCCCGCGCGCGTCGGTCGCGAGCGCGACGTTGAACCAGCGCTCGCGATCCGGGTCGTCGCGGAAGAGGACCGCGCCGAAGATCGCGGGGACGCCGAGGGAGCCCGCCACGCGGTCGTGCATGAACGAGGGCGCGGCGCCCTCCGGCACCGAGAACATGACCGACGACTCGCTCCACACCGCGAGGTCGATCTTCTTCGCGCGGAGCTCCGCGGTGAGGCGCTGGTGGCGGCGGAGGCCCTCGGTCGGATCGGTCCGCTTCTGCATCAGCCCGAGGTTGCCCTGGACGACGCCGACGTGGAGCGGCTCGGACGCGGCGGCCTTGGCGTCGACGCCGTGGATCCGGATCAGGCCGTAGAGGAGCGTCAGCCCCAGCGTCGCGGCGCCGGCCACGATCGGCCGGCGATCGACGGGGCGCGCCTCCAGGCGCGCGACGATGGGCTCGGCGATCGCGGCGTTCGCGAGGAGGAGCATCACGCCGACGCCGATCGGGCCGCCGAGGTCGGCGATCTGGCTCAGCGCGGGCTGGCCGTGCACCGTCGCGGCGAAGTACCAGGGGAAGAGGAGCGGGTAGACGAGCTCGCTCGCGACGAACGCGCCCAGGAGCACGGGGAGCCGCGGCCACCCGCGCGACGACGCGCGCGCGTAGAGCCACCCCATGAGGCCGACGCGCGCCCCCTGGTAGGAGCAGATGATGACGACGAAGACGAGGCACAGGGCCGTGGGGAAGCCGCTGAAGCTCCGGAGCATCTCGAGGAGCCAGTAGAAGCCGGCGAGGTTCATCGTCGCGCCGGCGATCACGCCGAGCTGCGTCGCGCGCTTCGGCGCCTGGCCGAGGAGCGCGACCTGGAGCGGGACGAAGGCGACGAACGCGAGCGGCCAGATGTCGACGCCGGCGAACGCGAGCCAGTAGAGGAGGCCGCTCGCGACGGCGAGCGCCGCGGCGAGGCGGAACGGGAGCGGGGCTGTCATTTCAGGATCTTCGCGACCTTGTCCATGACCTCACGCAGGGCGAACGGCTTCGTGATGTAGTGCCGCGCCCCGGCGTTGATCCCCTCGACCACGTCCTTCGCCGACGTGCGCGCGGTGAGGAAGACGATGGGGATCCCGCGCAGCTTGTCGTCGGCCTTGAGGAGGCGGGCGAGCGCGTAGCCCGTGATCTTCGGCATCATGACGTCGCAGATGACGAGGTGCGGGGGCGGCTGCATGCCCTCGAGGATCTGCATCGCCTCCGCGCCGTCGGCCGCCTCGACGACGCGGTAGAGCGAGCTCAGGGCGCGGGTGAGGAGCTGGCGCACCGACGCGTCGTCTTCGACGACGAGGATGGTCTTGGTCGGCGCGCCGGTCATGCCTCCTCGGCTACTTCACGTCGAGGAGCTCGACCTCGAAGGTGAGCGTCGCGCCGGGCGGGATGGCGGGCGGGCTCCCTCGCTCGCCGTACGCGAGATCGGACGGGATGGTGAGCTTCCTCTTGCCGCCGACCTTCATGCCGACGAGCCCCTGGTCCCACCCCTGGATGACCCGTCCCTGCCCGAGCACGAACTCGAACGGCCTGCCGTGCTTCTTCGACGCGTCGAACTCCTTGCCGTCGGCCAGCGTGCCGACGTAGTCGACGGTGATCGCCGAGCCCGCCTTCGCCTCTTTGCCTTTGCCGACGACGGCGTCTTTGATCTCGAGCTTCCCCTTCGGCCGGGGCGGCTGCGGGTCCAGGACGTTCCGCGCGGCGGCCGACGCCACGGGGCGCGACGGCGCCGAAGCGGCCGGGGCGGCGGCCGCCTTGGGCGCCTCGGTGGAGGCCGGCTCCGGCGTCGGCGGCGCGGTGAGGCTCGTGCACGCGGCGAGGAGCCCCGCGCCCGCGACGGCCATCGCGCCGGCTGCCAGGGCCGAACGAGCCGAAGAGGCCAAGGAGGCCAACGACGCCATCGAAGGCAGCGCCGAAGGAAGACGACGGACCGAAAAGGCGTGGCGGATCGCGCGACTCATTGGGCGGACGAAACGTAGTCGGGCTAGAGTGGAAGTAAAGATCGGAAGAGATCGCCCCTTGCCGCGCGTCCTCCACATCGAAGACGATCCTCGAAACAGGCTCCTCGTCCGCAAGCTCCTGACCGCCGACGGGCTCGAGGTGATCGACGCCGCCGACGGGCTGGAGGGGGTGCGGATCGCCATCCAGCAGCGGCCGGACCTGGTGCTCGTCGATCTGAACATCCCCGGGCTCGACGGGTACGAGGTGACGCTCCGCCTGCGGACCGAGGCGTCGCTCCGCGGCGTGCCGATCGTCGCGATCACCGCGGAGGGGGAGCGCGAGACGAGCTTCGCCGTCGGCTGCGACGGGTTCTTCCAGAAGCCGATCGACGCGCGGAACTTCGCGAAGCAGGTGCGGCAGTACCTCGCCGGGCACCGCGAGCGCATGGCGTCCGCGCCCGAGCTCACCGAGGAGCGGCTGCGCATGCAGAGCGGGCGGATCGTCGCCCACCTCGAGGCCAAGGTGGCCGAGCTGTCCTCGGCGAACGATCGGCTGCGCGACATGGACCGCGCGCGCACCGAGTTCTATCGCAACGTGTCGCACGAGCTCGCGACGCCGCTCACGCCGATCGTCGGCTACCTCCGGATGCTCCTCGACGAGGAGCTCGGCGACATCTCGAACCCGCAGAAGAAGGCGCTCCGCGCGATGGACGACTGCGTCCGGCGGCTCCGCGGGACGCTCGACAACCTGATCGACGTCATCGGCCTCGAGACGGGGAAGATGCGCTTCCTCCACCGGCCCTACGACTTCCTCGACGTCGTGAAGCGCGCGCTCGCCGTGCACGCCGACGCGTTCGCCGATCGGCGGCTCCGCGTGGTCCTCGAGCTCCCGGGCGGGCCGCTCGCGGCGTACGGCGACTCGGAGCGCCTCGGCCGGGCGATCCAGCAGATCCTCGACAACGCCGGGAAGTTCACGCCCGAGGGCGGGTCGATCGGCGTGGGCGTCTGGGAGTACGAGACGACCTACGAGCTCGTCGTCGCCGACACCGGGCCGGGCGTCGCGAAGGACCGCGCCGAGCGGATCTTCGAGCCGTTCTTCCAGGTCGACGGGTCGACCACGCGCGCGCACGGCGGCGTCGGCGTCGGCCTCGCGATCGTGCGCCGCGTGGCGCGCGGCCTCGGCGGCGACGTGCGCGTCGAGACCGGCGCGCAGATCGGCGGCGTGACCTTCCCCGGCGCGGTCTTCGCGTTCTCCGTGGCCAAGCAGGCGCCCACGATGGTCGGGTGAGCGGGCCGGAGCGGCCGATGAGCGAACGGCGAGCGCGGCGGCGCGTCTACCTCGACTGGAACGCCACGACGCCGCCGCTCGACGAGGTCGTCGAGGCGATGGCCCGCGCGGCGCACGACGCGTGGGCGAACCCGGCGAGCGTCCACGAGGACGGCCGCCGCGCGCGCGCCCACGTCGAGGCGGCGCGCGCGCGCGTCGCGGATCTCGCCGGCGCCGACCCGCGCGACGTGATCCTGACCGCGGGCGGCACCGAGGCGAACAACCTCGCGGTGCGGTCGTTCCTCGCGCCGCCCGCGGCGGCGGGCGAGGCGAGGCGAGGCGAGGCGGGCGAGGCGGAAGAGCGCGGCGGGCGCCCCGCCGCGGCGCGATCGGCCGGGCGCGGGGGCGCGCTGATCACGAGCCGCCTCGAGCACCCGTCGGTGACGCGCGTCGCGGAGGCGCACGCGCGCGCGGGCGGCGCGGTGCGGTGGCTCGCGATCGATCCGCGCGGCGCGATCGATCCGGACGACCTGGCGCGCGCGCTCGGCGAGGGCGACGCGGCGCTCGTCGCGCTCCAGGCGGTGAACCACGAGACCGGCGTCGTGCAGCCGATCGCGGAGGCGATCGCGCTCGCCTCGGCGCGCGGCGTCCCGGTGCACGTCGACGCGGTGCAGGCGTTCGGGCGCGTCGCCGTCGCGGCGCTCGAGGGCGCGGCGACGCGGAGCCTCGCCGGGCACAAGATCCGCGGGCCGAAGGGGATCGGCGCGCTCATCACGCGCCCGCGCGTCGCGGTCGAGCCCATCCTCGTCGGCGGCGCGCAGGAGCGCGGCGTGCGGCCCGGCACGGTCGACGCGGTCGCCGCGGCGGGGCTCGCGGTCGCCGCGGCGCACGCGCGCGCCGGGCCGGCGCGGTACGCGCGCATCGCCGAGCTCCGCGATCGCCTCGAGGCGGCGCTCCTCGCGATGGACCCCGGCGCGCGCGTGAACGGCGGAGGGGCGCGCGCGCCGCACGTCACCAACGTGTCGTTCTCGCGCTGGGCCGGCGCGGAGCTGGTCGCGGCGCTCGACCTCGAAGGCGTGTCGGCGTCGAGCGGCAGCGCGTGCAGCGCCGGGACGGTCGACCCGTCGCCCGTCATCGCCGCGATGCACGGCGAGGCGCGCGCCCGCTCCGCGGTGCGCCTGTCGCTCGGCGAGTCGACCGGGGAGGACGACGTGGCGCTCGCGCTCGCCGCGTTCGGGCGCGTCCTCTCGCGGGGGTGAGCGGACCGTTCACACGCCGGATCAACTCGCCGGGCCGGCGCTCAGAACGCGCGCGAGGAGACGGCGCGAAGTCGCCGCGATGCTTCGTGAATCGACGCGGGCAAGAGCCGGCGAGGCGATTCGTTTCAATGGAAGACGACGCGGCGCGCCGCCGCCGCATGTTCAGTGCGCGCCGGGTCAGCGCGCCCAGGCCGCCTGCTTGGTCGCGCCGCCGCCGCCGACCTCGATCGGGATCCAGAACGCCTTGATCTTCGCGCTCTGGGCCGCGCGCTCGTAGCCCGCCAGGCCGAAGAGGACGTTCCAGAAGTACCCCTCGGGGTTCTCGCCGTACGAGAAGAGCGGCGCGACGTGGAACTGCCAGTCGAGCCCGCCCGGCACGCGCTTCTGCAGGTACACGGTGTTCGCCGCGACCTGGACCACCGAGTCGTCCGTGCTGTCGGAGAAGCGCCAGTAGAACGGGAAGCCGATCGTCGTGCGCCCTCGCGGGCTCGCGAAGTCCCAGAAGAACGGCGCGAGGACCGTGTGCGACGAGCGATCGCTCCGCCCGACGTACACGATGGGGTGGAGGTCGGTCTCCCAGCCGTGGAGATCGGTCGACACCGTCAGGTTGGGGAACGCCCAGTACGTGCGCGACACGCCGTACGTCTCGAACCTGCCGAAGAGCGGCGTGAGGAAGTCGTGCCCGCGCGGGCTGTTCGACTGGTAGAAGAACGGCGCGACCGCGTACGCGTGGAGGTCGATGTCCCAGTCGCGCACGTCGAAGACGAGCGGCACGACCGGGCCCGTCGCGATCAAATGCGTCCGCCCGGCGCGCGTCGTCGCGCGCGAGAAGAACGGCGTGATCATCGTGTCGGCGGTGGGCGTGACGCGGCGGAGGTAGCCCGGCACGACGAAGAGCGACTGGGTCGGGCTCGTCCCGTAGTGGAAGAGCGGGAAGACGGTGGTGTGGCTCTCGGCGACGCCGCCGCTCTCCGGCTTCCCCTCGATGTGGAAGAAGATCGGCGCGACGTCGACGATCGATCGCTTCGTGTCGCTCTTGGTGATGACCGGGCCGACGACCGTGAGCTGGCTCGAGTCGATCTCGCGATCGCGGTGGTAGTAGAGGAGCGGCGGGATGACGGTGTAGCGGCGCAGGTTCCCGTCGGTGCTCCCGTTGTCGCCGTGGAACCAGAGCGGCGCGACGCCCATGTCGACGTCCGTCTTGGTGCGGTCGCGGAAGAACGGCCCGACGAGCGTGAACGCGCCGCCTTCGTTCCAGTGCGTGGTCGTGAGGAGGAGCGGCGCGTGGAAGTACGCCGAGTCCTTGCGCGAGCCCTCGAAGAAGAGGGGCGCGACCCAGTTGTCGTGCTCGCCCGGCGCCTCGCGGTGCGCGAGCGGGCCGAGGACGAACACCTGGTTTTGCCGATCGCGGACGTGCCACGCGAACGGGAAGACGATGTCGGCGTCGATCCGCTCGCTCCGCCGCTGGTAGTAGAGGAGGCCGTAGAGCGCCTCGGTGTCCTCCTTCGCCGTCGCGGTCGGCGAGATCCCCGCCGTGCCGCGCGTCGCTATGCCGCGCGTGTGCTCGATGAAGAACGGCGGCAGGAGGCGGAGGCGGTAGTCGCCGCGCGTCTCCTCGTAGTACGGGAGGAAGCGCCGGCGCGTCTCGCCGACGGGCGTCGGGTACCTCGGGTCCGCGTCGGTGCCGATCCGCGCGCGCACCTCGGGGCTGAGCGCGAGCGGGTCCACCGGCGCCTGCGCGCTCGGCTCCGCGCGCTGCGACACCTGCGCCTGCGCGGCGTCGCTCATGTTGTCGTCGCCCGCCCCGCCGCGGTCGCCCGCCGGCGCGCCGCCCGCCTGCGCGAGCGCGGCGCTCGATCCGAGCAGCGCGGCCAGGACGGCGGCGCCGCCGGCCGCGCGCGGGAGGGCGCGGCTCACGTCGCGCCCCCGTCGCCCGCCCGCGGCGCGCTCGCGCCCGCCTTCGCCCCGTCGACGCGGGCGCGCACCCACGCGACGACGCCGTCGCGCGCCACGTTCTCCTGCGCGTGCTCGGCCAGCGCCTTCGCCTGCACCACGCCGCCCGCGATCTCCGCGTCGCCGAGGACGAGCGCGACGGCGCACCGCAGCGCGCTCGCGCGCCGCAGCTGGCTCTTCAGCGATCCGCCGCGCGCGTCGACCTCGACGGCGATCCCGGCGGCGCGGAGATCGCGCCCGAGGACCAGGGCGTGCTCGATGGCCGCCGCGCCGAGGGGCGCGACGTACGCGTCGAGCGCGGGGGCCTCTTCGGCCGCCTCGGTCGCGATGAGGAGGCGCTCCACGCCGGACGCGAAGCCGACGGCCGGGACGTTGGGGCCGCCGAGCTCGGCGATCATCCCGTCGTACCGGCCGCCGCCGACGAGCGTGCTCCCGGCGCCGAGCTTCTCCTTGGCCCCCTGGATCTCGAAGAGCGTGCGCGTGTAGTAGTCGAGCCCGCGGACGAGGCGCGGCTCGATCCGGAACGGCGTGCCGAGCGCGGTCAGGTACCGCTGGAGCGACGCGAAGTGCTCGCGGTCCGCGTCGGTGAGGAAGTCGGAGAGCGACGGCGCGCCCTCGATGGCCTCCCGATCGCGCGGGTCCTTCGAGTCGAGGATGCGGAGCGGGTTGGTCTCGAGGCGGCGCTGCGAGTCGGCCGAGAGCCCGTCCTTCTGCGGCGTGAGGTGCGCGACCAGCGCGGTCCGGTACGCCGCGCGCGTCTCCGGCCCGCCGATCGAGTTCACGAGGACGTCGAGATCGCGGATCCCGAGCGCGTGGAAGAACGTGACGAGCAGGTCGACGAGCTCGGCGTCGCACCCTGGGCCCGGATCGCCGAAGATCTCCGCGCCCGCCTGGTAGAACTGGCGGTACCGGCCGCGCTGCGGCCGCTCGGCGCGGAACATCGGGCCGAGGTACCACCACTTCGAGATCGGCTCCTTGCCGTGCACCTGGTGCTCGACGTACGCGCGGGCGGCGCTCGCCGTCGCCTCGGGGCGGAGGGTGAGCTGCTCGTCCCGGTGGGTGAACGAGTACATCTCCTTCTCCACCACGTCGGTCGCCTCGCCGATCGTGCGGACGAAGAGCGACGTCGGCTCGAGGTAGGGCGTGCGGATCTCGCGGAAGCCGTAGCGCCGCACCGTCTCTCGGTACGTCGCCTCGAGGCGCTGCCAGCGAGCGACCTCCTCCGGGAGGATGTCGTTCATCCCTTTGACGGCGCGAAGGGGGTTCACTCGGCGCTCCGGGATCGGGCACGCGCGGTCCCCGGGGTTCGATCGCGACGTCGGTTCATGGCAAAAGGGTGCGCAAGCGTGTAGCACGCCCTTGGACACGCGGGTCAAGCCCAAGTAAAGCCTGTCCGCGTGAAGGGCGACGCCGGCACCCCCGGTTCCATCCCTGGCTCCATGAAGAAGCGGCCGGCCGGCGCGCGGACCTCCGCCGGCGGGCGCACGTGCGCGCTCGACCTCGGCGCGGTGCGCGTCGGCGTGGCGATCGACGACGAGCTCGGCATGTACGCTCATCCGCGCGGCGTCCTCGGCGCGAAGGACCGGCGCGCGTTCCTCGAGCAGCTCAAGGAGCTCATCGCCCGCGAGGGCGTCACGCGGCTCGTCGTCGGCCTGCCCCTCGACATGCGCGGCGGGGAGGGGGACGCGGCGCGGCGCGCGAGGATCACCGCGCAGACCATCGCCGACGCGACCGGGCTCGACGTCGAGCTGTGGGACGAGCGCCTCACCACTGTGCAGGCGCAGCGCGCGCTCGCCGCGAGCGAGGTGCGCGGGAAGAAGGCGCGCGCGCGGATCGACGAGGCGGCGGCCGTGACGATCCTCCAGGCGTGGCTCGACGCGCGCTCGACCGGATCTCGGTAGCGTGGCGGCGGCGAAGAAGCGCGCGAGCCGCGCCCCGCGCAAGAAGAAGGCCGCGCCCGGGCCGCGCCCCCCGCCCGCGCCGCGGGAGGCGCAGGGGCGCGCGCGCCCGAGCCCGCTCGCGCGGTGGACGCTGTGGACGCTCGCGATCGTCTCCGCGGCGTCCGCCTTCGCCCTCCTCTTCGTCTACCCGGCGCGCCGCGGCCCCGGCGACGGCCGCGAGGTGGAGCTCGCGCTGGTCGGCGACGAGTCGCCCGACGCGCTCGCGGCGAAGCTCGCCGGCGCGGGGCTCGTGGCGGAGCCGCGCCTCTTCGCCGTGTACGCGCGCGCGAGCGGCGCGGGCGCCGGCGTCGCGCCGGGCGTGCACCTCTTCACCGACGACCTGTCGCCGAGCGCCGTGCTGGAGCGCGCGCTCCGCCGCGGCGCCGCGCCGAAGGTGAAGGTATCGATCCCGGAGGGGTGGACGCGCTTCGACGTCGCGAAGCGCCTCGCCGACCGCCGCGTCTGCCCGCAGCGCGCGTTCCTCGACGCGACCGCCGACCCGGCGCTCCTCGCCGAGCTGCGGGTCGACGCCGCCACGGCCGAGGGGTACCTGTTCCCCGCGACGTACGACCTGCCGGCCGACAGCCTCGCGGCCGACGTCGTCCGGCGGATGAAGCTCGAGTTCGACAGGCGCTTCGCGGCGCTCGAGGAGCGGCACGGCGCGTCGGTCCTCGACCTGTCGCGATCGCTCGGGTGGGGGCGCCACCAGATCGTCACGCTCGCGTCGATGGTGGAGAAGGAGGCGGTGGTCGACGACGAGCGCCCGATCATCGCCGGCGTCTTCGTGAACCGCCTGCGCGATCCGAGGTTCACGCCGCGCCTGCTCCAGTGCGATCCCACCGCGGCGTACGGCTGCCTCGCCGACGCCGCGGAGCGGCAGCACGATCCCGCGGCGCCGCCCAGGATCCCGTCGTGCGCCGCGTTCACCGGCAAGATCACGCACGACGTCGTGGCCGACCCGGCGAACCCGTACAACACGTACAAGCGCGAGGGGCTCCCGCCCGGGCCGATCGCGAGCCCGGGCGCGCGCTCCCTCGAGGCGGCGATGGCGCCGAGCGCCACGCGGTACCTGTACTTCGTCGCGAGGGGCGCCGGGCGCCACACGTTCTCGGAGACGTACGCGGCCCACGCCGCCGCGGTCGACGAGTCGCGGAGCAAGTGACGCGGAGCAAGCGACGAGCGAGTGACGCGGGAGCCAGGTGACGCGGACGCTCCGCGGCGGCGCGAAACGTGATAACGACGCGCGCCATGCCGGCCTGGTTCCTCCCCGCGATCGGCGCGTCGCTCTGCGTCGCCGTCCACTATGCCTTCCTGCGCGCGGCGTCGGGCCGCCTCGGCGACAACCTCGGCGCGCTCGTGCTCGAGGGGACCGCCGCGATCGGCCTGCTCCTCGTGTACCTCTTCGCGCCGCGGGCCGGTGACGTGCCCACCACGCGCGCCGGCCTCGTCTACGCGGTGCTCAGCGGGTGCGCCATCTGCGGCGCGAGCATCCTGCTCTTCACGACGCTCCGCCGCGGCGGCCCGGTGTCGGGCACCGGGACGATCGTCCTCGGCGGCGGCGTCTCGCTGAGCGCGCTGGTCGCGCCGTGGCTCTTCGGCGAGGCGGTGACGCCGCGGCGCGTGCTCGGCGTCGGCCTCGGCATCGCGGCGATGGTCGTTCTGTCGCGTGACCCCGGTACGAACCCGTAGTAATCAGCGCGCGTGCTCCTCGCAGGCGACGTCGGTGGGACCCACGCGCGGTTCGCGCTGTATTCGTCGGACGGGCGCCGGCGGATCCATCAGGCCACGCTCGCGAGCGCCGAGCACCCGAGCCTCGAGGCGGCGCTCCGCCGCTTCCTCGCGCACCCCGCCGCCTCCTTCGAGCCGGCCGCGGCGGGCGCTCGAGCCGGCTCGGCCAAACGCGGCGACCGCGCCGGACGAGCGGGCGCCCGCGAGCCGATCGAGGCCGCGGCGATCGGCGTCGCCGGCCCGGTGATCGACGGGCGCTGCGCCATGCCGAACCTGCCGTGGGTGCTCGATCAGCGGCAGCTCGCGCGCAAGCTCCAGATCCCGAAGGTCGTCCTCTTGAACGACCTCGTCGCGCTCGCGCTCGGCGCGCTCGGCCTGCCGCGGCGCAAGCTCGCGCTCGTGCAGGGCGAGCGCGGGCCGATCGGGCGCGGCGGGAACGTGGCGATGCTCGCCGCGGGCACGGGCCTCGGCGAGGCGATGCTGCTCTGGGACGGCGCGCGCCTCGTCCCGTCCGCGACCGAGGGCGGGCACACCGATTTCGCGCCCCGCGACGCGATCGAGTGGGACCTGCTCGAGTTCATCGGCGGGCGCGTCGGCGGCCGCGTCAGCTACGAGCGGATCCTCTCCGGCCCGGGCATCGGCAACCTGTACGACTTCTTCGTCGAGCGCGCCGGCGTGAAGGATTCGAAGGCGACCGAGCGCGCGATCGCCGAGAGCGCCGATCGCAACCGTACGATCTCCGAGCTCGGCGCCGCCGGAAAGAGCAAGCCCGCGTCGCGCGCCGTCGACCTGTTCTTGAGCATCTATGGTGCGGAGGCGGGGAACCTCGCGCTCAAGTCGCTCGCCACCGGCGGCGTGTTCATCGACAACGGGAT
>Ga0207710_10000639_pt1 | contig 20087 bp, 16 predicted proteins | sample KBSS24metaG_FD_184400 | JGI IMG/M metagenome (GOLD analysis project Ga0207710, IMG submission 184400) | Switchgrass rhizosphere microbial communities from Kellogg Biological Station, Michigan, USA - KBS S2-4 metaG (SPAdes) (version 2) | ecosystem: Host-associated > Plants > Roots > Rhizosphere...
GACTTTCGATCGTTTCCGGCTTTACGCCGGCATTATCTTGTTCAACGAGGGGAGCTGATTTGCTTTTCTTCCGCCGCGCGTCGAGCGCCTCGTCAACGAGTTTCCGGAGTAGGGCCGACTCATTCTTTTCACCGGTGTCTTTCATGATCTGGTTGATCGCGTCGACTTGATCCACCCAGGCACCGAAGCCATAGACTTTGGATTTTGCCATCACTCTTCTTTTACTCATGCTGTCTTCACTGAGCAAGCATCATTCCAAAGAAACAGCTTCTTTAAGGTCCAAGTTGCTGACGGTAAATGACCTTAGACAGATCTTAGAGTTCTTAAGGAAATTTCTTAAAAACCTTAAGACTTTAAAGGTCTATGGACCAATAGTTTGAGTCTTCTCTCGGTGGTCTGAAAAGGCGCCTATCCTGTCCGCTCAATTAAAGTCCATTTTAAAGTCGTGCTTCCTTTCCTCTTTCGGGAGGCTTAGCTTTGCCACTCCAACTCACGGAGCGCGGCGCAGCGTACCCTTGACGCCGCGGCTAGAATGGCAAGACGAACGGAGGAGCTTTTGTTTTTCCTCCTCCGGTCGGCGCGGGCATTCATAGCCGCGGCGTCAAGGGCGCGCGGCCTTCGCAACCTCAACGGGCATTCTCACTGAGCACACGCAGGAGATTTTCACTGAGCAATGACACTTAAGTCAGGTATATGGTCTGACGTCCGCCGTGACGCTCGGTTCCACAACAATCGGAAAGTATGAAGCGGCGCTCTGGTCAGCACGAGAAACTCTGAGCTTTAAGAGTCTGAGACACGAGCCGCAGGCGAGTGCAGCCCCACACGGCAACACGTTCGTTTAGGTAACTGGCAGCGCCTTGGAAATTGCGAGAAAAAGGAATAGAAGGCGAGGCGTCCTGATAAGACTGATTATGTTCGCGATCATCACCAGGCGCCGCTGGCTTCGGGGAAGAACATAATCCAGTCTTATCAGACGACCGTCTTTATTGAGTCTTTATCGCTCAACCTCAAAAAGGTTTGAAGTTTGCGAGCGGACAATAAGGTCTTTATTATGCGTCCATGAACAGCACCAAGATCCTCGAGGAACTACCCAAACTCACTAAGACGGAGCGCCAAGAAATTCGCTTGAGATTGGCTGAACTCGACGAAGACTGGATTGACGACGAAGACCTGTTTACCATCCCCGAAGAAGCCTTACTCGATGCCCGCTTGGTCGCCTACGCAAACGATCCTGACGCTGGGAGTTCGTGGGACGAAGTTGAAAACCGAATCCGAGCCCGCGTTGCATGATCGGATTTGGAAGTATCGAATCCAAGACCCATACGCATTGCTGAGCTAACAAAATCATGACCTGTCCTGAGATCCTTTCCAACAGACCAAGACCGCAAGTTAGATTCGAGAGGTTCGCCAATCTTCATTATGAAGGTAAAAAGCTTATCAACGGGTGGTTTCGCCGTGCTTGGGAAGAATTTCAGACGACACCTAATGAAGTCTTTGAGCCTTTTATCTTCCTTTGGTTCGCCTTCAATGGCTGGGGGGCCTGTGTAACGGACAGAGACAAGGATTTTGAGATTATCGATTCTTTGGCCGGCGACTCGAAGATGAACCAAGAGTTTGAAACGCGTCTCAGTGATACCACCTCTGACCTGAGCAGCAGTGCCGTTAGCTTTTTGCAGTTACTTCCGATCTTCGACGTAAAAACGTTAAGACAAAGAGTTCCCTACGTTCCCTATGAGCTTGGCCAAGACCGGTCGGCTCATGTTCGATACTATGTTGAACACGGCGCGGACAGATTTCAACCTCAATGCTGGATGCGACACATTGAGTCTGGGGAGAGCTTACCAATGGATTGGCCCCATGTTTTGAAGCCGATTTACAAAGTCCGATGCAACTTATTTCACGGCCAAAAATCGGGCCATTCAGAAATGGACCAGAGGATAGTTTCGGCTGCGTTTTTGACTTTAGGGCATTTCTTAAGGGAAGCGGGATATCTGGATATACAGCCGCAGTCGTTCGCATAAACAAGAGCAGCATATTTTGATCTAGCATTATCATCAGGTTTATGGCGAAGGACCACTACGTTCCACAGTTCTACCTCAGGACTTTTCAGATTCCAACTGAACCCGGATTGATCTATCTGTATCGTCGGAAATCTAGAGTGCGCAAAATCACAATCCGAAAGGTTGCTCAGGCCGAAGATTATTACGACCTCAAGAGAAACGATCCAACGGTTGACAAAGCTGGCGTGGACAATTTGATGGGAATGTCCGAGCGAAAGGCGGCTCCTATTGTACAGCATTTATTGACTGCTTCTTCCTTAACACTGTCCGACGACGAGCGAACTTACTTATCGTGGTTTGTCGCATTACTCGGATCACGGACTCCGTTTGTTCGTGAGTCGATTGCGAGTATTCAGCGTGCGCTTCACAATCGAGACATAAAGAAGATGCTTAGAGACGACAACGAAATCGCGGCGATGATCAGTGAGCATCCCGAGCAAAGCCCAGAGGCGATTAAGAGGGCGTGCCAAGCATTCTTAGAGGGTGATTTGGAGTTAACGTTTGGACGCGGAGGGGAGACTGAAGACTGGCTAATGGCTCAGCAACTTCAGTTTGCGAACATACTAGTCGAGGTTATTAGAAACAAACATTGGAACCTGATTGAGACGAATAATTCACGCTCATTTCTAACCTCGGATAACCCAGTTGCCACGATGCCCTCCCCTTTTCACCGCACGGCGCGACCTTTGGTTATGTCGATGGCGATATTCTTTTACCCATCTCGCCAAAACGGGCATTGTGGTTTACGAACCGAAAGCTGGCTAACAAAGTCATCCAAATCCATAGAGACAAGATGCCGGAGTTTCAGTTCTACACAATTACCCAATGTGATGAGTCAGTTTTTTCGCATGTTGAATCGAAGGAATTTCAACGGGTGTTAGATATGACAGAGGCAGGTAAAGTCTATCAGGTTCTCTTACCCGATGAGGGAAAGTGAACACGATAGCTAGAAATGCTCTCTCCTTGGCGTAGTATCGTTCGAAAACTAGTTTCCAAAGATTCAGGAATACAAATATGGCTGATCCGTTTTACGAAGAAATCATTAACGCGCTGGCGGGAGCGCTCGATAAAGATCGTTTTGAACTCTGCGCGGCGTCGCTGCTAACAAAAGAATTTCCTACGCTTGTTCCGATTCGCGGCGGGACAGATAGCGGCATGGATGGCGCGACAGCAAGTGACGGGCCGTTTCTCGTGTGTACTACAGGTACAGACGTAATCCGCAATCTCACCGGCAGCCTTCGCTCATATCTTAAGAATCGAGGCACCCGTCGTTCTGTCGTATTGGCTACCTCTCAAGAATTGAGCGAGACACGGCGCCGAAACTTACAGAACCGGGCCAGAGAGCTCGGCTTCTCTTTACTACAGATCTACCCTCGCGCAGCAATCGCGGAACGCCTTTATCACGAGCCGCGATGGTGTAACGATCTTCTAAGTTTAAATGGTCGCCCTTCTGCTTTGACAATGATTCCTTTGACTCAAAGACCACTGATTGATCAAGCGTTGGTGGGGCGTGACGAAGTGATCAACTGGCTACTTGAGACTCAGGGCGATCGGTTACTGATTGGTCAACCCGGCTCAGGCAAAACATCGGTCCTTCGTCAACTCGCGTTAAAGGGATGGGGGCTGTTTCTTATCGACGATGATCCAGCGTCGATTGCAAACGCGATTCGCAAACAACAACCTAAAGTAATTATCGTAGATGACGCTCACTTTCGAACGGAAATACTGTCCAAGCTAAGACAATTACGTCGAGAGATTGAAGCTCCGTTTGACATTGTGGCTACCAGTTGGACTGGCGCTGAAGATCTTGTCGCAGAAGTGCTGATGCTGCCGAGTTCGCAAATGTCCGAGCTTCTGCTTCTCACTCGAGACGAGATTGTTCAAGTGATAAAAGAGGCTGGCTTAGGTGGCCCCGTCGAGTTAATCAGAGAGATTGTTGATCAAGCTGAAGGTCGCCCGGGTTTAGCAGTTACCCTTGCTCAGCTTTCACTTAGCGGTGACGTGCGCAACGTTTTGTACGGCAATGCCCTTAGTCGCTCGTTGCTCACAGCGTTTCAGAGACTTGTGGGAAAGGCAATCACTGAAGTTCTCGCTGCGTTCGCGCTTGGCGGTGATGAAGGCATCACTCTGGAAGCCGTTTCAAAAGCGATTGGAATTCCGTTGTCCGAATTGCGCGCGTCTCTTGTAAAACTGGCAGCCGGTGGCGTAATCCGACAAAGCAACGATAAACAACTCTCGGTTTGGCCAAAACCCCTTCGTTACGTATTAGTTCGCGATGTCTTCTTCAGTGGATTATGTGATCTTCCTTACAGCAGAATCGCGTCCAAACTGGATGATAAATACTCACTAGCAAAGACACTACTAGGTGCGATCAATAGAGGAGCAGACATCCCTGAGATCACCAGTTTGCTTGAATCCGTTAATTCTCCGACTCTCTGGAAAAAGTATGCTGGCCTTGGTGAGAAAGAAGCTGCCTTTGTACTCCTGAAACACTCAGATGAAATCACAGGCATCGCGAGTATCGGCAAGGAAACATTAGATCGTGTTCCCGGCAAAACCTTGCCTCTGCTCTTCAAAGCTGCCATTGGTGATCGGCGTGAGCTTGGAAACGCACTCAATCATCCTCTTAGATGGGTTCAGGATTGGATTCGCCAGGCCCAGCCGGGCACTAACGGAGACGCAATTCAACGACGATCAATTCTTGTGCGTGCTGGCAAAGAGTGGTTGGCGGGGGGCGGAGATGAATTAACGGGCCTAAGAGCTCTGTCTCTGGCGTTCAATCCAGGATTCGAATCCGTTACGGCTGATCCGGGGAGTGGAAACACAATTCACATTAAACGTGGCGTATTGAGTGATCGCGAACTCTCTCAGCTCATTACTGTATGGAATGAAGTAGGTCCGCTTTTAGTCACTCTGACTTCTGTTGACTGGCAAGATCTATTTACCACGGTTCACAAATGGGCCTATCCAGAGACGCTTACAAATGCTGATATCCCGCAGGCAACTAGGGCAACAATGCGAGACGGTGCGAGGCAAATGGTGGCGGATATACTGGCGGCTTCGAAGAATCGACCCGGGATTCAGTTGTGGGGACGGGAGTTGAATAGGGAATTCGGATTAGATATTGAGCTTCCTGTAGAGCGGGAGTACGAAACTCTGTTTCCAAAGTTTGAAACTGAGGATTGGGAGAGCGCTGACAAATTGCAAAAACAAGCAGTACTTGCGTTGGCTGAGGAATGGAGTGTTCGAACGCCAAGTCAGGTCGCATCAACGCTGCTTCGATTGGAAAGCGAGGCTATGGCAGTGCGGCATTCGTGGCCTCGCTGGTCGCCACTGCTTTGTCAACGATTGGCAGAGCTAGTTAACAACGGTGATGAATGGCTCAGTTGCTTCGTCAAAAGAGAGTTGAATGGCGACTTGTGTGCTCCATTCTTAGAACGTCTCGTAAGAGATCGCTTAGCCCGGTGGGATATGTTCCTGGTGCAATGTTTAGAGAATCCCTCTTACGAATCGATTGCAATTAATATAGCCATCACCAAAGACGATTTACCACATGATCTTTTGAACGAAGTGCTCCAACGTATCGCAAGGCATCGTGATATGGTCCACCTCCTGTGTTTGAGAAACCTAGTCTCCGACACGATATTAAAGACAATGCTAACTCACGCAGACTCTGATATTGCTGCTCAAGCTGCAATAGGTACTTGGTGGGCCGAGCCAAGAGGTCAAATCAACGAAAGTATCGCGAGCGAATGGCGGGCCGCCCTTCTACGCACGCATGGCCAACACTTTTACTCATCGGAAATACTTAAGTCTGACAAATCACTTGCTTGTGAATGGCTGATCGCCCGGATTGATGAGCGACCCCCATTCTTCGATTACCACACTCGCAGGGAAATCAGCGCCGCGGCTTCAGTCTTGGATTCTGACCAGCGACTAGCCGTACTTCAACATGTACCAAATGACGGTCTGTTAACGTTCGAGTTATTGATGGAATTAGCTGACGACGATTTGAGAGTCTGCAAAGAAATTCTAAAAACGTCGCGCTTTGGAAGTTGTCGGTTGACATTTCTCCACGGCCATCCGAAGAAACCTTGGGTTGAAAAGGCACTAATTGCCCTTAACGCAGGTTACTCCGCTCAGGATATTGTAGGTGCGACCGTTGGTCTTGACAGTTCATGGACCGGAGAAGAATCGAACATGTGGCAAGGTTGGATCGATGACTTCGAGCCACTGCTCAGACACGACGATCCTAGAATTTGTTCGGTAGCTGAAATGGCAACTGCGAAGCTCAAGTCCCTTCAATTAGCTGCGCGTCAAAGCGAACGACGCGCCGCCGTTTACGGGCGGTAGAGATCAAATTGAAATGAATAGAAAGGCGTCAGCTGAATCGGAACGAATGTCAACCGATGCGAAAGTGATAACTTTGGGGATCTGAAGCTGACTGTTGGAATAGATTGTAGTCTATGAAAGTGTTGGAACTTCAGCTACCAGAGCCAACAGCTTCCAAATTGCGTGCGACTGCCGAGCGTCTCGGTCTTTCTCCTGAGCAGTTGGTAATCCTGAGTATCGAAGAGAAGATTGCGCAGCTCGACGACGAATTTCGCCGCTTCGCTGAGTATGCGCTCCAGAAGAACGCCGATCTCTATCGACGACTTGCCTGATACGTTAGTTACCTCCTCAGGAAGTCATCTTGGTCATTAAGGTAGTCGACTGGGACCAATACCCTGGCCGTCGCTTATGATGGGCACCTTTGTAACCCTCCCCCTAAAACATTGCTATCGAAAGCCAGAGGATTGGGCGATGTAGCAGTTTGATTTAACACTTCAGTATCTCAAGAGTGAACACCTCGACTCTTACGGTAGGAGTCATATTGCATTATGTCCCTAGAAAACGTTCAAACTGTTCTGGAGAATTTTATTTCCGATACACACAACGACGTCCTCATCCTCAAAGGGAGATGGGGCATTGGAAAGACGTTCTTTTGGCGTCGGCTAATCAAAGAAAGTCGGTTGAAGAAAAATGTCGGAAGGCAATGGTACTCCTATGTATCCCTTTTTGGAGTTAACAGCCTAGATGATTTGAAGAACGCAATCATAGCTTCCAGGGTGGAAGCGAATGTGAGCACAATCAAGAGTCGAATTCAGATGCGGACTGAAAGCCTGAAGCAACTGCTGAAAGGTTTGGAAAAAACAAAACTCGGAAGTTACACGGGAGGGCTGGCCGGGGAATATCTTTACCTACTGCTGGACAACGCCCTTATATGTTTTGACGATCTAGAGCGAAAGGGTGCCGCACTCAGCTTCAAAGATGTCTTCGGCCTTGCGGCGGTGCTGAAGGAGGAAAGAGACTGTAAGGTTCTAATAATAATGAATGATGAGAATCTGAGCGATACGGACATTAAAGAATTCAAAATACATGGCGAAAAACTTGTTGACAGAGAAGTCAGTTTTAGAATTGATGAAGAACAAGCCTTTCGGAATATCTTTGAAGCATCCTTTCCTCACTACGAGATCATAAAAAAACATTGCTTGAGTCTTCACATCAGGAATATGCGGATACTGAAACGAGTGAAGCGTTCCATGGAGGACCTTTGGTCCGTGCTTCGAGGAAGTGAGAATCAGATTCTTGAGGAAGTAATCCATTCACTGATTCTTTATGTGTGGAGTTACAACGACAAAGAGGACGAGGCCCCTCCCCTATCATTTATCCGCAGCTATTCTTTGGCTCAGAAATTTATACGCACCACGTACAAAAAGGCGGAGGAAACGGCTCAGGTGAAACACTGGGACGAGATTCTCGGATCTTACAACTATCTTAGTACGAATTCATTGGATGAACATCTCATTGACTTCGTGACTACCGGCTCTCTAGATATGGTGCCTTTCCGTAGCGAGCTTGAAAAACGAAATCTGCATCATCGGATTCTAAAGGCAGATGCGAATTACAATGAAGTTTGGGATTTATACCGAAATTCCTTTGCCAACAATGAAGACGAATTTTTAGACGAGTTGCTACGTCGCTTTCGACAGAATATGAAGGTTTTATCGATAAGTGATCTCCGCGACGCAGTTAGCACATTACGACGATTTGAACGGGACGAACCCGCGAAACAGCTGATCGATGAATATTTTCAAGTTTGCAACACGGCCCAGGATATACAGACATTTAAGTTATTACGGAGAACGATGATTGGTCGTGAACAGATGGACGAGTATTTGATGAAGCGACTTGAGGACATCTGGGCGACCGAAGACATAGATACGCGTTCGTTGGCTGAAGTATTCCACACAAATTCTCTTAAAGATAATTGGAATTTTCGAGACGTTGTTCGGATCGATTCATTCTCGGCAGACGACTATTATTCTTTTTTCAAATCTGAGAACTCTTCTGAGCTGCAACATTACGTTCGGACCTGTCTGGGTTTTGGATTGCTTACTGATGAAAAGGGCGTTTACAAGTCAGTGAGTGAAAAGGCAAAAGAAGCCCTAGGAAGGATAGGGTCTGAGTCCCGAATTAATCAGGTTCGTCTTTCATCGCTGTACGGGGTCGAATTACCGTAAACCTCCCAGTTAGTGTCGAAGACTTTAGCTACTGCGAAGGAACCATGATTTGCTGCTGCTTTCCCTCCATGTATAATCGGCGACGTTTGACCAAAAGTTTAACTCATCGATACTTTATTGTGTTCGCGTACGGGGTTTCATGAATGGCCAAGTCCGACCTCATACTGGCGCTCGTTCGGGCGGGAACCTCCGGCGATCAGAACCTTTTTCGCAAAACAGTCGAGGCGCTGATTGCGGACGAACGGGCCCAGCAGCACAATATACTTGCAGATAATCTGGCGAGGAGTTTAGCAGCTAACGGCAACGGCCCGTTCCGAGTTGGCACTAGCATACCAAGTGATTCCCTAGCGAACCTTTTTTACGACATTACCCCGCGCCGAAAACTGTCTGAGTTGGTCTTGTCACGTCTAGTGCAAATGGCTTGCGAAGAGCTCATTGAAGAGCATAATCGCGCCGACCTCCTACGTTCTCACAATCTAGAGCCGCGCAATCGAATCTTGTTAATGGGTCCGTCAGGCAACGGCAAGACATCGCTGGCAGAGGCAGTTGCTGAAGCGCTCATGGTTCCGTTGGTTAGGGTGAGGTATGAAGGGGTTATCGGTAGTTTCCTCGGCGAGACTGCTACTAGGTTGCGGCGACTGTTTGAATATGTGAGTACACGTCATTGTGTGCTGTTTTTCGATGAGTTTGATACGCTTGGTAAGGAAAGGGGTGATCCTCACGACACCGGGGAGATTAAGCGTGTAGTGAGTTCGTTACTCCTGCAAATCGATGACCTGCCGAGTCATGTGGTTGTCGTCACCGCGACAAACCATCCTGAATTACTTGATCGCGCTGTGTGGCGTCGTTTTCAAATACGCTTAAATCTACCAAAACCAACGCGCACTCAAGTTCGACTTTGGCTTGAGAGATTTCGAGAAACCACTGATTTTCCCTTCAGCACAAGCCCTAAAACGCTGGCTCAACAATTGAACGTAGTGAGCTTTTCTGAGTTGGAAGAGTTTTGCTCTGACATATTGCGAAGGTGGTTATTGTCACTGGAGAATGGTGACCCTAAAGAAATACTGCGTGAGCGGCTACTCCAATGGAACGCCAGAGCCTCAGCGCAGCGCCGATAACATCTCCCGAATAAACGATGCCTGAAAATCCACTCCTCATTTTCCCCACACCAGCGACAGCGGAAAAGTCAAACCTCGGCAGTGGACCACCGAAAACGCCGCACCTTCCTTCAGTGCGACGACAAGGAGTACGTCTAATGCCGAAGTTTCGGGAATTGCAAGAAGCTATACACCGCAACGCAGCTAGAATGCAGGATGCTCCTGCTGGCGCTGATCCCGAACAGGTGATTGTTTTTGAGACTGTGGGATCAGTAGAGAAGTTCATCGGTGCCGTAAAACGAATTCCTGGAATGACTTGGCTGGCGGATTGGGAAGATGAAATTCCTCAAGATGATGATTTCTACATCGAAGGTGAAGATGAGGGACTAATGTCTGGTCGTCTTTACCTGATTATGAGCAATCAGCAGGCTATCGATCAGTTGATCTCGTTGTTCCGTCGCTACCGGCGAAACCCGGACGAGAAATTCGACCACGGACTTAATAAATGGAAGGAAGCGTTCAGACGCCTTCGAGACGTTCGTCGCTGGAGTCACGAAGATCGCCTGCGCGAAACCGGCGTTCTCGAAGTATTTCGAGAGGATTTGGAAAACAACCAAGAGCGTCTGAGATTTGAAGCGGAATTATGGTGCCGCGAAACAACTAACTTACAGAACGCAGCATACGACGCATTTCGAGAGACAGTCGAGAACGAACGCGGACGCTGTGTTAGTCAGTGTCTTATCCCCGAAATTGCCTATCATGCAGTGCTCGTTGAAGCGCCGCGCGCGACGATTGAACCGATCGTGCAAATGCAGGAGACGCGTTTGGTGTTGGCTGAACAGGTGATGTTCTTCCGTCCTACCGGGCAATCGATTGTTCCTTCTCCCGAAGAGATGGTGCGAGAAACCGATGCAACCGATCGCGCAGCGGAACCTGCAGCACAAGGTTCTCCGACAGTAGCTTTGCTGGATGGTCTTCCGATAGAAAACCACGAAGCGTTAGTCGGCCGGTTAGTTGTTGATGATCCTGATGGTTGGACCGCTGACTATCCGACTACCTCACGACTTCACGGCACTGCGATGGCATCTCTGATCGTTCGTGGCGAATTAGATGCAGGTGAACCTGCGCTAAACCGACCGGTGTATATCAGACCAGTGATGAAACCAGATCCGCGAAATTGGCATAGCCCCGGTGAATCCGTGCCGTCGGATGTCCTTTTCGTTGATCTGCTGTATCGCGCGGTTCGACGGATTATTGAAGGCGAGGGAGAGAACCCGGCGGCGGCTCCGGAAGTAAGAGTTGTCAACCTATCAATCGGCGATCCCACCCAACCATTCAATCGCTACGTAAGTTCAACCGCTCGGCTACTGGATTGGCTTGCGCAAAAATACAACCTGCTCTTCGTAGTCAGTGCGGGTAACTATGCGCAAGACATCGAACTGACAGTTGATAGACAGGCATTGGATGGTCTCACGCCCGCAGATCTTCAAGGCGAAGTGTTAAAAGCTGTACAACTTTCGGAACGTAATCGGAAACTGTTATCGCCGGCAGAAGCGATAAATGCACTCACGATAGGTGCAGTTCACGGCGACAGCTCACCATTTGTAAATGGTCCCGGTGCCCTAATCAATCCTTATATCGAGGGATCAATGCCTACACCGTATAGTCGTTTCGGGCCAGGTTTCCGACGAGCTATCAAGCCCGAGATTCTGACGTCTGGCGGTAGAGCACTGTATCGTGAAAGGTTAGATGGGACCCCTACAGCTCGCCTACAATTCGTCCGTAGTACTCGACAGCCGGGTCATCGTGTCGCATGCCCTGGAAGCCGTCCCGGTGATGTTGCTGCTGTTTGTTACAGTCGCGGCACTAGCAACGCTGCAGCTTTGACTGCACGCGCAGCGGGGTTTGGTTTGGAGACATTGCGAACGTTGCGACAACCAAACGGCGACGAACTAAACGAACATAGCGTGTGCGTAATACTAAAGGCGCTAATGGTACACACAGCCGCTTGGGGTGATGCCTTTGACGAGTTACAAACCGCATTACGTCTTCAAACTGATAAGCGCTCGGTGCGAGAGTATTTGGCTCGTTATCTCGGCTATGGCGTGCCGCAATTCCGTCAGGCGCTATCATGTCACGATCAACAGGCGACAATGTTGGGAACTGGAACGTTGAGTGACGGCGAGGCTCACGTTTTTCAAATTCCTCTACCACCAAGTTTGCGTGCTCAAGCAGTTTGGCGGCGACTGACAATCACACTAGCGTGGAATTCACCGATCAATCCTCGAAGTCAAAAGTATCGAGTTGCGCAACTGTGGTTTGAAACAAACACTGCGCTACTGAGAGTGAAGGGACAGGATGCCTGGTGGCAGAGTGTACGTCGAGGCACACTACAGCATGAAATTTGGGAGGGAGTAGCAGCGCCGGCGTATCCAGATAACTCTGCGATTGAGGTTCAAGTTAACTGCAAAGCGGAAGCGGGCAAGATCACTGATCCCGTGCGCTACGGGCTCGTTGCGACGCTACAGGTTCGTGAGGGCCTAGACATTCCGATTTACGACGAGATTCGCACGCGTATATATGCGCCAATTACGATCACACCTTAGGGATGATTAACGGCTTCGCGCTTACTGCCGTGAGCAGCTTTCTGGGACTGTTAGAGAACAAGACTTGGCTCGAAGTGACTCTTCAAAAAATCGCAGCGCCAGGGTTGTCAGTAATTTTAACGGTCATAGTTGACAGCGTAAATTGCACGAAATAGACTAATTCGCCTTCGAAAGCTGTTAGCGAATCCGCACCTAGCTCTTAACGCCTCTAACCTCCAGGAGGTTCTTGTGAAACGAATCGTGTTACTTGTCCGGCCAGTAATAACACTGTGTCTTCACATAACGTCTTGGAACGCACGATCTAATAAGACACCAGTCTGGTCCAGGATCTACTACCGCCAACAGTACCAAAACATCAAACGACACTCGCTCAGGATCAAAGGTCAGTTGTTCGACGGGCAGTCACTATCTGTGCGGCGATCCGAATATCGCCCCCCAGTCGAGATCCAAGCCAGCTTTTGGACCGGGAGACTTACTCGGTGTACTTGATTGACCTGAAGTAACACGACACTTCCTGCTTGCGGTCCTGACAATCAGATGTATGGACATCTTTTTGATCGATGGATAGCCGGAATAACGCAACCGGGTTAAGGTTCCACAACTTAGGCTTCTTCACTTGGAGGTGACTCGATGCCGACGGCGTTCGACGACATAGTTCCGACGCAAGGCTTCCTGACGGATCGCCAAATCAAACTCGCTCTGAAGGAAGGCTATCTTATCCAAGGTGCCACTTGGGACGAGTCATTGGTGAGACATGCAAGTTATACTCTGCGTCTTGGTGAACGCGTCGATGTAGCAGCCGCCATACAATCGACGCGCCAAGAAAAAAAGACATTCGAGATACGACGGCTTACAAGGGATGAGAGTATCGAACTTCTTCCAGGCGACACAGCGCTATTGTATTCCCTAGAACATCTATCAATTCCCTATGATGTGATCGGTTTAACCGTTGCTCGCGGTCTTCTGTTCGCTGAATCGCTGTGTCCTGAGAACACGTACGTCGATCCTGGTTTCAGTGGGCCGCTGTATACGACCGTAACGAACGTTTCGAACCGAGTAGTGCGGCTCGGGTACGGAACTCCTTTAGCACGACTGTTCTTCTTCAGGCTGGCCGAGCAAGTTGAGAATCCGTATCGCAGCGGTGCCGCGCTAGGTATTAGCCAGCAGCTCCAAACCATCCGAGCTACAACACTGACGACACTAGAGGACTGCCAAAAGGCTTCGACTAGTGAGCTTCTTACTGAAATCGAGAAAATCCCAGTACAGGGTCCTCACATCAGACAGGCGTTACTCCGCCACTCAACTCAGTCATTACGTCTTTACTTTCTCGCGACGTTCTGGCCCATTGCGCTTGTTATCGCCAATACCTCCCCCATCAAGGAGAATCTGGGAGCGTTCGTCGCAAATGTTCTAGCGAGCATCGTGGGAAGCGTCGCTATGCTCGCAGGACCATGGCTCATTAAACAAGCTAAGAGATCATGAGCAATCCTCCGATTTTCACCTCGCTTCGCCGTCAGCAGTTTAGGCGTTACTTCCAACCGTCACGAATCGTGCTCGGGGTCTTACCGGCCCCGACAACTTCTGGCGTAAACGTCATAACGCTCTGTTTTCAAATGTATTGCTCGTACAAGCCCCCGATGGTGGCCGTTGCAATTCAGAATGTGAACATGAGCTATCATCTTGTACGAGAGGCGCAAGAGTATGTGCTAGCAGTACCGGGTCCCTCATTGGTTCAGGAAACGCTCTTTTGTGGAACCCGCTCACTGATTGACACTGACAAGGTCTCGGAACTAAATCTTCGGCTCGTTCCAAGCAGCACAATCGCGACACCGGGTCTTGCCAACGCGATCGCCAACATTGAACTTGTGAAAGATACAATGGCGTATACAGGAGATCACGTTGTGCTAATTGGGCGGGTAAGAAAGTTTGGGGTCAACCAAACAAGGAAAGAACTGCCTTTGTTATCTGTGGGCCCGGATACTCTAGGCTATAAGGTCCTAGCACGACAAGGCATTCACCGCATTGGAGTTGTTGATTCCGAAACGCCGCGACCCTTACTGCCTCGCCACCCGCGGCACACGTAAAAAAGTGACATTCTCACGCGATGACTCTCACGTGAGGCTGTCGCCATCCTCAACAAACTCAAAGGTCATCTGTTTTAGCGCTGCTAAGGGTTAGACTTGCTTCATCCGATGTTGGAAGAAGGCGGTCCAGACGTCCGGCTAGACGGAGCGGTCCATCAGAAGCTTCCTCATCGATTGCTCGAACTCTCCTAGCAAGGAGGGAGAACTGGTGCCAGCTCACGATAGAAAGAAGGCAGCGTCCCGGAGGTCATCCGAAGCCTGCGTGCAGAGAGTAGTTTATTCAAATTCAGCTTTCAGCTTTGTGAGGGTTTCGGGACCGGGAAGTAAAGAAACTGTTCCATTTTCAATTTCAGATTGCCGGCGCTCGACCTCCGCTGCCCAAGCTTCTTCGACGCCTGGATCAGCATCAAGGGTCGCAATCAATCGATCGACAAGTTTTGCTCGATCCACAGGAGTTAACTGTAGGGCTGCGGCTTCAAGCGTTTCGACGGTTTCAGATTTTGATGCCATTTAGTCTCTCGCTTCAGACTCGTCGAATAATTCTGAGCGAACATCCTCCCATGGAATCAACTCCACCGCGCCTGCGTCGATCTCGACCAAGCGTCGCTCGATCTCTGCAGACCATGCTGCTTCAACATCCTGCTCTGATGTGTGATCCGGTTTGATCCTGACCATTTCATCAAGTCAACTGCACGCCAGTTTATCATCTCGACTGGATCGGTTGGAGTTTTCGTTCAGTCCGCCCTTCACGGGTCGAACGTGAAGGGCGGCTGCCGATGTACATGAGCGTCCTTCGCGATTGACGAGCTGGCCCAAGTGACCTCCGTACTCCGTGCGCCGCCGGGTAGCCAAAATTCGTTGTGGCAAATTTGTGGCATGGACGGATTTTCAACAGTCTGGGGACATCACAGAAAACGGAGAACAAGATAGGCCGATCAAGTTGCGAACGTAGAAACACTCATGACTGACCTGGATTGCTGACCGCCCGTCACGGGTGAGTCGTGAAGTGCGTACCGCGTATGAATGTTGAATCGTCGATCAGACTAACAGTCGATCGATGATTTTTAGCATGAAGAAGTGCACAAATCGCTGTGGCAGATTTGTGGCAGGAATAAATGGAAGGTGACTGGTACTGGATGGGCACGGATGTAAGAGAGTTCAAAAACCCTTGATTTTGCTCGTGGCTGCAACTCGATTCAAAATCAATAGTTAACTTTTCCTACTTCTCTTCATTCGGGACCGTGAGGTCGGAGGTTCGAATCCTCTCGCCTGACTGGAATGTAACCCTTATCCAACTCTTCGAGAATCTCCAGCGCTGCGTCACATTGATGAAGGTATTGCTCGTGAGAATTCGGAGATAGTGCTCCGCAACCTCTTGCCTTTACGTAAGTGCTACTTTAGTATCACTCTATGCGAACTGAACTTGTTACCACACTGAAGCGTCAGGCCACAGAGATCCTCAATCAGCTCGAGAAGGATAGAGAGCCGATCTTAATTACGCAGCATGGCGTTCCATCAGCGTATCTGGTAGATGTCGAGACCTTCGAGACCTTACAGCGTCGTATGGCACTGCTCGAAGGGATTGCGCGCGGGGAAAAGGCAATTGAAGAGGGCCGGTCACTCACTCATAAGCAGGCAAAGCAACGGATGTCCAGATGGCTGAAGTAATCTGGGCCGAACCTGCACTCAACGATCTTGACGCTATTGCAGACTACATTGCACTAGACAATCCTGAAGCGGCACGCCGGCTAGTGCAGAAGATCTTCGAACATGTTGAGCATCTTGAAAGCCATCCTAAACTCGGTTCGAAGGCGGACGAACTCAAAGGCTGGCGGTATCGTCAGATTGTCGAGCCACCGTGTCGTATCTTCTACCGGGAAGATTCCGGACGAGTCTTAATACTTCATGTCATGCGATCAGAGCGCTTGCTCAGGCCTGAACTTCTTAGCGATCGAGAGCAAGGTGTGGGGTGAACCCCTCGGTTGAGACAAACTTGTGACAACACTACAGCGAAACTACGCTGAATAGGCAGTAACAGATGGACTCGTTGGCGGCTGCAACCTGTAACAAATGTTAGTAAATCGCAAGAGCCGTATCTGATGCAGTTCTCATAACCGCTCTCTTAATCAGCGGGTCGCAGGTTCGAGCCCTGCTCGGCTCACCATTATTAGCAATGATTTACGGCAGGTTCAACGCCTGCCGTTTTTCATTTGTGACAGACTGGTGCATCTAATCGCTACCCAGGAGGCGTAAAGATCATGAAAAGAAGTTTTCACTTTGCACTTTGCATTGCGACAGTCGTCTTTTTAACTGTAGTTCCTGCCGAATTGCTGGCGCACCGCTCTGAAGATCGCAAACTTGATCGAGCGGTGGAAAAAGCGAACTCAGAGTTTATCGTCGCCATGAAGACCGGCGACGCCGCGACAATTGCCGCGCCCTACACAGAGGACGCGTCTTTCATTACGATCGATGGCGCCTGCGTTCAGGGTCGGACGGAAATTGAAAAGATGTACCGCGATCGATTCGCAAAGTCTGGTCTGGCACGCTCGACAAAAATTAACTCGAAGAGACTCGTCGTCGACAATGACCTCGCCTATGAATCAGGATATGGGGAAATCGAGATGCTCAAAGATGGCAAGCCGTCGATCAAAGGCGGCCGTTTTCTCACCGTCTGGCAGCGCCAGACGAACGGCGATTGGAAGATTTTGCGAAATGTCGTGCTGCCGTGAAAGTGGCGGCGAACTGTGTTGAGCCCTGGGACGCCCGAAATCAGAATCTGCGAGTGCGGAAAGCCATCCACAGATTACGCAGATCTTTTCTGTGTAATCTGTGGATTTGTTTTGTTGTCTAGTTTCCCTTAGAAGCCGGTCGCAGCGCGTGCTTCGAAACAAACTGCGCGACCTGACGTCCCATTCGAGCACCTACCTCGTCCGAATTCCGAAAGTGAATTCCTGAATAAACTCGAGCGTCGATTACTTCGTCTACAGCTTCACTAAAACTGGTCCAAATTCGAGTAATACCAGTCTGAGTAACGGTGATCGGCAATCCCGGAGTGTCACCGAATTCGAGTGTAAGGATCTTTGCCATCGCACTGCTGTTGGTCGAGTGGCCTGATGGATACTCCGGATGTGGCGGAGTTGCGATAAACGGTTTCCAGGCAGCATCACCAGTGGTTTGGTCGTTCCCATCAGCGTTGCCGTTTGTGATTGCTGACTGTGGCCTCCAGAAGTTGTATTCATATTTTGCGTCCCAGCAAGCAACGCTTGCGTCGGACGCGGCCAGATAGAACAACGCGAACAAACGCGCCTGCGACGAAAGATCCATGTTTCGACTCTGCACCGCCTGCACTAGTACGCTGTTCCAAATCGCGGTCGGCGACGCCCGCCAGAAGAGTGCAATGTTGCTTTGTTCAGCCGAACGGGTGGAACCAGTCGCAACCCCGATCTGCTTGATCTCGTTGTAATCCTTTGCATATGTTTCGCTCGTCAGATCCGGTGGTGCATCCGGCCGGAATTGCGACCCGCTCCGTAGCACAAATGGAGTAACTTTCCCCCAGCCAGGCAGCGATGCAGGTGCGTTTGCGAGTCGTACCCAAACACCCGGGGCGCCTTGATTGGGAGCGTCGTAACTAAACTGGGCTTCTGCCGAATGATCGTTGGCCCGGAGCGCTAGAATTGCGGTTGCTACGGCGCGACCATACAAAACTGCCGGATCGTTCACTGAGGAGCCGTGCTCCTGGAGCGATGCCAGCAAGCGACTATCCAGCAACGCATCATTTCCCGGAAAAAGATTTCTAAGGGCTTCATAAGCCGCCCCGATAGCTGCAGCTTCTGGCGACGCATTCGGTGGCGGAGCCGGGGGTGAAAGATAAGTCTCAAAGTCGCCGGTAATTCCGTTAACCGCGTCGTGTACCGCCAGTTGAAAAATTGCCATGACGCGCGTCTGCTGGACTGCAACGAGAGCAGGTACTGACTGCAGCGTGAGTCTTACTGCCTGGTCGTTCCATTCGATCACAACATTACTCGGCACCGCCGGCTTTGGTGGTTGATTCACATGCGTGCTGGCGCCGGTGGCACAGGCAGCGCTCAACAACGGGCACACCGATATCAGAGAAAGGGCGATCGCCACCGTCAATGTAAAAACCAGTCCTTTGCTTATTTTGTTGACTCTCATGTTTCTCCTCTTTCTGTCGGGGTTCTTACCGTTAAGGCGGGATTGGCTGAGAAAAGATGTAACGAGGGGTCAAAAAAAAATTTTGCTGCATTGAAGCTGAGGATAGAGTTGGACAGGATGAACAGGATTTTTCAGGATTGACATTGATTAGTTGTGATATTTTGTGGGCTCTTTAATGCAGGTGGTTTGTATGCCGCCACAGTCGTCTAAAGAAATTACGAGGTTACTTGTAGCCTGGAGTGACGGGGACGATGCTGCACTCAATCAGCTCGCACCACTCATTCACGCAGAGTTGCACAGGCTTGCCCACCAATACATGAGCCGCGAACGTCCCGGCCACTTACTCCAGACCTCCGCTCTTATCAACGAAGCGTACATCCGGCTGATCGATTGGAAGAACGTCCACTGGCAAAACCGTGCGCACTTCTTCGGTGTTGCTGCACAACTTATGCGCCGTATTCTCGTCGACTTCGCTCGCGATAGGCAGTACCTGAAACGCGGCGGAGGCGCCTTTCAAGTGTCACTAAGCGAAGCGGCGTCGTTTGTCGTCCAGCGCAGTGCCGACTTCGTTGCGCTCGATGATGCGCTTAAGGCATTGGCTGAAATCGATCCTCGTAAAGTTAAGGTCGTCGAGATGCGTTTCTTTGCCGGGCTTTCCGTCGAAGAAGTAGCTGAGCTATTGAATGTTTCGAAAGAGACAGTGATGCGTGATTGGCGTCTCGCGAAGGTTTGGTTGTTGCGAGAGCTCGATGGAGAATTTATCGGCTCGTGAAAGACAAACGGTGGCAAGAAGTCGAACGCATTTATCACTTGACCTTGGAACGAGAGGCGAGTGAACGTTCCACCTTTCTGGTCCAGGCTTGCGCGGGCGACGAAACACTGCAACGCGAAGTTGAATCTCTGCTTAGGTATGAACCTCACGCCCAAAGTTTCATCGAAGCACCAGCATTCGAGGTTGCAGCAAGAATCATAGCGGGCGAACACTCGCCAATTCGTGCAGGCGACAGATTCAACCAGTACCGGATCCTCTCGATGCTTGGGGCCGGCGGCATGGGCGAAGTTTATCTTGCCGAAGACACCAGCCTGCGACGCAATGTTGCCCTCAAGTTTCTGCCGGCGATTCTTACCAAAGACAAAGCACATCTGCGACGGTTTGAAGTAGAGGCGCGGGCAGTTGCGGCACTCTCACACCCAAATGTCTGCACCATCCACGAAGTAATTCAGACGGAAGATGGTCACCATTGCATTGTCATGGAATACATCGAAGGCATGACGCTGCGCCAGCGAATGGCGAAAGACCATATTGGCGTCGATGAAGCGCTCGACATCGCGATTCAGATCGCATCGGCACTCTGCAGCGCTCACAGAGCGAAAATCGTGCACCGTGATATCAAACCTGAAAACGTGATGCTACGGGAAGACGGGTTCGTAAAGGTGCTCGACTTCGGATTGGCGAAATTAGCAGAAACGAAGCCTGACTCCGCGAACAGTGACGCCGAAACAC
>Ga0207710_10000640_pt1 | contig 20084 bp, 18 predicted proteins | sample KBSS24metaG_FD_184400 | JGI IMG/M metagenome (GOLD analysis project Ga0207710, IMG submission 184400) | Switchgrass rhizosphere microbial communities from Kellogg Biological Station, Michigan, USA - KBS S2-4 metaG (SPAdes) (version 2) | ecosystem: Host-associated > Plants > Roots > Rhizosphere...
ATGCGCCATCCGTCCACGGTCAGCTCCCAGCCCCCCGTCACCTGGCCGTGATCCGACGAGTGCACCCCCATCGCACACCCCGGAAAGTCACACACCGTTCACCAGCAGGCGTTCTCAAACACCTTCTCAGAATGGGATGACGAACCGTCTCATGGAGAGCGCGGCGGGCCCAGGAAGTGGTGTTTGTGTCGGCCATCGAATTGGATCATCTGTCCATCACAGCCGTCGGAGGAGTCCGCGTCGTAACGCTCGACCGGCCGGACTTCCTCAACGTTGTCAACGGTGAACTCCACCGCTCCCTGGTCGACGTGTGGCGCCTGCTCGACCGGGATCCTGACGCGCGGGCAGTACTGCTCACCGGTGCTGGCAAGGCATTCTCCGCCGGTGGTGACTTCCAGTTCCTGAAACGTCAACATCAGTCGTTGGACAGTCGTTATATGATTCAGCAGGAAGTCGGAACAATCCTGCGGGAGATGATCACGTTCCGGTTGCCCGTTGTCGCCGCAATAAACGGGCCAGCAATCGGCCTAGGCGCATCCCTAGCCCTTAGCGCGGATCTCGTCGTCATGGCCGAAAAGGCGTTCCTGCAGGACCCCCACGTGTCAATCGGGCTTACCGCGGGCGACGGTGGAGCGTTGCACTGGCCCCATCTGATCGGAATGGCGCGAGCCAAGGAGTTTCTGTATCTAGGCAACCGCATGAGCGCGCAGGAAGCTTTCGAGCTCGGTGTGGCCAATCGAGTCGCGGCTCCCGAGGACCTGTTCGACACGGCGCTCGATTTGGCGCAGCGTCTGGCCAAGCAGCCCGCGCGGGCGTTGCAGTCGACCAAACGTGCGCTCTCGCTGCACATAGCTCAGACAGCTGTCCCGATCATCGATTACGGTGCTACGGCGGAGCTGGTCGAATTGGGAGCACCCGAGCACATCGAGTTGATACGCGACTTTCTCGGTGCCGAGAAGTACGACGCTATTGAAGTCGACTCGAAAGATTGACCGGCTCGGCGTACCAGGTCGCGAGGCGACGGTCTGGGGCTGGCGTGCCGCTGCCGGGCGAGCGGCGGCGGTCCCGCGGGACCGCGCCTATCGGGCGGCGACGAGGCGCAGGGCGAAGTCGCCGTACTGCCAGACGACCTCGTCCTCGGTCAGCTCGCCGTCCTCGCGGTACCACACGGCGACGCCCATCCCCAGGTCGAGCACGGCATAGGAGGCCAGTTGCGGGGAGGCGACGCCGAACCGCCCCGCGCGCACCCCGGCCTCGATGATGTCGCGGAACCCGCGTTCGTAACGGGCCCGCAGGCCCAGCACCCGGTCCCGGTGCGGCTGGACTAGGCTGCGCAGCTCGCGGCTGCCGACGAACGCCTCCCGCCGGTGCCGGGCGTGGTAGCGCACGTGCGTCTCGGTGGCTCGGCGCAGCCGCAGGACGGGATCGTCCTCGGCGACCGTGGCCAGGGCGGCCCGGTGGGCGGCGAGCAGATCCTCCATCGTGCTGGTCATGATCTGCGCGAGGAGGTCCATCTTGGACGACACGTGCTTGTAGAGGCTCGGCCCGCGGATGCCGACCGCGGCGCCGATGTCGGCCATCGTGGTGGCCTCATAGCCGAGCCGGGTGAACAGGTCGACGGCGGCGGCCCGGATCTCGTCCGGCCGCGCCAAGTTGGTTCGACTCACATCCACCTCTCGCGTCGCTAGTGACGCCTAGCCGCAGCCGCAGCCATCATGCCCAGTATACGGGCGATCTCTTGCGGCCTGGATGAGTGTGCGGCTAGCCTCCGGCTAACATCAGTTAGCCGGAGGCCCGGAGGGCAATCGGCGATCGGAGGGCCGATGACCGTTGACCTCAGTCTCGAGCCGGCTGCCGCGGAACTCGCCGAGCGCACGGCCGCGTTCGTCCGAGAGGTGGTGCTTCCGCTCGAGCGGCGCCGGGGCGCCGCCGCGCCGACCGACGAGACGCGCCGCGAACTGCAGGACGCCGCCCGCGCGGCCGGCGTGTTCGCCCCGCACGTCGGGCCTGGCTATGTCAGCCCGGCCCATGGCGGCCACGGGCTGGACATGCGCGGCCGCGCGGCCGTGTTCGAGGAAGCCGGCTACGCGCTGCTCGGTCCGCTCGCACTGAACATCGCCGCGCCCGACGAGGGCAACATGCACATGCTGGAGATCATCGCGACCGCACGGCAGAAGGAGCGCTACCTGCGCCCGCTCGCCGCCGGCGAGATCCGCTCCTGCTTCGCGATGACCGAGCCGGCCCCCGGTGCCGGCTCCGATCCCCGCGCGCTCGAGACCCGGGCCGAGCGGATCGACGGCGGCTGGCGGATCAACGGCCGCAAGTGGTTCACCACCGGCGCCGACGGCGCGGGTTTCGCGATCTGCATGGCCCGTAGCTCCGGTGAGCCGGGTTCGTCCGCCGGCGCCGGCGGCGCGACGATGTTCCTCGTCGACGGTGACAACCCCGGAATGCGGATCGTCCGGCACATCGAGACGCTCGACGAGAGCATGTTCGGCGGCCACGCCGAGCTGGTTTTTACCGACTGCGAGGTCCCCGACGACGCCGTGCTCGGCGCCGTCGACGAGGGCTTTCGGTACGCCCAGGTCCGCCTCGGCCCGGCCCGGATGACCCACTGCATGCGCTGGCTGGGCATCGCCCGGCACGCCCAGGACATCGCTCTGCGCCGGGCGAACGACCGCGAGCTATTCGGCTCGCGGCTCGGCGAACTGGGCATGATCCAGCAGATGATCGCCGACAACGAGGTCGATATCGCCGCCTCCCGCGGGCTGATCCTGCGCGCTTGCTGGGAGCTTGATCAGGGGGACACCGCGTCGACGGCGACGTCGATGGCCAAGACGTTCTGCGCCGAGGCGATCTGGCGGGTGGTGGACCGGTCGTTGCAGATCTGCGGCGCGCTCGGCGTGTCCGGTGACGTCCCGTTGCAGCGCTTCCTGCGTGAGGTGCGGCCGTTCCGGATCTACGACGGGCCGTCCGAGACGCATCGCTGGTCGATCGCCCGCCGCGCTCTGGCCAAGGCGCTGTGAGCGCCGTGGTCGAGGGAATCGATCTTCCCGCGTTGGAGCGGCACTTCGCCGAGCACGTTCCCGGGTTCACCGGGAGGCTGTCGGGCCGCCTGATGTCAGGCGGCCGGTCGAATCTGACGTACCAGCTCACCGACGGGACCAGCCGCTGGGTGCTGCGGCGTCCGCCGCTGGGCGGCCTCACCCCGTCCGCACACGACATGCTGCGCGAATACCGCGTGGTGGCCGCGCTGGCCGGCAGCGGAGTGCCGGTTGCCGGCGCGGTCACCCACGGCGACGCGGACGGGCCGCTCGGGGTGCCGTTCGCGGTGGTCGCGTATGTCGAGGGATCGGTGGTACGCACCGAGGAGCAGCTGCACGCGCTGCCCCAGGCCGGCATCGACCGCGCCGCCTATGCGCTGGTCGACGTGTTGGCCCGGCTGCATGCCGTCGATCCGGCGGCGGTCGGGCTCGGCGACTTCGGCCGCCCGGTCGGCTACCTGGGGCGGCAGGTGCGCCGCTGGTACGATCAGTGGCAGCGGGTACGCACCCGGGAACTGCCCGACGCGGACACGCTGCACGCCCGGCTCGCGGCCGCGACCCCGGTGGAGTCCGGCGCGTCGATCGTGCACGGGGACTACCGTATCGACAACGTCATCCTGGCCCCGGACGATCCTGGCACGATCCGGGCCGTCGTCGACTGGGAGATGGCGACGCTCGGTGATCCGCTCGCGGATCTGGCGCTGCATCTGGCCTACCGGGACCCGTCCTTCGCCCCGACGCTGGGTGGGTCGGCGGCGTCGACCAGCCCGCGGCTACCTGATGGGGATGCACTGGCCGCCCGCTACACCGACGTGACGGGCCGCGACCTCGGCAACCTGGACTTCTACCTCGGGCTCGCCTACTTCAAGGTGGCGGTGATCGCCGAGGGCATCCACGCCCGGTTCCGAGCCGGGATGACCCGCGGTGGGGGCTTCGAGCGGGCGGGGGAGGCCACGGCGCCGCTCATCGCGGCCGGCCTGCGGGCGGTGCGGCCATGAGCGTGTCGGACCTGTTCCGTCTCGACGACCGGGTCGCGCTCGTCACCGGCGCGAGCGCGGGCCCGGGTGGTGCCGGCGCTGCGCGAGCCGCCGCGGGAGTTCCGCCGAGTCGTCGACGTGAAGTGGAGGTGCGGATGAGTATGGACCGGGCGCGGCGGCAGAGCCTCGGTGACATTCCGCGACGGTCGGCCGCCCGTTTCCCGCGGCGGACAGCTGTGGTGCACCGTACCGTGCGGCTCACGTTCGCCGAGTTCGACGCGATGGTCGACCGGTTCGCGGCGGCGCTGCATGGCACCGGCCTGCGCCGGGGCGACACTTTGGCCCTGCTGTCACACAACTGCTGGCAGTTTCCCGTGCTCGCCTTCGCGACCGCCCGTCTCGGTGTGGTGCTCGTTCCGATCAACTTCATGCTCACCGGCGGCGAGGTCGCCTACATCCTCGATGACTGCGAGGCCGACGCCCTCGTCGTCGAGGACGCCCTGGTTCCCGTCGCCCAGCAGGCGCTCGAGATCAGCGGGGCGCGGGTACGGATGCTGGCGGTGATCCGTCTGGCCGGGGGGGCGCCGCCGGTGGGCTGGGACGACGTGGACGGCTGGGCGGACGCGGATCCGGCCGCGGCGCCCGACGTCGAGGTGGGCGACGACGACGTTATCCGGATCATGTACACGTCGGGCACGGAGTCGCGGCCGAAGGGCGTCATGCTGACCAGCCGCTGCCTGATGTGGCAGTACCTGAGCTGCATCGTCACTGGCGGCATGGCCGCGGACGACGTCGAGGTGCACGCCATGCCCCTTTACCACTGCGCCCAGCTGGACAACTTCCTGTCCACCGACCTCTACCTCGGCGCCACCAGCATCATCCTCGACCGCCCGGAGTCGGCGGCGATGCTGCGTGCGATCGAGACGGAGCGGGCGACGAACCTGTTCGCCCCGCCGACCGTGTGGATCTCGCTGCTAAGGTCGCCGGAGTTCGCCACCGCCGACCTCAGCTCGCTGCGCAAGGGTTACTACGGCGCGTCCGCGCTGCCGACGGAGGTGCTGGCGGCGATGCGCCGGCGCATGCCCGATCTGCGGCTGTGGAACTTCTACGGCCAGACCGAGATGGCCTCGCTCGCCACCGCTCTCGGCCCGGACGATCAGGACCGGCGCGCCGGCTCGGCCGGGCTGGCGGCGCTCAACGTCGAGACCCGCGTCGTCGACGAGGCGGGCCGGCCGCTGCCGCCCGGCGAGGTGGGCGAGATCGTGCACCGCAGCCCGCAGGCCACCGTCGGCTACCACCGCGACCCGACGAAGACCGCGCAGGCCTTCCGCGGCGGCTGGTTCCACTCCGGCGACCTGGGCTACCTGGACGACGAGGGCTACCTGTGGGTCGTCGACCGCAAGAAAGACATGATCAAGACGGGTGGGGAGAACGTCGCGTCCCGCGAAGTGGAGGAGACGATTCACGGCCTCGCTGGCGTCGCCGAGGTGGCAGTGTTCGGGGTGCCGGACGAGTGCTGGATCGAGGCAGTGACCGCGGTCGTCGTCCCGACCGGCGATGTCGAGCTGGACGAGCGGCGGGTCGTCGAGCACTGCCGCGGCCGGCTGGCCGGCTTCAAGGTGCCCCGGCATGTGCTGTTTGCTGACGCGTTGCCGAAAAACCCCAGCGGCAAGATCCTCAAACGAGAACTGCGGGAACGCTTCGCCGCCACGGCCGAACCATCACCCGCACCGGAGCGGCGATGAGCCTCACCTTCGTCCCCGGACTCGATACTGGCGTCAAGAAGTTAAGAGTCCTTCAGCGGGTACGGTCGGGTTGCTCCGCTAGAAGTTATACAGCCGGTGCCCTGGAGGGGACATGAAAAGCGAGTTACCGGGTTCTCCGGGCCACACGGCGATCGCAGACTGGCTGCGCGCGGCGGCGCTGCGAGACGGGCGGCGCGTCTATCTCGACGACGTCGACAGTGGCCGCCGGGTAACGTTCGCGGAGGTGGAGGACCGCGTCCGGCACCTGGCGAACGCGTTGCTGGAGCGCGGGATCGCCAGGGGTGACCGGATCGGCATCGTCGCCACCGACTGCCATGGCTACATCGAGACGCTGTGGGCCTCGATGCGGATCGGCGCCATCTTCGTGCCGCTGAACGTGCGCCTGACCAACCGCGAGTTAGCCGATCTCCTCGATCACGCCGGCGCTAAGATCCTCTTCGTATCGGCGGATCAGGCATCCCGGGTGCTCGGGCTGATCGAGCGCGTCGGTTCCCTGACCGGCGCGATTGCGTATGAGCCGACCGAGCAGTCAGGTGTCGAAGACTACGAGACCGTACTCGGCCGGTCCTCCGCTGCGGACATCAGGATCCGGGTGGAAGACGACGACCCGCTCGGGCTGGCCTTCACCAGCGGCACGACAGGGCTGCCCAAGGCGGTCGTGCAAAGCCAGCGGATGGTCAAGTGGATTGTGGCGACATCCGTGCTCGGGTGGGAGACGCGCGCCGGGGAATTCTACTACAGCGGGGCGCCGCTGTTTCATATTTCGGGCATGGCGATGGTCCTGATGGGCGCGCTGATGAACTACACCTCGGTTCTCACCCGTAGGTTCAGGCCGGACGAGTTCCTCGAACTCGTCCGGGACCGGCGAATCACCAGCGCCTTCCTCGTGCCGACCATGATCGGTCTCGTGCTCGAGCAGGAGAAGGCCGCCACCTATGGCAAGGGCCTGCGCGCGATCCACTACGGCGCGGCCCCCATGCCTGTCGCCCTGCTGCACCGCGCGATCGAGGCGTTCGACTGCGACTTCGTCCAGTCGTTCGGGGCCGGCACCGAGTCCGGCTGGAACTGCGCGCTGACGACCGAGGACCACCGGCGCGCGGTGGCCGGCGAAGAACACCTGCTGCGGTCGGTCGGCCGGCCCGCCCCGGGTGTCGAGCTGCGGATCTGCGACGACGACTGGAACGACGTGGCCTCCGGCACTGTCGGCGAAGTCGTGGTCCGCTCGGACGAGATCATGAGCGGCTACCTCGGACAGCCCGAGGAGACGGCCCGTTCGATGCACCCGGACGGCTGGTTCCGGGCCGGCGACCTCGCCTACCGGGACGAGGAGGGCTTCATCTATCTCGTCGACCGCAAGAAAGACATGATCGTGCGTGGCGGCGAGAACATCTTTCCCGCCGAGGTCGAGCGCGTGCTCTACACCTATCCGGGGGTCCTCGAGTGCGCGGTGGTCGGCGCACCTGACCCGAAGTGGGGCGAAGTGCCGGTCGCGCACCTCGTCCTGCGCGCGGGAGTCAGGCCACCGGATCCGCAAGTCCTTTTCGATTACTGCACCCGACACCTGGCCAAGTTCAAGATCCCCAGCGAGTGGCGATTCCGCTCGTCCATGCCCAAGACCGCCTCGGGCAAGATCCTCAAGCGCGAGATCGCCCGTGAACACCGGGACGAGACAACCTGACGGCATCGGTATCCGTTGGCGTCGACCACACCACGGTGGCCCAGGCCGAGGAGTACGGGTTTCCCGGCTCCTGGACCGTTTGATGCCGCCGAGTAACGAACGGCACAGTACAGTGCCCGGCGCGCTTCATGCGCATCCGACGGCGCGGATGAGGTCGACGAGTCCATTGATGAACTGCTTACGCGCGACATCGGCGTGCAGGTCGCAGAGGTAGTTCATGGCACGCTCGCAGGCGGCCATGAGCAGCATCCCGGTGACCACTTCGTTTCCTTTCTCATGTTGCTTTCCGCTGGCCGCCTTGATTCGCCTGGCGAGGGTGCGCCATGCCTTGTCGTATTGGTGGAGGCTCTCCACCCGCAGCGCCTCGTCGATTCTGGACGCCTCGGCCCAGGTGTAGTAGATGCTGCTATCGGCTTCGAGGAACTCGAGGTATGTCATCACCCATTCCGCCACTGCCTGACGATCCAGTGTTCCAGGGAACGCCATGACCGTGTCCTGCATTCGGGCGTTGTCCGCCGCGCCCAGGGTAATCAGGATGTCGCGTTTGGATCGAAAGTAGGTGTACACGCTGGTCCGGGACACGCCTGCCGCCTCGGCGATCGCGTCGACGCTGGCTCCCGCGTAGCCACGCTCGTGGAAAACCTGCCTGCCTGCCTCGAGGATTCGCGCCGTGGCCTGCGTGGCACGCGGCCCCATTACCGGGGCAGGGCTACGCGTCTCCGCGTAGAGACCTGTCGCTGTCTGTACCGAGTCCATGTCGCTCACAGTGTTCACTGTGCCAGGTCACGCACCCCCGGAGGAGAACTGGCGCGGCAACTGGGCCGCCGACCTCGACGGCACCGGCCTTTCAGGTCGAGGTGACGGACTCGCGCCGCGCGATGGCATATTTGGTGGCGCCCGGTTCTGACGACTACATCCGGATCGCGCGCAACCAACGGCTGATCATCGCCGAATACCGCAACTACCAGCGGCAGATCATGCCCGCCGGGCCTGGCGCCCGGGCCTGACCGCCTTGTTCGCGCACGTCGACGCCGAGCTCGCCGCCCACGCCCCCATCGCGCCCGGGGTCCTCGACAGCGACAAACATGTGATCAACCGGCTGGCCAAACGGGCCGGGGCGCTGCACCTCGGCATCGCGAACTACTGCTGGTTCATCGACCCGGCCCGGGCGCTCTGCCTGACACTCGCCGGCACCCCGACCGCGGGCAAGCCCCTGGCTGGCATGTGCGACTCCGCCCGCTGCCCGCAGGCCACCCACCACCCCTGCCACCGCGACGTCTGGGCCGACACGGTCACCCAGACCACCGCCTTCTTTGGCAACCTCGGCCGCACCCACACCGCCGAACGCGCCCGGCTACGCGGTGAATGAATCATCGCCGGTCACTACCCGTGCACCCGTCCGTCAGTGAAGATCGGTGCCGGTTCCGCGGTCTCGCTCCACCACGTCCTGCCCGAGAGATCGTGGCCTGGTCCACTTGTGCGGCCCGCGGAGCCTGGTGGACCGGCCGGCGTGGCTTGATAGGAGCGTGGCACCGCCCCGACTGATGTGTGCCCGCCGGCCGGTCCTGTCACCCGCAACAGGACAGGGAGACCGACCCATGGTGGTCTTGGGGATCGACGCACACAAGCGCACGCACACGATCGTCGCGATCGACGAACGCGGCTGGAACGGGGGACGGGCCGCGGTCGGCTGACCGTGCGCGGTCCACGCGGATGGGTCATGGGTGCACCGTGTTTCGGGGGAATGGGGGTGGTGGCTGGATCCGCGCCAGGTCGATCTCCGTTTGCTGACCGGAGATCGACAGGAGGGGGACGCGGTTACCAGATGCGTGCGAGGCCGGCGTAGACGGCCAGCCGGTCCTCGCCCGTGGTCCTGAGGCGCTGGCGGTCCTGGTCCCAGCCGGGGAGTCGGACGAGGCCGGGTTCGAGGAGGGTGCAGTCGTCGAAGAATCCGAGGATCTCGCGGCGGCTGCGTAGCTGGAACGGTGCGGTGGTGCGCCTGTACGTGTCGGCGGCGTCGAGGACGGCCTGGGACTGTACGTCGCCGGTCGCGTGGCTCAGGACGAGGTAGCTGCCCGCGGGCAGCGCGTCGCGAAGCCGTCCGAGCAGAGCTCGGGGGTCGGTGTCGTCGGGGAAGAAGTGCAGGATCGCGACAGATCGGCGCTGTCGACGGCCATCAGGAACGGCCCCGCGTGAAGGGGATGGCGGGATGGGCAGCGCGGGCGACACGTGTCATAGAGGTCCTCACTGACGGTAGGCAAATCAGGCCAGTCCACGATCGCCCGCCGGGTCGCGGTTCGTCACTCCCACCAGCACGAAGAACCTGTTCGGCCGTGCTCACCCCGGATGACCTAGGACAACAGGCGCGGAGGCAGCCATCGTTTCGTAGCGGAATCCCCTGCGCGCCGCCGCCGGCGCGGGCAGCCAGAACGCCGCGGGAGTCATGCCGGGCGCGACCGGTGCTCACCGCCACGCTGGGACTCCGTATCCCGAAGAGACGTCCGCCGTCTCACGCCATCACAGCCCCATTGGCCGCATCCACACGGGGCAACGTCCTCGCGAGCGTGGCGGGTGACGGCGGCGACGGACTTCTGCCGCTCGTGGCGCGGGAAGTGCGAGGAGATGGCACCTGCGTGCTGTCTTTCCGCAGGTGGCAGGCCTGTAGCGGGACGAACATGTTCTTCGTGCGCCAGGGAATGTGCAACACCCGTGATGTCGGCATGGTTGTGGCCGTCAACGTCTGCTGCTCCCGGCGGGACCCGTGGGCGACCGTAGTCCTGCCGCGGTCCGTCCCCGACGGGAAGCCCTTTCGTTGATCACCGATCCGTGCTGATCATGCGAGGGAGTGCCATGGGTCTGCTTGAACTGGCAGCGGCCGGGGTGAACGGCCGTCTCGAACATGCAGGAGATGTTCGAGCAGGTCAAGGGGGCTGCCCCCACGGTCATGCTGTGATGACGGCGGTCCGTTTCGCTGATCCTCGTGTAGGTCCGGAGGCGAGGGCCTGGTCCGGTGGTGTCGACCGGCGGGGACGGTCCTGCCGTGAATGACTGGGCCGGCGGCGCCGGTTCGCCGGTACTGGACGTGTCGGTTCCTTATCCCGCGCGGATGTATGACCTGTTCCTCGGTGGAAAGGACAACTTCCCGGCTGATCGGGAGGCCGCCGGGCAGGTCGCGGCTGCGTTTCCGACGATCAGAACGGCGGCGCGGGCGAACAGGGCGTTCATGACCCGAGCGGTCGCGCTGCTGGCTGGCGAGCTGGGGGTCCGTCAGTTCCTGGACGTGGGATGCGGCATTCCAGCCTCGCCGAACCTGCACGAGACCGCGCAGGCCCTCGCGCCGGACTGCCGGGTGGTGTACGCGGATCACGATCCGATCGTGATGGCACGGGCTCGGGCGCTGCTCGCCGGGACACCGCGGGGGCGCACGGCCTATCTGGATGCGGACCTGCGGGACGCGGACTGGATCCTGGGCGCGCCCGTGCTGCGGGAGACGCTCGATCTGTCGCGGCCGGTGGCGCTGTGCCTGATCGGAGTCCTGCACTTCGTCGCCGACGAGGATGATCCGTGCGGAATCGTCGGCCGGCTGCTGCAGGCGTTGCCGTCGGGCAGCTACCTGGTACTCAGCCATGCCAGCGCCGACTTCGACCCGTCCGCGGCCACGGCGGCGCAGCGCTGCCGTGACCTTGGGATCACCGCTCACACCCGGACCCGCGCCGAGGTTGAGCGGATGGTCGACGGGCTGGATCTCGTCGACCCGGGGCTGGTGGTGGCGCATCGCTGGCGGCCGGATGGCGGTGCGGCGGCCGAGGTCAGCGACGCAGAGGTGAGCCTCTACGCCGCCGTCGGGCACACAAGGTGAGCGGGTCGGGGGACGGCCGTCGCCGGGGGCTGCGCGTCTGGTGGCGGCGGGTTCGGCGCGGATCCCGTCACGGCGAGAATGATCCTCTCGCCTGCAGGTGGGTGTGGGCCGATGATCCGGAGTGGGGGCTGGCGCGGGAGATCGCCGACGCCCTGCGGGACAGGGACCGGGGCGCGGTAAGCCTCGGCCTGGTCGTCGCCGCGATGATCGTGGCCGCTGTAATCGGCTGCGCTTTACTGTAGGTCGGGATGGTTCTGGTGCGACCGCTCGCGAACCGGGGCCATCCCTCTGCGCCGTGTCGCTGTTACAGGTCCAGGTCGAAGGGCGGGTCGGGATCGGCTGCTGGTGACGGGGGCGGACCGGGGCCGTCGGCTGTCGTGGTGAGGTCGGGAAGGTAGGTGGCGGCGAGAGCGGCGATCGTCAGGTGGGATTCGGAGCCGTCGAGCGTGATGTTCGGATGGCCTGCCAGGCGGGCGGTGAGGTCGGCGGTGGGACGCTGCAGCGCCGCCTCCAGCATGCGCTTGTCCACGTCGAGGAACCCGTGGGTGCTGTCCATGATCCGTACCGGGTCGCCGTTGTCGACCACGAACGCTGGTCGGGAGGCGGAGTCGGGGCGGAACAGGTCGAAGGTGGGCGGAGGTGCCTCGGGGGAGTAGGGGTCGAGGGTTACGTCGAAGGAATGGAGCGGCCGCGCCGGGGTGTCCACCACCGGCCCCTGGGGCGTTCGGGTAGTCGTGGTCAGCTCACGTAGAGCGACGATGATTTCCTCGTTTGCCAGGGGAATGGTGAGGGCGGCGCGGGCGGCGAGGATGGACTGGATCGTCGGCCAGGCGGTTCCCGTGATCGGTTCGACGTCCTTGGCGGGGATCTGGACGGTGATGGTCGCGCCGTCGGGCACGACGTCGTAGACCACGTCGTCTTTTCCCACGATGGCGCGGAGCACGGTGCCGGTGTCGACGTGGGGATGGTCGATCGTGCGGATCCGCCCGCCGTAGGTGAGGATCACTGCTCCGGCGGAGCCGTCGACGGCGGTGTCAGGGCCTTCCAGGGTGGGTTCGACGAGATGGTGCGGTGAGATCAGCGTGTGGTCTATGTGTCGCTGCTGGTAGGGGTGGCCGGGAAGGTCGTAGACGTCAGGTCGCCATAGGTAGCACAGCTGGCCGGCGGTGTTGCGGACGGTGGTGACCACGGTGCCCAGTGCCGATGGTCCGTCCTGCATGCCGTGGGCCCTGATGCGGGTGCCCACCGGGTAGGGGGCGGTCGCCGGGGTGAGCGCGGCGGCTAGGTCGGCCGCGTCGTGCTGCAGGTACTCGATCTGCCGGGCGGTGTAGCCGCGGGCGACCCGATCCACGGTGAGGGGCTGCTGGGCGAGGCGGCGCAGGGCGTCGTCGGAAGTGGGGTCCGTGGACGTCACGTCGAGATCGTCGCCTGCGAAGAGGACGCGGCCGTCCACCCAGATGCGGTAGGAGGCGTGGAGCGTGAATGTACCGCTGGGGCCTCCGTCGACCGTTGTGTCGAGGATATCCAGGCGGAAACGGCCGTTCTCCCAGCTCCGCCAGGGAGATGAGGCGTGGAGCAGCCTGCCGTACGTCTGAGGATCGGCGTGCGGGGTGTGCACCAGGTGGTAGCGGCGAGGGACCGTCATGGCCGGATCACCCGGCGGCGGGCCGGCGGACACGAGCGGCCGTTCGCCGGGGCCCAGCCAGTCGAGGGACGCGGCGGCGCCGCCCTCCTCCAACGCGCCGTGCACGTCGCCGGGCAGGGGGAACCCGAGCTTCTCCTCGACCTGCCACGTCGATCCGCGTAGGTGCCCTTGCGGGGCGGCGTCGACCGTATCGGCGCTCACCGGCTGGTAGACCGCGACGACCTGCCCGTCGGGTGAGGGTTCCCGGAACAGACGCCAGAATCCACCCGCCGTCTCCATGACGACGCTCGGAGCGTCCCTCAGGCCGCGACGGCGGCGCCATCGCGATCACCCCCGCGCACCGATACGAGACGAGGGACTGGGCTGCCGCTCACTGATGCTCACGATGCATGAAGTGCCGACGACGTCGCGCGCGGAACACCTACAGCAACGGACCAGTCCGTTCGAGCTGGCCTCGGCTCGCGCCCGACTGCCGGAATCGATCTTCAATGCCACGACGTGATCAAGTGTTGTTGGTCATAAAGATGTCAGAGACGTCGTCGAGGTGAAGATGCCGGGGAGCGCGCCGCGGCGGCGGTAAGCGCGTCGGCACGTCGAGAAGCCGCGGCATCCCCTCGGCAAGATCAGGTCACCGGTGATGCCCAGCAACTCTGTCCTGCAACAGCCGGGCTCGACCGCCCGGGCCAGTGAGGCCAGCCCAATCGAGCGATCCCCTTCCATGCGCTGCGATCGTCGGCCGAGGCCCTTGATCGTGATTGGTTGACTCTCACGTCTGGCACCTATGGCGACAGGTTGCGCACAGGTTGTGCCAATTGCCCTTGGCTGGCGGGAAGACCCTCACCGGGACTTCCGCGGGCCGTCCCTGGCGCGCTTCACAGCAGGGGGGAGCTGAACCGGTCCCGGCCGGCAGAGTGCAACCAGGACGAGGGGCGAGGCAGCCGATGGCCGATATCGATGAGCCCGATGGAGGCGCTGACGTGCCTCCACGACTCTGGGGAACTGATGATGTATCGAAGTTCCTTGGCATACCGAAGGGAACCATATACAAGTGGCGTTCGAAACGAAAAGGTCCGCCGGGTGCAAGAGTTGGAAAATACATCAGATGGCGAAAGGAAGACGTGTATGAATGGTTCGAGGAGCACCGCGATGAATTCTAGGAGGGATGGGGGGTCGACCTCGACAGGTACGGGTACCCGGGGCAGCCCTGGGCCGACTTCCTCATGAAGTCGTGCACCGGTCCGGCGCCCGGCCGAAGGTTCGATCAACGCCCCGCCGGGACCTCGGAGGTGTCAGTATGGGTGGTACCGCCGGGATCTCAAACAGGCCCGGTTCGATCTCCACCGAGTCGCCTTTGATCCCTTCCTGCCAGGCAGGTAGCCAGCGGACACCCGAGACCATCCCGTTCACGTCAGGGACAGGCCGTGAAGATCGGCCGCGTGCGGGTTGATTCTGGCGAAGTCGTGTCGGGCGTGATCGAGGCCATGAGCCACAGCGCGAGCATGATCGAGGTCGGCTGCGGAAGTCTTCACGCCCGGCGCACGTTCATTGCGACGGTTCCCGACGGAGAGAGTCACCCTCCCTCGGGCCAGCGCGGGATCACGGCGGGCCCGGTCGAGTCCGCTCGTCGTACTGCCCGCTACGTGACGGCCGTCGTCGCCATCGCGTCAGCATCTGTCGTGCTTCGTGCTCATCCTGTAGGGATCTCGACAGCATGCATCCCACAGAGGCGATACTGGCCGAAGGTGGGATATCCAGGGGCGCGATGCCGTCGGGAGAAGCGGCACTCCGTCACCTGTTCGTGGCTGAGGAGACACCGGGATGACGGCAAACGACGATCTAGAGCACCGACGGACACCTATGGACGCTGCGGCACCCATCCATGCCGTGGATGAAGGTGGCAGCGTCGGGGACGATCTCAACGCGACGTGTGACATCGTCTTCGGCGTCGATGCGACTGGTCTGTGGCGGGTTCAGGCACGTACCGCCGATGGCACGTCCCTCGCTGACGTCTCTGTACCGGACATCGACCTCGCCGGCTACGCCACCGACGATGCCGACAGCGCGGCCCGTCTTCAACGCGACCTGCGCGCCGCCTACCCGACCGCGCGCGTCACGTGGCGTCCTGGTGTGATGGGCTCACTCGACGAACGCAGCACCGCCGCCTACCGGGCACTGGAGATCGCGCGGCGTGACCGTGAGGCCCGTGACACGGCGAACACCAATGCACGTGCCTCTCTGCGTGCCGCGGTCGCTCTCGCCCGAGCCGCCGGCATCAACACCGGCGAGATCGCTGCTCGCACCGGGTATCACCGCGGCTCCCTGTCGCCCCGTCCCCGCTCCAGTTCCTGAGCAGAGGAGCCGCGATCGTTCGTCCTTCGAACTCCTCCGGGAAGGAGCCTCTGGTCAGCAGGTCCTCCTGTGGCCGGAGGTGGACGTGGCGGAGAGAGGAGTGAGGGTGACGCCGGACTGCCCCGCATCCGCTCGAGGGCGGGGACTGTCCGAGCCTGCCTGCGAGGTAGAAGCTGAGGTTCGGCTGGTGGTCGCAACCGGAGCGCCTCGCTGATGTCGCCGCCTGTGATCGATATCACGGCATGGGCGCGGTTGTGGGTGCAGCAGATGATTGCGATCCAGCGCCAAGCCGACCACGTTGCCCATCTCTAATGGGACTAAAATGGGACTTTTGTGATCATGGGAACGGCGATCAAGGCGGTGACCTGCCTGTTTGCTCCCGCGATAGGACTCGAACCTATAACCTGCCGGTTAACAGCCGGCTGCTCTGCCAATTGAGCTACGCGGGACCGATGTGGTGCGGGGGGCCGGATGCTGCGAGCACCTGACCTCCGTCAGCCTACCTGAGGTTCGGGCTGTCATGGACGTGGGGTAGGAATCAACGCGGCGGCACAACGCCAACCGGCGGGCGACCATCCGTCGGCAGGTCCCTCGGTCTCCTGGGAGGCACCATGCACATCAGGCCCAGTGTCGTCATCGCCCTCGGCGTCGGGTACGTCCTGGGTGCCCGCGGTGGGCGCGAGCACTACGACATGATCATGCGTCAGCTACGTGACGTCCGGGAGCGCCCCGAGGTCCAGAGCGCCGCCGGGCTCGTATCGGCCCAGGCGGGGACGGTCTACCAGCGCGTGCGCGGGCTGCTGTCCGGCGAGTCGGAGGAGTCCGGGTCGCGCCCGTTCCGCCCCGGCGCCAACCACAGCTCGAACGGTGTCAGCTCCGTGGGTGCCCACTGAGGACCCGCCGGGCGGCCGCGGTACGGCTCGCCGAGCGGAACGTGGCGACGTCACCTGCCCGAAGCGCCGCGGTGCCGGGGCCGGTGGCAGTCGCCGCCGTGGAGCTCCGGAGATGGTGCTGTGAGGGACCGTTGAGCGGTGCTCATCGCCGCTGCGCCACGCCCCCGGGCGGGGTGCGGCGGCGTGGCGGCGTGGCGCACGACCGGCGGGGGATCGAATCGAGGTAGGGATCGGTGCCGAAGTCGAGAGCGGGATCGGGATCGGGGTCGGCGTCGAGATCGGGGTCGGGTCCCGGGTCGGGGTTGGCCGCGGCGTCGGGAGCGGGCGCGCCTGCGGCTCTCGGGACGATCGTGGAGCTGCTCGGCAGGCGATTCGCGGTGGGCGCCTTCTGGCAGCTGCGTGGCGGGTCGCTGTCCTTTCGCGCGATGCAGTCCCGGCTGGACGCCCCCGAGGCGCAGCTGACCCAGCGGCTGCGGGAGTTGCGCGAGGCCGGGATCCTCGAGGTGGACGAGGTCGGCGAGTACCGCCTCACCGCACACGGCCGACGCCTGCAGGGCCTCCTCGAGCCCCTCGCCGAGTGGGCGGACGAGTGGACGGCGCTCAGCCCCCGCCAGCGCGTCCCCCGTGGCGCCGCCTCGCGCGGCTACGACGAGCCCTGACGTCGGAGTCAGGGTGCGCGCCGACCGCCCGTACCGGACAGTGACCGGGGATCTTCATCCTCGAGGATGCGCCCCGGCGCGGCCATAGGCGGTGATGCGCGTAAGCATGGGGCGCCGTGTGGCGAACACGCCCTTTGGTGGTCGATGTGCCCGACCCTTCGTGACACATGCTGCCGCGTTCCCGCCACGACCGACGCCCGGCCGGTCCAGCGCGGCCGAGCTTGTGGTCGCGGCGAGTGCCGCTGCTCTCGTGCGGACGCTGCCTCTGCACGGATGGTGCTCTCTGCACGGACGGGTGGGACGCCGATGGGGCATGAGCCCTGCCTGACCAGCGAGCGAGACATCGCGGGGCATCATGGAGCGATTGCGTCACGTGATGGCGAGGGCGATTCTCGGATCACAGCTTGTCTTTCGCTGATCTTAAGAATCCTTTAGGCCCCGCGGGATGTGCTTGTCACTGTCGAACCCGGCGCCAGCAAGGCGGCCGGATCGGCCCGAGAGCTTCACCCGGCGGAGGTAACCCCGACCTCTGGTGGGTCTCCCCAGCCCGGGTCGCGGCCCGTCCCAGCCGCGGCCCGGGCTCATTCTTCTCGCGCACGCCATTGACCGTCCATGCGCGACGGGCACGTTCGGGCAGGCGCCATCTCCGCGCGCCGCGGCGGCGTGCCGGGCCGGTGGCAGGCGGGGATGAGCGGGTGGGGGTGGGGAACGCAGTACTCTCTGGACAGGCGCGGCAGGTCGGTCGCCGGCGACGGCGCCCGCGCCGGCTCTCGCCTCGGCTGCCCGTGGTGGTGGTGACCGCTCCCCGAGCCGCGGGTCGGGCCCGCCCCGGGCGTCCCGGCCGGAGCTCCCCGCCCGGCCGCTGATGCCCGGGCGGGTCGGACAGCCCCGTCGTCCCGCGCCTGGCGGCGGAGTGCGGCGTCAGGTAGCGGCGAGGCGGTCGCGCGCGGCGGCCAGGCGCTGGCGGGTCCGCTCCCGGCCGAGGACGACCAGGGACTCGAACAGCGGCAGCCCGACGGTCCGCCCGGTGACGGCCACCCGCACCGGTGCCTGCGCCTTGGACAGTTTCAGCCCGTGGCGCTCACCGGCCTCCGTCACCGTCGTCTTGAGGGTCTCGGCGTCCCACTCGACCTTGCCGAACAGATCGTGAACGTCGGCGAGCAGCTCCGCGGCAGGGCCCTTCATGGCCTTTGCCCACGCGGCGTCGTCCACCGGCGGCTCCGGCAGGAACAGGAAGTCGACCATCGGCACGATCTCCGACAGGACCGCCAGCCGGGACTGTGCCAGGGCGGCGACGGCCTCGAGGACACCCGCGTCGAACGCGTCGGCCGGCCATGGCGCCGCCGGGCCGACGAGCCAGGGGCGCACCGCCTCGATGAACTCCGCCGTACCCAGCGCGCGGATGTACTCGCCGTTGAACGCGCGCAGCTTCTTCTCGTCGAAGAACGCCGGCGACGGCTTCACGTCGGCCAGGTCGAAGGTGGCCTCGATCGTCTCCCAGGGCACGATCTCCTCGTCGCCTGGCGGGGCCCAGCCGAGCAGCATCAGGTAGTTCTTCATCGCGGCCGGCAGGTAGCCCTCGTCCCGGTAGGACTCGAGCGCCACCTTGTCGCGGCGCTTGGAGAGCTTCTGCCGCTTCTCGTTGACGATGACGGGCACGTGCGCCCACACGGGCGGTTCGGGCGCGCCGAGAGCGGCCCAGAGCAGCTGCTGCTTGGGCGTGTTCGGCAGGTGCTCCTCGCCCCGGATGACGTGGGTGATGCCCATCTCGAGGTCATCGACGACGTTGGCGAGCAGGAACACCGCCGAGCCATCGGCCCGTGCCACCACGAAGTCCTCGAGGGTGTCGTTCGGGAACGCGGGGTCGCCGCGGATCAGGTCGTGGACGGTCGTCACGCCGTCGTCGGGGGTGCGGAAGCGCAGCGCCCGGCCGGGCCCCGCCGCGAGGCCCCGGTCGCGGCAGTGGCCGTCGTAGCCCCGCTGCGGGTTGCCGGTGCGCTCCGCCAGCGCCTCGCGGGTGCAGTCGCAGAAGTAGGCCAGCCCCGCCTCACGCAACCGGACGGCGGCGGCGCGGTGCGAGGCGTCCCGTGTCGACTGCAGTACGGGGCCTTCGTAGCGGCCTGGGCTGATGCCGAGCCAGTCCAGCGCGCTGATGATGCCGTCGGTCCATTCCGGCCGGTTGCGGGAGGCGTCCGTGTCCTCGACGCGCAGCACGAAGTCGCCGCCCGCGCGCAACGCCACCAGCCAGTTGAACAGCGCCGAACGCGCCCCGCCGACGTGGAAGATTCCCGTGGGAGACGGCGCGAACCGTACCCGAACCCGCCCAGATCCCATGCGGGCGAGCGTACAGGGATCTGGGCGCGACCCCGCGGACACGAGGCGCCGCCCTCCGCCGCCGCCCGGGTCCGCTTCGTGTCCTACCGGTGGCCGGCTGGTGCAGTCGCTGACAGGAGCTCGTGGCGGCGGGCTCGCGGTGGGGGGCTTAGGCGCTGATGGGGCTGAGCAGGTCGAGGGGGGTGGTGGGAGGGTGGGGTGTGTGGGGGGTGGTGGTGAGGTGGTGGCGCCAGAGGGTTTCGGCGGCGTCGGGGTCGTGGTGGGTGAGGTGGGTGAGGAGCTGGTGGTGGGTGGTGTGTTGGTGGCGGAGGGTGGTGAGGTCGGGGGTGGGGGTGTCGGGGGTGGTGGCGTCGAGGATGTGGCGGATCATGTGGGTGATGGTGGTGAGGGTGTGGTTGGTGGGGGCGGTGAGGAGGAGGGTGTGGAAGTGGAGGTGGTGGGTGTGGATGTCGTGGGGGTTGGGGGTGGGCTGGTTGAGGGTGTGGTCGGTGGTGGTGAGGTGGTGGGTGAGGGTGGTGAGGTGGGTGTCGGTGATGGTGGTGGCGAGGAGGCGGATGGTGGTGGTTTCGAGGTGGGTGTGGGCGGTGTGGATGTCGGCGAGGGTGGTGTGTTGGTGTTCGAGGACGAGGGCGGTGTAGCGGGCGGCGACGTCGCCGTTGGGGGTGTGGACGCGGGCGCCGCCGTGGGCGCCGCGGCGGACGCTGATGAGGGCTTCGGATTCGAGGACGCGGAAGGCTTCGCGCAGGGTGGGGCGGGAGACGCCGAACTGTTCCATGAGGACGGCTTCGGGTGGGAGGGCGTCGCCTTCGTGGAGTTCGCCGCGGACGATCTGGCGGCGTAGGTGGGCGGCGACGAGTTCCGCCGTCTTCGGCACCCGGAC
>Ga0207710_10000650_pt1 | contig 19633 bp, 16 predicted proteins | sample KBSS24metaG_FD_184400 | JGI IMG/M metagenome (GOLD analysis project Ga0207710, IMG submission 184400) | Switchgrass rhizosphere microbial communities from Kellogg Biological Station, Michigan, USA - KBS S2-4 metaG (SPAdes) (version 2) | ecosystem: Host-associated > Plants > Roots > Rhizosphere...
TGGCGGCGGCGGTCCACGTGAAGCTGCACGGCCCGGCGCTCGCCGTCGTGACGAGCGTGACCAACGGCGTCGCGTACCTGCGCCGCCCGCGCGACGCGGCCTCGGTCTTCGGGCTGACGTTCGTCGTGTGGGGGCTCGAGGTCGCGATGTTCATGTTCCTCCTCCCCGCGTTCGACATCCCGATGCGCGCGACCAGCGCGCTCGTGACGATGACGGTGACGAACCTCGGGATCCTCCTGCCGTCGAGCCCCGGCTTCGTCGGGCCGTTCCACTACTTCTGCAAGAGCGGGCTGATGTTCGTGGGGGCGCCGGAGCTCCCCGCGACGTCGTACGCCATCCTCGTCCACTTCTGCTTCTTCCTGCCGATCACCATCTGGGGCGTGAGCGCGCTCGGGTGGTACGGCGTGCAGCTCGGCGACGCGCTGACGCAGGCGCGCCTCGCGAAGGAGCTGACTCCGGACGGGGGCGGCGAGTTCGTCGTCGTCGCGCGCGCCGACGCGCCGTCGCGCCTCGCCGCGGCGGCGGTGCCGAGCGCGTTCGTGCGCGCGGTGGCCTCCGCGCTCGTCCCGTGGGACGCGGTGCGCCTGCGCAAGCGTGAGCGCGAAGAGACGCTGGAGGCCGTGGCGCTCTTCGTCGACGGCCAGGTGCGCGCGCTCCCGGCGAACCTGGGGTTCCTCTTCGGCACCGGGATGATCGGCTTCCGCGTCCTCGTGCGGCTCGGCCACCTCCGCGGCTTCTGCGATCTGAAGAGCGAGACGCAGGTGCGCGTCGTGGAGCGATGGGCGTACGGGAAGTTCGCGCTCACCCGCCAGCTTTTCCGGCTGGTCCGGAGCACCGCGCTCCTCGCGTTCTACGACCACCCGCACGTCCACAAGGCGATGGCGCACCCACGCCGCGTCGGCCTCCAGGTCGTCTCCGGCGACGTGGCCGCGCTCGCGACGGCGCGAGACACGCCCGCGCTCGCACACGAGCCCCTCGCGCGAGGCCCGGCGGCGAGAGGCTCGCTCGCGCCGGACCCGCCGGCGAAAGACACGATGGCCTCGCTCGCCGCCGCGCCGAAGAGCGGCGCGTCGAACGACGACGAAGGGACGAAGACGTCGAGCGCGCTCGCGTTCGGCGCCGTCGACGTGGAGGAGGCGACGTGAGCCGGTTGCGTACGCGGACGAGGGCGGTCGTCATCGGGTCGGGCGCGGGCGGGTCGGTCACCGCGCTCGAGCTCGCGTCGCGCGGGATCGACGTGACGATGATCGAGGAGGGCGAGCGCAAATCGCTGTCGCAGTACGGCGGCGAGTCGACCGACGCCATGCGGCACCTGTATCGCGCGCGCGGCATGACGCCGATCCTCGGCGCGGTGCCCATCGGGTACATCGAGGGGCGCCTCCTCGGCGGGAGCACCGAGATCAACAGCGGCTTCTGGCATCGGACGCCGCGCGAGGTCCTGATCAACTGGAGCGCGCGCTACGGGCTCGCCGACGCGTCGCCCGCCGACCTCGCGCCGCACTTCGCGTGGGCGGAGCAGCACCTCGGCGTCGGCCTCGCCGCGTCGTGGCCCGAGAGCACCAAGGTGTTCGCGCGCGGCGTCGACGCGATGGGCTGGTCGGCGCAGGAGGTCCCGCGCGCGGCGAAGGACTGCCAAAACACCAACGCGTGCGCGCAGGGGTGCCCGCGCGGCGCCAAACAAGGGATGAGCCGCTCGCTCCTCCCGCTCGCCGAGGCGGCCGGCGTGCGCGTCGTCCCGCAGTGCCGCGCGAAGCTCCTGCTCAAGGACGGGCGGCGCGTCACCGGCGTCTTCGCCGAGGTGACGCGCGACGACGGGACCATCGAGCTCACGCGCCTCGACGCCGACTACGTCTTCGTCTGCTGCGGCCCCACCGAGACGCCCGCGCTCCTGCGGCGCAGCGGCTTCCGCCTCCACGTCGGCGACACGCTCCGCATCCACCCCGCGCTCAAGGTCGTCGCCCGCTTCGACAAGGAGATCGACGCGGCCCAGAGCGTCCTGCCGCTCCTCCAGGTGAAGGAGTTCTGGCCGGAGATCACGCTCGGCGGCGCGTTCTTCTCGCCCGGTCACCTGGCGATGCAGCTCAGCGAGAACTGGCCCGAGCTCCACGGCCGGATGAAGGACCACGCCCGCATGGCGACGTACTACGTCGCGGTGAAGGGGACGGGCCGCGGCTCGGTGCGCCCGTCGCTCTGGGGCGACGCGACCACGCTCCGCTACGCCCTCTCGAACGAGGACGTCTACAACTTGAGCCGCGGCCTGGCGCGCCTCGCCGAGCTCCTCCTCGCGGCCGGCGCCGACGAGGTGTACCCCGGCCTCCACGGCGTCGCGACCATCAAGAAAGAGGTCGACGCGGTCCGCTGGCTCGACGAGCGCCTGCCGAAGAGCGCCCTCAGCCTGACCACCGTGCACGCGTTCTCGAGCTGCCCGATCGGCGAGCGGAGGGACCTCTGCGCCGCCGACTCGTACGGCAAGGTCTTCACCGCCGACAACCTCTACATCAACGACGCGAGCATGCTCCCGAGCTCGCCCGGGGTGAACCCGCAAGGCAGCGTGATGGCCTTCGCGCGGCGCAACGTGCTGCATTTCCTCGACGCGGCGGAGCGAGACGCGCTATTGGGCGCCGCATCGTGACAGGGACCGCATCGTGACCGCCTCGACACCGTCTTCCACGTCTTCCTCCTCGTCGCGCCCCATCGCCGTCGTGACCGGCGCCGCGGGGTGGCTCGGCCAGCGCCTCGTCGAGACGCTGGTGCGCGGCCTCCCCGACGTCGACACGCTCGCCGCGCCGGAGGAGGGGCTCGTCGTCCGCTGCCTCGTGCAAAAGAAGAGCGAGGGGGAGGCGCTCGCGCGGATCGGCCCGCGCGTCGAGGTGATCGAGGGCGACGTCACCGACATCGGCTCGCTCCGCCCGCTCTTCGCCGGCGCGGAGGCCGCGACGCTCTTCCACGTGTGCGGCGTCATCCACCCGTCGCGCGGCGTCTCGCAGCTCTTCGAGGTGAACGAGCAAGGGACGCGCAACGTCGTCCAGGCCGCCGGGACGCGCGTCCGCCGGATGGTCCACGTCTCGTCGAACTCGCCGATCGGCTGCAACCCCCGCCCCACCGACGTGTTCGACGAGTCGGCCCCCTATGACCCGTACATGGCCTACGGCAAGAGCAAGATGGCCGCCGAGCTCGTGGTCCGCGAGGCGGGCGATCGCGGGCTCGACGCGGTCATCGTCCGCCCGCCGTGGTTCTACGGGCCCCACCAGCCGGACCGGCAGACGCTCTTCTTCACCATGATCCGCGAGGGTCGCTTCCCGCTCCTCGGCAAGGGCGACAACCGCCGGTCGATGGCGTACGTCGACAACATCTGCCAGGGCCTCCTCCTCGCGTCGCGGGTCGACGCGGCGCGCGGCCAGACGTACTGGATCGCCGATCAGAAGCCGTACGCGATGACCGAGATCCTCTCCACGATCGAGGACGTGATGGAGCAGGACTTCGGCGTCACGCCCGCGCGGAAGAGGATGCATCTCCCGCGCTTCATCGGCGACATCGCGTTCCTCGTCGACGCGTGCCTCCAGTCGGTCGGCCTCTACCACCAGAAGATCCACGTCCTGTCGGAGATGAACAAGACCATCGCGTGCACCGTCGCGAAGGCGGCGCAGGAGCTCGGCTACGACCCGAAGGTCGACCTCCGCGAGGGGATGCGCCGCAGCCTGACCTGGATGAAGGACCGCGGGATCGCGTGGTGACGGGGGCCCTCGCGGAGCTTCGGGCGCGCGGCGCGCCACGGTCGCGCGGGCCGCGAAGGAGCGCGCTCCGGGAGACTCGCGCGGAGACGGCATGCCGCTGATGGGGCGCGGCCGCGAGTACTCGCGCGCGCGCGGCGTGGCGGAGTGGCTCCTCGCGTGCGCGTACCGGGGGGCGTGGGCGCGCACCGTGGCCGACGCGCACCCCGGATCGCGCGACGCGACGCTCCGCCGGGTGCCGATCGCGCTGAAGAGCGCGCCCCGCGGCTTTCGCATGCGCGTCGCGGTCATGAGCGACCTCCACGCCGGGCCGACGACGAGCCCGCGCGCCCTCGCCGGCTCGTTCCGCCTCGTGCGCGGCGCGGCGCCCGACCTCGTCCTCTTCGGCGGCGACTACGTCTGGCTCGAGGCGCGGTACGTCGAAGAGCTGGTCGACGAGATCGGCTCGCTCGCGGCCCCGCTCGGCAAGCTCGCCGTCATGGGCAACCACGATCTCTGGGCCGACGACGCGCACATCCGGCGCGCGCTCGAGTCGGCGGGCGCGCGCGTCCTCGTGAACGAGAGCGCCGCCGCCGGCGGGCTCCAGGTCGTCGGCATCGACGACCCGTGGACCGGAGTGATGGACGCCGGCGCCGCGTTCCAGGACGTCGACGAGCGCGCCCCCGTCGTGGTCCTCTGCCACGCCCCCGAGGTGCTCTCCGCCCTCGGCCCTCGGCGCTTCGACGTGCTCGTCTGCGGCCACACGCACGGCGGCCAGGTGTGCCGCCCGCCCGGCGTCCCGATCTACGTCCCCGGGCCGATCGGCCGCAAATACCCCGGGGGGCGCTACGAGCTCGACGGCGGCGCCACCGCGATCATCAGCCGCGGCGTCGGCACCGTGGAGTTCCCGTTCCGCGCGTGGTGCCGGCCCGAGGTCCTCCTCCTCGAGCTGTCGGCCGCCGCCGACGCCGCCTCGGCGCCGGTCTAAACTCTCCGGTCGAGGCCCTCACCCAAACCGCTTCGCCCGCCTCGCCCCGGCGCCTCCGTCCCCTTCGACCGCGTCTCCCCCTCCCCCGATTCTTCTTTCGATTTCGAGGAACGTTCATGAAGCATCTCGTCACAGGCGGCTCCGGCTTTCTCGGCAATTTGATCGCCCGCCGGCTCCTCGCCAAAGGTGAATCGGTATCCATCCTGGACATCTGGGAGGACCCGACGCGCCCGAAGGACATCGAGTACGTCCACTGCGACATCCGCGACCGCGACGGCGTGCGGCGCGCGATGCAGGGCGTCGACGTCGTCCACCACAACGTCGCGCTGGTCCCGCTCACGAAGTCGGGGGAGAAGTTCTGGGAGGTCAACGTCGACGGCACCAAGATCGCCGCCGAGGAGGCGGTGAAGGCCGGCGTCAAGTCGTTCGTCCATATGAGCTCGAGCGCCATCTTCGGCGCGCCGGAGCGGTGCCCGATCGACGCGAGCTCGCCGCTCCGCCCGATCGAGATCTACGGCCGCGGGAAGCTCGCGGGCGAGCAGGCGGTCCGCGCGATCTGCGAGAAGGCGGGGCTGCCGCTCGTCATCATCCGGCCGCGCACCATCCTCGGCGAGGGGCGGCTCGGGATCTTCCAGATCCTCTTCGAGTGGATCCGCGAGAACCGGAACGTGTACGTCATCGGCTCGGGCGATATTCTCTTTCAGTTCATTCACGCCCACGACTTGATGGACGCGTACATGCTGGTCCTCGAGAGCGGCTCCTCGGGCTCGTTCAACGTCGGCACCGACCGCTTCAACACCCTGCGGGGCGACCTCACGTCGCTCATCGAGCACGCCGGCTCGCGCTCCAAGGTGAAGAGCCTGCCCGAGCGCGCCAGCATCGCCGCGCTGCGCACCGCGGACCTCGTCGGCATCTCGCCGCTCGCCCCGTGGCACTACCTCACGTACCACAAGGCGTTCCACTTCGACGTCGAGCCGCTCCTCTCGCGCGGCTGGAAGCCGAAGTACTCGAACGTCGAGATGTTCGTCGAGAGCTACGACTGGTTCTGCAAGCACTACGACCGGCTCAAAGCCGAGAACGCCGGCTCGGCGCACCGGCGCCCCGTGAAACAGGGCCTCCTCTGGCTGCTCAAGCACGTCTCGTAAGCCGGCGCTGACGCCGTCCCTATGCGAACAACCCCCGTCCCTATGCGAACATAGGCAATCCATAGGGCGCGCCCTCCCCTCCGGTAATGCGCCAGCCATCTCGCTCATTTGCGCCACGCCGGAAGAAAATCACCCGTCGACCCTTCCCCCTCGAAGCCCGCCGATTGGTCTCCCCAAGTCCCCTAAATCCGACCCGAAGCGCCGCCAAGGAAGCGGCGCGCCCCTGTCTCGGCGCCGGTGGGAGGGGCCGGCTGTCCGAGCGACTCGTTCTCGCGCGCCCGTGCAAAGCCCAAGGCCCCCGCCCCGCCCGACTCTCCCCCTCACCGCGCGGAACGAGGAGCGAGTTCGGGAGGGGCCCGCCGGCGCCGAGACAGGGGCGCGCCGCGCCGTACCCGGTCGGGCGTCAGCTCCCGGCACCGCTCGGCAGCTTGGCCACGTCGACGCGCTCGACGTCGCGATCGCACGTGACGACGTCGAGGAAGACGTACGAGTCGAGCGGGTGATCGAACTTCATTCGAATCCCGTTGATCTCCTTCGGCGTCCGCGACGTAATCGTGAGGTGCGCGCCCTCCACCGTCTGCTCCCCCGTGAGCACGAGCTCCGGCGGGCGGTGCGTGACGTAGCCGGTCCCCGGCCCGTAGTCGTCGAGGCGCGGCATCGGCTGATACACCTCGAGCGGCAGCTCGAACCCGCCCGGCGCGAACACGTCGAGCGTGTCGTCCCCCACGCGACGAAGCTGCAGCTTCCCCTTCTTCGTCAGCGGGAAGGGCCGTAAAACGTCGCGCGCCGGCCAGTCGAAGCGCGGGTTGTACGAGCAGCGGCGGCGGTCGTTCATGAGGACGATCGGCTTGCTCGGATCGCTGTCCCCCACGGCCCGCACGAACTGCGTCGTCGCGTCCTTCCGCGCCTGGAGGAGCGGGAACCACGACGCCGTGAGCAGGCTCATGACGCACTCCACGAGGACCATCGCGCCGAGGATCGCCCAGTGCTTCGACGTCAGCGTGACCCGTTCGAGCCCCGCGCCGACGATGATCGGCAGCGCGAAGAGCGGGACGTACACCTGCCGGAGCATCGGATAGCTGAGGGCGTGCACGGTCGACCGCGTGAGGTACGGCGGCGCGAGGAGCACCGCCCACGCCAAGATGCCGAGGAGCACGACCGGCTTCTTCCGCGCCCAAAAGCCGAGCGCGCCGAGGAGCACGAGGAGGATGCCCCACGCCGCCGCCTCGCCGATCTTGTTGTAAAGCCAATAGCCGCCCACGTCGTGCGGGTCGAAGAGGAGGATCGTCTTGAAGACGTAGTTCGCGCCGTCGATGCGGAGCGTCCGAAGGACGTAGCTCAGAGGCCGGAGGTGCCCGACCTCCGAATAGACGACCCCGGCGCGGCTCGCCTTGTAGAGGACCGCGTACACGGGGAACAGCGCGAGCACCGCGATCCGCGGCCTCCAGCTCGCCTTGCGCGCGAAATACCAGTCGCCGCCGAGGATGAGCACCGGCACGACGACGCCGACCTCGTAGCTCGTCATCGTCGCGAACACGACGAATACGGAGAGCGCGCCCATCGGCACCGAGCCGGTCTTCCGGAATCGGATCCAGGTCCACGCGGAGACGACCATCAGGAACGTCGTGACCGCGGCGGGCTGCCACGTCATGTTCGCGATGACGCCCATGCCGATGGGGTGCGCCGCCGGGACGAGCGCCGCGAGGAGCGCCTTCCGCCGATCGTTCAGCCAGCCGAGGAGGATCGCGTAGACGATGCAGCAGCTCGCCGCGTGGAGGCCGAGCGTCACGATGTGATAGGGGACCGACGTATACCCGAAGACCTGCGCCTCGGCGGAGATCAGGAGGCTCGACGCGTACCTCACGAACCGCCTCTGGACGGGCGCCGCGCCGGTGGACGCCCACCACCCGAGCGCGATGTTCGGCGCCGGGAGATCGACGTTGAAGACGTTCAGCTCCCGTGAAAACGAGCCCGACGACGCGTTCTCGTAGACGTAGTCGTCCGTGTACATCAGCGGCCAGTCGATGGCGCACGCCTGCGCGATGACCGCCGTCAGGACGATGAGGAGGAGCGGCGCGCTCGCGCGCAGACGGGCGCGCGGGCCGCCTTCACCGCTCTCCCTGCGACTCGTCTCCCTGCGACTCGCCCCGGAGGCCGATCCTTGGTCCATGTCGCGATGTACATACCGCAGACGTCGATTCGCGCCACAACCAACGAGCCGATTCGCGGCGTCGTCCAAACGAGTGACGGACGGCGCTCGGCGAGCGCCTCGAACCGGTCAATCGACGACGGCGTACGCGCGCACCGGGAACGTGCCGAAGCCGGCGACCTTCGGCGGAACGGCGTAAAAGCGGAAGCCGCGCGCGGGGAGTCGTTCGAGGTGACATAGGTGCTCGACGATCGGGACCCCGGCGCGGAGGAGCCCGGTGTGAGCGGGGCGGCTGCGGTCGTTCACGTCGTCGATGTTCACCGAGTCGATTCCGACGATCGCGGCGCCGTGCTCGACGAGCCACGCCGTCGCGAGGGCGGTGAGGAACGGCGCGCCGGTCAGGTACGCCGGCGTACCGAAGTGGCGATCCCACCCCGTGTGGACGAGCACCGCGCGCCCCGCGACGTCGTGGCCGGCGAGGTCCGCGACGTCGATCGCGCGCCGCGCCGGGTCCGCGCGCACCAGCACGCCTTCGCGATCGGCCACGCGATCGAGCGGGAGCTCCGCGAGGTCCGCGCCGCCGTCGAAGCGGTGGAACGGGCTGTCCACGTACGTCCCGGTGTTCGCGACCATCGAGATGCGTCCGATGTGGAAGCGCACGCCGTCGCCATACGCCCGCTCCGCCGCGTCGCGCGTCAGGTGGTCCGTGATCTCCGGACCGGGGAGCCCCGGGTAGGTGATCATCCCGTCGTGGATCGCGTGACTCAAGTCGACGAGCCGCCTCCCCTGTCCCTCCGCGTGCGCCGTCACGGCTGCGTGTCTTTCATCGGACGAAGATAGCCGGGGGCCGCTCCACTTCGCGCGTGTTTTCCGCGCGCGAAGTGGAGCGCCCCGGGCCGCGAGCTCGATGACGTGATGGACGGCTCCTTCCGCCGATCCGCGACCCCGTTCAAGACCTCGGTCGCCGCGGCCACGTGAGGCGACGGAGAACGCCAGCAGCCACGGTGGACCAGGGTATTAAGCGACCCAAGAGGTCACTGATGACCCCTCGAATCCGCGGGCTTTGTGCAGGTGGGTCGACGATGACCACCCCTCGAAACTCGAAACGAGCGGAAATTTCGGCGTCAACGAGGTGGCTCCTCGTTTGCTATAGGACGCACAATCGGACGGGTCGGGCTCGGCTCGACGTGGGGAGGAATTTCGATGACCGCTGTTCTCCGTTTCGTCAATCCCCTCAAGGACGCCCCGGGCGAGCCGAGCGCGCCCGCGCCCGCGGCCTCCGAGGTCGGCGAGCCGACCACGCCCGTCCGCCCGCTCCGCTACACGGTGCGCCCGACCAGCCGCGGGAAGATCGTCGGCGGGACGCCGACGATGATCGACGTCCTCGCGACGATCGACCGCGTCGCGCACTCGTCGTGCGCCGTGCTCGTGACCGGCGAGAGCGGGACGGGGAAGGAGCTCGTCGTCGCCGCGCTCCACGACGCGAGCCCGCGCAAGCAGGCGCCGCTCGTCACGGTGAGCTGCGGCGCCATGCCCGAGGACCTCCTCGAGAGCGAGCTCTTCGGGCACGGGCGCGGCGCCATCACCGGCGCGCAGCAGGGGCGCATCGCCGCCGCGCAGGGCGGCACGCTGTTCCTCGACGAGATCGGCGAGCTGCCGCTCTCGTTGCAGGTGAAGCTGCTGCGCGTGCTCCAGCAGCGCGAGTACTCGCCGGTGGGCGACAATCGGACCGTGCAGTGCGACGTCCGCGTGGTCGCCTCGACGAACCGCGACCTCGAAAAGGAGGTCGCCGCCGGCCGGTTCCGCGAGGACCTCTACTATCGCCTCAACGTGATCCACGTGCACCTGCCGGCGCTCCGCGAGCGGCGCGACGACATCCCTGCGCTCGCGATGCATTTCCTGCGCGGCGCGCGCGAGCGGTCGGGGCGCGCCGATCTCGAAGGCTTCACCGCCGACGCGCTCGAGGCGCTGAAGGAGCAGGACTGGCAAGGGAACGTGCGCGCGCTCGAGAACACGGTCGAGCGCGCCGTCCTCCTCTCGGCCGGCCCGCGCATCGAAGCGCGCGAGCTCGGCTTGAAGACGCGCACCTCGGCGAAGGCCGAGGACACGCGCCTCCCCGAGGGCGGGATCGATCTCCGCGCCGCGATCGAACGCTACGAGAACGATCTGATCCGGCAGGCGCTCACGCGGACGAACGGTAACCGCAATCGCGCCGCGCAGCTCCTCGGGTTGAACCGCACGACGCTGGTCGAGATGCTGAAGCGAAAGCGCCTCGCGACCGGCACCGACGGCGCCTGATCGCGCGGTCGCGCTCGCTCCTCGAGGGATGGCGAGCGCGACGCCGATCGCGCCGCGGTCGGCCGCCGCTCGCCGCGACTACTTCTTCTTCGTGCTCGCCGCGGGGGCCGCCTTGCCGGCCGGCTTCGCCGACGGTGCGCCGGCGTCGCCCTTCGCGTTCGCACCGCCGCCCGCGCCGGCTCCCGTGCCGCCGCCGCCGCCGCCCGCGCAGGAGAAATGCTTCGCGCGCTCGTCGAACGAGCAGCCGCCCGGGCAGGGCCGAAGGAGCGCGAACTTCAGCTGTCGGCAGTGCAGGAGCGACTTCTTGTCGGTGCTGCACGCCTCCTCTTTGTCCTCGTCGCAGACGTCGTCGACGTCGGCGATCGTGTCGTCGCACACGAAGTCGATCTTCTTCTCTTGCGGGAGCTCGAAGATGCGGCACGCGTTCGGCCCCTTGCACGAGTTCAGCTCGGTCATCTTGTGATCGACGCAGCGCAGGACGTGCAGCTTGTCCGACGTACACGCGTAGTCGCCGTCGAAGTGACAGGGGTCGTCCTTGTCGGCGACGTCGTTGTCGCACGAGATCTTGTCGTCGTTGACGCCGCACCCCCGCGCGCCCTTGCACGTCTCGGCGAGGACGAACTTCGTACCGTCGCACTCGACCGCGTTCTTCTTGTCGACCGTGCACGCCGGATCGCCCTTCTCGGTACACCCGTCGCCCTCGGTGGCGAACGAGTTGTCGCAGGTGACCTGCCCGGCGCTCGCGGCGCACCCCTTCGGCCCGCGGCACGCGACGGCCTGGTAGGTGCCGTTCACGCAGATGAGCCCGTTCGTCGGGTTCGCGCAGGTGGAGCTGCCGGCGCACTTGCCGCCCGCCTTCGGCTTGCACCCGACGAAGGCGAGGGACAGGACGGCGATGAAAGGGACGACGGCGCGGGTGAATCGACTCGGCATGGTTTTCCTCTCGGAGCGTGGCCCGCTCTGGGCCTCAGGGCGACGCGCGGAGATCGCGCGCCGCGAGTCTCGCCCGAAAGGGGGCGGCGGCGCCTGTCATTCGTAGTGGCCGAAACCCGGCACGGACGGGTGCGGCGCTTCGACGGCGGTCATCAGGTCGGGGTGCTTCTGGAGCACGCGGACGCACCGGTTCCACCGCAGGACCGGATCGGTCGCGTCCGGATCGATGGCGAGCGCCTCCCCGTAGCGCGCGAGCGCGTGCTCGAACGCGTGCGCCGCGTTCGCCGTCTGGCGCGCGTCGAGCTGCGCCTTGCCGAGGCGCTCCCACGCGACGCCGTCGTAGTAGACGCGCTCGAACGCGGACGGCAGCCTGGCGAAGACGCGCTGCGCCTCGTCGAACAGGTCGCGCCACGCGCGCGGGAACTGGTCGGTGAGCGCGAGGCCGAGCGTCTTCAGCGCGCCGGCGTGCTCGGGCTCCACGTCGAGCACGTCGCGGCAGATGCTCTCGGCCTCCTCGGGCTGGTTGAGATCGCGGTAATGCTTCGCCCGCTCGAGCGCGTCGACGAGGTTCGTGCGAGACGAAAGGCGTTTGAGCTCGTACATCCGCTTATCCCCTTTCGCGGCGCGCCGCGCGCCGTCACGACACTCCTCTTCACCGCGCCGCGCTCGGTCAGCCCGGCGCGCCGCGACGCCGCCGTGCGCTCAGCCCGTCTTCGCCGCCTTTGCCTTCTTCGCCTCGGCGGACGGGGCGACGACCGGCCTGCCGTCCTTGATCACCGGGAGGCGCTTCTTCTGCTTCTTGTCGCCGAACTTCGACAGGAGCCAGCGCACCGGATCGTAATAGTCGTCCGCGACGCGCTCCTTCAACGGGATGATCCCGTTGTCGGTGATCGCGATGTGCTCGGGGCACACCTCGGTGCAGCACTTCGTGATGTTGCAGAGCCCGAGGCCGAAGTCCTCCTTCATCATCGGGCGCCGGTCGATCGTGTCGAGCGGGTGCATCTCGAGCGTCGCCAGGTGGATGAAGAAGCGCGGGCCGGCGAAGCTCTTCTTCTTGTCGTGATCACGAAGGACGTGGCACACGTTCTGGCAGAGGAAGCACTCGATGCATTTGCGGAACTCTTGAATGCGATCGATGTCGTATTGCTGCATCCGCCACGTGCCGTCGGCCTCCTTGGGGCGCGGCGCGAGGGGCGGGATCTTCTTCGCCATCTCGAAGTTGAACGAGACGTCGGTCACCAGATCTTTGATGATCGGGAACGTGCGCATCGGCGTGACGGTGATCGGCTCGTCCGCCGGGTAGTGGCTCATACGCGTCATGCAGAGGAGCTTCGGGCGCCCGTTGATCTCGGCGCTGCACGAGCCGCATCGCCCGGCCTTGCAGTTCCAGCGCACGCCGAGGTCCGGCGCCTGCTTCGCCTGGATCTCGTGGATGGCGTCGAGCACCACCATGCCGGTGTACGTCTCGACCTCGTACTCCTTGAACTCGCCGCCCTCCTCGTTACCGCGGAAGACGCGCAGCTTCGCCTTGTCTGCCATCACTCTTCCTCGAGGACTTTCTTGATCTCGGCGGGGACCTCCGGGAGCGGCACCTCGGTGAGCTCCATCTCCCCGCCCGCGCCGCGACGGAGGACGATGTTCACCTTCGCCCAGTGCTCCTTGTCCATCTCCTGGAAGTCGTCGCGCGCGTGCCCGCCGCGGCTCTCCTTCCGCGCGGCGGCGGCGCGGGCCATCGCCTCGGAGACGATGAGCATGTTCCGCATGTCGATCGACTCGTGCCACGCGGCGTTGAAGTGGCGCGGGCCGCTGATGGAGAGCGCCTGCTGCGCCTCCTTCATCCGCTCGAGCTCCTTGAGCCCCGCGGCGAGATCGTCCGCGTTCCGCATGATGCCGACGTAGCGCTGCATCTGGTTCATCAGGTCTTCGTGGAGCTGGAACGGGTTCACCCCGCCCTCGCGGCTGAACGGCGCGAGCGCCTCCTGCGCGGCGTCCTCGAGCTCGGCTTGGTCGAGCCCCTTCGCCTGCACCTCTTTGGCGTACTTGCCGGCGTGGAGCCCGGCGATCCGCCCGAACACGAGCAAGTCCGACAGCGAGTTGCCGCCGAGGCGGTTCGACCCGTGCATTCCCGCGGCGCACTCGCCCGCGGCGTAGAGCCCCTTCACGCGCGACCCCTGCGTGTCCGGGTCCACCTTGATCCCGCCCATCGTGTAGTGCGCGGTCGGGCCGACTTCCATCGGCTCCTTGGTGATGTCGACGTCGCCGAGCTCCTTGAACTGGTGGTACATCGCGGGCAGCTTCCGTTTGATGTCCTCTGCCGAGCGCCGCGTCGCGATGTCGAGGAAGACGCCGCCGTGCGGGCTCCCCCGCCCCGCCGTCACCTCGGTGTGGATCGCGCGCGCGACGATGTCGCGCGGCAGGAGATCCGGCGTGCGCTTCGCCTTCGACGTGACGCCCGACGTGCTCTCCTTGAGCCAGCGGTCGGCCTCCTCCTCGGTGTTCGCCGTCTCGTTGGCGTAGAGCTCCGGGATGTAGTCGAACATGATCCGCTTGCCGTTTTTGTTGCGGAGCGTCCCGCCCTCGCCGCGCACGCCCTCGGTGATCAGCGTGCCGCGGACGCTCGGCGGCCACACCATCCCGGTCGGGTGAAACTGCATGAACTCCATGTCCATGAGCTCGGCGCCGGCGAGGTACGCGAGCGCCTGCCCGTCGCCGGTGCACTCCCACGAGTTCGAGTTGATCTTGAACGCCCGGCCGATGCCGCCGGACGCCATGACGACCGCCTTCGTGCTGAACGAGACGAACTTGCCGTTCTCGCGCCAGTAGCCGAACGCGCCGGTGACGCGGTCGCCGTCGGTCAGGAGGCGGGTGATCGTGCACTCCATGTACACGTGCATCCCGGTGTGGATGCCGTGCTGCTGGAGCGTGCGGATCATCTCGAGGCCGGTGCGGTCGCCGACGTGGGCGAGGCGGGGGTACTTGTGGCCGCCGAAGTTGCGCTGGAGGATCCGCCCGTCGGGCGTGCGGTCGAAGAGGGCGCCCCACTCTTCGAGCTCGTTCACGCGGTCCGGCGCTTCCATCGCGTGGAGCTGCGCCATGCGCCACTGATTGAGGTAGCGCCCGCCCTTCATCGTGTCGCGGAAGTGGACCTTCCAGTTGTCCCGCGGCTCGACGTTCCCGAGCGCCGCGGCGACGCCTCCTTCGGCCATGACGGTGTGCGCCTTGCCGAGGAGCGACTTGCAAATGAGGCCGACGGAGAGGCCCATCGACGACGCTTCGATCGCCGCGCGGAGCCCCGCGCCGCCCGCGCCGATCACGAGGACGTCGTGCTCGTGCGTCTCGTACTTGGTATCGGGCATGTCAGAAGAACCTGAAGTCGGTGATGGCGCCCGAGGCGACCATGCGGATGTACAGGTCGGTCAGCGCGACGCCGAAGAGGCTCGTCCACGCGAACGCCATGTGATTCTTGTTGAGCTTCGAGACGAGGTTCCAGAGCGCGTGACGGAGCTTGCCGAGCGGCGCCTCGGAGTAGCTGTTCACGCCGCCGCCGATCAGGTGGCGGAACGAGTGACAGCCGAACGTGTAGCCGCTGAGGAGCGTCACGTTGACGAGCATCACCAGGGACCCGAGGCCGAAGTGGACGCCGTCGGTCCAGCTCAGCGACTTGAAGAAGTCGGCCCAGAGGATGACGAGGAAGATGACCGCCACGTACATCGCGAAGCGATGCAGGTTCTGAAACAGCAGGATCTTCGTCTCGCCGTTGTACTTCTCGGGGTTGCGCTCGCCGACGGCGCAGGCCGGCGGGTCCATCGCGAACGCGCGGTAATAGGCCTTACGGTAGTAGTAACAGGTGAACCGGAAGCTCGCCGGGCCGGGCAAGATCAGCATCGCCGGCGACAGGAACGGGATCCCGAGCCCGGCCGTCGGGAAGAGCGGCGAGTAGAACGGCGACAGGTACGCGCCGACCTCGTACCAGTTGTTCTCGAAGGCGCGGAACGTCGCGTACACGATGAAGCTCGTGAGGACCGCGAACGTCACCGCGGGGCCGACCCACCACGCGTCCTTCCGCAGCGTCGACCCCAGACCCACGACCGGCAGATGAACGACCTTGTTGTTGGCCATCGCCACGCGCGCGTTTCCCGATGCGGGCCGATCCGGTTCGGCCGAGCGGCACGGAACCTATCCCCAAACGCGGGCACGCCGCAAGCCCGGCGCGGCAGTGGACGAAGTTGCGCGGGGGCAGGTTCGGGTCTCGCCGCCCCGGCCCTCCAGGCATGGTGATGTCGAGGAAGCAAAGTGCGCTCGCGCGCCTTATACGTAATGATGACGAAGCAGGGATATCGATGCGATCCGTCGGACTGGCGTCGGACGACGAGGACGCGATACCTTCTTCGTCGGGGGATGAAAATCGTATGAAGATCGAGAGCTAACGCGACGCTCAGGGCCCCTTGGCGGAACGGTAGACGCCGCGGATTTAAAATCCGCTGTCCGCGAGGACGTCCCGGTTCGAATCCGGGAGGGGCTACGATGACGCTCGCTACGCGCCGCGGGCGCCGCGCGCTGCGTTCGGCGGCTCGCGCGCCCGCGCCCTTGGATCGCCCGTCACTGCGGGAGGCGCGGCGGGAACCCCGGCTGCCCGTACGGCCAACCCTCGGGGAACGCGTAGTCGGCGGGGAGCGCCTTCGTCGCGATCATCCAGTACTTGAGCGCCCGGCTCGCCCAGCGGCGCATGTCCGGGTCCTTCGCGCTCTGCACGGCGTCGTCGATCACCGGCTTCGCGTCGGGGGCGCCGGAGCGGCCGAGCGTGATCAGCTCGGCGCCGCGCACGTTCGGCGTCTGCTCGGTCTTGACCGCTTCGAGCAGCGCGGGCACCGCGTTCGCCGGGACGCCGTCGTCGGTGCGGAGGCTGTCGGCCGCGCGCTGGCGCTCGTTCGGATCGGGGTTCTTCAGCTCTGCGATCGCCTGATCGGGCGGCATCGCGTGGTGGCAGGCGAGCGGCGACGTGACGAGGACCGCCGCCACGACCGAGCTCGCGGCGAAATGGAGGGTGCGCATGAACCGCGCTCTACCACCCCGCGGCGCGCGCGTCAGCGGAGCTCGCCGGCGGCCGCCTCGACGGCCGCGACGAGCCGCCCCGACGCGATGAGCGCCGAGACCGCCTCGATGTCGCGATAGAGCGGGCGATCCTCCGTCATCGGCGCGACGAGCTCGCGCACGGTGGAGAGCGCCGCCTCGACGCCGCGGCTGGGCCGGAGCGGCCTCCGCTGATCGAGGCCCGCCGCGGCGGTCATGATCTCGATGGCGAGCGCGTTCCGCACGTTGACGACGACGTCGCGGAGCTTCTTCGCGCTCACGCTCCCCATGCTCACGTGGTCCTCCTTGCCGGCCGACGACGGGATCGAGTCCACGCTCGCGGGGTGGCAGAGGACCTTGTTCTCGCTCACCAGCGACGCGCTCGCCACCTGCGCGATCATGAAGCCGGAGTGGAGGCCGCTCCCGGCCGCGAGGAACGGCGTGAGCCCGGTGGAGAGCGCCGGGTTCACGAGCTGCTCGACGCGCCGCTCGCTGATGTTCGCGAGCTCCGCGGTGGCCATGGCCGCGAGGTCGAGCGCGAGCGCGAGCGGCTGGCCGTGGAAGTTCCCGCCGCTCAGGATTTCCGCCTCGCCGCGGTCGTCGAGGAACACGCTCGGGTTGTCGGTCACGGAGTCGAGCTCGCGCTCGAGGACGCCGCGCACCCACGCGAGCGCGTCGCGGCTCGCGCCGTGCACCTGCGGCATGCAGCGGAGCGAGTACGCGTCCTGCACCTTGCCGCAGTCCCTGTGGCTCTCCATGATCTCGCTCTCGGTCAGGAGCGCGCGCAGGTTGGCCGCGACGATCGCCTGCCCCGGGTGCGGGCGCGCCCTCTGGAGGCGCTCGTCGAACGGGCGGCTCGTCCCTTTGAGCGCCTCGAGGCTCATCGCGCCGGCGATGTCGGCGGCGGTCGCGAGCCGCTCCGCCTGGAGGACGGCGAGCGTGCCGAGCGACGCCATGAGCTGCGTCCCGTTGATGAGCGCGAGCCCCTCCTTCGCCTCGAGGACGAGCGGCTCGATGCCCACCATCCGGAGCGCCTCGCCGCCCGGCACGTTCACCGGGCGGTAGCCGTCGCGGAGCGCCGCGCCCGCGCGCACCGACGCTTCGACCGACGCCTCCCCCTCGCCGATCATCACGAGCGCGAGGTGCGCGAGCGGCGCGAGATCGCCCGACGCGCCGACCGACCCCTGGACCGGGATCCGCGGGTGGACGCCCGCGTTCAGCATCGCGACGAGCAGATCGACGAGCTCGGGGCGGACCCCGGAGTGGCCGAGCGCGAGCACCTGCGCGCGGAGGAGCATCACGCCGCGCACCTCGGCGATGGCCATGTCGGGGCCGATCCCGGTGGCGTGCGAGCGCACCAGGTTCCGCTGGAGCGCGCGGATGTCGCCGGCGGAGATCCGCGTCTCGCTGAGCGCGCCGAAGCCGGTGTTCACGCCGTAGACGCGCGGCGCGTCGTCCCCCGCGAGCGCGATCCGCTCCACCGCCTCGCGCGACGCCGCGGCCCGCGCGCGCGCCTCCTTCGCGAACGCCACCGTCCGCCCGCGGAGCGCCACGTCCTCCAACGCCTCGAGGGAGAGCGTCCCGCCGACCATCACCGGATCCATGACGACGGCTCGTAGCGACGTTGCGCGCGCGCAGCAAGGGGCCCCGCGGCGCGGCGCCCGCGCGCCGGCCCGCGACGCGCCGCGCGGACCGAGGCGCCTTCGCGGAGGGGCGCGGCACGGCCTCCCGGAGGCCGGCCAGATCATGTAGCGTCCCGCCCATGCGTTATTACGTCGCGCTCGACGCCGACCCAGGTCGCGCGCCGATCGAAGTGGACGTGACCGAGCTCCCGAGCGGCGCGCTCGACGTGCGCCTCGCCGGGGAGCGCGTGGACGTCGACGTCGTCGCCCTCGAAGGCGCGCTCTGCGTCCGCGTCGGCGGCCGCGTGGTCGATCTGACGATCGAAGGGGCGCCGCCCGACGTGGGCGTCGTCGCGAAGGGGCACAGGTCGTACGTCCGGGTCGTGAGCGAGCGGCTCCGCGCCGCCGAGGCGGCGAAGAAGGCGGGCGGCGGCGGCGCCGAGAAGCTGCTGAAATCGCCGATGCCGGGGCGGGTCGTGAAGGTGCTCGTCGCGCCGGGCGAAGACGTGGTGGCGGGGCAGCCGCTCCTCGTCGTGGAGGCGATGAAGATGGAGAACGAGCTGAAGGCGAAGGGGCCCGCGAAGGTGGCGGAGGTGCACGTCGCCGCGGGCGCCGCCGTCGAGGCCAACGCCAAGCTGGTCACGTTCGCGTGAGGCGCGTCGAGCTCGTCCACGGCCCCACGCCGATCGTCGCGCGCCGCGCGCTCTCCGACATGATGGGCGTCGAACTCTACATCAAGCGCGACGACGCGACCGGCGGCGCCGAGGCGGGGAACAAGGTGCGCAAGCTCGAGTACCTCCTCGGCGACGCGCTCGAAAAGCGGAGCACCGTCGTGCTCACGTGCGGCGGGACGCAGTCGAACCACGCGCGCGCCACCGCGATCGCCTGCGCGGCGATCGGCGTCCGGTGCGTGCTCTTCCTGCGCGAGGGCGACGGCGACGCGGACGCGGACGCGGCGACCGGGAACCTGCTCCTCGATCGCCTGGTCGGCGCCGAGATCCGCTGGATCACGCGCGCCGAGTACGACGACCGGATGGCCGTCATGGACGCGGCGGCGCGCGACCTCGCGCGCGCGGGCGAGCGGGCGTACGTCATCCCCGAGGGCGGGTCGAACGGCCTCGGCTCCCTCGGCTACGTGGACGCGATGGAAGAGGCGCGCGTCCAGCTCGACCTCGGCCTCGCGGGGCGCGCGCGGTTCGACGCCGTCGCCGTCGCGTGCGGGTCGGGCGGCACCGCGGCCGGCGTCGCGCTCGGCGCGCGCCTCCACGACGTCGCCGACCGCACCTTCGCGTTCTGCGTGTGCAACGACGCCGCGTACTTCGAGCGGGCGATCGCGCGGATCGTCGCCGAGGCGCGCGCGCTCGACCCCGAGCTCCCGGAGGTCCCGCGCGGCGCGCTCGTCGTCGACGACCGCGCGAAGGGCCCGGCGTACGCCGTGACGACGCCCGAGCAGCGCGCGTTCGTCGTCGAGGTCGCGCGCCGGAGCGGCGTCCTCCTCGACCCGGTGTACACGGGCAAGGCCCTCTACGGCCTCCTCCGCGCGGTCGAGCGCGGCGACGTCCAGCGCGGCGCCCGCGTGCTCTTCATCCACACCGGCGGCCTCCCGGGCCTGCTCGCGCAGGGGCGCGATCTCGCGCGAGCGCTGGCGTGACCTCGCGTCCTCGCGCGAGCGTCGTGAGCCTCCGGAGCCGGGCGGACGTCCGCGCGACGGCGGCTCG
>Ga0207710_10000651_pt1 | contig 19632 bp, 14 predicted proteins | sample KBSS24metaG_FD_184400 | JGI IMG/M metagenome (GOLD analysis project Ga0207710, IMG submission 184400) | Switchgrass rhizosphere microbial communities from Kellogg Biological Station, Michigan, USA - KBS S2-4 metaG (SPAdes) (version 2) | ecosystem: Host-associated > Plants > Roots > Rhizosphere...
CGTTCCCAGACTCGCGGCAAGGAACCGCACTTTTTGATCGAGCCCCGCGGCGGAGATATCGTTCAAGCGAATCGGCTTTCGCAGATCGACGTGTTCCTTGAGTTGTTTTAGATCGAGTGGGATGACGGTGCCGAGGCTCGACGGCACGTCGTTCGACGCGCGCCACTCGTGACTGATGCGCAGCTCGCTGGCAGACTTCAACTGGATCACGTCGCAGCGATCGACGTTCATCATCCGGCCCAGCTCGGAGACGATGACGTTGAGGAAGCGGTCGAGATTAATGGCGTGAGGCAGAGTCATCGCGAGGCGATTGATAATCCCCTCGCGCGCCTCATGCATTTTGATCTTGCGTTCCAGCGAAAGCGATTGAGCGGTGTTCGACATCGTACGGGATAAAAGAATATCAAGTTATCCTGTAAATACTGAAATCCTGTCTACAGCTTACCTGCCCGGCGAACGTTTAGACAGGATTCCAGGATGTACAGGATTCACATGATTGCTATAATCCCTCCATGCCGATTTATGAGTACGAATGTAAGAAATGCAAAGCCCACGTCGAGGCTTTCCAGAAGGTCAGCGACAAGCCTCTGACGAAGTGCCGCAAGTGCGGCGGGAAGCTGGAAAAGAAGATCTCCGCGCCCGCGATTCAGTTCAAAGGCTCCGGCTGGTACGTCACCGATTACGCCGGAAAGACAACTAAAAGCGAGAAGTCTGAATCCGAGTCAACGACCGAGTCGAAATCCGAAAAAACAGACAAGAAGACGAAAGAGAGCTCCCCGAAGAAGACTTCCGACAAGGCTTCACCCTCTAAAGCTTCAACCGGCGAATAGCCGTTCCGGACTTGAAACATGCGTTCGCGATCTAAACTCCTGATCACGCTCCTCGTCATCGGACTGCTGTCACTCTCGATCCTGGCCCAATCCGGCGTTCGACCAAATGCGAACGCGGCGGGCGGCGTGATGGTCAGCGTCGTGGCCCGACGCGACAACAAGCAGGCCAACCCGGTCACGAGCAAGGAGATTTCGGTTTACGACAACGGCATGGAACAGTCGATTCGCAATTTCACGCCGGATCCTTCGCCGGCGCGCATCGTTCTCCTCGTCGATAATTCATTAACGATTCGCGCGGACGTCGAGAAACTCGAACAGGCCGCGCGCGAGTTCGCTTACGAGATTTACGAAGGCGACAAGCTGCTGATCGTCGGCTATGACGAACATGCCGAGATCGTCTCTGACTGGACCGACGATGCGAAAGCGATCGAGTCGTCGTTGAAGCTGTTTCGGAAGAAGGGCCAGCCATACTTGTTCGACGCGATCCGCGCGGTGGTCGAAGAAGCCTTGCGGCCGATGCAGAGTCAGAAGCGCATCATCGTCGTGATTAGTGATGGTCTGGATCGTGGCAGCAAAGCGACGTTCGAACAAACGTTGGCGGAGCTGCAAACGGAGAACATCATGGTCTACGCGGTCCAGGCAGTAGATCGCACCCGCGGTGCGATTCGACGCGACGTGCCGAAGCCGAAAGTGGTGATCGATAAACTAGCGGAAGGAACCGGCGGGCAAATTTTCTCGATCGATGAGCCGCAAGTAGCAGCGAAGGCGATTTGCGATGAGCTACGACAGAATCGTTACGTTCTCTCGTACGTGCCGTCGAGTGCGCCGTTCGGCCAGGCTCGCAGTTTGTTGGTGGTCGGTAACGAAGGAATCACCATCCGGTCTAAATCGATGCAACAACCGAATTAATTCTTTCTCGAGTACACATAAAACAGCCCGCCCATAATCAGTAAAATCAGCACTTCCATGAAGACGAAGAAGCTGAACGAAAACACTCCCTCATCCGTGAACGCGTTCGAGTAAGCGACGTACGTTCCCATCAGCACGCCGCCCGCGATCCAGATCAACTTACGCTTCCGGTCCCACACTACTTCAATATCCCTGACAGCCAGTGCATCAAATTGAGCGCGTATTGCTTATTGTCGGAACCGGGCACGTTCATGCCCATCTGATGTTTTTCAACACCGAAAATCTGCGCCGACAGCATCGCCGCTTCACCCTGGACCACCACGCGGCCTTTACCCAACTTCAGTGCCACCGCCTGCGCCCTTCCCGCTGCCGAGACGGAAAGCCCCGAGTTGAAACTGGGAGAATCGTAGGCCGAGTCTGACAAGCTAAGAATTGCCACACTGCCTTCAGGCCCTTTCAGCGACTGCCCGGTGAAACTGCGCACCAGCTTGAGGCGCTCGTTTTCTCCGCGACCTTCTGTTATCGGATGAGTGTTAAGAAGTTTATTCTCACGCGAGAAGAGGAGGATTGAAGGATTGCCGGGAAAGGAGTTCTTTGGGTCGAAGGTGTAACCCATACTCATCTCGACTCCAAAACGCTTCGAGAGCGCGGACGCCGCGGCGCCAAACGGCGCGTGGTCGGCGACGAGAAGTAACGCGCCGCCGTCTTTCACCCAGTCAGCGACGGCCGCGATCTCTTCCTCGGTAAACGCCGAGTCGCTGGCGCCTTTGTCATCATCTTCTTCAGCGCCGAGCGCATTGGCGATGACGAGAACTTTGAAACCGCTGAGCCGTGTTTTGCCGAACGGCTGGCGATTGCGGATGACGTTGTAGCCGTCGTTCAGCAGCAGGTCGACGAAGGGTTTATAGCGTCCGTCGCTGGTGTGGAAATTGTGGTGCGCTTCGTCGAACATTACGCGCGGTCCATCTTTTTTGTACGCGGGCTTGGCGACAGAAGTGTCAAACTCCGGATCGGCTTGCTGCTGCGCCAGACCCGGCGCTAAACACACGAGTAACGTAAAGATTGCTGCAAGAAACTTCATCATGTTAATCCTGAAAATCCTGTAATCCTGTCTAACGGGATTGCAGTTTCGACAATCGCTCAGCCGCGCTGTTCAGCGTCTCATCTTTCTTGCAGAAACAGAAGCGCACCTGCTGCGCGCCGTCGGCGGGATTGCTGTAGAAGCTCGACCCGGGCACACACGCCACGCCAATCTCCCGGATCAAATGCCGCGTGAACTCCACGTCATCCGTAAACCCAAATTTCGAGATGTCAGTCATGATGTAGTAAGCGCCGTCGGGGACAAACGTCTTGAACCCCGAACGCTCGAGCACCGGCAACAACATGTCTCGACGCGCCTGATACTCACGCTGCATCGTGTCGTAATACTCCTGCGGCAACGACAACGCGTAAGCGCCCGCCGCCTGCAACGGCGCCGCCGCACCGACGGTCAGAAAATCGTGGACCTTGCGAATGCCACTCGTGATCTCCGGCGGCGCGATGCAGTAACCAACGCGCCAGCCAGTCACCGAGTAAGTCTTTGACATCGAGTTCACGACGACTGTGCGTTCGCGCATGCCCTCGACCTGGGCCATCGAGATGTGTTTGATCTCAGCGCCTTCACGCGGGTAGAGGATGTGCTCGTAAATCTCATCGGTAAAGCACAGCGCGTCAAACTCCTGGCAGAGTCCGGCGATAAACTCCATCTCATCGCGACTGAAAACCTTCCCGGTCGGATTGTTGGGATTGCAGACGATGATCGCCTTCGTCTTCTTGTTGAACGCCGCGCGCAACTGATCGCGGTCGAAACTCCAGTCAGGCGCGCGCAGCGGCACATAAACCGGATGCGCGTCGGAAAGGATCGCATCAGGCGCGTAGTTTTCGTAGAACGGCTCGAAGACGATGACTTCTTCGCCGGGATCGACGGTCGCCATCATTGCCGCGATCATGCCTTCAGTTGAGCCGCACGTTACGGTGATCTCCGTTTCCGGATCGATCTCGATGCCGAGATACGAATGCGTCTTCGCGGCAATCGCGTCGCGAAAAGCTTTCGCGCCCCACGTGATGGCGTACTGATTGATGTCCTGATCGATCGCTTCCATCGCGCGGCGCTTGATGTCGGCAGGCGCGGAGAAATCAGGAAAGCCTTGCGACAGGTTCACGGCGCCATACTTCAACGCCTCGCGCGTCATCTCCCGAATCACCGACTCGGTAAACGAGCTTGCTTTCTGCGATACGTAACGACTTTTTGAGGGTGATGCTGTGCTCATATTTCGATCATTTAACCACAGATTACACAGATTACACGGATTTTCTGTGTGATCTGCGTAATCTGTGGAAGGCTAAGGAATGATTTGTTCGCCGGCGGCTTCGCGTTTTAGCTGTGTGAGGATTGAGCGAATCGCGGCGGCGTAGCTGCCGTTGGGCGCGAGCTCGAGATACTTCTCGTACGCAGTCACGGCTTCCTTCGGCTTCTCGACTCTTTCGTACGCGGCGCCGAGCATCTGGTAGATCACCGGTTCGCTTTCAGAAAGTTGGGCCAGCGCCTTTTTGTATTCGACGATCGCTTCTGCAAACTGGCCCTTGTCTTCCCAAACTTTCGCGAGGCCGACGTAGGCCTCGGGCTGCACGCCACCGCCTTCCCTGATTGACCGGCGAAACGATCGTATCGCATCGTCGTCAAACGCTTCTTCGCGATAAATACGACCCTCAACCGCTGATGCTTCGGCGTACGAAGGCCGTGCTCGCCGTGCGGCGTCAATTGCGCCATGTGCTCCTTTGAAGTCGTTGAGCGACATCAGCACACGCGCGAGGCCGACTTGCGCCGCGGGAAATGCAGGACGCAGTTTGATCGCTTCACGATAAAGATCGGCAGCGTTCTCCAAGCGCCCTTTCTCTCGCGCCGTTTCCGCTTCCTGAAATTTCAACTCTGCGGGATCGGTCGTCGCCAAAAGCTTCACCGCCAGTGCTCGACGCCCGGGAAGCAGCGCAGCCGTTGTTTCCTTGAATCCGCTCGCGCGAACGCGCACAGAATGTCGACCAGCAGAAACTTTGGTGAGCGTGAGTTTGCCGGACGCGTCCGTCGTCCCACGCCGGATCTCATCGATCCAGACGATCGCATTTGGTTCAGATGTGATTGTCAGCGAGGCTTGCGCGTGAATCGAGGGCGCGACGAGTAAAAACAGCAGGACCGCAATTCCTAACTTCATAATCCGTAAACAATCCGTGGCTACTCTTCCGTCCCGCCACCAGTGACGCGCCGCTTCCTCACGCTCGGATCACCATCCGTCACCGCCCGCGCCCCGACTTCCGGCCGCCAGTTTCCCTTCTCATCGTAAAGCCGCAGGTACTGTAAACGGTTTCTCACCACACCCTGAACGTACCCGCGCGTCTCTTTGAACGGTACCGCCTCAGCCCATTCATCAATTTCCAACGGCAGCGACGCCTTCCAATTCACCGCTCGATTTGGTCCGGCGTTGTAAGCCGCCGCCACATACTCGATGCGCCCAAACTTGTCGATCTGATCGCGCAGGTAAGCCGTGCCGAGTTGAATATTCAAACGCGGCTCGTAAAGCGATTCGACCGTGATCTCACGGCTCACGCCATACTTTCGCGCCGTCAGTCTTCCGGTCGGCACGAGCACCTGCATCAGCCCGTAAGCATTCGCGCCCGAACGCGCGCGCGTTATGAATACTGTTTCCTGGCGAATCAAACCCGCCACCTGATACGGATCGAGATTACGCGCCTTCGACTCCTGCACGATGATGTCCCAGTAATTGAGCGGGTAAAACACGTCCCACTGCTCGCGCGTCATCTCTTCCGGCTTCATCTGCGAATAGTCGGGGAAACTGCGTCGCAGCGTGTTGAGCGCGCGCACGTTGTCGTCGTCAGAGCGATAGATCTTCGCGATCGCGAGATTGACCTTCGGGCTGTCCGGAGCTTTTTCACCAGCTTTCGCGAGCTCCTTCTGCGCCCAATCGTCGAGCCCGATATTCGACAACTGATCGGCCTTGACGATCCGCGCGTCTTCTTCTGGTCCAACTGTTTCTTCCGCGACCGTGACAGTCTTTAGGTTCTCAACCGCACGCGCCACGATCGAGTCAGGAGGAAAAGTTTTGGACGGCAACGTTCGACCGGCCGCATCCAGCCGTTGCTTCGCGAGGTAGCCGTACCAGTTCGCGTCGTAACGCGCGAGCATCGCCTCGTATAGCGCACGCGCTTCGGCGAGTTTGCCGGCGCGCTCCGAATCGCGCGCGGCCCAGTAGCCTGCGCGGCCACGATTGTCAGTGTTCTTGTCGGCGTAATAGGCGAGATGCTCGGTCAGCATTCGCGACGATTCCGAGTAGTTTTTCGCCGAGTGCGCGTCCCACGCGAGATCAAACTGTGCCTGGGCGACTTCGATCGAGCTGCCAAAACCATTAACCGCGGCGCGCTTGAAATACGAAGCGTCAGCAGAGTTGTTTGCGTCCGATGCGATCTGCCCGACGGCGACAAACGTGCGCGGCGTGAAATTGCTGTTCGGGAAAGCGCGTCGCAGCTCTTCGGCAGTCGCGCGGGCTTGTTCCCACTGTTTTGCACGCGCGTACGTTTGCGCGAGGTAGAACATCGCTTCAGCGCGCGTCTCGGCGGCCGAGGTCGGGATCGCGTTCAAGGCGGCGACGGCGTCTGGAGTTCGTCTGAGAGTGTAAGCAGCGATGCCGCGCTGGAGTTGATTTTCGTTGGTAGCTGTTGCGGGAAACTTCGCGAACGCGTCGCTGTAAGCAGTTAACGCGTCAGCATACTTTTTCGCGCGGTACAGGCGCTCAGCACGCGTGATCGCCTCTTCCGCGGTGGCGGGCGACGTAGTTGAACCGAGCCGTGTGATCGAAGTCGCCGCCTCGGCGCTTTCAGCGGCCTCGGGGGCGAAGAAATAGAGTCGACGATAAGCAGCAAGAGCGCGTGTTTGATCGCCAGTTTGCTCGTAAGCTTTCGCCGTCAGAAGCAGCGCGGCCGCGTCGTCTGCCTGCGCGAAGTCTTTCAACAACAGCGGAACTGCCGCGACCTGCCCGGCTTTCGTCATCAAGTCCGCTGCTCGCAAAGCCGCATCACGAGCGCGCAGCGACGCCGGATACGACTGCATCAACTCCTGGTAAATCGCGCGAGCTTCCTGAACCTTTCCGGCCTGCTCGAGAGCGCTGCCACGCAGAAAGAGTGCGTAATCAGCGAACGAAGTCTGTTCAGCGATCAGTTTAGTGTCGAGTAACGAGGCGGCGCCGGCAGCGTCTCCGGCTTTGAGTTTGATGCGCGCGCGCAGCATTCGCGCGAGCGCAGCGGTTTTAGTGCGTGGAAACTGGTTCTCGATTCCGGCGACGACGTCTTCAGACGGCAACACGTCGTTGCGCGTCATGCTGCGCAGGCTTTCGAGCGCTTTTTGTTCTCCGAGGGTTTGCGGGCGCGTGACACAGCTCGCGCTCAGGACGAACGGAAGCGAGGCAACAGCGACCAGAGCAACGCCGATAAAAATGAGCAGTAAGCGATGTTTGGCCACTGAAATACTTTTATCCACAGATTTCACAGATTGATTAATCGAATCTGTGTAATCTGTGGATGAGAACTACACGTTTACAGTTGCGCCGGGATAATTCGCGCCGAGTTTTGCCGGATCACCCTCAGCAAGCGTGTTCACCAACTCGCCGTGGAAATAATCGTAACGAGTGGCGACCTCGGCTTTCACGCGCTTATCATACATCTCGCGCGACCGATCGATGTACTCGCGTAAACGATCGTACAGGTCGTGTTCGATGCGGCCTTCCGCGACCTTCTGCTCGTTGTACAGCTTGATCTCGGAAATCAGCAAGCGTGCAAACCGCCGCGCGTCGTTGTGCAAACGGCGCTCTTCCTCGCCGTGGACTTCCACAGGCAATTCCGCATCCTGACCATAACGTCGTTTCGGTGGCGCGGCTGCTTCGATTGGCGCTGGCGTCCATGCAGGCGGCTCCTCGCCGGCGATCGAAGGCTGATCTGCTGTTGCAGAAGAATCCTCGAACACACCGGATGGCTCTTCAACCGGCACCGCCTCTACGAACGACGACGGTTCAACCGGCGCCTCTTCATAAGCCGGTGCTTCGTATGCGGGCTGATAATTCTCGATCGTCTCAGCGCCGGAGAAAGACGGTTCCGGTTCGGGTTCCGGTGTGGGCGTGTATTCACTGGTCGGCTCGTAAGACGGCTGCGGTTGCTCAACCGGCGCCGGCGCTTCCTCGACAGCTCGTTTCGGAGCTGCGGCGCTGCCGCGCGCGGCTGACAAGAGCTCGACCGCCATTCCCGAAACGGTGACCAGCGTTTCGAGCGCTTCGAGATTGATCGACTCCGAATCGAGGCCGGCTGAGTCGGCGTAAAGAACGGCGACGGCGCGTCCCCGAACTTTCAGCGGTATCGCCACGATTCGTTGCGCCTTTTCTTCGCCAAGCCGGTTCAGTAACAAATGATCTTCTGAATGTGAGCCCGGGCCACCACTCCACGTCGCGAGTCCCTTCGCGGCGCTGCCGACAACGGTGTCGGCGTTCACTGAAAATGAGATCTGCTGGATCGCGTCGTCGCCGACAGACCCTTCAAAACCACGACCACGCCAGCCCGCCGCCTGTTCGCCTTTGATGACGAAGAAAGCGACGCGAGGCGCAAACGAAGCAGCACGGTTGACGAGCGCCTTGAGAATCTCGGCCTGCGATTTCTGCTCATTTATCTCGCCAATGGCCGATTTCACGATGGCCATGTCGCTCGAGGCCTTCGCGCGGGACGACTCGGACGCGGCCAGCTCGACACCTCGTTCGTGAGCAGCGTGGAGGTGCTCCGTGATCGAGGCCTGCATGCTGGCTTCCATCTGCACATCGGCCTGGCGTTCGAGAAAACTCGAAAGCGACTCGTTGAGCAGACTTTGCAGGGTGGTTATCTCCTGCTTTACCGCACTCATGCGCGTTTCGAGATAACTCTCAATATCACGCTGCAAACTGTCTTCCAGGTGTCCGTTGACCACAGCTCGCTCCTCCGTATCGTGGTGTTATTTTGACGAACCTCAAGGTCTTCAGGTAGGGATTTCTAACCCAAGGTTGATTATTAGCAAATGGAGAGTCTCGCAGGGGCCGCAAAGACTCTGGGGATGATTATGAACGGCTGGTATTCAGCTAGTCAAGAAATCGTTTTTCGCCGAAAGGCGTCGTCTGTTAATCTAACGGATTAACCTGACCGTCGTCCAGTGTTAAATATGCCACCTACCATACTCATTGCGGAGGACTACGACGATAACCGCGAGCTGCTGCGGCTGTTGCTGGCGGGCGCGAATTACGACGTTCGCGAGGCGCGTAACGGGCGGGAGTGCCTCGAGCTGGCGCGCGAGAACCCTCCGGATCTGATTATGGTCGACCTCTCGATGCCTGGGCTGGATGGTTGGGAAGTCTTCCGGGAGCTCAAGGCAAATTCGTCGACCGCTCACATTCCGTGCGTTGCGGTCACCGCGCACACCGACCAGGACCGCGTGCGGGCCTTGCAGACGGGATTCAACGACTTCGTTGGGAAACCGTTTCGGACGGAAGAATTGCTGCTGACCGTCGCTCGGCTGGTGGAAAAGCAATAGGTCCTATAGGTCCTATTCTTTGAAAACGACGCCGCCCTTCATCACGAATTTCACCTTCCGAAGCGCGCCCACATCCTTCGTCGGATCGCCTTCCACTGCAATCACGTCCGCCAGCAAGCCCTGCTTAACCGCACCGATCTTGTCTGACATGTGCAGCACGCGAGCGCTCACGGAGGTGGCTGAGCGCAGTGCGTCGATCAGCGGCATGCCAAACTGCACCATCGTTTCGATCTCACGTGCGTTATCACCGTGCGCGAAAACTCCCACGTCGCTGCCGCTCGCAATCGTCACACCGGCAGCGAGCGCTGCCTGAAACGCCGTTCGCTTCCGCTCGATATTCGCGCCCGAGGCAATCGCGAGTGTCGGACAGAGCGCGACGTTACGTTCCTTCATCAAGCGAAAAACTTCCGGCGTGCCGCCATCGCCATGTTCGATCGTCTCAACGCCCGCCATCGCCGCGCGTCGCATCCCTTCCGCAGTCGTTGCATGTGCAGCGACAGGAATGTTGGCGCTCTTCGCCGTCTCAACCACCAGCTTGATCTCGTCGAGCGAGAAGGTCGGCGCCGCGCCTGACTTGCCCCAGCGATAGTCTGCGTAAATCTTGATCCAGTCAGCGCCGTGTCCGATCTGGTCGCGAACTACGCGCGTCAGACTGTCGATACCGTCAGCTTCTTCAGCGCCTTGCGGCACGGTCCACTCGGAGGCGTAACCCTTAGGTCCATAACTGCCGGTCGCGACGATCGCTCTCGTAACGACGATCATGCGCGGCCCGGGAATGATGCCCTGCTCGACTGCCTGCTTGAGTCCGACATCGGCGTAACCCGCGCCTTCCGTGCCGAGATCGCGAATCGTTGTGAAACCCGCCTGGAGCGTGTTGCGCAGGTGGTTTGTAGCTCGCGCAACACGCAGGCTAAGCGATTCGCGCGCGACCTGATCGTTCCAGGGAGTTTCACTGTACGGATGAAGCAGTATGTGCGAGTGAGCTTCGATCAGACCCGGCATCAGGGTCAGTCCCGGCAGCTCGATTACCTTCGCTCCGGCTGGAGCCGTGATGCTGCCTGCTGGTCCAACACTCACGATCTTGTCGCCGTGAACGAGCACGGCCCAGCCATCGTGAACCTGCGCCGACTCGCCGTCGAAGACGCGAGCCGGCTTGAGCAGGTAGTCAGTTTCCGGTGGTGCAGATCGTTGTGTTTGCGGTAGCAACATCGCCACACACATCAGAAATATGAGCAAGCGCATCGCATCATTTCTCGGAGATAACCACAGTTTGGATTGTTGGCGTCAGCGGATGAATCGTGCTGCTCGAGAATCCAGCGTTGGCAAACATTCGCTCCAACTCAGCAAACGTGTACGCATCGCCGCTCGGTGTGCCGACCAGCATCATCATGCTAAAGCCTGCCGAGTCAGGCGGAGTTACACGATCGTCATTTGGAACAAACTCTAAAGTCGCGGCTCGACCGCCATCGGCCAGCGCGGCGTGCACTTTGCGCAGCAGCGTTTCGTTCGTCGGCGGATCGAAGTGATGCAGGAAGTTAGTGATCAGAACTAAATCATAACCACTGCCAAACTCCACATCGAACGCACTGCCTTCAATCGTGTGATATCTATCAGCGACGCCGGCCTTCTGCGCATTTTCCTTCGCCACTTCCAAAACGGCCTTCCAATCGACCGCATGAATCTCTGCTTGTGGATTGTTTTTCGCAAATGCAATCCCGAATACACCATGTCCCGCTGCGATATCAAGAATCTTCAACTTCCGATCGGCATTGGGATCGACCAATTTCGCGATCATTTGCGACGGCATCATCATCATCGGCGCCATCGCCCGTGCGAACTTCACCCAGATTGGATTGTCCGGCTTGACCGTGCCCTCGTTATCAATAGCAGTACCGCCTTTGCGTACCGCTTCAGTCATGTGCTTGGAGCCTTCCAGCAGTTCCGGCGTACTAAGGAACCCGATCGTTCCGCCGAGATACGCCGGCGAGCGCTTGTCGAGAAAAGTTGCAGAGTCGAGCGTCAACGCATACTCGTTGTCGTTCTTGTTTAGCATTCCCATTATCGTCAGGTAGTCGCAAAGAATGCGCATACCACGCTCGGCGGTTTGGCAGCGATTCGCAATTGCAGACGCGGTCGTGTTGCCTTCGCCGATGGCAGTGAACACTTCAAGCTCGATGGCGGCTTTCAAAGCCTCGGTGCGCTGGTGCGCGTTGATGGTTTGGAAGAACAGTTGGGGAGATGGTTGCTGGGCTGCGGAAGAAGTAGACATGAATTTCCTTTCTTTATTTAGTGCGTATTCATCTGTGTAGATACGCGGGAGATACTATCGGATTGGTTCACGCAAGACCATCTCAGCGACGGCTGCGGCCATATTCGCGGCTTCCGGGTGACTGCGACGCAGGCCCGCGATCTGTAGCAGCGCTTCGCCAGTGCGCGAAAACATGCGAAACAGATCGCCTTCTTCAGCACGAGTCTCTCTCACGATGTCGGACCAGTGCATGCCGCCGGCCCAACGCACCGCGGCGCCCGCCGCAGAGAAGTTCAACTCCGGCGTGGGATCGAGCCCGTGTTTCCATTCTTCAGCAGAGACTTTGAAGCCGATGTCTTCAAAACGCGCGAGTGACGTTACGACATTGTCGTCCAACTCCAGCTCGCCATAGTCACGATCTTCATCGGCCGTGAGCGCCGCCATGATGCCTGCGAGTTGCTTTGGCTCGAGTGAATTGAAGAGACGAGCTTCCAGCGCTTCGCCGACGAGCAACGGACGATCCATGTGCAGATCAGCCAGCCAGCGCCCGCGCTCCGTGACCTTCTCCGCTTCGTAATCGAGATAACCAAAGATCGCTAGTACTCTCGCGCGTTGCTCAAACGGTAGCCAAACTTCTTCACGCAACGCTTCGATCCGTCGCGACGCCCGCTCGTAGTCTTCAGCAGTCGTGTGAAGTTGCCAAATTACATCGGTGCAGTGCTGCTGATTAGAATTTTGCGGCAACAGATTCTCGATCGAGTCGTCGATGATCTTGAGTGCGTCAGTCTCTTCCGCATCCGCGTCGCGTAATCGTGGCTCTGGTAGCGTGAGATCGCGGCCGCGTTCGCGGATCTCGTCGAAGGCACGTTCGATCTCTTCTTCTTTCAAACGAAAAACCGGCGCGTAGACGCGACCGATTCGCTCCTGCGGAAAACTGGCGTGACGACCATCTTCACGAAAACCACGGATATTCCCGTCGCGCTTTTCCGTTACCATCACCAGTCTGCGACCGGAACGGCCAATCCCTACGACGCGGCCCGGCTTCACCACCTCGTTCAGCCAGCGATGAAAAACCTCGGCGCGTGTTTGCGGCTTCGCTTCCTGCAAACGCGCACGTATGCCGAGGAGTCGCTCGAGACCGAGCACGGCTGACATCGGAATATCGCAGGCCGCTTCTTTCAATGCGGTGTGAATCTTTTCTTCGCTTTCGCTGCGACTTCGTTCGAGCTGGGCTATCTGGCGCGCGAAGTCGCGATACGCGAAGCTACGTTCGGCAATCTCGCGCACTGAAACAAAACTTCCGTAAGCGTCGAGGAGGTTGAGCAGTGTTGTGTAAGTGGCGCGAAACTGGCTGACGAGCGGATCGGGTGGCGTTTTCAAGAGCTGTGCGATGAGTTGCGGATCCTGATGCAGACCCGGGGCTGCGATGACGAAGCCGACGTTGTCGCGGCCACGGCGTCCGGCGCGTCCGGTCATCTGCTGCATTTCAGAAGCTGAAAGCGGACGCCAGCCACTGCCCGTGCGTGCGTCGGCGCCGGTGAGAACAACGCTGCGGGCCGGAAAATCGACACCGGCGGCGACTGTCGCTGTGGCGAAGATCGCGTCGAGCAATCCCGCGCTCATCAGTTTTTCGATCACGAGTTTCCAGGCGGGAATGTGTCCGGCGTGATGCGACGCGACACCGCCGCGGATGATCGTGTCCCAATGACGATGACCGCGCACTTCCGGATGCTGCTCGACAAACGCGCGCATGAAATCGCGGCGCGCCTCGCGGCGGCTGTCGTTTGGATCGCGGCGCGTGAGTGCGGCTTCGGACGCCGCCTGATCGCAGCGACGACGCGTCGGCAGAAAGACGATGGCCGGGAGCAAGTTGTAACCCTCGAGCGCGGCCAGCAACGTTGCTGACGGCATCTCGGGCATGCGCAGTTTCATCCTGAAATCAAGTAAATCCTGAAATCCTGTCTACCGCTCTCGTTCCCTTTCGATCATCTGAAGGATTTCAGAATTCAACCTTCCATTCTCATCCAACAACGGCAACAATCGTTTGTCCGGCAGCAACATCGCTGACCGCAAAGGCACCGGTCTTTTCAACGGTCCGGTAATCACACCACACCGCACGCCTCGAATCTCTTCCAACCACACCACAAACTCGTGCGCGTTGCCGATCGTCGCCGACAGCAGCAACAAGCGAATGCGCGGCGGCGTCAAAATAATCGCCTCCTCCCAAACGTGCCCGCGGTCCTCATCAGCGAGATAGTGCGCCTCGTCCAGCACCACGAGATCAGCACTGACTTCATTCCCGCCACGCAACGAATCGAAAAGCTGATTGCGATAGATCTCAGTCGTCCCGACAATCAGCGGCGCTTCGGAGTTCTCTTTCCGGTCGCCTGTCAGGATTCCAACCCGCTCGGCTCCAAATTCATCAATAAATTCCTGGTATTTCGAGTTTGTGAGTGCTTTCAGCGGCGACGTGTACCAGGCGCGTCGCCCGCTATCGAGAAGCCGCCGGATTTTCTCTCGCGCAATCCACGTTTTGCCGCTGCCCGTGGGTGCTGTGACCAGCAAATCTTCATATTCCAGGCTCGCGAGCGCCTCCAGTTGAAACGGATCGGGCTTGAAAGGCGTCTTACGAGGTGTGCCAATGCCTTCGAGCAGCCGTTTGGTCTCGCGTGAGGGTGAAACAATGCGTGTGGATCGTACGTTAGCCTCATGGTCGCGCTGGCGGGCAGATTTTTCAGGGCCGCGACGACTACGCGAGCGGCGTTTGTCCCAGTTTTTTCGGGTATTTCGGCGCACGAAGTCATTCTAACTTTCAGAGTGTGGCCTGCGAAGTGCTAACGCGAACCCTGAGAGTTACAATGGCGTCTAACCCGGAGGCTTTTGAGACAGTATTTGCAGGATTAACCTATGGGGTTGTTCGAGAAGTTTGAGGTAAATCGCGAGCCGCGGTGGCAGGTCTTAACAAAGCTCGTCGGCGCTTCGCTCGTCCTGCATCTCGTGTTTGTGTGGATGGTGATTTACGTTCCCGCGTTTCGCGACACATTGAACATCGCCGCACTGGTTGCAAGGACGAAGTTTGTTGAAAGAGATTACGAGGCGACTCAGATCGGCGATGTGCAGATGGTCCAGTTGACCGACAAGTTTCATTACCCAGAAGGGTACTTTGCACAGCAACTCGCGCCAGGACAAATTCCCGGACAAGCACCTGCCGTAGATCCGTTCGCACCGAGGATCATCTCGCAGGCGAGTAAGGAATCGAAGGTCGATCCCGAAAGCTCGCCGTCGCCGAGTCCGACTGCTTCGCCGGCGGCGAGTCCATCACCATCGGCATCGACAGCGACAGCGGCTGTCGCTCAAGCCAGTCCATCCCCTTCGAAGCTGACTCCCGAACAAGCGCAGCAAGAGCTGGAGAAGACGGCCGAGCAAAACAACGTCACGCTGCCGGAAGAGAACGAGATCAACAAGAAAGTTCTGAAAGACTTCGCCGCCTACGCGAACGACTTGAAGAACCAGGGCAAGCTCGATTTCGAGAAGCCTTTCGAGATCGAAATCGAAGCGAAGCTGGACGAGAATGGCAAAATCAAAAAAGATGGAGCGAAGTTTACGAAGAGGACCGGGGACGAAAATCTCGTGGATCTGTTTGGCAAGCTCGTGGCGGCGCTGAACGACAGCGGGTTTCTCGCGTACCTGCAACCGATCAGCAAAGACAATCCGAACGCGACAGTGAAGATCACAGTCAAACAGGGTGAGAAGGAAGTGCTGGCTTCAGTCACGTCGGAGGCGTCTTCGCCGGAACGTGCGGAGTCGCTCGCAAAAGCGCTGAACAACCTGCTGTATTACGGCGCTGGTTCGCGTGCGGGCCATGACGAAGAAGTGTTGATGAAGAATACAAATGCGACGCCTGACGGCAAGAGAGTGGTGATTAACTTCTCAATGCCGCGGCAGAGCGTCATCGATATGATCAAGAAAAATTTAGAACCAGGCGTTTAATCACCGATTCACAGATTATTACTGATTGGCTAAACTATTTGAGCTATGAGTTTCGATAAATTCCTTACTAAAGTTTTTGGCAGCAGCAACCAGCGGTTTTTGAAATCAATCATGCCGCTGGTCGAAAAGGTCAACTTGCTCGAGCCGTCGATGAAGGCGCTTTCTGACGACGAGCTGCGTGGACGCACCGCTCAGTTTAAAGAGCGCTTGCAAAGAGCCGTCGCCGATGTGACTGATAAAGAAGAGCGAAAGCGACGTGAGCGCGCCGAGCTCGACGAAATCCTGCCGGAGGCTTTCGCGCTCGTCCGTGAAGCAAGCGTGCGCACGACCGGCATGCGTCACTTCGATGTGCAGTTGATCGGCGGCATCGTTCTCCACCAGGGCAAAATCGCCGAGATGCGCACGGGCGAGGGCAAGACGCTCGTCGCCACTTTGCCTTCTTATTTGAATGCGCTAACGGGTCGCGGCGGCGTTCACGTTGTTACAGTGAACGATTATCTCGCTTCTCGCGACGCCGAGTGGATGGGCCAGATCCATCGCTTCCTCGGTCTCGAAGTCGGTTGTATTCAGAACGACATGGACGATTTCGAGCGCCAGGCCGCGTACGCCGCTGATATCACTTACGGTACCAACAACGAGTTTGGGTTCGATTACCTGCGCGACAACATGAAGTTTGACCTCGCCACGTGTGTGCAGCGTGGTCATTACTTCGCAGTCGTCGACGAGGTTGATTCGATCCTGATCGACGAAGCGCGAACGCCGCTGATCATTTCCGGACCATCCGACGAAGCCACTGACAAGTATAAAAACGCGGACGCGATCATTCCGCACCTGAAAAAAGGTGAGGACGTCGATGGAAAGAAGACCGGCGATTACGTCGTCGATGAAAAAGCGCACACGGCAGTGTTGACGGAAGAAGGTGTGGACAAAGCCGAGCGTCTGCTGGGTGTCGGCAATCTTTATGATCCGTCGAACATGGAATTGCTCCACTGCGTCGAGCAGGCCCTGAAAGCGCATACGCTTTACAAGTTGGACCACCAGTATGTGGTCCAGGACGGCGAGGTGATCATCGTTGACGACTTCACCGGACGTTTGATGAAAGGTCGTCGCTGGTCTGACGGTTTGCACCAGGCGGTTGAAGCAAAAGAAGGCGTCGAGATCGAGAAAGAAAACCAAACACTCGCGACGATCACGCTGCAGAATTATTTCCGGCTTTACGAAAAACTGTCAGGTATGACCGGTACGGCGGAAACTGAAGCAGCCGAATTCGCCTCGACTTACAAGCTCGACGTCATCGTGATCCCGACGCACATGCCGATGATTCGTACCGACTTTTCCGACGTGATCTATCGCACGTTGCCTGAGAAGTGGGATGCGGTGATCGAAGAGATCAAGGAGTGTCACGAGAAAGGCCAGCCGACTCTCGTTGGTACAGTTTCAGTCGAGAACTCCGAGCTGATCGCGCGTCGTCTATTGAAGGAGAAAGTCCCGCATAACGTGCTGAACGCGAAGTATCACGAGCGTGAGGCTGAGATCGTCGCGCAGGCAGGACGCAAAGGCATGGTGACGATCGCGACGAACATGGCCGGTCGTGGTACTGACATTCTGCTGGGCGGCAATCCTGACTTCATGGCGCGCGAGTTTTTGAAAAAGGATGAGATCGATCCTGACGACGCGACTGATGAGCAGTGGAAAGTCGCGTATGCACAGGCAAAGCAGATCGTAGAAGACGAGCACCAGGAGGTTGTGGGTCTCGGCGGTTTGCACATCATCGGCACCGAGCGTCACGAATCGCGGCGTATCGACAATCAGCTTCGTGGTCGTGCCGGACGTCAGGGCGACCCCGGATCTTCGCGGTTCTTCCTGTCTCTCGAAGACGATCTGATGCGCATCTTCGCCGGCGACAAGGTGAAAGCGCTGATGCAGCGTCTCGGCATGGAGAAGGGCGTCGCGATCGAGTCGAAGATGGTTTCAAAGCGAATCGCGGCGGCACAGAAGTCGGTTGAAGGCCGAAACTTCGAAGCTCGCAAACACCTGCTCGAGTATGACGACGTGATGAACAGGCAGCGCGAGACGATCTACGGCTTGCGCCGGCAACTGATGGAAGAGCCGGATCAGCGCGACTATTTGTTGGGCGATCCGCCGTCGGCTGGTGTTGCTTATGATTTGTTGTCAGACATCACGCGGCAGTATTTGAATCCCGATGTGTCGCCGGATGATTGGGACGTCGAGAACTACAAGATCCAGATCAAGACCATCTACGACTTAGATCCTGACAGTGAGGGCGTCAACATTCCGACTATGACGTCGCAGGAAGTCGTCGATGCGATCTGGGAGCGGCTCAAGGTCAAGTACGAAGCTAAGGAGCAACAGATTGGGCCGGAAGCGATGCGCACTTACGAGCGCATCATCATGCTCAACATCATCGACGCGCAGTGGAAGGACCACCTGCTGTCGCTGGACCACTTGAAGCAAGGCATCGGACTGGTTGGCTACGGACAGAAAGATCCGCTCGTCGAGTACAAGAAGCAGAGTTTTGATCTGTTCCAGGAGATGCTCGATCGCATCGATACCACGACGATCCGATCGTTGTTCAATTTGCAGATCGTTTCTGAACAGGCGCCGGAGACTTTGCAGCAGCGACGTGCAGCGCGACGGCCCGCATCGTTGCGATTCACTGGACCAAATCAGGGCGCGGCTCCCGCAGGCGAGGAAGACGGCAAGGTGAAGACCGTTATCCGGGACCAGCCGAAAGTCGGACGCAATGAGCCTTGCCCATGTGGTTCGGGTAAGAAGTATAAAAAGTGCCACGGCATCAACGCTTAACGGAATAGGTCCTATGGAACATAGGACCTATTAATTCCCGCCTTGACCGCCGAAATCACATCCACAAATCCGGTCGTTCAAGCCATCATCAGCGGCAAGGCTCCACAGCCCGCCCGTCTCGCAGCGGCGCGCGGTCTCTTGCCATTGCCGCAAAACGATCTGCTTGAAGTTCTGGTTGCGCTCACCACCAGCGACGATGCGCAAATCGCTTCCGCGGCGACTGATACTCTGAAGGCCGAGAGCTCGGAAAATCTTTTGAGTGCGGCTTCGGATCAGGAAACGGCGCCAAACGTCCTCGCGTATCTCGCAACGCGTTCAGACGGAACACCGCAGCTCTACGAGGCCACGATTCTCAACATGCAAACTCCGGATCACGCCCTCGCGAAACTCGCTGCCGCAACTCCGCACAACTCACTTCTCGAGCTCATCACGATCAATCAACAACGACTCGTTCGTTCGCCTGAGATCATCGATGCGATCCTCAGTAATCCGGTGTGCAGCGGCGAGGCTGAAAGACGTGCTCGCGAAACACGGAAAGAGTTTTTCGAGAAGGAACGCGGCGCACGACAGATCGCTGACGAGTTGAGGGCGCGTGGCCAGACTGCGGCGGCAGAGTTTTTCGAAACAGCGGAATTGACGACGGTAGGCGGCGAGCTCAGTGTCGACGACGCGTGGCTCATCGCGCAGCACATCGAAGTCTCCGACGCCGATCTCGACGACTCATGGCTGCCGGCTGAGCGTTTCGAAGAGCTCATCGCGGAGTCAATGACTGATGCCGCGGCGAACGCACAACGCGTTATCGACAATGAACGACTTGAAAAGGGCGAGGTCAGTGCGGAGCGCGTTTCACTCATTCGTCGCATCATGTTTATGAACACAAAGGATCGGATGAAGCTGGCGATGAAGGGCGATCGCGAGGCTCGCAGCATTCTGATCCGTGATTCGAATAAAGTGGTGTGTTCGGCAGTCGTTAAAAACCCGCGGATTACGGAGCAGGAAGCCGAGAACATCGCGGCAATGAGAACAGTTGCAGATGAGGTGCTCCGGATTATCGCGATGAACCGCACCTGGGTGCGGTCGTACACCATCATTCACAACCTCGCCAAAAATCCACGCACGCCGGTTCCCACGGCAATGAACATCCTGCCGCGCATCCGTACGAAAGACTTATTAAGTCTCCA
>Ga0207710_10000652_pt1 | contig 19617 bp, 14 predicted proteins | sample KBSS24metaG_FD_184400 | JGI IMG/M metagenome (GOLD analysis project Ga0207710, IMG submission 184400) | Switchgrass rhizosphere microbial communities from Kellogg Biological Station, Michigan, USA - KBS S2-4 metaG (SPAdes) (version 2) | ecosystem: Host-associated > Plants > Roots > Rhizosphere...
AAGTATCGGAATGACATACGAACAAGGTGGTGGCCCGTCCGGTGGACTTGGCGCTAATAATGACGAAGGTGATACATTGACGTTGTATGACCGGGCTATGCATCATTATACAACTTCTTTAAGTACAATTGAAATTTCATCAATAAATGCTTCTAAACTTGTTAAAGAGTTTCATAAATTTTTTAACGATGCGGTGAGCAAAGGCGTGGGAGAATACAAAACATACATCATTAAGAACAAAGCGAATGATATAGAAAGAATAAATTCATTAAAAGAACTTCTGGATAAAAATGGGATTAAATATGATGTGGCAATGGGTAGTGCAAGAGGAATGCAGGACGGTTTTAATTATCAAACCGGAAAAGATGAATTATTCAGTATTGAAATGGGTGATGTTTTTATACAATCGCAACAGCCACGCAGTGCATTGGTAAAAGTTTTATTTGAACCCAAGAGCCGCCTCGTTGATTCAGCTACCTATGATATTACTGCCTGGTCTGTTCCTTACGCCTATGGATTAACAGCTTATGCTTCGAAAGATCAGCTTAACATGGGTAGCAGGAGTGAAAAATCAATAATGCATAATGAAGAAACCAACTATGGATATGTTTTACCGTGGAAAGGAATACAAACAGTAAAAACAGTTGGACAGTTATTGCAAAAAGGAATTCTTCTTCGCTATACTGAAGAACCATTTGAAATAAATAATGAAAAATTTGACCGGGGGTCAATACTTGTTTTGCAAACTGCAAACAGATCATTTGGCAAACAGCTATGGAATATAACAAGACAAATAGCTGATTCGAATAACATCCAATTATATCCTGTCTCGAGCGGTTTTGTAGATAAAGGCTATGATTTTGGCAGTGATAAAGTACATCCATTAAAAGCGCCAAAAGTTGCTTTGGTTACCGGTGAAGGTGTTGGTTCAAATGCAGCAGGGGAGATATGGCACTTCTTCGAGCAACAAATTGATTATCCCATTACATTAATAAATGCGAACGATCTTGGTCGTGCTGATTGGAATAACATTAATGTATTGATAATGCCGGATGGTAACTACAGGTATCTCAGTGAGAAAGCAAATGTTGAACAATTAAAAGGTTGGGTAAATAGTGGAGGAAGGATTGTGGCATTGGAAAGCGCCGTATCCCAACTTTCAAAAGCAGAATTTGGAATCAAGATGAAAAAAAATGATGACGATGATAAAAAAGATAGTGCTTACAGTGCATTAAGAAGATTTGAGGATCGTGAAAGAGAACCTATTTCAGGAACTACACCCGGAGCTATATTAAAAGTGGATTTAGACAATAGTCATCCTCTTGCTTTTGGTTATCCAGGTTATTATTATACACTAAAACAAGATGATAATGTTGCTGAGTTTATCAAAGAAAATGGTTGGAATGTAGGAGTAATAAAAAAGAATAGCCCTGTATCAGGTTTTGTTGGCGCCAGGTTAAAAGATAAGCTAAAAGACGGATTGCTGTTTGGCGTGCAGGATATGGGAAACGGCTCGGTTACTTACTTGCTGGATAATGTAATGTTCAGAAGCTTTTGGGAAAATGGAAAGTTGATGTTCTGCAATGCAGTGTTCCTGGTAGGTCAATAGAATATAATCAAAAGCAAACATCCTGCAACATTATATTTTAGAGCTAAACATCCGATTTTGATTAGCATCAAAACTGGATCAGATCCATTTGTTATCCTGATTTTCAATGTAACTTTACTCCATCAATCTTTGAATATGGAATCTGATAGTTTTATACCGATCATTTCTGAGATCAAATTCACGATCTATAATACTTCTCCTCCCGGTTTGATTTGATATCCGGTTTACAAATGATATTCTTTTAGTAAACTCTAATGCTATTGCATTTGCATAGTCGTGCTGCGGTTTGAAAACCGTTGGCGCCGCAATGCATCAATTTTTAAACAATTTTTTATAAACATTAATTTAACCACCATGACAACTTCTGAATTAATTCGCTGGGGATTGATTGTTGGCATCCCCTTATTCGTTTTATTATTTTATAAATTCATTCTTAGAGTCTTCTTCGGACTTGTAATTGTTCCCGAAGACAGGATTGGATTAGTCACTAAGAAATTTGTACTTTTTGGTAAACAGGAATTACCAGAGGGCCGTATCATCGCCTCGCATGGCGAAGCCGGTTACCAGGCGCAAACTCTTCCTCCCGGAGTATATTTCTGGAAATGGATCTGGCAATACGAAATCACTTTTCAACCATTCACTATTATTCCAACCGGTAAGATCGGGTTAGTACTTGCAAAAGATGGAAGTGAATTGGAAACAGGATCTGTATTAGGCCGTAAAGTAAATTGCGATTCATTCCAGGATGCAGAAGCATTCCTGAAAAATGGCGGACGAAAAGGTCGTCAAACAGCTATCATTACCCCGGGTTCATACCGTATCAATACATTTTTATTTAATGTTGAGATAACGGATATGATCAGCATTCCTGATAATGCTGTTGGTGTTATTACAACTTTGGAAGGAAAACCACTTGAAGAAGGACAGATTGCGGGAAAGATCATTAACGGACATAACAAGTTCCAGGATGTAGATTCTTTTCTTGCCAACAATGGATATAAAGGTTTACAGGAACAGGTTATACTCGCTGGTTCTTATTTCCTTAATCCATGGTTCGTGAAATTGGAATTAGTAAAAATGACTGAAATAGCAATTGGCCATGTTGGCGTAGTTATTTCTTATGTTGGTGAAGACGGAAAGGATCTTAGCGGTATTGAATTCAAGCATGGTAACATTGTAGGCAAAGGGTTCAAAGGTGTTTGGGCCGAACCATTAGGTCCCGGTAAATACCCAATCAATCCATATATTTTGAAAGTCGAACTGGTCCCTACAACAAACCTTGTGTTGAACTGGGCAAGTGCAAGAAGCGAATCACATCAATTGGATAAAAATTTATCAACGATTACTGTGCGCAGTAAAGATGGTTTCCCGTTCAATCTTGATGTGTCGCAGATCATTCATATTCCAACCACGGAAGCACCGAAAGTAATTGCCCGTTTCGGTAACATGAATAATCTGGTAAGCCAGGTATTGGAGCCAACTATCGGTAACTACTTCCGTAACTCGGCTCAGGATAGTGATGTGATAGCATTCCTCGGCACACGTAAAGAAAGACAGCAATCAGCAAAAGATCATATCGGTAAAGTGCTTGAGCAATACAATGTATATGGAGTAGATACCCTGATAGGTGATATTGTTCCTCCTGAAAGTTTGATGAAGACTTTGACTGATCGTAAGCTGGCTGAAGAACAAAAGATAACTTATGATACGGAGAAAAAAGCACAGGAGACAAGGCAGTTATTGGAAAAAGAAACAGCCATAGCTGATATACAAAAGGAAATTGTAAAAGCAGACCAGGGTGTATTGATAGCGGAACGTATTGCAGACGCTTCTGTAAAAAAAGCTACCGGTGATGCTAACAGCGTTCGTTTGCAGGCCAATGCTGAAGCGGACAGGTTGAAGTTAATTGCCAGTGGTGATGCTGAAAGGATCAGGTTGCTTGCAAAAGCCGATTCCGAAAAAATAGAATTGATTGCAAAAGCTGAAGCTGAAAAGATCTCAGTTACTGGTAATGCAGAAGCAGAAAAAATTCTTGCTATCGGTAAATCAAATGCTGAATCATACAAGCTTTCCGTAAGTGCAATGGGTGGCGATAACTTTACGCAATTAAAAGTAATGGAATCAATCGCAACTCAAAATGTAAAGATCATGCCTGATGTATTGATAGGAGGTGGAAATAATGAAAGCGGCAATGGTGCAATCAATGGCTTATTAGGATTACAGATATTACAACAATTAGGAAAGAAAGTAAATAATGGAAACGGCCATAAAAAAGAGTAGAAATTAACGAATCTCTTAATGTATGAACCCACGTCACCAGGTCTGCCCGGTACGTGGGTTTATTTTTACTTAATCGGTCTTAACTACTGACAAATAGCATTTATATTCGCTGAATAATTTTTCTGAATGAGAAAATTTCTATTTGCTTTGTTTGCTTATTGCCAATTGCTGATTGCGCATTCACAGGCTCCTCAAACATGGACCTCATCCGATATGTACCTGGCTATTCGAAAATTGAATGTGCTTGGTTCCGTTTTATATGTTGCGGCGCATCCTGATGATGAGAATACAAGACTGATCGCTTATTTCGCAAAAGATAGAATGCTGCGTGCCGGCTATTTGTCTTTAACAAGAGGCGATGGCGGACAAAACCTGATTGGAACTGAACAAGGCATTGAATTGGGATTAATAAGAACACAGGAATTACTTGCAGCAAGAAGAGTGGATGGAGGCGAACAATTCTTTACAAGAGCTTTTGATTTTGGCTTTTCTAAAAACCCTGAAGAAACTTTTACCAAATGGGATAGGGAAAAAATATTGAGCGATGTCGTATGGGTGATCAGAAAATTTCAACCCGATGTGATCATTACAAGATTTCCTACAACGGGTGAAGGTGGTCATGGGCATCATACTGCCTCAGCAATTTTAGCTAATGAAGCTTTTACAGCTGCTGCAGATCCTAGCCGTTTTCCAGAGCAATTAAAATATGTAAAGCCCTGGCAGGCCAAAAGAATTCTATTGAACGGTTTCAATTTTGGAGGAACAAATCTTACAAGCAATGATCAATTCAAATTTGATGTAGGTGGTTACAACCCTTTGTTGGGAAAAAGTTATGGTGAAATAGCAGCGATCAGCAGAAGTAATCATAAAAGCCAGGGATTCGGCGCTACTGCTTCGAGAGGTGAGGCATTAGAGTATTTTAAAACAACCGGTGGCACAGCTCCGGTCAATGATTTATTTGACGATGTTGATATCAGTTGGAAAAAAATACAAGGCGGTGAAGCCATTGAAAAAATGATAAATGATATTGCTTCGTCATTTGATCTCTTGCATCCTGAAAAATCTGTAAAAGGGCTGGTGAAATTGTATCAGTCCATGCAACAATTACCAGATGGTTATTGGAAAACGCAGAAGATCAAAGAAACCCAGCAATTGATAGAACAATGCAGTGGTTTGTTCATAGACGCAACAACAAACGATCAATTCGCAGTGCAAACAGATTCCATCCGTATTAATTTTTCACTAAATAACCGTCTTGGGGTTAATGCATCTTTGAAAGAGGTAAAGACGGATGTATTTGATTCGGTTTTTAACCAGGCGCTTGCAAAAAACAAGAATATTAATTTCAGTAAAACCATTTTTATTCCTGACACCAAACCTATCACTCAACCATACTGGCTAGTCAATAAAATGGAGGAAGGTTATTATAATGTAAGTGACCAGCAAAAGATAGGACAACCGGATATAGATCCTGCTTATACAATGATGGCTACTTTGAATATAGAAGGGCAGGATTTTGATTTTATAAAATCAGTAAAATATAAATTTACTGACCCGGTAAAAGGAGAGATGTATGAACCTTTAACCGTAATACCGTCATTTGATGTATCCGTTCCTGAAGATCTATTGGTGTATAAAATAGGATCAAAAGAAACAATAAAACAGGATGTAGTAATCAGGGCTAACAAAAACCTGGCAGATATAAAAATTTATGCCGGAACAAAATTAGTTCCCGAGTCAGGAACATTAAGCTTATCAAAAGGACAGTTGACGGAGCTTGAAATAACGCCGCCAAAAGATCTGTTATCTGATACCACATCGAGATTGATTGATATATCTTTTAATAAAAAGCCCGGCGCTGATATAACGAAGTCAATTCAAAAAATAAAATATGACCATATTCCCTATATCAATTATTTTAAAAACGCAGACAGTAAAATACTGGCTTTGAAAATTGATACTTATAATAAAAAGATTGGTTATATAGTTGGCGCCGGCGACAAAATTCCTGAAGCATTGGAGCAATTGGGTTTCGAAGTGAACAGGCTCAACGAAAAAGAAGTTTCAAAAAATGACCTGAGTAAATTCGATGCTATCATTACCGGAGTAAGAGCTTATAATACGGTCGACTGGCTCAGTGCTTATTATGATAAGCTAATGAAGTATGTAAATGATGGAGGCAATCTTATTGTTCAATACAATACCAATAATAATGTTGGTCCCGTGAGAGCTAAAATAGGTCCGTATAAATTTGATATAGTAAACAGAAGAGTAACCGATGAAAATGCGGAAGTGACTTTTTTAAAACCTGATCACCCGGTGATGAATTTTCCGAACAGGATAACGCAAGATGATTTTAAAGGATGGATACAGGAACGCAGTATTTATCATGCAGCAAACTTTGATAAGAACAATTATGAAACAATTTTTTCCATGCATGATCCCGGTGAGCCTAATCCGGACGAAGGCAGTTTGATCATTGGCAAATACGGTAAAGGCGTTTTTGTTTATACCGGTCTCGTATTTTTTAGAGAAGTGCCAGCTGGTGTACCTGGTGCCTGGAGATTGCTGGCAAATATCATTGCATTGAATAAGAAGAAGGCGTTTTGAGAAACCCATCCCAAACCCTTCCCTGAGGGAAGGGCTTTCGAAGATTCTGAGAATTTTAATTTTTTAAATGAACAATACCAAAAAACCAGATGCAAAAAGAGGGGAGGCGGCTTTTATTTTTGCTATTGTATTAGGCTTGCTTTTAGGAATAGCGATCAAAAGAATACGGATAGGAATTATGATCGGGCTTGTTCTCGGGTTATTAATTGTATTTACTGGTTTACTTAGATCATCAAGAAAATAAAACATGCAGGATAGTGATAAAATACCATTTTTTAAAACGTGGAATCAGTGGTATGTTTTTGTGATCGTTTTTCTCATCGCCTTAATTTTTCTTTTCTCTTTATTTACCCGGTATTTTAATTAGCATGATCAATTATTCTATTAATTTATTTAAAACATTCTCCCGGTTGGCGGAGATGTAGGCATGAACCAACTCGATTGGATAGTACTCATACTTACACTGGCAGGCATCATTGCTTATGGTGTTTACCGAAGCAGAACCACTCATAATCTCGATGGTTATTTTTTGTCCAACCGCAGCATGTCAGGATGGTTGGTGCTCTTCAGCATCATGGGTACACAAGCCAGTGCCATTACTTTTCTTTCTGCGCCAGGCCAGGCTTATACAGACGGAATGCGTTTTGTTCAATATTACTTCGGCATTCCAATAGCGAGCATTGTTATCTGTATTGTTTTCGTTCCAATCTTTTCAAAGCTGAAAGTTTACACAGCTTATGAATATCTCGAAACAAGATTTGATGTGAAAACAAGAACGCTTACTTCATTTCTTTTCTTATTACAACGGGGTTTATCAACGGGGATCAGTGTATTTGCGCCTTCTATTATTCTTTCTTCATTGCTTGGCTGGAATATTTACTGGACCAATGCATTCATGGGAGGGCTGCTTATCATTTATACAATGACAGGTGGAGCAAAAGCAGTTGCCTATACGCAGCAACTTCAATTGATCATTATTTTCCTGGGAATGTTTCTCGCAGCGTATATGGTGGTAAATATGTTGCCAAAGAACATTGGATTTATTGATGCATTGCATATTAGCGGCAAACTGGGTAAATTAAATGTAATAACAACAGGAATAAAAGATGGAAAATTCGACTGGAGCGATCAGTATAATTTATTGAGCGGAATAATCGGTGGATTCTTTCTGGCTCTTTCGTATTTCGGGGCCGATCAATCACAGGTAGGAAGGTATTTGACTGCAAGCTCCGTAAAAGAAAGCAGGCTTGGCTTATTAATGAACGGACTTGTAAAAGTGCCCATGCAATTTTTGATATTGCTTGTTGGAGCAATGGTATTTACATTTTACCAGTTCAATAAAGCGCCGATCTTTTTTAATGATACGCAAACGGCAAGATTGGAAACGTCTGCATATAAAGACTCGTTTGCTGTGGCACAAGCTCAATATTTGCTAGTCACCAAAGAAAAACAGGAAGCTGTTGCCAGGTTTTCAGAAGCATTAAATACAAAGAATAAAGAAGAGATAAAAAATAACACAGGAAACCTCCGGCAATTGCAGCAACAATCAGATAGCCTGAGAGGAAAAGTAAAAGAATGGATCAATGCTTCCGGGGGGGATGGCAACGATACTAATTATATTTTCCTTCGGTTCGTCGTTGATTATTTACCGGCAGGGTTGGTTGGTTTATTAATAGCAATAATTTTTTTGGCATCGTGGGGTAGTATTGCTGCAGCTTTGAATTCTTTATCATCCTGTACAATGATTGATTTTCACCGAAGATTTGCAAAGCATACGATCACCGCAGAAAAAGAATACCAATGGTCAAAGTGGTACACGCTGGGCTGGGGGCTGTTTTGTATAATCGTTGCTATGTTCACTTATAATATCGGCAACAGCCTTATTGAAGCAGTGAATGTTCTTGGTTCTCTGTTCTATGGAGTGATACTCGGCGTCTTTCTTGTGGCTTTCTTTCTTAAAAAAATAAAAAATGGCCTTGCTGTTTTCTGGGGAGCATTGTTTGCCGAATGTCTTGTATTAGCTGTTTTTATTTTTGCAAAGCTCGGTTATTATAAATTAGGATTTTTATGGCTTAATCCTATTGGAGCGATAGGAGTGATATTGTTTAGTTTGTTTTTTAATATAGTTATGCGAAAAACAACAAATAAGCAAAAACCTTCGTAGCTGAAAATATTCGGCACGAAAAATTACTCAACCCTTTTTGAAAACAAGATATTCCTCTGATTGGGGATCGAAGTTTACTTTTAAAAACTGAGTTGTTAGTTCAACAATTTGAATCTGTGTTCTTGGTTATCTTTTCCTTTTGATATTATAAATTTTTTATCCGCAGAAAATCTAAAAGACATTTCGGAAATTAGTTCTTCTTCCTGATTATTTTTTTGCCTGATAATCTTTAAAGAGTCATTGCTGCAAAAAATAAACGTAAGCCCGATATTAGCTGATAGTAGTACTACTGCCGATTGATATTCCGTCTGCCAGCCTTGCGGTAAACCTTTTGTTAGCAGCCGTTTTAGAATTTAAGGTCATGCCGTGTGCAATAATATCTTGGAATACAACCTGTCGCTGTATAGCCTACCAAATAATACTTTTTCCCTTTACTTCTATTTTTCTCATTTCTATATCTGATTTCTAAAACTCCGTCTTTATGTCCTGTGGGGCAAGTAGGAATATAATCTTTAGGATAAGCAAACAAACAAGTGCTGTCAAGTCCAATATTTGCAGTTATTTTTTGTCCTGATGCAACTAAAATGCTGTCTCGATATTCAGAAACATTGTCACTGCTTGTTGCTGTTAGCTTATAATATCCTGCTTCCAAATCTTGATAAATTAAAATCGTCGTAGAGTCTGTCGTTGTTGTGTAAATGTCAATGGTTCTCTTTGCTAAAGAAATCTTAACTGCCTTCCATGGCAAACTAAAACTTACTTCAATATATTCTTTGAATTTAGTCTGCCCGAAAGAAAGATGCGTAAATGTCAAAAACAGTATCGTTATTAGTGTCTTCATTAATGGCTGCTTACTCGTTGCTTTACTCAACTTCTTGCATAAAAGACTATTGATTTCCAAATGCAAGTTATTCAACAAGCAAATACTCTTCAATATTGCTCAATAGCGAACCGAACCCTGACCCCGATAGCTATCGGGAGAGCGATGAAGCTAATATTATTAAAGCCGGGCAAATCCTTCGACAAGCTCAGGATTGATATTCTATTTATTCAACTCAGCAATCAACTTTTCATTCAATCTTACATAATCATCATTCTTTGCTGTCTTTGCCAGTGCAATTGATTTTTCTGCTGCTGCTTTGGCTTCTGCTTTTTTACCAAGCTTTGCAAGACAATTGGCCCGCTGATGCTGTACCCAAAAAGCTTCGGGCTGTTGTGCAGCGGCTTTATCAAACCAAACAAGTGCCTGGTTCAGATCTTTTCCATTTTCCAAATAATATAAAGCGGCATTGTAATAGGGACGATCGTCCTTATTCATGAGCTGGTCGATCTGCGCCATTACTTTTGATTCAACATCAGTTTTTATGGGCAGCGTAACACCTACATTATCCCACATAATCTGCAGCTCGCAGGTAGAGGGTTTTACATTAGCAAACTGCATGGTAAATGATTCAAGATTATCTTTTAGCTTCAATGGATCAGCCAATACTCTTACCACATCCTGTTCTTGTTTATAGTTAGCAGGATTTGTTACATCGGTTTGTTTACTGATAATGATCGTCCATTTATCCCTGTCAGGAATAGTCAGCAATCCATATTTACCTGCGGGGATCTTAACATCACCTATCATTACGTCATCTCCGAATGTTAATGTAGTAGCATTATTAGCGCCGGTACGCCATACTTTGCCATAAGGAACAAGATCACCAAATATCTTTCTTCCTTTCATTCCCGGTCTTGAATAAGAAAGCTCAATAGAAGAAAGTCCAAAATCCTGCTTGATGGTTTGCGGAGGACTTGGCGCAGGTGTTCTTAATTGTGCATCGGCAGAGAATAAAATAACGGCGGCAATCGTAGTGAGAAATATTTTTAACATAAAAAGGTTTTGGGCAAATATAGTGAAGTCGGAGGTCTGGCGTATGATGTCGGATGTCGAATGTCGGATGCAAAAAATCGGAGACTTTGAAAATAGGTTTCGTTCTGACCACAGACTTTAGACCTCATCTTTAGAATGAAATGGTAACGGTAGTTCTGCCTTTCTTGGCCTTGCGCTTCCATTTGGGGCCTTCTTTAATTAAGCGTATGGCTTCTTTATCGCATTTATTACAAAGTGATTTTTCAATTTTAATGTTGATAGGCTCTCCATTTTTATCTACTTCAAAAGAAACCTCCACATCATTACCCTGCTGTTTATTTTTTATATTCTTCAGATCGTCCGGGATATTCAGGTTGTTGGCAAGATAGGTATCATAATTATCCCAGCCGTCAGCAGGCTCAGGTTCCTCAAGCTTCATATTTGCATCACGGGAACGGGCGGCGGCATTAGGTTTTTTATTACTTATAACTACTTCATTCAAAGCTTTACTGTCATTTTCCAGTACTACCTGGTTGCCGGTAGCTGAGTTGCGAAGTTGTGTGTTATTATTTTCGAATCCTACTGACCGAACCTGTACATCCAGCACAGAGTCAGGCGATGTTAAATTAAAATAACCCTTAGCATCTGCGTAAGTTCCTACGTTATCTTTTGTATTGGTAATATTGGCAAAAGGAACGGGATTATTATTATTATCCATTACACGACCACGGAAAACATTGCTATTGAAATTTTGATAGGCTTGTCTTTGGTTCATGTTGCCATATCCATTTACAACCACTTCTTCTTTCATTTTATCGCTATCTGCTATCGTGCCCGATTGATTTATATTTCCTGTTTTCGATTGTTGTTGCCTGGAGTTGTTTTTGTAAAGATCACCGGAAGCAATATCATTCCTTTGTGATTTCTTTACTTCCTCTTTTTTAAATTCTGACGCAGCAGCAGAAGGTTGAGCAGTACTATAAGTTAATTCATTCCTCAAAGTATCTTTTCTTACTAAATCTGATCCAACATTTTCTTGCACAGTAAAATTTTGGCTTGTTGAATTTTTTTTATTGGTCACAATAATTTTTTGTTCTTTGCCTTCAGCAGTTATCAGCCTTGCGCTATCGATAGATGACGGTGCAGATAGGCGATTTGTATCTGCAACTTTTATTTCTTCTGTTTTTACAGGCGATTGTGCAATTTCTTTTGATTTGTTGTTAAATGCAAACTGGTAAACTAAAAAACCAGCACCGACTATTAAAACGATAATAACCGCAACTCTTAAGAAAGGAAAACGGCTGCTTGTTTTTGTTGCGCCTATTGGGATAATCTTTGCTTCAGTTGTTCTTTGTGATAATCTTTTTTTTAGTTCAGCAATATCCGTTTCTGCATTTACGCTGGCAACTGAATAACCCTCCAATGCATCGGCGAGAAATGGATCATCCAAAGCCGCTTTTTCAAGATCATGCCTCTCTTTTGCAGACAGCAATCCTTTGTGATATTTTTCAATATCAATTGCAGTAAAAATTTTTATGTTGCTATCGTATTCCATGCCCCTATCCCCTAAAGGGGAATAATAGTTTTTTAATTACAATGTTTTATACTCAGACTTCTGATTTCCGACCTCCGATTTCTCCATACAAAGTTTCAAATTTCTTCTTCCATTCTGAATAAAGCTTCTCACCTGGTTCCAATCCTGCCCTGTTATTTCTGCTATTTCATTGTAGCATTTACCTTCCAGGTAAAACAGGCTGACGGCTTTTTTCTGCTCATCAGTTAAAGTGCCCAGGCAATAATCAAGTTTTTTCAGGTTTTCTTCTTTTTCAAACACGCCATTCAGATGCACATTTTCTTCTGTTTGCACAAGTTCGGTTTTGAATTCTACGGTCTTCAGGTTTTTGGGAGTACGTAATTGCATCAGGCAATGATTTTTTGCCAGTTGGTGCAGCCACCCTTTGAAATTCTCTACTTCATGCTTTTTCAATTTTGATACCAGTTCCTCGAATATCTGCATTACTGCATCCTTCGCAGTTTCAGGTTCTTTAAAGTATTTAAGACATACACCATATACCAACTCCATATAGCGTTGGTATAGCCCGCCAAGGACATCCAGGTCGCCCGATTGTTTGTATGAGGCAACCAACTCTTTGTCGGTGAGTGCTCTCAGCTCAGGCGAAAGGTTTATGTTTTTAATAAAAGACACTGATTAAAAGTAATAATAAAATTTTTACGGTTTCTTATGCAATTCATAAAATAAGAGCATCTCTTCCTGACAGATGTTGCATTCACATTGAGTAAATGTTCATATTAGCTACAGCCGGTTAAGTGATACGGAGTTCCGTGTCCACGGGACTCCTTTGTTTGAACCCGGATTGAAGGATAAAAAGGATGAAAGGATATTGCAAATTTTAAAACTGCCGTTATGAGAGTTCTTATTACAATCTATTTTTTATTGACAGGAGCTTATATATTTTCTCAATCTCCAATTACGGTCAAATATCGACCAATTGTAAGTCCTTTAAAAGATTGCAATATTTCAACAACACCAATCAGATTTCATTGTGGTGCTACAATAACTAGATCGGGAGAGCCATTATTGGTAATAGATGGAGTTCCTTATGAAATGAAGGAATTGAAGCAACTTGACACTAACGATATTGAAAGCATAAACATTTTAAAAGAATCTCTGGCCTCTTCTCTTTACGGTTACCGTGCTGCAAATGGTGTAATAATCATCACAACAAAAAGCAGTAAGCTAAGATTTTTTGTTATTAAAGATTTTCTTGATGACAGCAATATTTCCGGAGCGACAATGACTTTTATATCAAAGAATCGAAGGGATACTATGATGTTTGTAGCTAACGACAGTGGCATAGTAAGAACTGATAAATTGGACGCAGGGCAAGAATATGAAGTAAAAGTTAGTTCAATAGGATATAAAAGCTTATCAGCAACAATTTGGAATAAATCACAAAAATTGTTTCTTGAAAGAAATATTATAAAATGTCCCGAAGTAGTGATAATTGATTATCCGCTCATCACATGTAGACGCATTACATATGAATACACTAAAATAACCTCATGCGGCTATTTAATAACAAAAGATACATTAACTGATGATTGGAAATCAAAGCAGCATAATATGTTTAAAATTTTTCCAAATCCTCTTTCAAAAGGCTCTTTTATAACCATTAATCTAATAACAAAAAATAATGATCCCTTGGAAGTGAAGGTTATTGGAGTTAACGGCAGTTTATTGTCATCTCAGGCCGTTAATGCATCCAAAGGAAATAATCAATTTAAAATACAAACAGATTCACGTTGGTCAGCAGGAGTATACTTTGTTCAATTGGCTGACAAATCAGGAACGCTTATTAAAAGCCAAAAATTAATTATTCAATAAAACTGTTTTTATGAGTAAACATATACAACTTTCCATTCCAATTCCCTGCCATGAAGATTGGGATAAAATGAACCCGGTAGAAAAAGACAGGTTCTGCGATTCATGTCAGAAGAAAGTAATTGACTTCAGCAATATGAGTGACAGAGAGATTGCAACATTTTTTAAAAAGTCATCATCGGGTTCGGTTTGTGGTCGGTTCATGGAAGATCAGCTTGAAAGAACTTTGGAAATCCCAAAGAAAAGAATTCCGTGGTTGAAATATTTTTTTCAGTTTACAATACCCGCATTTTTAGTATCAATGAAAATATCTGCACAAAAAGAGAGACCGTTAATAGGAAAAATCGCTGCGACTTGTATACGGCCATTGATAGGTGATACTACAATAATATCCAATAAAGAACCGAAAAATGAAATACCACAACAGGAGATTATAGGTAATTTGACAATACCGATTCTGATTGAATCAATTCCAGTTACAGGAAAGGTAATTGACGAAAATGGAGCTCCAATTTCTAGCGCTATAGTTTCTATTAAAGGAACAAAAACTGCCACAACTTCGGACGCATCTGGAAATTTTCAATTAAATGTCGATAAAAAAGAATATCAAATAACTTTGGTTGCATCTTATGTTGGGTTCAACAGCGTCGAAAAGGTTGTCAATCTGACCGCTGAACAGTCAACGAATATTATATTGAAAACAAGTCCAACTATCGGAGGTGAAGTTGTGGTAGTTGCGGGCTATGTTGTAAGGAAAAAACCAAAATCTGAATTAAAAAATGTGCCGCTGCTTAAACAAACAAAAGATACTGTTTCAAAAGTATTTAAAGTGTTCCCGAATCCCATAAAGTCTAACTCTTCGCTAAACATCGAAACAGAAAAACTGGAAGCAGGTTCATATTCATTACAACTATTCAACCTCTCAGGCCAATTAATCTTTACCAAAGAAATTTATATAGACGATGAAGCAAGAGTCTTAAATATTCAATTACCATCTATCAGCGCTGGAACTTATTTTTTACGAATGACCAATAAACAATCAGGAAAGAATAGTACAGAGAAAATAATTATTCAATAGTTATTTAAACGCCGGATGAAAATTTTCCAATGTCTTTCTTAAAAACTCACGATCAAGATGCGTGTAGATCTCTGTTGTTGTAATGCTTTCATGTCCCAGCATTTCCTGTACAGCACGAAGATCGGCACCTCCTTCGACCAAATGCGTGGCAAATGAATGGCGAAATGTATGTGGTGAAACTGTTTTTTTAATGCCTGCTTTTAATACAAGGTCTTTAATAATATAAAAGATCATCACTCTTGAAAGCTTAGTGCCTCGTTGATTCAAAAAAAGAATATCGGTATTCCCTGGCTTGGGCTGAATATGAACCCGGATATTCTTTCTATAAATATTGATATACTTAGATGCGCTTCTGCCGATAGGAACTAATCTTTCTTTATCGCCTTTGCCCACTACACGGATAAAACCGGTTTCAAGATAGAGCTGGGAAATTTTAAGATTTACCAATTCACTTACCCGCAAGCCGCAGCTATACATTGTTTCCAATATGGCTTTATTGCGTCCGCCTTCTGGCTTACTAAGATCAATTTGAGAGATGATCTCTTCTATTTCTTCAAAGCTTAAAACATCCGGCAATGATCTTTTTAGTTTTGGCGTTTCAAGTAAAACGGTGGGATCGGTCTTTGAAATATTCTCCAGCAAACAATATTTATAAAATGCACGAATGCCTGAGATGATTCTTGCCTGCGAACTCGCCGTCATTCCAAGCTCGGTGATCCATTTCATGAAACTTTGAAGATCCTTTAACGCAATTTCTGATGGGTTCTTTAATTTTTTTTTCTGTTGAAGATATTCTGTCAGCATCTCTACGTCACGCATGTAAGCGGCAACTGAATTATCCGATAAAGATTTTTCTAATTGAAGATAACTTTCGAATCCTTTTTTATAAGATTCCCACATGAAGGCTGTTCAAGGTTTGAGGTTCGAAGTTGAAAAATTATTAACCCTTAATTCTTAAATATTAATTATTCCAAAGTAATCTTCTTCTGCAGTTCCTTCCATTCGTTATTGATCTTTACTTTCACCCATATCCTGTCATTCGTTATATTCACTGAATCTATGTATTCGTGGATGGCATCATAATCTATGTCGAGTTTTTGTCCAAAGGTCATCATGGCTTTTTTGCCGGTTTCCACATCTTCTACATAAATATTACCCCGGTCAGTATAAGCCGTCAGGTTATCAGGTAAAGAAAATTTTGGATCAATGCTGTTAATGCTGCTGCTCTTTCTTCCAATAGGAGATTTATTAAATGGAAGCTTTAATGAATAGCCCCGCCCGTTACTGCAATCATTAAACAAGAGCCAGGCATAGCTTGTATCCTTTATATAACACTTGATATAGTCTTTATTCAAATGAACATAATTGTTGAGAAAATCAGCAAGTCCTACTTTCCTGTTAATTTCCATGCCTGCATAACTCCATATTAAAGTATCAGCCATACAATTTTTCACACTGATATATACATAGGGCTTCAGTTTGAAATCACCGGTAAACTTCATCGTATCTTTTAAGCAGACTGTGTCGCAAAATGTTTTTGAACCGGATGATTTGCAGGAGCCGGTTGCAAAGGCAAAAAGAATAGCAATGGCAGGGACAATCAGGAATCTCATTATTATTGGTTTGATAGGCAGCAAAAATAGTTATTGAAAATTTTTAAAGCCAAAATTCTTTTATCTTCGAAGCATGAGTATAAATGGGGCTGTTGATCTGCGTTCATTCAAACAAAAGGTCCGTTATAAGAAAACTTCTTTCAGGCGATTCTTAAACACACTGGTAAAACGTTCGCCGCAAAAAATAAAAGCTTTAATTCATTCCGCAGAACAGGATGTATGGAAGGAAGTTAATTGTCTTTCCTGCGCCAATTGTTGTAAAACAATGACGCCAACTTATACTGCAACTGATATTAAACGAATAGCGGCTCATTTTAAAATATCAACGGATGAATTCAAAAAGAAATGGCTTCGAAAGGAGAGAGGACCAAATGGCGATTGGATAAATAAAAGCACACCCTGCCAGTTTCTTGATAGGAAAACAAACTATTGCAGCATTTATGCTATCCGGCCAAAAGATTGTTCCGGCTATCCACATTTAAGAAAAAACTTAAAAGATTATATTCATGTGCACAGGCAAAATATAGAATGCTGTCCCGCGGCTTATACGATGGTGGAGAAAATGATTAAGAGGGTAGAAGTGAATGGTGAATGGTGAGTGGAAATTACTCACCCAGCATATTGATCATTTTGCTCAACATCCGGAAAACAGATTCAAGTAAAGCTTCCAATTTTTCAATTTGATTATTATTAAGATACTTTAGGACTAAAGTTATTTCAAATTGAGTATCGATTTCGACTAAAGAACTCCGGGATATTTCATAAAATCTCTTTCTCTCTAATTTGACTTCCTTGCCGATCCTTCCGCTATATTACTGCAGACCGATACAGCGGCCCTTCTCAATTGACTTCCCAACACAAATTGTTCTTCTTTGGGAAAAGTCCTGGTAAGACTGTAAACTTCTTTCATCAATTGTAAAGCGATTTTGTATACTTCAAGATTTTTTATGGCCAAGTTGTAACATAGTTAAAGGTTTATAATTATTAAAAAATTATCGACTATCCGATCTCATCACCATTCACTACTCACCATTCACCATTCACCATTTACTATCTACAAATAAACATCTTCGATCAAAAAATACTCTGTGTCTTTATCCTTATGCAGTGTGATAGAAAGAATGCTGTATTGTATCCATTTATAGCCGGGGTTTAGAAAAAGGAATTCATCCGCAGCTTTTTGAAGGCTCTTGAATTTTTTCTTTGTTACACTGTCTTCGGGAAAACCGCCGAATGGAGAATGTTGTCTTGCTTTCACTTCTATTATATGCAGCATTTTATTTTTTACGGCAATAAGATCTATTTCATAATGCGAGTGCCTCCAGTTGCGGTGAAGCACTTCATAACCTTTTTCCTTTAGCCATGCTTCGGCCATTTCTTCTCCATCCTTGCCCAGTTTGTTATGCGCTGCCATGCATTATCTTTACTTCAAGATATTAAATTTAAAGTTTATCAAAATATAACAACCTCACCCCACAAGCTTTTCGAAGACCGGCGTGTCTCTTGCCCCTCTCCATTTGGAGAGGGAGTTGAAGTCTTCCAATAAGTAATTGATGAAGGAGTGAGGTAAAATAAAGTTTTATGACCGGCATTTACCCATTGAAAGGAACGATAAAACATTATGATTGGGGAGGGTTCAGCTTTATTCCTTCTTTATTAAACATCGATAATAAAGACAACAAACCTTTTGCTGAATATTGGATGGGCACACATCTGCTTGGCAATTCTATTGTTGAAACTGAAGGTGGAAATAAAAAGTTAGATGAAATAGCTGGTCATCTTCCTTATTTATTCAAGGCACAGGAAGTAAAAGAAATGCTTTCTATCCAGGCCCATCCTTCTAAAGCGGATGCGGAAAAAGAATTTGCAAGAGAGAATGCGGAAGGCATTCCATTGGATGCCCCTTATCGCAATTATAAAGATGATAATCATAAACCTGAAATGCTGGTGGCTTTAGATGATTTCTGGCTGCTGCATGGATTCAAATCGCCAAAGGGACTGGAATATACATTACTGAATGTCGTACAGTTAAGAGAGTTGCTGCCAATATATAATCAATCCGGTTATAGCGGCCTGTATAAGTATATAATGGAGATGCCACAGGAGGAAGTGAACCGAATTTTACAACCTCTTATCGATTCTGTCATTCCCCTGTACAAAAAGGGTGATCATGATAGAGAGGATGAAGATTATTGGGCAGCAAAAGCGGCATTAACTTTTTCCAGAAATGAAAATATTGACCGTGGAATCTTTTCCATTTATCTTTTCAATCTTGTGCATTTAAAAAGAGGCGAGGGTATTTTCCAGGATGCAGGAGTACCTCATGCATATCTTGAAGGAAAGAATGTAGAACTAATGGCCAATTCCGATAATGTATTGAGAGGCGGATTAACCAATAAACATATTGATGTAAAAGAATTATTAAAGCATGTTAAGTGCGAACCAACTTCTGTAAATATTCTTATGGGTGAGCAGGAGGGTAAATATGAGAAAGTTTATAAAACTCCGGCGCCGGAGTTTCAGATAAGTCTTTTTGATTTGAAGGCAGGCGATATGGCCTCTTTCTCACCCGTTACAACGGAGATTGTACTGTTAACGGATGGAATAGCTGAACTTACCGATGGTGATCATCGTGTTGAATTAAAAACAGGTTCACCTTCTGCTGTTGCATTTAAAGGTAAAACTGTCAAACTCAATGCAATTACAAATGCGACTTTATTCAGAGCTTCGGTTCCTGTCAACAACCGTTAATAACTATAACCTTTAATTGCTTCAATTCTTTTATTTTTGTCATTGAAAAATTAATTGACATGAAATTTGATAAAGCTACTATTTGGGCATTTATTCTGCTGATCGTGGTTGGTGCAGTAACAAGATTACTTTCTTATAACATTGCAGGCTTTGCTCCGCAAATGGCAATGGCTTTGTTTGGTGGCGCTGTGATAAAAGATAAAAAATGGGCATTTGCTCTTCCTCTTGTATCGCTTTTATTCTCCGATGCTCTT
>Ga0207710_10000653_pt1 | contig 19615 bp, 16 predicted proteins | sample KBSS24metaG_FD_184400 | JGI IMG/M metagenome (GOLD analysis project Ga0207710, IMG submission 184400) | Switchgrass rhizosphere microbial communities from Kellogg Biological Station, Michigan, USA - KBS S2-4 metaG (SPAdes) (version 2) | ecosystem: Host-associated > Plants > Roots > Rhizosphere...
ACCCATAGCGTCTCCGTTACCATCGCCGCGTCGTGCGGCTACGCCGGACACCGGACTGGAAGGAACGATCACTTTGGACATCGATCCGCAGACTGGTTTGATAGCGGTCGAGACTTGTCCGGTGATTCGCACGAAGACATTTGTGCTTGGAACAGAGCCGAAGAAGTATTGCGGGCCGCAGTATCACCAGCGCAACACGATCGAACCGGCGCCCGCAGCCAGACCACGCGTCGTCGGCACGCCACAGCCACACTAATTTTCGCGACAAAAAGGCACAAAATCACAAAAGTGAAAGCGCGGAGTTGAGTGTTTCGATGGCGAGTGCGGCGGCGTGGTGTTTCCGCGATGGTAGACCACCAATCGCGTCGAGAAGATCGTGGCGTGTTAACCGTTTAGCTTCTTCAGTCGTCTTTCCGCCGAGCAGCTCCGTCAAAACCGATCCACAAACAAGCGTCGGCGGACAGCCGTAAGCTAGATATCGCACTGCTTCGATCCGGCCATCTTTAACAATCAACGACAGTCGCAACCGATCCCCACAAATCGGATTTGTCTCGTCTGCGACGGCATTCGCATCCGATAACTCACCCGCGTTACGTGGATGCGCCAGATGATCTTTAAACTTTGCGGAGTAAGGCAAGAATCCTCAAACCAGCGTCAACGGCGAGAGCGCCCGCAACCTTTCAACGGCCCTGACCAGCACCTCAACCGCATACTCAATCTCATCCTCGGTATTATTTTTCCCGAAACTGAACCGTATCGACCCACGCGCGAGCTCGTCATCAACACCGAGCGCCCGAATCACCGGCGACGGCTCCAACGTCCCGGATGAACAAGCCGAACCGGTCGACACCGCGACACCTTCGAGATCGAGATTGATCAGCAACCCTTCACCTTCGATAAAGCGAAACGAGATATTCGAGAGATGGCCCAGTCGCCGCTCGCGATCTCCGTTCATGACGATATCAGGGACACGTTCCGCGATGGTCTTCTCAAATCGATCGCGCAACGCTCGATCGTGAGCCGATCGTTCCTCAAATTCTTCGCGCGCGAGCTTCGCCGCTTCGCCAAACGCGACGATACCTGGAACGTTCTCAGTGCCCGCGCGTCGTTCACGCTCCTGATGTCCACCGACGTTCTGACCATGAACCCGAACACCGCGTCTAACGTAAAGCGCTCCGATGCCTTTCGGCGCATACAACTTGTGCGCAGACATCGTCAGTAGATCGCAACCAAGCTCATCAACATTCAAACGCAATCTACCTGCGGCCTGCACTGCGTCCGTGTGAAACCAGAGGTATTTGTGTCCCGCTGCTCGTTGCTCACGCACCAGCGCGCCGATTTCAGCAATCGGTTGAATCGTCCCGATCTCGTTGTTCGCCATCATGATCGTAATCAGGACCGTCTCCGGGCGCAGCGCCGCCGCCACGTCTTCAACTTTCACGATCCCGTTTTGATATACAGGTAATCGCGTGACTTCCCAGCCGCGTTTTTCCAACTCAGCACAAACGCCTGCGACTGACGGATGCTCGATCGCCGACGTGATTATGTGCCGGCCGTGAGTCGCCGCTGCTTCACAAAGCCCGCGAATGGCGAGGTTGTTTGCTTCAGTTCCACCTGAAGTGAACACGATCTCATTCTGTTTCGCACCGATTAGAGCCGCGATCTCGCGTCGCGCCCGATCGACCGCCGCCCGCGCCTGTTGCCCGAAGCCGTGGACGCTCGACGCATTACCGAAATTCTCGACCACGGCGCGGGCCATCGCCGCCGCGACGCGTAGGTCGACGGGCGTCGTGGCGCTGTTATCAAGGTAGACTCGACGTGCTGGCATCAAATTCAACTCCGCTGGCATCTGAAATCGCAGTTTGCCACAAAGAGGCACAAAAAGCACAAATGTGCCCGTTTTGCGGCAATTGATGGTACATTTCACACGCTACGAGGTTGACTCTCCCAAGACGCTACGATCATTCCCGGGTCGTAAATTCTTCGGAAGGACACAATATGAATTATCTCAGACTTCCCCTGGTGGTTTTATTGAGCATCTGCGTGAGCGGCTTGCTGGCCATTGTTCCCGCCGGCGCGCAGGGAACCACGGCGCTCGAGCGCGGTTTTCGCACTGGTTATTCAGACGGCTACACTGCCGGTTATAGCGACGTTTCCAACAACGCGCCTCGTAACTATCAGAACAAAGAGGATTATCAAAAAGCCGATCGTTCCTTCAACGACGTTTGGGGACCGATCGAGGATTATCGCGACGGTTACCAACAGGGATTCGAATCCGGCTACAACGCAGGCTACGAGCGCCAGCAGTTCAACTCGGCGTTACCGACAGGACTGCGTCGCCGCGGAGCGAGCGCAGGCAATACAAACCCAGGTAATGGTGGCGCGGCTCCGGCAGAAGTGAACCCGCAGCCGAACAACGATCCGGTCGACGTCAACGCGTCAACGGCGCCAAACGGCTCCATCGCGATTCCACGCAACACGATTCTCGCGCTCGAGCTACTGACGCCGGTATCGACTGACGCGAGCCAGCGTGGCGATCGATTGGAAGCGAAAGTCTTCGAGCCGGCGCAATACGCTGGTTACATCGTCGAAGGGCGCGTCTCGCAGGTTAAGCGACCCGGAAAAGTGAAGGGCGTTGCCGAGCTACAGCTTTCATTCGATCAGATTCGAACACCCGACAATCGCACCACGACGTTGCACGCGGAGTTGATCGAGATCAGTGCGATTGGCAGCGACGATCCGCAGGTTGATTCCGAGGGTGGCGTGAAAGGTCGCGACTCGACGAAAGACGATGCGGCTAAAGTCGGCGCGGCTTCCGGCATCGGCGCGATCATCGGCGTGATTGCAGGTGGCGGCAAAGGCGCTGCGATCGGCGCGATCATCGGTGGTGGCGCAGGCACAGCCGGCGTGATGACGCAGCGTGGCAAAGATATTCGCCTCGAACGCGGACAGCACATAAAGATTCGCACCTCAACTGACACAGGCACTCTGTGAAGACCGCTCGTGATGGCAAGCGAGGATCGCGTTATTACTTTGCTCACCGATTTCGGCGTGGCTGATTACTTCGTCGGTGCAGTAAAGGGCGCGATCCTCTCCGTCAATTCATCCGCCGCTATCGTCGATATCACTCACGAGATCCCACCACAGGATATCGAGGCCGGCGCGTTCACTCTATTCGCGGCTTACAAGACGTTTCCGGCAGGGACGATTCACGTCGCGGTTGTCGATCCGGGAGTTGGATCTGAGCGACGGCCGATCATCGTGAGTGCGAAGGATCAGTTCTTTGTTGGACCGGATAATGGTCTCTTCACTTACATCTGCGATCGAGAGCCTTCACACCGCATAGTTCATGTCACTTCCGAGCGTTTCTTTCGACCGTCGGTGAGCTCGACGTTTCATGGTCGCGATGTCTTCGCGCCGGTGGCGGCAGCGCTGTCGAATGGTGTTGCGTTGGAAGACTTTGGCGCGGAGATAGACGATGCGGTTCGCTTGCCTTCGCTGGATACGCCGCCACGGATCATCCACATCGATCGCTTTGGGAATTGCGTGACGAACATCACGCGGGCAGAGAAGAGCGTTGTTATTAACGGGCGGACGATAAGTGAGTCTCGACAGTTTTATGGCGAAGGTGATCACGAGTCGCTGTTTGCGATAATGGGGAGTGCAGGATTTCTCGAGATCTCGGTCAATGGCGGATCGGCTGCGAAAGTACTGGGCGCGAAGCGCGGCGACGCGGTTAGTTTTACATGATTACAGGATTTACAAGATTAACAAGATAGATCCTGTCAATCCTGCAAATCCTGTCATCCTGTCTTAAAACTGGGCCTTGGCGGCGGCGTCCTTCGGAAGCGTTGACGACATGTAATATCCCTGCCGCGAGCTCACCTGCAGCTTTCGGGTTTTTCCTTTCTCATCCGGCGCTTTCACACGAACTTCCAAACTGTGCATGCGCCCGTCATCGATCTCATCCTCAGCCAACGCGAAACCGAGACTGTAGCGCGCCGTCAGGTTCCCGATGATTCGCGACAATCCCGCGCCGTAGTCTTTCGGACGCCCAACCTTGACCGCTTCGCCACCGGATTGTTGCGCGAGCTGTTTTGCACTGCCATACAAACTCATCCCCAGCCAGCCCGCGATCGGCTTGCCTACCGGCAGCAGAAACTTGAACAGCGTGCGCAGCTCCACGGTGAGTGAGTTGAAGATCACATTATTGCGGATGAGGATCTGTTCAGTCGCGTCACGATCCTCGAAGAAGATCGGCGCAATACCATCTGAAACCCACACGATCGATACCTGCGAGTTGGGCCGCACCTCTTCCGCTTTGCGCGTGGCATCTTTAACTGCCGCGGCCATGTCGTATACGTCACCCAGCTCGACCGTCACGTCACCTTTCTTATTCGTGCGTTTCACGTTGACGCTGCCGTCACGATGCGTCTCGCGGATAACAGTGCCACCATTGCGGCCGACTATCTTTTCAGTTTCGATAATGTCGTCAGGCTTACCGGCAGCGCTGTTATCTTTTTTCGCAACCTCCGTTGATTTAGTTTCTGCCGGCTGGCCCTCGTGCGGCATACACATCGCCGGCACGCGCGCGAGTGCGGCCGCAAGCTTCGCACGGTCGTTCGTAAACTCGGTCAACCAGAGCCGCTCCTCGTCTTCATTATTTATGTCCATCGCCATGATCGCGACTTCATCACCCGGAGGCAGTTTGGCCAACTCATCTTCCATCGCTTTGAGAATCTCAGTGCGTTTGAGAAAACGCCCGGCGCCATCTTCGCGCAGATCGAGAATCAGAATCAGAGCGAGTGGCTTGCGAGCCTGGCCCTCACGCGTGAAGTAAGAGATGTTGCGCGGCTTGCCGTCGTCGAGCACTTGAAAGTTCTCAGTACTCAGATTCGAGATCGGAAGATTTGTCTTCTTGTCTTTCACCAGCGCATCCAGAAACACGACGCGCGTCTTGATCTTGATGGTGTCTTCAACTTCCTGTGCTTGCGTGGAGAGAGAAGCAAACGTAGCAAGGATGAAAAGTAGCAGCAGTGAGAAACGGTATCTGTACATGATCTACTCCTGATCGTTAATCGTTGCTTCCTGGGTGATGGCTTTGCCTGTACCTTCCGGATCTTTGAGCAAGAGCGCGAGATTTTTCGGAGAGAGCGTCACCTGGACCACGGTGGCGTCGCGTTGCTCGATTGTGATCACCAGCACGTTGATTTTATCGCCGGCGTCTCTGAGAAAAATGTAGACCTGTTCTTCGTCCTGGCCTGAGAGTGTTTGGATCAATGGCATCCACGTCGCATTCATCGCTTCGTTCAGCGAAGCGCGAAACTTCGTGAAGTCGCCGTTGAAATCCTGATCCTCAAACACTGCGAGCTTGATGCTGCCCGCTTCTGCAATTCGTCTCGCCTGGCCGCCTTTGATGCGCGCGACCGTAGTACCAACCTTCATTCCCGTCTTCGCGAGGAAGGGAATGCCCACATGCTTCACGCGGTAGAACTGCTCGATCATCCTGACGACCGAATTGAAGTCGTCGCCTTTCGCAGAAACGGCGTTCGCAGTTGTTAGAACCATCGCGATGACGAGGATCCATGTAGCAATCGCTTTCATCGCGCACCTCACTGCTCGTTCTTTGTCTTGTTCTTTGGTGACTGGATGCCCAGGTCAGGGATGCCGAGTTGGCCTTCGAGTTTCGCCAGCTTATCGACATCGACCGGGCCGACGATGTTGACGACCGTGAGTTCTTTGTCATCGGTATGAAGCACTGCCATGCCACCAACCGCGTCGCCGTTGAAGAGCAGGTAAACCTCGAGCATCCCGTCTTTCTTGCTGGTGACGTTTACGAGTCGCGTCCAGCCGGGCCCGCGAAGCTGTGTGCGAATCGTTTCAATATCAGCGGCCGCGTATTGCCCTTCGGTCTCAAACTCAAAACTCTTGACGTAAACGCCTTTGAGTCCGGTGATGAGTTTTTTGATTTGGCGTTCGTCTTCATCCTTGTCGTCGAAGACTTTCGCGGCCAGGAGCATCAATCGTTGATCGATATTGACGTCGATGGTTTGGCTGGCTTTCGCTGCGAGATGATCGAGGCTGCTCATTTGAAGGCGCGAGTCCTGCTGACCCTGGGCTGACAAGACGGGCGCGAAGACCAGCAAAGCGGCAATCAGTGCGGTTCTGATATTGATGTGGAAAAGTGGTTTCATAATAGCTCCGTTCATCCAACTCGGTGTTGGTTCTTGATCTGGTTTGCAGGTGATGTTCGTGTATGGACCAGGTGTAACTTTTGCGTTGTCACTCGCAGCGCGAGCATTAATTGTTCTTTTGCCATGAGCGCTTCTTCGTGTTCAGCCGCGGATTGCACGGATCTGTGCCGGCGTCTGTTGGTTGCGACAACCGGAGACGGATTAACTGCAGATTTCTTTTCAGGTGATACCGTCGTTACATCTGGCTTCGGCGCGGGCGTTGGTGAATCTATCTTTGCTTGTTGTGGCGGCGTGGTGTTGCGGGAGCGCACGCGTAGCCAGATGCCTCCGGCGAGTAGCGCGAGCAGTAATGATGCGGCGATCGCCAGCAATGGGAAGTAATTCCTTTTTTGCGGAAGCGCCAAAGGCCTGGGCTGGTAGCGCAGCGTGCCGAGGATCTCTTCCAGTTTTTGAATCTCTGGATCGGGCTGACCAGTCTTGTCCCAAAGGTAATCGTCGTTCATAAGCCCTCCGTAAATCCGAGCTGTTCGCGCAGTAGCTTCATGCCGCGATGCAGGTTGACTCGCACTGACGCTGGGGTGAGTCCTGTGCGCGCTGCGATCTCGGGTCCCGTCATGCCTTCGACCAGCCGCAGCACCAGAGTTTCGCGATACGCTTCCGGCAGACCGCGGATCACCTCGAGGATCTCCGCTGCTCGCGAGTCGTGTTGGTCGCTGCCGCGAAGGTCGTCGTTGATCTCTACTGTTTCTTTCGAGCGGCGATGAAAATCGACGGCGCGGTTGCGAGCGATCATCGCGATCCACGGCCCGAACGCAGCCTCGTCGCGTAACGTGTGCAGCTTCTTGAAGGCGTGCAGGAAGATGTCCTGGACGAGATCGTCAACTTCCGCGCGCGGGACGCGAGCGAGCAGAATGCCGTGTACGAGTGGTGCGTAACGATCGTAAAGCCTTGAGAAGCCCTCGCGATCGCCTGCCAAAACCGCTCTGACCAGCACCACTTCAATCGCCGGCTCTTGCGATTGCTCGGCGGCGTGTGCTGGGGTGCTCGTCAGAAGCATGTCGGCGGTTGCGTACATCGGCGTCTCGATCGGGTAAACCGAAGTTCAAGGACACGATTAAGACGGGAGAGAGTTGAAGACTGTTAACAGACTTACGTGGGACGGATGCTTATTACGGGCTCGGAGGTCGCGGGGTTTTCTTCCGAGGTCATTTGTTTGAGCTCGGGTGTCGCCGAGAGCCAACGAGTTTTCCACAGGAAGGCTGTGAATAAAATCAGCGCGATTGTGCAGGCGACGCCGCCTTCAATGCCATAACTGCCGCCCGTCAACCATTTAGGCCCGATGTCCTGACCTTCGAGGAGAGGATGGGAGACGAGATGAATACCGCTGACCGGCAGTCCGAAGAACCAGCCGAGCGCCCAGTTCCAGGACCAGTGAACTCCCAGCGCCAGCCACAGACTCCGCGTGCGCAGGTAAGCCGCGGCCAGCCAGATGCCGGCGAGCGCCGTGTTGGCGAATGTCACACCCGGAACGACGTTCGGATTTGTGAGATGAACAAGTCCAAACGGCACAGATGTCAGCAACACGCCGAGCCACGCGAGTTTTGCGCGCGTCAACGTTTGCAAACCATAACCGCGGAACATCGCCTCTTCGGCGAGTGCGGCGACAAATAGCAGCACTCCCGATCCGATCATTGATCGGAGAATTGGCGTCCATCCGGTAGCGCCGAATGAAAACTTGAGCCCCCTGCTCGCAATCGCGACTGCCACAACGAGGGATGCAAAGCCGATCAAAAATCCGAAGATAAGATCGCGCAGCCAGCCGGAGTGAAACGTCAAACCCAGTGAGCGCCACGGCAATCCTTCAAGGAAGCGCGCGCAGAAGTATCCAGCTCCCAGCGCGGCCGCCAGGAGTCCGGTGCGGAAAACCAGCTCGGCAACCATCTGCGTTGTGCCGGCCGGCGTGCGCGGCTCGACAAAGACAAAGACAAAGACAATGCGCAGTAGCGTGGTGATAAGAAATATGAGTGCGATAAAAGCGGCGACAAATATTAGTAAACGCCACCCACTCCTGAGCCGTCCAAACTCATTGATGAAGATTTCGCGCATCGGGCGCTGCATTCTATCAGGATTCAGGGAATTTTCTCTGCGGTTCTCAGCGTATCTCTGCGTCCTCTGCGTTTGAGGTCGCTTTTTAACGCAGAGAACGCTGAGGGCCGCAGAGGGCGCAGAGAGTGGCCTATGTTAAACTTCGAACAAAATGACCGATAATCGAGAAAACCGCATTCGCCGCCGGCGCCGCATATTGCTATGGGTCCTGGGCGCGACGGTCCTGTTGCTACTCGCGATTATCGTGTCGCAGCAACTCTGGCTGTGGACGGTCGTTCGGCCTGACACGCCCGCTGACGCGCTTGTTCTCTACGCCTTATCTACGCTCAACTTCGTCGCGTTTGTCGTCTTCCTCTTTATCTTCGTCCGGAACCTGCTGAAGCTGCGTCGCGAGCGCAGGGAACGTCAGCTTGGTTCCAAAGTAAAAACACGCCTGCTCGTCTACTTCATCTCGATCAGCTTCCTGCCGATCACGGCCATGGCGTTCTTCTCGTACCTGTTTCTGAATCGCTCGCTCGAGAAGTGGTTCAATCCGTTTCCTGACGAGATCGTGCAGCAGGCGACTGAAGTTAAGCGCCTCACGTTATCGAGTCAGGATCAAACACTCCGCGACACGGCGTCGCTGCTCGTCATGTTGCTCAACGAGCAGACGCCTGAAGAACGTCTCGCGACGATGGACCAGATCGTCAATTCCGGACAGTTAGTCGGAATCGAGATCGTGAGGACGGATGGTTCTGTTGAGACGCAGAGCCGTGCGCCCTTGTCTGCGGCAGACGCAGACCAACTCGAGAAACTCTTCGGCGAAGCGCGCAAGTTTCGTGGTCCAAGCGGCAGTAGTCTCGTTGATGGAAAAGAATTCGATGCGCTCGCTGTGCCTTTGAATCAGTCGGAGATGCTGATCATAGCGCCGCAGAAACGCGCGTCGAATGATCTGACGGATCTCGTGACGGATTCAGAGCGCGGTTACCAGCATCTCGTCGGGCAACAACGGCGTGTGCGTCTGCTCGGTCTTTCGACGCTGGGATTGATGACGTTGATCCTGCTGTTCGTTTCGAGCTGGGTCGCGATCTATCTCGCGCGTGGTATCGCGACGCCGATCAAGGCGCTCGCCGAAGCTTCGAAAGAAGTAGCACGCGGCAATCTCGCGCATCGCGTCACGACGACGATCGCCGACGATGAGCTGGCGTTGCTGGCTGAGTCGTTCAATCAGATGACCACGCAACTGGAGGAAAACCGCGGTCGCATCGAAGCGGGCGCGGCTGAGTTGCGTGATACGAACATGGCGTTGCGTGAGCGGCGCAACTACATCGAAACGGTGCTCCAGTCGTTATCGACCGGCGTCGTCTCGATAGACGAAAATGATTGTGTTACTACATTGAATGCGTCAGCGGCGCGGATGCTCGCGTTGCGAGAAAGAGATGACGACAATCCGAAGCTGAGTGGTCTCATCGGTAGTGAAGACTGGCTGGTTGTCGAGCGATTGCTGCGTCGCGCGCGCCGGACTGGTCATGCCACCGAGCAGACGCAGTTGGAAAGTGGCGGCGCGAATGGCAATGGACCACTGCCAGTCTCGCTGACTGCGACCGCATTACGCGGTTCGAAAGGTCCGCGACGTGGAGTCGTTCTGGTTATCGAGGATCTTTCGGAATTACTGGCGGCACAGAGAGCGGCGGCGTGGAGTGAAGTGGCGCGTCGCATGGCGCACGAGATTAAGAACCCGTTGACGCCGATCCAGCTTTCGGCGGAACGGATCGCGAAGAGTTACGGGCGCGCGACCGCCAACGGCAATGGTGGTGGCGAACATACCGACGAGAAGCGTGTCGCCGCGGTGATCTCGGAATGCACAGAGACGATCACGCGCGAAGTAGCGGGTTTGAAGGCGATGGTTGACGAGTTTTCGCGTTTCGCTCGTCTGCCCGCCACGCGACTCGAGCTCGCAAACCTGAATGACGTGATAACTCAGGCCGCGGGTTTGTATGTCGATCGTCCCGACGGTGTTTCATTGACACTCGATCTCGATCGCGAATTGCCGCCGTCGATGCTCGACGTGGAACAGATCAAACGTGTGTTTGTTAATCTGATCGATAACGCGGTGCATGCACTCGTTTCCGCGAACGATGAAAAGCAGATCACAATCGCGACGAGCCACGATGCGGAGAGAAGTTTGTTGCGCGCAGAGATTGCAGACACGGGACACGGAATTGAGCCGGGCGATTTCCGACGTCTGTTTGAGCCTTACTTTTCGCGACGAGACAGCGGCACGGGTCTCGGCCTCGCGATCGTGCAGCGAATCATAATGGAGCACGGCGGCCACATCCGCGCCGAGCGCAATCAGCCGCGTGGAGCGAAGTTTGTGATCGAATTACCAGTGTAGAGCAGGATTTACAAGATTTTTCAGGATTTACATGTTCATCTTGGAAAATCTTGTAAATCCTGTTAACAACTACCATCGGAATCAATGGACTCTATTCTCATCGTTGACGACGAGCGCGGTATTCGCGACACGCTGCGCGCCGTGATGGAAGACGAGGGCTTCGTCGCTGATGCCGTCGCGACCGGCGAAGAGTGTTTGAAAGCGCTCGGTCGCCGTGCGTACGGCTGCATTCTGCTCGACGTCTGGCTTCCCGGCATTGATGGACTCGAGACTCTGAAACAACTGCGCGAAGCCGGCTCAGACGCCGCCGTCGTGATCATCTCCGGTCACGGCAACATCGAAACCGCCGTGCGCGCCACGAAGCTCGGCGCTTTTGACTTCATAGAGAAACCGCTCTCGATCGAGAAGACCGTCCTCACCGTCCGCAACGCGCTGCGCCAACAAAAACTCGAGTTGATCAATGCCGACATGGCTGCCGCGCTCGCGAAGGAATACACGATGGTGGGCCAGTCAGTCGCGATGCGCGCTCTGCGAAAGCAGATCTCAGTTGTGGCGCCGACTGACGGTCGTGTTTTGATCTACGGTGAATCGGGAACCGGAAAAGAGCTCGTCGCACACGCGATCCATGCTGAATCGCGTCGCGCGGCGGCACCGTTTATCGAGGTCAACTCCGCCGCGATTCCGGAAGAGCTGATCGAATCGGAGCTGTTCGGACACGTGAAGGGTGCGTTTACCGGCGCCACTGCCGCGAAGAAAGGCAAGTTTGAGCTCGCTGACGGCGCCACGATCTTTCTGGACGAAGTTGGCGACATGAGTCCGAAGGTCCAGGCGAAAGTGCTGCGTGTGTTGGAAGAGCAGCGCTTTGAGCCCGTCGGCAGTGGCACGTCGATCAGTGTTGATGTTCGATTGATCGCGGCGACGAACAAACGACTCGACGTCGAGATCGATCAGGGAAACTTTCGTGCGGATCTTTTCTATCGCTTGAACGTGATCCCGTTTGAGCTGCCGCCGTTGCGCGAGCGACTGGAAGATGTGCCGCTGCTGGTCGATTACTTTAATCAACACTTCTCGAAGGCTTACGGCAAGAGGCCGAAACAGTTTTTAGCGGAGGCTGTCGAGGCGATGCAGACGTATTTATGGCCCGGCAACGTACGCGAGCTACGTAACACGATCGAGCGCGTGGTGATAATGCATCCGGGCACGAAAGTCTCAGCAAACGATTTGCCACCGCAGGGCAAGGAAGAGCCGCCCGCCGCGTCGTTCCGTTTCCCGTCCTTTAAAGAAGCGACCGAGGCCTATCATCGTGAGTTTATCCAGCGCAAGCTTGAAGAAGCGGACGGCAACGTCTCACGCGCCGCGGAATTGATGGGCGTCGACCGCAGCCACCTCTATCGACGGATGCGCGCCCTCGGTATTCAGAAAACATAGCCACGGAAAAATTTTTAGCCACAAAAGGCACAAAAACACAAAAGAGAAAGTTCAGAGTTCAAGCTTTAGCCTTGCTCGGTCAAAAAACCGCAGCCTACAGGCTGGACTCTAAACTCGGATTTCACTTTTGCGCTTTTTGTGCCTTTTTGTGGCTAAAAATTCTTTGTGGCCAATTGACAAAACTTTACATAAGCATGACGGCCTCGCTACATAGACCATGTATCTTAACGTGCCGTCCCATCAGGGTTTAGTCCGCATTCAGTCTTGTAAACGTTCCTCAATATGAGATCTAGATGGCCTCTGTTGCTCTGCGTGCTGGCATCGTTCGTTGTCGGCTTCGGAGTTTCATTCGTCTCGCGCAGGGCCACGCTTCCGCCGGAAGCCCGAATTCAGATCGCTGACTTTCGCGTCGCCATCCCCGAAGGCGAGACAGTCGTCACCATTACAAGTCGTGACGCCAGTAACGAGGAACTCGGACGACTTACCATTCAACGTTACGGCAACACGATCGCCGGTGTGCCTGAAGTTCAAAGACGAATCGAGCCACGCAAGGATCTGACAACCGAAGACGCCGCATACCTGCGTCGCGAGCTCAGCAGTGAGATTCCCATTTCCGATTCGGCCTGGCAGCGCTCGAACAAGATTCGCCTGTGGCTGGCCCAACGCTGTTACCGCGTCAGCATGCCGGGTCTGAACACGCGCGAGCCACGCAAAGCGTACGACGAGATGAAAGGCGGAAAGCCCGTCCTTTGCGGTAATCTCGCCGAGATTTATGTGGCGCTTTGCCAGGCAATGGGACTGACGGCCCGCACGGTGGGCTTGAGTGTGGCAGTGCAGAATGGATTGTTTGGCCTCGACACTCATGCCGCCGCGGAAGTATGGCTACCGGAAATGGGTGGCTGGATTTATCAGGATCCAACCTTTAACTGCTACTGGAAACTCGACGGCAAGCCTGCGAGCGCGATGCTGCTTCACGATGCAGTGATGGAAAAACGTTCGATCGAGTTCGCGCCGCAGGACAAACAGACCGAGCTCAGACTGCAAAACTACTATCTCGATCCGCGTCTTTACTTCCGCCACATCTCCTACGAATACAAAGCCGGCGGCACCGTGCTCTATTTCGCCGATCCGCGACTCGAGCCGTTGAACCTGCGCGACAAGAACTGGATTTACACTGACAACCGTGTCGACATTCAACGACTCGACACCGGCGGCAATCTCGTGATCGAGCGACGCTCAGAGATCTCGCCCGGTGTCTTCGTGCAGGTTGTGGGAAACGATCTGTTCGTGCGAGACCGGCGTGAGCAGAGTCCCGGCATTCGCGTCCGCTCGTCGAGTGGCATGGTGGAAGGCTGCGCCTATCTGCACCAGCGCGCGCAGGATCTGGGTCTCTTCAACGGACCGAATCTCGCACGCAATCCATCATTCCGGATGACGAGCAGCGCGAATCAGCTCGCCGATGAGTGGTCTGTTGCAGGACCGGTTGAAGCGATGACCATTTCCGGCGGACAGGCGATGTCAGCGCTGCCCGGCGGGCGATTGTGGCAACGCATTCAGGTGCGGCCGAACGGAAGATATTTGTTGTACGCGCGCGTGAGTGTGTCGCGCGGTTTTGTGAACTGGTCACTGGCTGATGCCGAACGCGGCCCGCGCTCGATGGGCATCATCGAGCCGGAAAGGATCAGTGAAGTTGTGTCGGACGTCGTCGAGAGCCAGAGCGGCTATCTCGACGTCGGCTTCGACGTTCCCTCCGGCGGCGCCTTCCGCGTCATCGACGTCATCGTCACCGAAGCGCCACGCTTCGCGCACTAAATCTTGTCAATCCTGTAGTCCTATCAACAATTAACCAATTGACAATGCATCTCTAAATCGCTTATCAACATCTTTGAGGTTGCGATGGATTTTACGACCAAAGAATTACTTAAGCGTTATGCGAAGTTGGCGGTTGGGCAGCCGTTTTCACCAGTGTTGCTGAACATTTTGGTGACGTCGGTTTGCGATATGCGCTGTACGCACTGTTTTTTTACAGACGAGCTCGACGACCGGCCGCGCAAGAAGCTCCAGATGAAGACTCACGAGATCGAGCGGATCTCGCAAACACTCGGCGGCAATCTCGGGGTGTTGATTCTGGCGGGCGGCGAGCCGTTCACGCGCAAGGATCTTCCGGAAATCGCACGCGCTTTCTACACCAACAACAAGCTCGAATCGATCTACATCATGTCAAACGGGCAGATTCAAAAGCGAATCTTCCCCGACGTCAAGCGAATACTGCAGGAGTGCCCGAACCTGAACGTCACGATCGCGCTCGGCATCGACGGACCTAAGCTCGAGCACGAAAAGATTCGCCAGAAGCCCGGCTCCTGGGACATCGCGATCGAAACCGCACGCCAGTTACAGGCGATCAAAAAGGAGTTTCCGCGTCTCGACGTGCAAACGTGTACCTGCTTCATGAACTCGAACCAGAACACGATCTTCGAGTGGTACGACTTCCTCAAGTACGATCTCAAGCCTGACAAGGTAAACTTCAATTACATCCGTCCACCTTCAGCCGATCCGAAGGAACTCGACATCGATCATGCCAGGTACGCCAAGCTCGCGCAGATGATCGACGACGATTCACGTCACGCCGCGATCAAGAACAACTACGGTGGCGACGCCGGTTTCTTCAAAGCCGCGATCGATATTTACATGCACGGGCTGATCGCGAAGACGATGGAGACTCAGACGGCGCAGATGACGTGTTACGCGGGCACTGCCGGCGGCGTCATTTACGACGAAGGCACCGTCTCGTCATGCGAGAATCTCGATCCGGTCGGTAACTTGCGCGATTTCGACTGGAACTTTCAGAAGCTCTGGCTGTCGCCCGCGATGCAGGCGCGCCGCAAGAAGGCGCAAGATGGCTGCTTCTGTACGCACGAGTCGAACAGTTATTACCCGTCGCTGCCGTTCAATCCCGGACACTTGATCCAGATCAAGAAGCTGGAGCGCGAGATGAAGAAGGCGCGCAAGGCAGTAGAGAAGGCAGAACACGCAGGAGTTCCGGTCGCCAATTTAAACTAAATGCAACAACGCATCCCGAAGATCCTGATCATCTCGTCTGACACTGGCGGCGGACATCGCTCTGCCGCCGCGGCGATTGTCGCGGGTGTACAGAAGTTTTTTGAAGGTGAGTCGTATGCGATCCGGGTCGTGCGCGCTGTTGAAGAGTCGCATCACCTGAGCGCGAAGCTGGTGCGCTTGTATAACTGGATCCTGCGCAACCGCCAGCATTGGATGAAGTATTTTTACTGGTGCATGAATCACATTCGGCCGGAGACGAGCGAGTTTTTTCATAAACGCTGCGTCGGTTACGTGGTTGAGTTGTTTGAGCGCTGGTGCCCGCACGTCGTAGTCAGCGTGCATCCGCTGACGCAACACATCTTCGCGCGCGTGTTAAAGGAGTTGAATCTCGCCGGACGCGTTCCACTGGTTTCCGTCGTTACCGACCCGTGTTACGGCTTTTGGAAAGGCTGGGCTTGTGACGACGTAACGCTCTATCTCGTCGCGAGTGAAGATGCGCGTCGACAGCTAATCGACTACGGCGTCGCACCGGAGCGCATAAAGATCTCGGGACTGCCGGTGCATCCGAAGTTCGCGTATCCCGGCGAAGAAGCAGCCCAGGCTGCACGGAGCGCGCTCGGGCTCGATCCGGAAAAGTTTACCGTGTTTGTGAATGCAGGCTGGATCGGCGGCGGCAACATCCCGCAGATTTTCCGCGAGCTTGTGCGTGGCGAGCTCGACGTGCAGGCGATTTTCCTCGCGGGTAAGAATGAAGACTTACGCGTGGCCGCGGAATCGATTGCGCTCGACGCACCGTTTCCGATCAAGGTGATCGGCTACTCAGACGAGATCGAGAAACTGATGAGTGCTGCGAACGTGATGATCTCGAAACTCGGTGGCTTAACGACATTTGAAGCGCTCGCTTGTCGCGTTCCGATCATCGCTGACGTCATCACGGAGCCGATGCCGCAGGAAGCGGGCACTGCGAGTCTGATCGAGGAGTGCGGCGCGGGCGTGATGCTCAAACGCTCGAGCGACGTCGTGCCGGTCGTGCGGCGAATGATGGAAGACGAAGTGCATTACTCGCGTATGCGCGCCGCTACAGTTGGCCTCGCGATCCCAAACTCAACGCGACACATCGTTGAAGAGATCGCGGCCCTCATTCCGAAACCCGAAACTCCTGTCCTCAGCGAAGTCGCCTCTGCTTAGTCTTCTCTGTGCAACCTCTGTGTTCTCTGTGTCTCTGTGGTGATCTCATTCTTAACCACAGAGACACAGAGAACACAGAGGTTGCACAGAGAAGAAAAGAAAGTCTTGACAAGCACTCCTCAATAAACTAAGAACCTCCTGTTCTCAATTCACATTTAAAAGTTGATTCTCACGGGAGGACCATCATGCCAACGCGTAAAGCCTCTGGAAAGAAAACGGGAGCGAAGAAAGCCGCCAGGAAATCTTTGAAAGCCGAAAGCGGCGCCGTTCCACCTTACGGCGATCCTATTCGACAAGCGATCGCACGCGGTGATCAGCAAGAGATGAAGAACGTTGCGGCCTCAGCGCGCAAATGGATGTCAGACGTTCAGTCGGCACTCGATCAGCTCGACGGCGCTCTCAAAAAATCCAGTAAGAAGAAATAGCACTGCCGAGATTGCTCGGAAGTTGCTGGAGCGATTTCAATGGCAGGCCCAACGCGTTATCTTTCTGCGCGCGACCGCGCCGCGTTTACTCCTGTGCATGCGGTCTGGGAGATCACCCTCGCGTGTGATCTGAAGTGTCACCATTGTGGCTCGCGTGCAGGGAAGCGGCGTCCGGACGAGCTGACCACCGAAGAATGCCTGGACCTCGTGCGTCAACTCGCTGGCATGGGCACGCGCGAAATCACGTTGATTGGCGGCGAAGCCTATCTTCGTCGCGACTGGCTCGAGATCATCCGGGAAATTCGCAAACAGGGAATGGACTGCACGATGCAGTCCGGCGGGCTTAATCTCACCGCCGAGCGGATCAAAGCCGCCGCGGATGCGGGTCTGCAAGCGCTCGGCATCTCGATCGACGGCCTGCGCGACGTCCACGATCGATTAAGAGGCGTCAAAGGCTCATTTGACGCCGCCTTCAAAGCACTTCATGCGATCCAGAAGCTCGGCCTCAGCTCCACCGTCAATACACAAATCACTTCGCTCGTTGTCCCGCAGTTGCGCGAGTTGATGAATCTCTTCATCGAAGCGGGCGCGAAAAGCTGGCAGGTGCAACTAACCGTCGCGATGGGCAGGGCCGCGGATAATCCTGAGCTGCTGTTACAGCCTTACGAGTTGCTGGAGCTAATGCCTTTGCTGGCGAAGTTGTATGAAGAAGGCGCGGACCGCGGATTTCTAATACAGCCCGGAAACAACATCGGTTACTACGGGCCGTACGAGTCGGTTTGGCGGGGCAACGGCGACGATCGAGTCTACTGGACCAGTTGTAACGCCGGACAAAACACGCTCGGCATCGAGGCTGACGGCACGATCAAGGGTTGCCCTTCGCTTTCAACCTCGAAATATGCCGGTGGAAACATTCGCGACCTCAGTTTCGAAGACATCTGGTGGACGACAGACGAACTGAATATCAACCGTGGACAAAGGACTGAACAGTTGTGGGGCTTCTGCGGCAGTTGCTACTACGCTGATGTTTGCAAAGCCGGTTGCACTTGGACCACGAGTGTTCTGTTCGGACGAGCCGGAAATAATCCCTACTGCCATCATCGCGCGCTCGAGTTGTCGAAGCAGGGCTTGCGCGAAAGGATCGCGCAGGTGGAGCCGGCGCCGGGCGTTCCGTTCGATCACGGACGCTTCGAATTGATACTCGAGAACGCGGATGGATCAGCGTTTGGTAAGCTTCCGCTCGCGAACAATCTCATCCAGATAAGTTCTCCACGCGGGAAAACGAAACGCAGTTCGGCGCGAAAGGAACTGGTCCTTTGCCGCGGCTGTTATCGACATGTGATGCGGGGAACGAAGATCTGTCCGTTCTGCTCCGGAAACATTCGTGCGCTCGCAAACCGCTACGCCAGAAACCTGCGTGAAGCCAAGAAAGCGTACCAGCGCCTCGTTGAACTCCTCCCGCCTTATATCGAGACTTACCAGTGAACGATCAGCCGTGGATTCTGGGGATCAGCGCGTCGCACAACGGCTCGGCGTGTTTGCTGCGCGGCGATGAGATCGTCGTCGCGGTTCAGGAGGAGCGGCTTTCACATTTCAAGCGCCACCGCATTTACGGGCAAGGGCCGTCGCAAGCTGTTTCATATTGCCTGAACTCTGCCGGTATCGGGCCGTCTGATCTCAGTCTCGTGGTCCTGTGTATTCAGGGCCGCAAGACGGACACGACTCACGACATCACACTCGATCCGTTCCTGAACGTCGTCACCCACGGGATTCCAACGATCACGATTCCGCATCATTACGGCCACGCCGTGAGCGCCTTTGCGACTTCCGGCTTCGCTGAGTCAGCCGTGCTGATCGTCGACGGCGCCGGCTCGCCTGTCAGTGACTTCACCTCCGACGAGCTAAAAGTACTCAACGGCAATTCTCAGGATTGTTGGGAAACGATCTCGCTTTATCACGCCTCCGGAACCAGTATTGTTCCGTTGGAGAAGCACGCTGTTGATCGTGGCGCGTGGCTGGTGGGCCACAATGGTGAGATGCCGTTGTTTGGCAGTCTTGGCGGTATTTTCTCCGCAGCCGCCGAGCAGATCTTTGGCGAAGCGGCGGAAGCCGGAAAAGTCATGGGCCTCGCGCCGTATGGAAAGCCTTTGTTTCCCACGAGCGACTTCTTCGACATCACGAACGGACGTTTTCACTACAAAGACACGGTGCCGCTGCGTTTTCGTCACGCCGAACGATGGCCCAACCGGGCGGACGAATACCAGGCACTCGCGGCGTCGGTCCAGTCGGCGCTCGAAGACGCATTGCTTTATCTCGTGAAACACCTGCGCGAGCTGAGCAGCAGCGACAACCTGTGTTACGCGGGTGGCGTCGCGTTGAATAGCGTCGCAAACGAGCGGATCATACGTGAGTCGGGGTTCAAAAATATCTACATCATGGCCGCGGCAGAAGACAGCGGCACAGCGATCGGCGCGGCTTATTATGGTCTCTGGCAGCTCACGCAACACAACTCACGACGACCAATACTGCACGACGCCCCCGGCCGCAGTTACACATCTGCCGACGTGTCCGCCGCCGTAAACGCGACCGAAAATATATACGTCGTTAACTCGACTGACGTGATCTCCGACGCGGTCGACTTGTTATGCGACGGCAAGATCATCGGCTGGTTCGACGGCGGATCGGAGCTCGGCCCGCGTGCGCTCGGACAACGTAGCATCCTCTGCGATCCGCGCTTGCCCGAAGCGAAAGACACGCTCAACCGGCGCGTGAAGATGCGCGAACCGTTTCGTCCGTTTGCGCCCGCGGTGTTGCTCGAGGAGGCGTCGCATTGGTTCGAT
>Ga0207710_10000654_pt1 | contig 19608 bp, 21 predicted proteins | sample KBSS24metaG_FD_184400 | JGI IMG/M metagenome (GOLD analysis project Ga0207710, IMG submission 184400) | Switchgrass rhizosphere microbial communities from Kellogg Biological Station, Michigan, USA - KBS S2-4 metaG (SPAdes) (version 2) | ecosystem: Host-associated > Plants > Roots > Rhizosphere...
CGGGGATGCGCCTCCGGCCGGCCGTCTTTCGACGGCGCCGGCAACAAAGGCTCCACCAGCGCCCATTCCACGTCGGACAGATCAGAGGGGTACGGGTCAGACCGAGCCATGACCCGACCGTCCCCACACTTACCCCCCATATCACCCCGACACGCCCACCCCCGGACACACCGACCACCACCAGCCCACACCCATCAAGATCTAAAACAGCGTCTGAGGGGTCACGTCGGCCGTGCCGGGGGCGATGGCCACCACCTCGGCCGTGGCGCCGGCATTGTGGAAGAAGGCTGGCTCGAGTGCCGTGGCCGGGCCGCTGGCGGCGGGAACGTCGAGCACCAGGACGGCGGCCTTGGTCAGCTTGTGTTCCCGGGCGTAGGCGGCTGAGGTGCCGAACGCGGCGAGCGGGTTACCCCAGACGAAGACGCCCGGGGTGCTCAGCACCACCGAGCTGGCCGCGATGTTCAGTGCGACGGGGATACCGGCGGGATGGACGACCTGGATCATCGGATCGGTCTGGGATGGGCCTCCGGCGGCCACAGCGGCCACGTGCTCCTGGACGAACGTGTTGCCGCAGGCCTGCGCGGTGGCCGGCACGTTCTTCTCCTCGCAGGTCACCAGCTCGATCGGGTGCCCGCGCAGGCCACCGAGATAGGCGTTGGCATAGGCGACCGTCGCCTGGGCCGCCTTGATCTCGTCGGTGGTGTCAGAGGTCTGGGTCCGCCCAGTGCTCATAAAACCGATCTTGACGGGGGTGCCGCTCGCCGCCTTGGCGGTGCCAAGGATCGCGGCATCGGTGCCAGCGCTCCCGTTGCCTTCGCCCCCGGAACCGCCGTCGCCGCCGCACCCGGCAGCGGCCAGCGCAACGGCGGCCAGGCCCGCGACCAGTGTCACGTGAAGCCGGCGGCGCGCCAGTGACGGATTCGATAAATGTATTGTCAGCTCCCTGACTCGCGGGATTTCGGCCACTTGGGAATTCGTATGACCAGCAAAGGGGAAGAATTGGGTCAGGTAACCCGGACCGACGGGCCCGGACGCGGCCGGGCGGCCGGACAGGGGTCGGGGGGACAGGGGGTGGGGCGCGGCGGGCGGTGTCAGGCGGGCGCCGGAGTGGCGCCGGCGCCGATGTAAGCGGCTTCCAGCGCGTCGCGGTCGGCGGCGGGCCCGCTGCGGACGACCTCGCCGTGCACGAGGACGACGGCCTGGTCGGACACCTCGAGCGCGAGCCGCACGTGCTACTCGACGAGGATGACCACCGCCCCGGTCTCATCCGCGATGCGGCGGACCACCGGAAGCAGCCCTTCGACGATCACCGGCGCGACGCCCATGCGCTCCGTTCCCGAGACCGAGTAACAGGAACCTGACGTGCTCAGTCATGGTCTCTCCGGGTGATCGTCCCGGTCAGCGGGGACAGCGCTGCGACGGGTGCTCCCGCGCGTCGGACACCTCGCGGCCACGCCGGCGGTGCCGACTCGCGCGGGCGCGCGTGGACCTCGTCAGTGACAGCCCCCTACACGTTCGGCGAGACGTTCCACCGCGCCCGCGCGACGTTGGCGGCGTCGTCATCTCGTCCTTTGACGAGTCTGCAACCCCGAGCCTGGCAACCGTTCAAGGTTCGGCCGGGGTCAGGGGCGCAGCCAGGCGACGGCCTTGGTCTCGACGTACTGCTCGAAGCCCTCGATGCCGTTCTGGCGACCGATGCCGCTGGCCTTGTAGCCGCCGAACGGCGAGTCGGCGCCGTACGTCAACCCGCTGTTGATGCCAATCGACCCGGTGCGGATGCGGCGGGCGATCGCGGTGGCCCGGGCCTCGTTCGACGAGAACACCCCGCCGGACAGGCCGTAACCACTGTCGTTGGCGATCCGTACCGCGTCCTTGTCGTCGTCGTAAGGGATCACGCACAGGACCGGCCCGAAGATCTCCTTCTGGGCGATGGTCATCGAATTGTTGACGTCGACGAACAATGTCGGCTCGACCCAGTAGCCCTTGGGGAAGTTGTTCGGCGGACGGCCGCCGAGCACGAGCTTGGCCCCTTCCTCCTCGCCCTTGGCGATGTAGCCGAGAACGCGGTCGCGCTGCTTTGCGCTGATGAGGGGGCCCATCATCACGTCGGGGTCGTTGGGATCGCCGTACGGGATCATGCTCATCCCCTGGGTGATGAGTTCGACGCCTTCGTCGTAGCGCGAGCGCGGCAGGAGCATCCGGGTCTGCATGCCACAGCCCTGACCGGCGTGCATGCACACCATCGACCCGGTAGGCACGACGCTTGGGAAGTCGGCGTCGTTGAGGACGATCATCGCAGACTTGCCCCCGAGCTCGAGGAAAACGCGCTTCAGCGTCGCAGCGCCCTTCTCCATGATCCGCTTGCCGACCACCGTCGAGCCGGTGAACGAGACCATGTCGACGAGTGGCGACAACGTGAGCTCCTCGCCGACGAGATGGTCCGACGACGTGACCACGTTGAATACGCCCGGGGGGATGTCTGTCTTCTCGGCGACGAGCCGGCCGAGGCGAGTGGCGTTCCATGGCGTGTCGGGCGCGGGCTTGAGCACCGTCGTGTTCCCGGTGGCAAGAATCTGGCCGATCTTGTTGATCGTGACCTCGAACGGATAGTTCCACGGCACGATGGCGCCGACGACGCCCATCGGCTCCTTCCAGACCTGCCGTTGACTGTTCATGCCGAACAGCGTCCCGTTGGGCAGGTCGCGCTCCCAGGGGAACTCGTCGATCATCTTCGCCGGGTAGCGCAGCCCGTCCTCGAGCGGTGCATCGAGCTGGGCCGTGTACGTCAACGAACGGGGCGCGCCGACCTCGGCGATGAGCTCCTCCCGTAACTCCTCCCGCTCGGCCTCGAGCGCTTCCTGCAGCTGTCCAAGACACCGCTTGCGCAGCGCCCGATTGGTCGACCAGTCGCTTTCGTCGAATGCCCGCCGAGCGGCGGCGATGGCACGCCGCATCTCGGCGTCCGACGCGTCCGCGACGTGACCGAGGACCTCTTCGTTCGCCGGGTTGATGTTGTCGAACTGCTTGCCGGAGTCCGCCTCGACCAGCTCGCCGTCGATGAACATGCGGACCTCGCCGGTGAATGTCGGTGCCTCGGGCATTTCCATCCCCTTTGTTGCTCCATCGCGGCGACCACGTCGCGCCGCGCTCGCGACGCACTCGTACTTTTCAACTCGATGTCGACGGGGAAGGTGTGCCAAGCGCGGTGTTGTTCTGCGTGTAGCCGCTGCTGCAGGGCGGATCGATCTGTCCGGCGATGCGGAACTTCCCGCTGGCCGCCCAGGCGTGCGCACTCGGCGCGGTGACGGGATGGCCCGCCGGTGCCAAAGCCGAGCTGCGTGACGCCGTCCGCGTCCCCGACGACTGCGTGCTGGCCGTGCTCGTGGCGGCGGGGGTCGCCAGCCGGGCCCACGGTCGGGAGCGGCGCCTGCCCGTGGCCGACGTCGCCGCCCGAGCGGTGAAACCCGTGGCTCAACCCGGTTCCCCCTCGAGTGTGACGGCGCGCTCCGGGCAGGCGAGGACGGCCCGGCGGGCATCGTCCAGCTGGGCGGCGGCGATGGTGCCGTCGCCGATGCTCGCGCCGTAACCCCGATCGTCGTCGGCGAAGACACTCGGCGCCAGCGAGTAACAACGCCCGTGGCCCGTGCAGCGTTCGGTGTCGATCACAACTCTCATCTCGCGCCTCCGTATTGCGCTGCAGGGCTCACCACACCACGGGCAAGGCAGCGAGTGACCTGATGACCGGGAGGTAGACGAGCTCTGCTCCCTCGGCCAGGGCGTACCGTGGAATGTGCCGATGGAGCTCCTCGATCGCGATGCGTAGCTCCATCCGGGCGAGGTGCGAACCGAGGCAGCGATGTGGGCCGCCGCCAAATGCGAGATGGTGAGTCCTGCCACGCTCGAAGATCACATCGTCGCCGTTGGGGAACTCGTCCCCGTCCGTGTTCGCGGCGCCGAGCATGATCGCTATCAGAGAGCCCGACGGTACGGTGTCGCCGGCGACGACGACGTCGGTGGTCGTGCGCCTGAAGACGGACGACACTGGCGTCTCTCGCCGCAAGAACTCCTCGACTGCCTTCGGCACCAGCGACGGATCCGCCACCAAGGCATCGCGGGCGTCGGGGTGGGCAGCCAGATAGGCGACGCTGCAGTCGATGCTCGCGGTCACTGTGTCGAGGCCCGCCGTCAGCTGAAGGATGCAGATGTCCAGCACTTCCTCGCGCGTCAGCCGCTCTCCGTCGGCCTCCGCTTGCAGCAAGTGCGTCATCAGGTCGTTCTCAGGACGTCGTGTCCGCTCCTCCGCTAATTCATCGAAGTACGAGCGGATCTCTGCGCCCGTATCCCGTAGGACGGCTGCCACGACTTCGGGATCGTCCGTACCGGCCGCGTGCTGGGGCTGCATCATCGCGGTCTTCCACCGAAGCAAGCGGTCGAGGTCACTGACCGGGAAGCCGACCAGACGAAGGAACGTGACGCACGGAAAGGGAACCGCGAACTCGGCGTGGAGGTCGCATGCACCCCGATCAGCCAACGGGCCCAGGAGATCCGCTGCGAACTGCCGCATCTCGGTCTCGAGCGGAGCCAGTACGCGCGCCGAGAAGAGGGGATCCAGCAGCCGCCGATAGCGCGCATGATCCGGCGCGTCGATCTCGACCGGGATGACCGGGCGCTCCTGGCCCATCATACCGGCGCGCGAGGAGAGCGCACCGGGCGAACGGAGGGCCTCGGAAACATCGCTGTAGCGGCTGAGAACCACGAGGCCCTCGCCGGCTCGGCCTAACTCTGCCCGGGTGACGCCGGCGTGCCCGCGCAGCTGGCGATAGACGGGGTGGGGGTTTCGGGCCAGTTCCGGATCCGCTAGATCCGTCATGGGGCACTCCGATGTTGGCATCGCTGGTCCTCCATTCCCGCTGTCTCACAGCGGACCGTTCTTGTCTTCGTACACCGGACGCTCGCACCGGACGCTCGGGCCGTCCAAGTTCCGTCCGCTAGTCACGCTTGCTGTCGGCCTCGGTCAGTAGCGGAGCGTCGTCCGGAATCATCCGTGCCGGAATCAAGAACTCGATCCGCCGAGACGAGAACCGCCACTGTTCGCCAGTCCAGACGTACTCGTCATGGACGATGTTGAAAGCCAGCCGCACGCTGCCGTTGCGAAGCCGTGTTTCGCTAGTGGTGTAAACGGAACCGACCGCATGGTCGACGCTGTCGAAGTTGACGACATGGTTTGAGCTCAGGTGACAGCTGCCGACAACGGCCCCGACGCCGAGTCCCCGCATGAATTTCGCGATTTCTTCCCGGCCTTCGTGCTTCCCGAGCAAAACTCCGGTGCCGTCCCAGATACCATTAGGCGCGAACAGTTCACTTAGCTCATCGAACCGGCCGGTGTCTGCATACTGGCAATACACGTTTGCCAGTTGGACAATCTCCCACGCATCGGCGACGCGTTGACGATCCGTCATATGGACGCTCCGGCAGAAGCGAGTTCAGCCACGATAGGTGCGAGCTGTTCCATTTGTCCACCTGGGAAGATCCAGTAGGTGATGCCGTAACGATCGCGCTTCGCTTCGATGTCAGCGCGGATTTCAGCCATCGTGCCGATCAGGATCATGGGACAGGAGAGAACCCATTCGCGGGAAACCCCCATGGCTTCCGCGGTGGCGTCGAGATATCGATCTCTGTCGTCGGTGACGATCACGTTATAGGCATAGCTACTGAGTTCGAGCGTTGCAAATCGGGCTCCAGCAGCGTCCTTGACTGTCTGAACTCGTGCGTCGAACTGCTCCGGGTCCGAGTTTGCGGCGTCCCGATTGAGTACGGGTTGTTCAGAGGTTCCCGCGCGCTGGTTGACCGTCAGGTTGATGATGTCCGCTTCACGAGCAGCGAGCTTGAGCATACGATCGCCGCCGGCTCCTATCAGGAGCTTTGGGTGCGGACGCTGGACTGGCCGTGGTGTGCTCTCGCAGTCGTTTAGGGTGTAGTACTTACCCGAAAACGAGAACGTGTCGTTCTGCCACAGTCCTTTCAGAATCGCGATTGCTTCGGTGAGTCTGTCGATACGGACACCTGGGCGATCGAGTGGGATTCCAGCAGTCACATAGTCGCTGGCCAACCATCCAGCGCCGATCCCGGCAAGGACCCGGCCGCCGCTGAGGACGTCAATGGTAGCGAGCTCTCGAGCCAGCATCACTGGGTGCCGGTAGTCGTTGCCGAAGACGAGAGCACCGACCTTGAGTCTCGTGCTGGCCATTGCAGCCGCAGTCATGAACGGTACGGCCGACATCTGTTGCGCTCGAATGTGATCGGCGACCGTGACGGTGTCGTATCCCATACCCTCGGCTTGGGTAACGAATGAGTTCAGCCTGTCAGCATCCATGACACCGCTGAGGTGTACTCCGAAGCGGTATCGCGCAGTCTCGGTCGCCATCTCAGGCCACCGGTCCGTCGTAGCGTCCGCGGAGGATGGTGCTTTTCAGGTCCGGTGCAACCTCTCTCGCCGTCATGTAACCGGGGCCGTGCCAGCCATTGCGCTTCCATTTGCCGTATGAGATTCGCGTACCGGCGCTGCCGCTTGCGGCTTCCAGGAACTTCACCCGTTCCAATCCGCGAAGCACGCCCGCCGGAGACAGTGGTTCTGCGTACGACAATGCGTGGACAATGACATTCCCGACATCGAATCCGTAAAGCGGGTATGCATACTCGGGGCGGCGCCCATAGCGCGCATCGAAGCGGTCTAGTACTGCTTGGCCGACTGGATTTCCTTCGTCGTAGTGCTCAAGCCCGATCCAGCCCTTAGACGAAGCGAAGATTTCATTGCTGAGGAAGCCACCTTCCCATGCGGTAGACATAAAACGGGGTGGGTCCCACTCAGCCTTCTCGAGTGCTTCATTGAAGCGAATAAGGCCGAAGCCAAAGCCGAGGTGGACGATTGCGTCGCAGTTACTGGCCTTCAGCGTTGCAACGGCATCGGTCGAGTCCGTAACAGTTTGGGCGATCGGTACCGTGGCGACAATCTCCAGTCCGTGCACGTCGCACGCCTGACGGAAATAGGACAGGTACCCGGCCCCGATCGCTGATCGCTCGTAACAGATCCCAACTCGGCGGTAACCCGAGCCGGCAACCATATTCGCGATGTAAAACGGCTCCTCGCTCAACGATCCGTCTGACAGCTCAAAACACCACTCCCCGAGGAAATCCTCAGAACCGCACCATGAAAGCGTCGGGATATGACCCGAGCTCTCGACGTGCTCCCGTAACACGACCGCATTCTCAGTGATCAACGGTCCGAAGATGAGGATAGCTCCGGCGTCGGCGAGTTCCTTCCATGCGTCGACGACATTTTTCGACCGCCCCCGCGGCAGCCCATTGACATCCCTGCGCACGAACTCGATCGGGCGATCCAGTAGGCCCCGATCGATTCCTTCATCTATTGCGAGGGTCATGCCGTCGATCACATCTTTCTGCGGATCCCAGTGGTCAGGCGGTGGGAAGACCAGATCGAACAGCACGCCAATAATGACCGAATCGTGTCCTAAAATGTCCATACTGCACCTCCGCGGAATCCGGTTTCCGGCAACTCGACGTGAGTGTCACGTCGTCGCTGCACTGGGCTCGAGATTGCGCCTCATTCAGCCAGTGGATACTTCAGGCTCCGGCGTTCCCCAGGGCTGACATCGCACTCAGGATGCCGTCACTGCTTACATCTTTGGACCGAGATCGCGCAGAGGGCACTGTCGTTACGTCGACATCGCCCGCACGTGCGCGCAGCGCGCCGACAGTGCACTCGTCGGGTGAACGCCGCAAAAACGGGTCGAAGTGGTAGTGCCGCATCGCGTTACGATGCGTAATCTTATTGATCTCATCATCATCGAGTTCGACCAAATATTCATAGAGTACTTCTGGTGAATGCGGCCACGTCGAGTCAGAATGGGGATAGTCGCATTCCCACGTAATCGTGTCTAGACCAATTTTATCACGGAGCTGCACTCCGACACGGTCGTCAATGAAACAGGTATTGAACCGCTCGCGGAACAGCTCGGACGGGAGCTTACCGCCTAGATCTGCGCCTGTCCACGCCTTGTGGTGACGATACACGTAGTCCAACCGTTCCAGCATGTATGGTATCCATCCGATCCCTCCTTCCGACAGCGAGAAGCGGAGCTCCGGAAAGTCCCTGATGACGCGTGACCAAATGAGGTCAGCCGTCGTCATCTGGACGTTCATGGCGCCAAGTGTAAGCACCGTGTTAATTGGGCTGTCGGGCGATGGTAGCGCCAGTGTCGACGATGACCCGATATGCAGCGTCACGACGACTGATTCGTCGCAGCAGGCACGCCAGAATGGATCCCAATCCTCGCTGTGGAAACTCGGCAATCCCAGTTTTGTAGGGTTCTCCGAGAATGTCACAGCGTGGCACCCCTTCTGTGCTACGCGCCTCACTTCATCTGCGGCGACTTGGGGATCCCATAGCCCCGGCAATGCGAGCGGGATGAACCGGCCGGGGTGGCTCCCGGCCCACTCATCAATATGCCAGTCGTTATAGGCGCGCAGCATGACCAGCGCCATGTCTTTGTCTTGTGCGCGGCCGAAGAGTTGTCCACAGAAACCTGCCATTGACGGGAAGTTCATCGAAGCCAGTACGCCGTTGGCATCCATGTCCCGGACGCGGGCCGACGAGTCGTAACATCCCTGGCGGATCTCTTCGTACGCTGTGGGCTCGAACCCATACTCCTCGGGTGGACGCCCCGCCACAGCGTTCAGCGCGAGATTGGGCACCTCGATTCCCTCGTAGATCCAGACATCGCTGCCCTCTTCTTTGCGAATAACACGAGGCGCACTGTCCAGATACTTCGAAGGAACGTGGTGGAGGAACATCTCCGCCGGCTCAATGACGTGGTCGTCCACGCTGATGAGAATCATCTCATCCATATCCATCGCGAAACCTCCTCGTTTCTTTCCGCTTCGTCGACTCGACGTCGCGCCACGGCATCCAGATCTCAGCGGACGACTCCTATGAATTCAAGACAAATTGGGCTGCGTCAGAGATGGGAGGGCGGAATTGCCCCGTGAGTCAATTGGTTTTCACGCCTTCAATGGTCACGGCAGCGCGGTCCATCACGATGACCGCGGCGCCGAGGTCAAGAACCAGCTCGGCGGTCGCGCGTCCCATTCCACTGGCCCTGCCGACGACAAGAGTCCGCTTACCGTCAAACCTAAAGGCAGTTGCGCCCATCGTTTACTCCGTGGAATCCAATCACTCGCTTCACTAGATTTGCGAGCTGGGCTGGTCGCGGAATGCGTCTCGAGTTACATATGGCGTTAGCTCGGTCGACGTGACCAGACCCGGTTCTGCCCGGACGACCGTGGGGATCGCATTTACAACGTGTCGCGCCGTCAACGCTAGGGAACAGTTAAGGTCCTCGTTCGGCTGTCGCTCAAGGTAGACCTGCGTCGTAAATGTCGGCCGACCGCCGATGCGATAGACAAGCGCGCTCTCAGTGGTATCGGGAGCTGGCAGTGGCCAATGGTCAGGCACCGGCGCATCACGGCTTATCTTCGCGACATACGCGACGGAGATTTTGGGTTCACCATCAATGATCCCCTGCAATTCCCAGTACGTCGCCCCTATCGTTCCTCGTTCGACCGGGCCGAGGACGGTGTCCAGCCGATTCGGCGTCACATGCGTTTCCCAAACGAAGTTTGTTGCTTCGACGTGACGACCCAAAGCGTTCGCGATTACATGCAGGTTAGGAACCCACCAGGTCGCACAGACGCCGTCAACGAATCGCGGCGGTGTAGAGCCGGCGGGCTGCCCGAACCCCATCGACCCGAACACAACCTCGCGGATGGGGTATACGCTCGCCATATCCAGCACGTGCTGCTCTTCTCGGTAGTACGTCAGCTCACCGGCTACCGACAGGAGCGTGTACGGGAGCGCCATGCTTAGCCAGCCCGGCTCAGCTCCTGACGCATAGAATGTCGAGCCACCTTTCTCGCAGGCAGCCTCAAGAACCCGCCGGAGTTCGGGAGGGCTCGCAGGCGGATATACCAGCGAGACAATTGCGAAGCTGACGACATCGATCCCACGTTCCAAGAACCGCGCGATATCCGCGCATGCCTCCTTCTCGCGGCCAACTGCATTGCCGCCATAGCTCAGGCAGTCAGGCTCAAGTGCCAGGATCGCCTCGACATCGGTCGTACCACGGATCCCTACGTCGGGCATGGCGCACAACGCGCCTGCGTCCCGGCCCTCCTTCTCAGACGTCGTCACCCAGAGGCCCACAAGGTCTAGTTCAGGGTCGCGAATGATGGCGCGCAGCGCTTCCTTCCCGGTCGTACCAGTGCCGACGTGCACAACGCGGATAGCCACTGAGACTCCCTTCCCTGCGCCGCCGTATATCAGACGACCGGGCAACTAACGTGATCGAGGATAACGTGGATTTGACAGTACTGTCAACAGCCCGTCTTACGCACATGCGCGCAGGGGGAGTCGCTGTTCACGTCGGTTGGGCGGCGATCTTGTACCCGGGTTCCGCAGTTCGTGGGCAGACGGTGAAGATCGCTGACGTGAAGTGCAGGTCGCGGGGTTGTCGACCATCTGAATCGGGCTCGCGACGCGGAAAGTGTGGTAACACGACTGGCCTGTTTGTGGTTGCTCTACCTGGGTCTGCGTGGTTTGGTGTGGGCATGTACCTGCGGTTCACGCAGCGGCGGAACGCCGACGGTTCGGTGGTGCGTTACGTCGCGCTGGCGCACAACCGTCGTGTCGACGGGACGACCAGGCCGCAGGTGTTGATGAACCTGGGCCGGGTCGAGGCGGTCGACGTGGACGGGCTGCGGCGGCTGGCCGCGTCGATCCGGACGCATTTCGGGGACGGCTCCGAGCAGTCCGCGGGGGTGGGTGAGGCGGGGCTGGCCGCCGGCGGCGGGCCGCTGGAGGTCAGCGATGCCCGCCCGATCGGCGGGACGTGGCTGCTCGATGGGCTGTGGCGCGAACTCGGCATCGCGAAGGCCATCGAGAAGGCGGTGGCGGACCGGCGGTTCACGACAGCGGTGGAGCGGGTGCTGTTCGCGCTGGTCGCGAACCGGGCGATCGCGCCGATGTCGAAGCTGTCCACGGCCGAATGGGCTTGCGAGGACGTTGTCGTCCCTGGGCTTTCGGGGATGGACGACGACCAGGCCTACCGGGCGATGGACCTGCTGGTGGAAGCCGACGTGGCCGGTGCCGTGCAGGAGGCGGTGTTCTTTTCCGTCGCCCACCTTCTGAATCTTGAAGTGGACCTGCTGTTTTTCGACACGACCTCGACCTACTTCGAGACCGACACCCCCGACCCTGACCAGCCCGCCGACCAGGAGGACAGCGAGCCCACACCGGGGTTCCGCGGGTTCGGCAAGCCGAAGGATCATCGCGATGGCCTGCCGCAGGTCGTGATCGGCCTGGCCGTGACCGGCGAGGGCATCCCGGTGCGGGTCTGGTGCTGGCCGGGCAACACCAATGATCAGAGTGTGTTGGAGCAGGTGAAGGACGACCTGTGGACCTGGAAACTCGGCCGGGTCATCACTGTGGTCGACCGGGGGTTCTCCTCGGCGTCGAACCTGGCCTACCTGCGCCGCGCCGGCGGCCATTATCTGGCCGGGATGCGGATGCGTGACGGCAACCCGCTCGTCGAGCAGGTCCTGTCGCGCCAGGGCCGCTACCAGGACGTCCGTGACAATCTGCGCGTCAAGGAGATCCGCCTCGAGCAGGCCGACGGCACCCGGTTCATCCTGTGTCACAACCCCGACCAGGCCACCCGCGACCAGGCACGGCGCACCGCCGGCCTCGAGCGCATCGTGGCCGAACTCGCCCGGATCGCCGACCAGCGGGACCGTGACCGGGACCGGCAGCTCACCGCCACCGCCCGAAGCCGTGTCGAGGAAGCGGATGTCAGGGCCGAATGCGCGCTACGCGACCACCCCTCGCTCGGCCGGTGGCTACGCCAGACCCCGAAAGGCCGGCTCGCGATCGACCGCGCCAAGGTCAAAGCCGAGGAACGCCTCGACGGGAAGTACCTGCTCGCGACCTCCGACCCCGACCTGACCGCCGAGGACGCCGCCCTCGGCTACACCAACCTCCTCGAGGCCGAACGCGGCTTCCGCGACATGAAGAGCGAACTGCTCCTGCGGCCGGTGTTCCACCGCCTTGAGCACCGCATCCGCGGCCACGTTCTGCTCTGCTGGCTCGCGCTGCTACTGATCCGGGTCGCCGAACGCCGATCCGCCCAAACCTGGCGCACGATCCGCCGCCAGACCGGCCGGATCATGCAGATCACCCTGACCGGACCCGCCGGCACCGTCGCCCAGACCACGACACTCAGCCCCACCCAGAAGGCCATCTACCAGGCAGTTTCCGTCTCACCACCCGCCCGCGTCACCGCCTTCGACCCCAGCTGATCAACCCGGAACCGCCGCCACCAGGGCCAGCCGGGGCGTGGACACACGCCCCCACCCGGCCCTACACGCGTTTCCCCAGGTCATCCCTGAAGGAGCGGGGCCGGTCAAGACGACGCTGGGGCTTGTTTCGGCTGGTTGTGGGCGTGCAGGGGTTGGCCGCCGTGGGATCGGCGGCGTGGGAAGAGGGCAGGCAGCTGGGCCTGCCGCTGTGTGCTGCCCGCGGGTTCACAGAGGCTCCGGGGTCAAGGCCCGTGGGCCCCGCAGGGGATCCGGTCGCCGGAGGCGATGCGGTAGCAGCCTTGACGTTGGAGGGGTGGACCCGCACGCTGCGTCGCGGATCCCACGGCGGCCAACCGGTGACCAGGAATGTCGGTGTGGGTTGTGGGTGCGGCCGTCAGGCCGCTCGACTGCTTGCCTGTGACTGAGAACGTGTTTGAGAACGCCCTCGGATGATCGTTGACGTCGCAACACGCCATGCGGGGAGCCCTCGCCGATCGGCGTGTCGAGGCGATCCGGATCTCTGGATGGAGATCTCAAACACGTTCTGAGCTGGAAAGACGGTTTCCTTTCGCGTCCGGGGTTGGTGCGGTTTCGTCTCCATTCCCGTGTTCATGTCGGGTGCGGCAGGTTCGGCTGCCAGTCATCCCTTCGGGTCCTGCGGGCCTCCTTGCACCGAGGACAACATGAAGGCGCCGTGTTCGGCCATGAATTCGAAGTACTCCGTGACCCAGGCCCGTACATCGGACAACACACACGGCTTCGGCAGCTCACCAAGCCGTGCGATCACCGCCAGCTGGCTCTTGTAAGTCGATGTTCCGAGCGCCTCGAAAACCTCGAGCTTCGACGCGAAGTAGGCGTAGAAGGCTCCGCGAGACAACCCACATGCGGTCGTGATGTGTTCGATCCTAGTGCCCGCATAGCCGCGTTCGAGAAACAGTGTTCGAGCCTGGTCGAGGATGAGTTGCCGGGTCTGCAACGCTTTCGCGTTGAGCTCCCAACGCGGCTCGCGCGTCAATGCGGTACGCGCCGACGCTCCGCGGGCCGCGTCGCTGGACGCCAGTTCCTTCTTCCCGGTGATTTCGTCACTCATCCTTCGACAGTCGATCCGGGGACCCATGACCGATCCCCGATGACGGGACGGGTTGATGTGATCACGGGTTCCGCCGGAGCCTTGGGTGCGCCGCTCCCCGCCAATCTACAGCCCGACAGCGGCTGCCGCTGTCTTGCTGGTCGCCATGTGATCTCTTCTTGCGACAGTAGTTGACGGGAAGGGGGTTCGGGTAGATGCATGATTCCAGATACAGAGATTGAATGGCTGGGTGGAGCGGTCGCGGTCGCGGCGGGCGCGGCGGCGGAGGCGCGGCGCGGTGGCTACCGAGTTGTTTGGTCAGCGCGTGCTGATTAGCATCGCGCCGCCGACGGGACCGCCGCCGACGGCGACTACGGCGATCTCGGGGCTGCCGGGGGCCTGGCGCTCGCTGCCCTCGCCCCATAGCTGCACGCAGGCCTCATGCAGGAAGCCCATGCCGTGCAGCCGGCCGCCTGACAGTTGCCCGCCGCTGGTGTTGAGTGGGAGTGCGCCGGTCAGCGCGATCCGTTCGCCGCCGTCGATGAACTCGCCGACCTTGCCGTGTTCGCAGAGTCCGAGGGCTTCCAGCCATATCACGGTCAGGAAGCTGAACCCGTCGTAGAGCTGGGCGATGTCGATGTCCGCAGGCCTCAGCGAGGTGCGTTCCCACAGCGTCGCCGCGGTGTCGTGCGCGGCCATGGTGGTGAGGTCGGCGCGCTGGTCCCAGGTGGCCCGTTCGAACATGCCGGTGCCGACCGACTCGACGGTCAGTGGGTGGCGGGGCAGTCCTGTGGCCGCGTCCCGGCGGGATATGACGACCGCGGTCGCGCCGTCGCAGGGCACGTCGCAGTCATACAGGCAGAACGGCTCGGAGATCATCCGAGCGGCCAGGTAGTCGTCCATGGTGAGTGGGGTGCGGTAGATCGCGTCCGGGTTGAGGCTGGCGTTGCGTCGGGCGTTGATCGCGATCGCGCCCAGGTGCTCGCGGGTGAGACCGAAGTCGTGCATGTAGCGCTGTGCCGGCAGGGCCAGCCAGTTCGCCGCAGACAAGGCGCCGAACGGTGCGAAGTACTCCAGGTGGGGAGGTAGCTCACCGCCGCCGAACAGCACCGAGGCCCGGCCGGCGCTGGCTTGCGCCGTCGACTCCCAGACCGAGCGGAAGACGACGACGTGGTTGGCCAGTCCCAGGGTAACGGCCATGCAGGCCTCGATCGCCGGGCCGATCTGCCCGGCGGTCTCCATGGCCGACAGATACCTGCGGCTGCGCAGGCCGAGCGCGGTCCGCACCTGCTGGGTGTCGGCACCGGACAAACCCTTGCCGGGTATGCCGGGCCCGGGGTAGCTGGCGATGCCGTCGATATCGTCCACGTGAAGGCCAGCATCCACGATCGCTCGGGTCACCGCCTCGATCGTCAGGTCGAGGCCGGTGCGGCCGAGCCGGCGGTCGACCTGCGACTTGCCCGCGCCGGTGATGACGGCATTGCCGCCGAACGGCCCACCCGCTACCGGGCTCATTGGGCGTTCTCCGCCCCGTCCGTTCCCGCCGCGGGGCGGAACAGCGGCAGCCAGACCCGATCGTCGGCCGAGCCGCTCGCGGGCGTCCACTCCTCGAAGAACACCTCGACCTCCAACCCCACCCGGACCTCCTCGGGCGCAATGCCGACAACGTTCGTGACGAGCCGGACGTCCGGCTCGTCGGCGAGCTCCACGATGGCGACCGTGTAAGGCGGGGGGAGGCCGGGGAGCCAGGGCTGCCGGTTCACGGTGACGGCGGCCACCGCCGCCCGCCCGCAAGCGGCCTCGGGGCCGACGTCGGTGCTCCGGCAGCGCCAGCAGATCGGGCCCGGCGGGTGGAAGAAGTGGCCACAACCCCGGCAGCGATAGATCAACAACTGCCCCTCGCGGCCGCCGGTCCAGAACGCCCTGGACTCCGGTGTAGGGCTCGGTAGCAAGCGCGCCGCCGGGCGTGTGTAGCTCGCCGCCGCCTTCTGTGCCGTCTCGGTCATCTGCCCTCGCTTTGCGCGGCGAATGGGACGGCCGGCCCCCGCGCTTGGGTGTCATCGGCCGCGCGAGTAGACAGATCGCGCCGTAAGCTCTATTTGACATATACGTCAAACAAAGGTCTCATGGGTCGGGTCCCGTGTCTACAAGGTCGCCCCGGCAAGCGAAGGTCGCCCCGGCAAGCGCCGGTGGCGACTTCGAGCACTTCACCGAGGTCTGGGACGACCTGTCCCTGCGTCGTAGGTAGGGATATCGAGGCCGCCCGCCGGATGATCGTCGTGCCGATGTTTTCCGAGCCCGAGTAGTGACGTACAGGCCGGCGTTGAGGCCGGCCCAGACGATCTCGAAGTAGCGCAGGTGGTTCTCGGCGAGGACGACGTAGTGGTCGCCGGGGCGTAAGCCGGTGTCGACCAGCAGCCGGGACAGCCGGTTCGCGCCGGCGACCAGCTCGGCGTAAGTCTGGCTGGCGTCAGAGCCGTCGGCGCCCGCCAGGATGACGGTCGGTTTGTCAGGTGTCGCCGTCGCGACGTCGGCTGGATACACGGACGCCTCCCGATGGATTGTCGTTCGGACATGCCGTGTCACGAGCTGGGTCAGGCCAGGCCCGGGGCCGGGCGGCGAGGTCAGTTGGTCGCGCCGATCTCCTTGAACGCGACGATCTGGTCCCAGTCGTAGCCGAGCTCGAGCAGGATCTCCTCGGTGTGCTGGCCGTGCTCGGGAGCCGCGGTGAGCTCGAGCGACCGCTCGTCGAACTGCACCGGGCTCGCTGCCACGGAGAAGGTGTTGCCGTTGCCGTCGGTCATCGACGGCAGGTAGCCGTTGGCCTTGACCTGCGGGTCGTCGTGCAGCTCCGGCGCGGTCCTGAAGACGTCCCAGACACCCTCGAAGTCGTTGAGGGCCTTCTCCCAGTGTGCGAGCGGCTGGGCCTCGAACGTGGCGCGCAGGATCGCGATGCACTCCCGCCTGTTCTGGAAGCGCACCGCCGCGTTGGCGAACTTCGGGTCTTCGATCAGGTCGGGGCGCTCGATCCGCCGGCAGAGCTCGGCCCAGAAGCGGTCGGCCTGCAGCAGCATGAGGGCGAGGAAGCGGCCATCGGCGGTGCGGTAGATGGTGGCGACCGGGTTGGCCATCTCCTCCAGGTTGAACTTGGGGATCGGCTGGCCGGTGATGCCGGCGCCGACGATGTCTTGCGCCAGCTGCCATACAGCGGTGCCGAGCAGCGAGACATCGACGACGGACGGCACGCCCGTGCGCTCGCGCTTGAACAGCGCGGCGACGATGCCCGCGGCGATCGCGAACCCGCCGAACACGTCACCGAAGGCCGGGCGCTGCGGCGCCGGCCACTCGCCGTCGCCAGTGATCAGGGAGTCACCGATGCCGCCGCGGGCCCAGTAGACCGCGAGGTCGAAGCCCCCACGGCCCGCCTGCTCACCGCGCGGGCCATAGCCGTTGCCACGCGCGTAGATGACCTTCGGGTTCCAGGCGCGGACGTCGTCGACGTCGATGCCGGCGCGAGCGCGTGAGGCGGGGAGGAGGTTCGTGACGAAGACGTCAGACTGCTCGACCAGCTTCCTTAGCACCTCGCGGCCGGCGTCGCTGGCGATGTCGAGCCCGAGGCTGCGCTTGCCCCGGTTGGGCTGCTCGATGAAGTGGTTCACGGACCCCGCGGCCGTGACGACACCCGAGCTGATCAGGCCACGTTGCGGGTCGCCGGTCACCGGGTGCTCGATCTTGATCACGTCGGCGCCCCAGTCGGCGAGCGTCGCGCCGGACGACGGGACGAACGACCATGAGGCGACCTCGACGACCCGAATGCCCTCGAGGATGTCCTGCTTCATCCGATCATCTCCTGTGCCTGATCGTAGGCGACATGATCGTCAAACTTAGAGCGCGTCTGGAAACTGCGCGTTCGCACAACTGGTCGTTGGTCCATTGCAACTCGACTTATTGATCACTCTTAGCCGATCAACGATTACTAAGAGAGTCGAGTCGGCTACGCAGATCTGGTCGAACAACGTCAGGAAGTGGCCTGCCTGGCCTTGATCAGGGCTGTGATCCGCCGTCGCACCCGCGCCAAGGCCCGGGGACCCGAGTTTCCAGACGCGCTCGTAGTCTACGACGGTCTCCCTGACAACAGATGGAAAGCCTCTGGGTGCCCTGGCGGCCCACCTCAACACTGCTGGGTCCGTCGCCTTCCCCCGATGGCGCGAGCCGGCTCCGCGGGCGGCGTGTTGCGCAACCTGGTGACCAGACGATTGTGCTGCGTGGATGCCCCTACTTCGCTGTGGCACATGGTTGACATACACGTCAAACTTGATCTACTGTTCCGCCGGTGACCGGCGGGCGCGTGAGTCAGGTAGTCGGTCGCCCCTCACTTGCACGCCGGCGTGGGCACGTTGCCCGCGCACGGCCATCGCGCTGACGAGCCAACCCACACAGAGCATGTCGGGTGGACCGACATCTGATCCGGAAGGCGAGGAAATGGCTGGCCGAGTAGAAGGCAAGGTCGCGTTCATCACCGGGGCGGCGCGCGGGCAGGGGCGCAGCCATGCCGTGCGCCTCGCCGAGGAGGGCGCGGACATCATCGCGATCGACATCCTGGAGCAGATCGAGTCGAACCCCTATCCGCTGTCGACGCCCGAGGACATGGCCGAGACAGTGCGGCTGGTCGAGAAGACCGGCCGGCGCATCGTCGCGCTGAAGGCCGACGTATGCGACCGGGTGGGGCTGGGCGGGGCGCTCGAGACGGGCCTCGCCGAGTTCGGCCACCTCGACGTGGTCGTTGCCAACGCCGGCATCTTACCGATGGCGATGGGCGACCCGCAGCGTCTCGACTTCCAGGATGCCGTCGACGTCGACCTGATCGGTGTGATGAATGCGGTCGCGGTCGCGCTGCCGCGCCTGCCCCAGTACGGCTCGATCGTCGTCACCGGGTCGAACGCCGGGATGATGCCGAACACAACCGACAACCCGGCGATGGGCCCCGGTGGCGCGGGCTACGGCTGGTCGAAGCGGGTTCTCATCCAGTACACCGAGCAGCTCGCTCTCCAGCTCGCGCCCGAGTTCATCCGGGTGAACTGCATTCACCCGACGAACGTCAACACACACCTGCTGCACAACGACGGCATGTACAGCGTCTTCCGGCCGGACCTGGAGAAGCCGACCCGTGAGGATGTGCTGCCGGCGTTCACGCACTTCCAGGCGATGCCGATCCCGTATGTCGAACCGGTCGACGTTTCCAACGTCGTGCTCTTCTTCGCCTCCGACGAGTCCCGCTACGTCACCGGGCAGCAGCTGCGGGTCGACGCCGGCGCGCTGCTGAAGTTCCCCAACGGCCCGACGGGTTGACCACGGTGCCCTGCTCTTCCTGGGGCTTCGTCGGCGGGCGCCGCGGCCGCGAGTGTCATGCGCCCTCCACCTGTGGGGACGCGGCGAGCTCGGTGCGCAGCCCCTTCTTGTCGATCTTTCCGGTAGGGAGAACCGGCAGCGCCTCGATGACGACTGTCGACCGCGGCGCTTTGTAGCGGGCGATCCGGGTGGCGACGTGTTCCCGGAGCTCGGCGGCGCCGAGCGTTGTGCCGGCCGCTACCGCCGCGGGGGTGAGTTCGACGACGGCGCACACCGCTTTGCCGAATCGTTCGTCCGGTACGCCGACGACGGCGCAGCGCGCGACCGCCGGGTGGGTCGCCACCGCGTCCTCGACCTCGATGGAGTACACGTTCTCGCCGCCGGAGATGATGACGTCCCGGCGCGCCCTGAACGACCTGGTCCCCACCGCCAAAGCCCAGCGCTGGGACCCGGCTGAGGTCGTGCGCGTCCTACTCGCGGAGGAGGCCGCCGGCCGGGACGCGGCCAATCTACGGACCCGCCGCAAACGCGCCGCGTTCCCGGCAGGGAAGACCTTCGGTGACTGGGACGAGACCGCCTCCTGCATCCCCCGCCCTACCCAAGAGGCACGGCGGGGTCAAAGGGTCGTAGCGAAGCTTCGATAGGATCGTATCAGTAGCGTCGAGAGAGTGGACGGTGGATGGGCCTGCGCGAGCCGTTGACAATCGAGGACCGGGAAACCATTTCTCGGGAACTGAGCCGGACTCATTCGGCGCGGGCTA
>Ga0207710_10000655_pt1 | contig 19599 bp, 15 predicted proteins | sample KBSS24metaG_FD_184400 | JGI IMG/M metagenome (GOLD analysis project Ga0207710, IMG submission 184400) | Switchgrass rhizosphere microbial communities from Kellogg Biological Station, Michigan, USA - KBS S2-4 metaG (SPAdes) (version 2) | ecosystem: Host-associated > Plants > Roots > Rhizosphere...
AGCCCTCGATCGTCTCGACCGTAAGCTCGACGCCTTTTCTGATGTCTTCTAAGTGATTTGGATCGACGGAAACCGTGGGAGTTTCAACAAAGCGACGCAGCAGCGATTCGTATTCGTCGCGGTGTGAGTTGGCAAAAGACAAAAGACTATCCCTGTTTAATGTCGTGGACATTCAAGATCCTCCGTCGAACTGTCGTGCGAGAGCTTGCTCGCCATAATAAAGCATTGAGGTCTTCTCTGCGCAACTCTGCGTATCTCTGCGGTCTCTGCGTTAACGGCGCTTTAAACGCAGAGAGCGCAGAGATACGCAGAGAAGCAGGCGACCAATCTGCGAGTCGCGGCATCTACTTTTTCCAGAAAACTTCGTCCGGCGCTCTGCGTACATTCAAAACGTTCGGTGCTTCGTGTTATTCTGGCGTCCCCGAGTTCTTCGGTTTAGGAGGGTTGCGTGAGAAAAAGGTCTTTTGCCCCGGGAATACTCTTCCTCGTTATTGCCCTGGCAATTCCCGCATTAATTATCGCCCAGCAAAACAGATCCGCACGGCGAGCAACAAGTCCCGATCGTCCGGCGCCAACCGGCGGCTCAGCCAGCAGGTCAAGCGTGACCGGACCCGCGATTAAGAGTGACCTTGCCGAGGCACTCGCGGTTATCCAGTCAAATCACATTGACGGCAGAAAACTGGATTACAACGCAATCTTCAAATCGTCGATCAGCGGTATGTTGAGCGTGCTGGATCCACACTCGACCTATTTCGATCCGATTGAATACGCTTCCTTCCGCACCGAGCAGCGCTCGGAATACTTCGGTATCGGAGCCACGATCGAAGATCTTCGCGACGGTAAAGAGGTCAACACATACATTCGCGCCACCTTCCCGGAATCGCCAGCCGCTCGCGCCGGTCTGCGATTCGGCGATCGAATTACCGCCGTCGACGGCAATTCGATGCAGGGCAAGACGTATCCGGAAGTGCGAAAGTTTTTGCTCGGCCCGCGCGGCACGACCGTCAAAGTCACTGTCGAGCACCCGGCGACGAAGCAGTCTGAAACTGTGAATATCGTTCGCGATGCGGTTTCGCTGCCGTCAATCGCACAGGCTTACATGCTGAAGCCCGGTGTTGGTTACGTGGCGATGACAGGCGGTTTCAATCTGACCACAGCCGATGAATTCGACCAGGCGCTAAAAGAGCTGCACAGCAAGGGCATGAACATGCTGGTGCTGGATCTGCGCGGCAATCGCGGCGGACTGTTGATTCAGGCCGTGCGCGTGGCAAACACGTTCCTGCAACGCGGCCAGATGATCGTTTCGCAAAAAGGACGTTTCCGCGATAGCTCGCAGCAGTATGCGGCAGTGAACGAGAATCCTGATCCTGTTCCGGTTGTTGTGCTCGTCAACGGCGATACTGCTTCGGCAGCAGAGATCGTGGCAGGCGCGCTCCAGGATCACGATCGCGCGCTGATCGTCGGTGAAACGACGTTTGGCAAAGGTCTCGTACAGTTTCCATTCCAGCTCGATTACGACTCGGCGCTGTTACTGACGATCGCGAAGTATTTCACGCCGTCAGGTCGACTGATTCAGCGTGACTATTCAAACGGTGGTTTCTACAACTACTACTTCCCCGGCGGTCTCGCTGCCGACAAGCAGAGTCAAACTGCTGCGCCAAGCGGCCCGGAGAGCCATACCGACACTGGACGTGCTGTTTATGGCGGTGGTGGAATCTCGCCTGACGAAATCGTCAAGCCCGGTACAATCAGTGCGGCTGAACGACAGCTCCGCGACGTGCTGTTTGCGTTCTCGCTCGAGTTGACGACCGGACGCGTTCCGGGTTTCGAGCAGTACAAAGTGCAACGTGCGATCGAGTTTGATCACGACCTCGCGAACGAAGACTTTCCGGTCACGGACGCGCTCTTTGCTGCGTTGAAGAAATTCGCGGCGGCGAAGCCGAATTACAAGGCCACGCCTGATCAGCTCGACAAGCTGCGCGGGTTTGCTGAAACGCAGTTGCGCTACAACCTGTTGTCAGCGGCTTACGGGTTCAGGACGGCGACGCAGGTTTTCAACGATGGCGATCCGCAGATCGCGCGCGGAGTCGATGCGATGCCACGCGCTCGTGAGCTTGCGCAGGCCGCCAGCCGTGCTCGTGCCCGCGGCTGATCTAATCATCATCAACCACAGCGCCGCGCGTGCGCGGCGCTTGTGGCCCACCATTCAAAAACAACTCGACGCCGCCCGCGTTGAGTATCAAGCCTACGAAACAAAAGGGCCCGGTGATGCGACGCTGCAAACGCGCGCCGCGTTGAGATCCGGGGTCGAGTCTGTCGTCGTTGTTGGTGGCGACGGAACGCTCAGCGAAACGGCTGAAGGCTTTTTCGAGTTCGATAAGAATCTCGACGTTCATCCAACGCGGATTAATCCTCACGCAACGCTGGCGTTGATACCGGCCGGAACCGGCAACGATTTTGCGCGTGGACTGGTCGGCAAGCGCGCGCCACTGCAGGACTGGATCGAGACTGTTATCGCCCGTTCGCGCCGCGATGAATCAGCGACGATTCGAACTATGGACGTGCTTTACGGGCGTTGTAACGATTACGAGAAGCCGTTCATCTGTTTCAATGCGTCGACGATGGGCATCGGTGGGGAGACGGCCGGACGCGTCGCAGCGCAGGGGAAGTTTTTGCGCAACTTCTCCGGTGAGTTTCGGTTTGTATATGCTGCCGTCGGCGCGCTGGCTGCGTGGCGCGAGCGAAGAGTGAGAGTGACGGTTGATGGCCGCACCGTGGCTGACGGCCCGATGAATCTCGTCGCCGTTGCAAACGCGCTTTATTGCGGTGGTGGAATGATGCTGTCGCCCGAGGCGCGTATCGACGATGGCCAGCTTGATGTAATTACAGCTTCTGGTCTCTCCCGCACAAACGTGGTAACTGAGCTATCACGTGTTCACACCGGCGGTCATGTGAATAATCCGAAGGTCACGATCACGCAAGGCACGATCGCGCGTATCGAAACGTTTTTAGAGCAGGATGCGATGCCGTTGGAAGCGGATGGAAATGTGCGTGGCGTGACGCCGGTACAGTTTCAGGTGTTGCCGGGCGCTTTGAAATTCGTTTCGAGAGCTTGAATTTTGGCGAGACGGCGGACGTGTCGTTCTTCGCCCGTAAACTTCGCCGCCATGAACGCGCGCACAATGTCTAGCGCCAGCTCAACTCCAACCACGCGCGCTCCGAGACACAGCACGTTGCAATCGTCATGTTCGCGTGACTGATGCGCGGAATACGTGTCGCTGCAAAGCGCCGCGCGAATGCCGTAGATTTTGTTGGCGGCAACAGCAGCGCCCACACCACTCCCGCAAACAAGTATTCCAATCTGCGCGGCGCCGCTCTGCACGGCTTCGCCGACTTGTTTGGCGTAGTCAGGATAATCGTCAGGAATTGACCCGTCATGCGTGCCGAAGTCGATCAGATCGTGCCGCGCGTGGCGCAACTCTTCAATGACCCGTTCATTGAGCGGATAACCACCATGATCTGCTCCGATCGCAATACGCATAAATCGCTTAGGACAGGATTGACATGATTTTCAGGATCACAAGATATCTTGAAACATCTTGTAATCTTGTAAATCCTGTCTAACTTTCGATCAGTGCCCGCGCTCGCTGGAGAACGTTATCAACATTAAATCCCAAATTCTTCAGCGCGACATCTCCCGGCGCGGACGCCCCAAACCGATCCAAACAAATCACATCACCCTGCGGCCCGACATACCGATCCCAACCCTGCCGCACACCAGCCTCGACCGCGAGCCGCGCACTCACTGCCGGCAATAAAACCTGATCGCGATACTCCTGCGGCTGCTCCTCAAACAACTCCCAACACGGCATCGACACAACACGCGCCGCCACGCCCTCGTCCTGCAACTTCTGCCACGCATCGAGCGCCAGCGAAACTTCCGATCCCGTCGCCATCAGTATCAGTCGCGGCGAGTCAGCATCAGCCAGCACGTACGCACCACGCCGCAAACCATCCGCCTTCGCAAACTTGTTTCGATCGATCACCGGCACTTTCTGTCGCGTCAACGCGAGCGCTGTCGGCGCATGACGGCGGAGTATCGCAATACGCCACGCCTCGCTCGTCTCCAACGAATCCGCCGGACGAATCACAAACAAATGCGGGATCGCGCGCAACGCCGCGAGGTGCTCGATCGGTTGATGCGTTGGTCCATCCTCGCCAAGCCCGATCGAATCATGCGTGAAAACGTAAATCACCTGCACTTCCGAAAGCGCCGCCAGACGAATCGCAGGCCGCATGTAATCGGAAAACGTCATGAACGTTCCGCCAAACGGAATCAAACCACCGTTCAGCGAGATGCCCGTGAGCGTCGAGCCCATCGCGTGTTCGCGCACACCGAAATGCAGAATCCGGCCATCGTACGATCCGGCTTCGAAACTGTGACTCGACTTGATATCGGTGTTATTCGAAACGCCGAGATCTGCCGAGCCGCCGATCAGCATCGGTAACACTGGCGCCAGCGCGTTTATCACTTCACCACTCGCGACGCGCGTTGCAACAGACTTCGGCTCTTCAAACTTCGGCAAGTGATCTTCCCAACCAGCGGGCAGCTCACCACTCATCATCGAACGCCAGCTTTGGGCTTCTTCCGCATGTTCCTGCCCGTATTTTTCAACGAGGGCGTGCCAATCGGATTCGAGCTGCTCGCCGCGTGAAATCGCCTCGCGGTAGTGCGCGAGCGCCTCGTCAGGAATGTAAAACTGTTTGTCTTCAGGCCAGCCGAGATGTCGCTTGGTTTCGCGCACCGCTTCTTCGCCGGGCGCGTCGCTGTGGGCTTTGCGTGTCCCTTCAGTCGGCATGCCGAAACCGATCACGGTCTTGACTGAAATCAAACTGGGCTTGTCAGTCACCGCCTGCGCAGCGCGAATCGCCTTGTCGATCTCGTCGAGATTGTTGCCATCGGCGACGGTCTGCGTGTGCCAGCCGTATGCTTCGAAACGCTTCGGCACGTCTTCGCTGAACGCGAGACTCGTGAAGCCCTCGATCGTCACGTGGTTGTCATCGTAGAGATAAATCAACTTGCCGAGCTTCAGATGGCCCGCCAGCGACGCGGCTTCGGAAGCGACGCCCTCCATCAAATCGCCGTCGGAAACGATCGCGTAGACGTAATGATCGATGAGCGGGAAGTTTTCTTTGTTGAACTTCGCGGCGAGATGCGCGGCGCCCATCGCCATGCCGACGCCGTTCGCGAAACCCTGGCCGAGCGGGCCGGTGGTGATCTCAACGCCGGGCGTGAGTCCGTATTCGGGATGGCCGGGAGTTTTTGAGCCCCACTGGCGAAAATTTTTCAGCTCGTCGAGCGCAAGATCGTAGCCGGTCAGGTGCAGCAGCGAATAAATCAACATCGAGCCGTGCCCCGCTGAAAGCAGAAAGCGATCGCGATTCTCCCACTTGGGATTGTGCGGGTTGTGACGCAGGAAACGAGTCCAAAGCACGTAAGCCATCGGCGCCGCGCCGAGCGGCAAGCCGGGATGGCCTGACTCGGCTTTTTGGACGGCGTCGAGTGTCAGGGCACGAATGGTGTTGATGCACAGTTGATCGATTGGTTGTGTCTGCACGGGCGCGCTCATTTAGTCAGTTTCCTCAAGTTGTATAGGTCCTATAGGACAAATAGGACCTATTTAGATCCGCCGAAAACACGGTTGTAGAGTTCCTCCTGGCGTGCGAGTCCTTCCTGGTAGCGCGCGTGGCGCGACATGTCAGGCTCGAACACCTGGTCGATTGCAAATTGCTCTTCCTCAATACTTGCTATTTTGCCCACCGCCTCCAGCGCAAGCAAGGCAGCGCCGCGACTCGACGCTTCCGCCGGTCCGCCAAGCAACAACGGCCGGCCTAAAACGTCCGCGATGATCTGCACCCACACCGGCGACCATCGCAGCGCATTACCTGACGCGACAATCGTCGCGTTTGGCGCAACTTCATCCAACGCGCGCGCGATCAACGCGAATCGATATGCGATCGACTCGCGCACTGCACGATAGATCTCGAATGGTTTTGTCTGTTGTCGCAGTCCGAATATTCCGCCGCGCGCATCAGCGTGCCAGCCGGTGCTGCGCTCGCCTGACCAGAATGGCAAGACTGTCAATCCGTGCGCGTCGGGCTCGAGTGCTGCGGCTCTTTCTTCAAACAACGCGGGATTCCCGTACTGGTCCAATGTTTCATACAGCCACTGGACCACGCCGCCACCATCCGATAACGCGCCACCAACAACTACACGCTCACGGTTCGCTCGATAACACCACAAACCCGGCGCGAGTTCCGCCGGTGGCCCACCGGCAAACACAACTCGCATCGCACCTGACGTTCCAACCATCAACGCGATCTTGTCTTTCGTACTACAACCCGCGCCTATGTTATTTGCGGCGCCGTCGCCTACAACAGTGACTAGTCGCGCTTCAGCAAGCGCCGGCCAGCGTGATGCAAATTCATCTGTGAGTCGCGCGTCTGTCTGCGTTTTGAGCCTCGGCAGTGTGTCGCGTGCGACGCCGAGCGCGTCAATGAAATCCCAGTCCCAGTCGCAATTTCGTTGATTGAACAAGCCCGTAGCTGAAGCGGTGGAGACAAACGTTGCCTCTTCGCCAAAGAGACGCCGGCAAAGAAATTCCGCGAAGCCAAGCCAGCGATGCGTTTTGTTGAAGTTGTTCGTTTGCTCGTGCTTCAGCCAGAGCAGTTTTGCGGGCCAGTAACTCGGATGGAAGCGACAGCCAGTGCGCGCGTGAATTGAGGCTTCGTTGAACTGCGAGCGCAGGTTGTTTGCGAATTGAGCGGCGCGCGTGTCGGCCCAGGTGAGCAGGAACGTGGTGGGCAGTCCGGCTGAGTCGACGCCGAGTAGACTGTGCCAAAACGCGGAGATGGCGATGTGATCGATCTTCGTGTTGAAGGGCAGTCGATCGATCGTGTCTACCACCTCGTTGACAAGGCGATTGGGACGGAGCTCGCCAAAATTTGACATCCCAATCGGGCGCTGGCTGTGGGCCTGCGCGCCCGGCACTTCGTTGCCGCGCTCGTCAAACAATATCGCGCGCACTCCTGAGGTACCGACGTCAATGCTTAGTAACATGAATAATCTTGTAAACTGCTGACGATGCCCTTCTTCAGCTCCCGATGGCGATACGTGTTACTTGCTGCCGCGCTTCACATCATACTGGCAATCACGATCTTTCTCATCGGTCATTTTCAGCTCTTCCCAGGCACGTTCGATCAAAATGGCGTTGGTCTAACTTTCGCCATCGACAGTACCACTTATCAACGTGTCGCAAGTGATTTGGCGGAAGTATGGCAACGCGATGGCTTCACGGCATGGCTAAACGCGAAGGCGCCGCTACACAGTCGTCTTTACTCGCTCGTGTTCATAACATTCGGAAGACTGTTGGGCCATAACGTTCTCGCCGCTGAGCCGCTGAATCTCTTTTACTACCTCGCGATTTTAATTTGCATTTACGTCATTGGCCGCGAAGTCTTCGACGCGCAAACAGGATTCATCGCCGCCACGATCGTCGCGCTGTGGCCCACGTTTCTGGGCCACTCGACACAACTCATGCGCGATCCACTCTCGATCGCGTGTTTGCTGTGGCTGATGGTGGTCCTGGTGCTGGTGCTAAATCGCGAGTTTCGTGCGCTTACAGGCATCGCCATCGGCATAGCGGGCGCGCTGCTGGCGACGTTGTTCTGGGTGGCACGTGGAAACATGTGGAACGTCGTGCTCGTCGCGATTGCGATAGCCCTCGGGATGCTCGTTTTTCGAATGGTTCGTGAAAAGCGCTTCATCACTGGAAATGCGCTCGTGATGCTCCTCGTGATCGCCGCGGCGCTGCTCGTTCCGCCGCGTCTCGAGAGTACGAGTTTGCCCGGCGTGAGACCACCATTGACACCGCTCGCAATTCCTACCTCATCTCAACCAGCCGCGCGCGAGGGCGTTTGGGACTCCGCGCTCAAGCAGATCAGCACGCGCCGTGCGGGCTTTCGTTTCTACCACTCACGCGCGTCAGACATCGATCCCGAAGTGCAGTTTTCAAATACCGGCGCGATTCTGAGATTCATTCCACGCGCGCTCGTGATCGGGTTCTTTGCGCCGTTCCCGTACATGTGGATCGAGGAGGGAAGCTTTGGATATGCGACTCGGATCATTAGCGGGTTGGAGACGCTGGCGATGTATTTTGTATACCTCGCGGTGGCTTTGTGCGTGTGGCGGGAAAGGCGGAATCAGAAGATGTGGCTGCTGTTTCTGGTGGCGTCGATCGGGATGCTCGCGCTGGGACTCGTGGTTGTTAATGCCGGCGCGTTGTTTCGATTACGTTATGCGTGCTGGATTTTGCTGATCGTTATAGCGGCTAATTACTTAACCGTCTCCTTCACGAAGTCGATAAAATCCCGAATGTCATCTTCACTCGTATCAAACGATGCCATCAGCCTCACCTCCGAAATCGCCTCGTCCCAAACGTAGAAAAAATATTTCTCCTGTAGCGCGGGGATGTATTCCTTTGGAATCGTCGCAAACACGCCATTCGACTCCACCGGCTGCGTGAGCTTGATCTGCGGCACCTTCGCCAGCTCACTCCCGAGTAACTGCGCCATCCGGTTCGCATGCGCGGCGCCGCGACGCCACAAATCTCCCGACAGCAGCGCTTCAAACTGCGCCGAGATGAATCGCATCTTCGACGGCAGGTGCATGCCCTGCTTGCGTATGTACTTAAAGTCAGCCGCGCGCGCCTTATCGAAAAACACGACCGCCTCGCCGTACATCATTCCGTTCTTCGTCCCGCCGAACGAAAGCACATCGACGCCAACGTCGGTTGTGATCTCTTTGAAGCTCTTATCGAGGAAGACAGAAGCATTCGCGAGTCGAGCACCATCGATGTGCAACAACAAACCGTTGTCGTGAGCGAAGTCAGCCAGCGTCTTCAATTCGTCGCGCGTGTAGACCGTGCCCATCTCAGTTGCCTGCGAGATCGTGATGACGCGCGGCTGCACGTGATGCTCAACACCGATGCCGTGCAGCAGTGGCTTGATTTGCTCCGCGCGCAGTTTGCCGTCAGGCGTAGAAATACCTATTAACTTGCAACCGGTGAACTTCTCAGGCGCGCCGCATTCGTCAACGTTCACGTGCGCAGTGTCGGCGCAGAAGATCGCGTGATGCGGCTGCGTGATCGCCTTGAGCCCGAGAACATTCGCGCCCGTACCGCCAAACACAAAATAAACCGCGACGTCACCGCCGAAGTGTTTTTGAAACAGCTCCATCGCGCGCGCGGTTATTGGATCGCCGCCATAAGCGATCACGTGGCCGTCGTTTGCGTTCGTGATGGCCTCGATGATCTCCGGATGCACACCGGCGTTGTTGTCGCTTGCGAAGCTGCGCCTGCTCAAACCTTTTTCTCCTTAAAGTCTCGGGTAATCTCGCGGGCGGCGTTCGCGCCCGGGAGGCCCGTTAAGCCGCCGCCGGGATGCGTGCCCGCGCCGCACAGGTAGAGTCGCTTGAGTGGCGTGCGATACTGCGCGAAACCAATCAACGGACGAAAAGTGAAAAACTGATCGAGAGTTTGTTCGCCGTGATGAATGTGTCCCCCGCTCAGACCATACTTCGCTTCGAGATCGAGTGGCGTGATGACGTGGGCTGCGACGATCTTCTCGCGGATCTTCGGCGCGTAGGCTTCGAGTTTATCGATCACGTTGCTCGCAAACTCCTCACGACGCCCCGTCCAGTCTCCTTCTCTCAACTTGTACGGCGCAAACTGCGCGTGAATCGACATCACGTGTTTGCCCGCGGGCGCCAGCGATGGATCGCCAAGCGAAGGGATGTTGATATCGAGATACGGATCGCTTGAAAACTCGCCATACTTCGACGCGTCGAAGGCACGCTCGAGATAGTCGATCTCGGGACCGATATGGATGCGACCGGAGAGTTTCGTGTTGTCATCGACGCCGTTGAACGACGGCAGACCATCGAGAGCGAGATTGATCTTCGCGACAACTCCCGGCGCGCGATAGTTGCGCATCTTCAAAAGGAAGTTGGGCTCGAGATCGATTGGATCGACGAGATTGAGAAACGTCGTACGTGGATCGGCGTTGGAAACAACCACTCGCGATTCGATCTCCTCGCCACCATCGAGCACGACTTTTGGTTTATCACCGTAAGCACCGCTGATCTGCACGACTCGCGCTGACGTGCGAATCTCCGCGCCTGCGGCTTTCGCGGCGTTTGCAAGCGCGTCACTCAAACTGCCCATGCCGCCTTTCGGATACGAAGCGGATCCGATCGCGCTTCCGTCCATCGCCGCCTGCCACAACAGCCCGAGGCTCGTTCCCGCCGACCATGGACCAGCAAACGCTCCGTGAATTCCTCGTGCGGCGACAGTCGCGCGTAATAACTCGGTTTCAAACCACTCGCTGACGAGATCCGCGACCGCCATCGGAGCCCAGCGCAACAGTCGATACTCGTCCTTCTTACCGAGACCCCGAAACGCGAGCCCCACTTTGCCTAAGTGCCACAGGTCAGTCTTTGTCGGTTGATCAATCGAAGGCGGGATCATCGAAAGCAGCGGCGCCAACACGCGGCCGATGCGTGAAAAGCTGTCGACGAACTCGGGATAACTCTTCGCGTCGTTGGCAGAAAACTTTTCTATCTCAGTAACGGTGCGACGAACATCATTGTAGATGCATAGCGATCTTCCGTCCGGCGAGAGCGAGAGCACGCGCGCTTCCGGCGTGATCATCTCCGGAAGTTTCAGATCCGCTACGATCTGTGAAGACACAGGTCCCGCCGCATGGTCCAACGTCGAACAACGAAACCCCGGATGGATCTCTTCAGTAACTGCACCACCACCGACCACCTCACGACTTTCGAGCACGAGCGTCTTCAGCCCGCTCTTCGCGAGATAGCACGCGGCCACAAGCCCATTGTGACCGCCACCCACAATTGTGACGTCGTAAGTCATTTCCAATCCATCCACAGATTTCACAGATTATCTGTGTAATCTGTGGATTAAATGTCTTTCAGCATTTGCAACGCCGCGTTGCGTCCCGGCGCGCCCATGATCCCGCCGCCCGGATGCGTCGCCGAACCACACATGTAAAGGTTCTTAATCGGCGTGCGATACTGCGCCCAGCCCGGCGCCGGCCGCAGAAAGAAGAGTTGTTCGAGCGTTAGCTCGCCCTGGAAAATATTTCCTTCTGACAAACCAAACTCGCGCTCCAGATCGAGCGGCGTCAAAACCTGCCGGTCGCGAATCAGGCTCTTGATGTTCGGCGCGTGCTCAGCAATCGTGTTAACCACCGCATCGCCAAACTCATCGCGCTTCTCGTCCCAGCTTCCTTCCTTCAGGTTGTACGGCGCGTACTGCACGAAGCACGACATCACATGCTTGCCCGGCGGCGCAACCGATGGATCCGTGAGACTCGGAATCACCATATCGATGTACGGGCGACGCGAAAAACGTCCGTACTTCGCCTCGTCGTATGCGCGCTCCATGTAATCAACACTCGGCGAAATCGAGATCGCGCCGCGCAGGTGCGCACCCGGACCAGGCATCGACTTGAAATCCGGCAAACCATCGAGCGCGAGATTCACTTTTCCTGAGGAGCCGCGATATTTGTAGCGCTTCAGATCCGTGCAAAAGTCATCGGGCAAATACTGCTCGCCGATCATCTTCATGAACGTCAGCCGCGGATCGACACTCGATGAAACAACGTCGGCAAGGATCTCATCGCCGTTCTCGAGCACGACGCCCGTCGCGCGCCCGTTCTTATGCAAAATTTTTGCAATCGGCGCGTTGGTGCGGATCTCGACGCCGGCTTCGCGTGCCGCGTCAGCAATCGCGTTCGAAATCGCGCCCGTGCCGCCGCGCGCAAACCCCCACGAGCGAAACGCGCCATCGATCTCGCCCATGTAGTGATGCAACAGCACGTACGCAGTTCCCGGGGAGCGCACACCGAGAAACGTGCCGATAATTCCCGACGCAGACATCGTCGCTTTGAGCACGTCCGTCTCGAACCACTGATCGAGAAAGTCGACCGCGCTCATCGTCATTAGCTGCACCTGGTTGTACTTGTCTTCGTCGGAGAGTTTCTGAAAGCGGCGCCCTAAGAACGCGAGATTCTTCCAACCTTTAGGATCGAGTGAAGTCGGATCGGGCGGCGTCATGCTCATGATCGGCTTCACGAAGTGGGCCATCTCGATCATCGCCTTGCCATACTCGTCGTACGCTTCGGCGTCGAGACGCGAGTGCCGCGCGATCTCGCGGCGCGTGCGTGCGTGATCGTTGACGCGCCAGAGGTAATCGCCGTTCGGCATCGGCGTGAAAGTGCCGTCGAGCGGAAGAATCTCAAGACCGTGGCGCGGTAGATCGAGCTCGCGAATGATCTCGGGTCTCAGCAGCGAGACGACGTAAGAGCAGACAGAAAACTTGAATCCGGGAAAAACCTCTTCCGTGACCGCCGCGCCACCGAGCACGTGACGTCTCTCAAGCACGAGAACCCTTTTTCCCGCGCGCGCCAGATAGGCGGCATTAACCAGCCCGTTATGCCCACCTCCGATCACTACTATGTCGTATTTATTGTTGGCTTGCCGCAAGCGCGTTAGCATACTTATAATCGCTCGCCCTGACAAACACAGCCACAAAAAGCACACAAGATACAAAAGGCGCAAAATTGATGGCTTAACCGTTCGTGCCTTTTTGTGGCTGACGTCAATTTAGAAGCGTATTATCTGAATGATGTTGAACGCTGGGGTTCTCACATTCCAGGAGTTTGCCATGCGTGAGCCATTGCCACTGGCTACAGTTCACGAGGCGGTACTCGAGTTCGTGCGCGGGCGCGACGATGTAGTTGTGTTTGGCGCAACTGCTGTAAACGCTTACGTCTCAGAGCCGCGCATGACGCAGGACATCGATCTGATGTCAACACGGGCGGCAGAACTTGCAGAGGAAGTGCGTGATTATCTAGGCAAGCGTTTTCATATCGCCGTACGTGTACGAAGAATCGGTGAAGGTAAGGGTTACCGCGTGTTTCAAGTTCGAAAGGAAGGTAATCGCCATCTAGTGGATCTACGACCCGTAACATCTTTACCGGAGTCGCAATCTATTGAAGATGTTCCGATCGTCTCACCGCCGACCCTTATCGCATTGAAAGTCGCGGCTTACCACACTCGTCGCGGCAATCCAAAGGCATTCTTGGACAGGCGTGATTTGGCAGTGCTTCTCCTTGCCTTCCCCAATTTAAAGACTGAATCTGGAGCGGTTGAAGATTCGCTAAAGTCGCTGGGAGTTTCTGAAGAAGTTTTGAATTCCTGGCGCGAATTGGTTGCTGAAGAAATTCGTCAAGTTAATGACGAAGAAGAATTTGATTCGTTTACATCTGATTAGCGTTCATCCGCAGCTAAAACTATACAACATGCCTATCGGTACTGCGTTTCATGAACGGACACTTCCGCTCTGCGAGAGTCTTAGTTATCGCGAGTGGTCTGGGTATTATGCTGTCAGCTCGTATGAGCCTCATCACGAGCATGAGTACAACGCGATCCGTAATGCGGCGGCGTTGATTGATATATCGCCGCTGTTCAAGTACCGGCTCACTGGTAAGGATGCGACGCGGCTCGTCGATCGGGTGATTACGCGCGATATGCGCAAGGTGACTGTTGGGCAGGTGGTCTATACGCCGTGGTGCGACGAGCGCGGGAAGGTGATCGACGATGGCACCGTTTCAAGACTCGAAGAGAATACTTATCGCTGGACTGCTGCCGATCCGAGTCTAAGATGGTTTACTCAGAACGCCTCCGGCATGGATGTGCAGATCGAGGATATCTCCGAAAGCGTGTCAGCACTCGCTCTACAAGGTCCAACTTCTGGTCGCCTGCTGAAGAGCCTGGTTGAAAATGCCGACATCGCGAACCTGAAATATTTTCGCGTCACTAAAGCCACGATCGCGGGCGTGCCGGTCGAGATTTCGCGCACCGGATACACCGGCGATCTCGGCTACGAGATCTGGATCGAGTCAGAGAAAGCAATCAGGGTTTGGGACGCGCTCATGGAAACAGGTCGCGCTTTCGATATTCATCCCGCCGGAATGCTCGCGCTCGATGTGGCGCGCGTCGAGGCAGGATTGCTGTTGATTGACGTCGATTTCAACAGCAGTAAGAAAGCACTCGTCGACGAACAGCGCTACTCACCATTCGAAATGGGTCTCGGGAGGCTCGTCAATCTCGATAAAAATCGCTTCGTGGGCCAACGGGCTTTGATCGAAGAGCAGAAACGTGGGACTCCGCGCGAGATCGTCGGTCTCGAGATCGACTGGCCGCAGGTCGAGAGTCTTTATGAAAAAGTCGGACTGCCGCCGGCTGTCTCACCGATCGCGTCGCGAGTCGCGGTGCCCGTGTTCAAGGAAGGCATTCAGGTCGGCAAAGCGACGACGACCACGTGGTCGCCAACTTTGAAACGAATGATCGCGCTCGCGACGGTGAAGCGCGAGTACACACGTCCGGGCACGCGCCTGCAATTCGAGATCACGGTTGAAGCCGTCAGGCATCAAGTGCGCGCGACAGTCGTGAAGACGCCATTCTTCAGTCCCAAACGCAAAACAGCGACGCCAGTGGTATGAACGACCAATTAAAGACGATCATCGAGCAGTACGATCCAAACCTCGAGCTCGATTTGGCGTCGACGATCCCCTCATCGTGGTACATCGATAAAGGCTTCTACAATCACGAGCTCCAAACCGTCTTTTCGCAATCATGGCAACTCGCAGCGCGCGCGGATCAGTTGACTGAGCCGGGCAAGTACGTCACGACTGACATCGCCGGCGAGCCAGTGGTGATCGTGCGCGGAAATGACGGCGAGCTGCGCGGATTTTTCAACGTTTGCAGCCATCACGCGGCGGCCGTCATGACTGAGCCCGAAGGTAAGGCGGCGCACCTTCGTTGCCCGTATCACGGTTGGACTTACTCGCTCGAGGGCGAGCTGAAAGGCACGCCGGATTTTTCTGGTGTGTGCGATTTCGAACGTGCGAATAACGGTCTGGTGTCGGTGGAGATCGCGGAGTGGGAGAACTGGGTGTTTGTGAAGCTGGTCCAGGGCCTTGCGATGTCGGTCGAAGATTTTCTTGGTGAAGACCTGGTCGCACAGGCGAGTGGTCTGCAGTTGAAAGATCTCCACTGGTTCGAGCGGCGGCGTTATCACTTCGATTGCAACTGGAAAGTGTTTGTCGATAACTATCTCGATGGTGGTTACCACGTGCCGTATTTGCACAAGGGACTCGATAGTGTGCTCGACTACAGCAACTACATGATCGAAAACGGCGAGCATTACTGTTTGCAGTGGAGCCCGATCGTCAGCGAGGGCGCGGAGGAGCAGACGGGCGCGGTCAGGAAAGGCGATCGCGCGTTGTACTACTGGATTTATCCGAACTTCATGATCAACTGGTACGACGGCGTGATGGATACGAATCTCGTTGTGCCGCGCGGTGTGGACCGGACCGAGGTGATCTTTGATTTTTACTTCCCTGATGCGATGAGTGAGGAGACGTGCAGGGCGAGCGTTGAGGTGGGCCAACGCATTCAGGATGAAGATGTGGCGATCTGTAAGTCGGTGCAGCGCGGATTGAATTCGAGAGTGTACGAAGCGGGGAGGTTGTCAGTCAGGCGTGAGGCGGGCGAGCACTTATTCCATAGACTGCTTTATAAGGACGTACGTTTGACAGGATTTACAGGATTGACATGATTAATCCTGCAAATTCTGAAAATCCTGCAATCCTGTCCAAAGGTCATCTGCTGCGCGTGCTCGGGGTTGGCTTTGGTGTCGCTGTAATCATCGGCAATACGATCGGTGCCGGCATCTTCAGAGCACCCGGCACGATCGCTGAACAACTTCCAGCCACAGTTCCGTTCCTTCTCATCTGGCTCGGCGGCGGGCTATATGCACTCCTCGGCGCGATCTCACTCGCTGAGCTCGGCACGATGCTGCCGCGCTCCGGTGGGCAGTATGTGTTCTCGCGTTATGCGCTGGGCGAATACGCGGGTTTCATTGTCGGCTGGAGTGATTGGATCTCATCTTGCGGATCGACTGCAGCGGTGTCGCTGCTGATCGGCACGTTCGCAGTTACCCTATTCCCTTCGCTCGACGGACATGCCACCGCGGTTGCCGCCGGCGTTGCGATCATCTTCGCGTTTCTGCAATGGCGCGGAATTGTTTGGGGCAGCAATATCCAAAACCTCACCAGCCTGCTGAAAGCGCTCGCGTTCCTGGCACTGATCGTGGCCGCGTTCCTGCTCGGCGGTAATGGAGCATTATCGACAACTCAATCCCACTCGACTCCGATCACGCTCGCTGCGATCGTCGTGTCGTTGCAGGCAGCGATTTACACCTACGACGGTTGGAGCGGTGTGATCTATTTCTCTGAAGAAGTGAAAGAGCCGAACCGCAACATTCCGCGCGCGCTGTTCAGCGGCGTACTCACGATCACGGCGATTTATCTGCTGGTAAATGTCGCACTGCTTTACGTGTTGCCGGTGTCGCGAATCGCGGGTAAGGAATTTGCGGCGGGCGAAGCCGCGAGCGTGATCTTCGGCGCGCATGGCGACACGATCTTTCGTTGCCTGACGATCGTGTCGATGCTCAGCGGGATCAACGCGCTTCACTTGATGGCAACGCGCGTGATTTTTGCGATGAGTCGTGATGGGCTGGTTTCGAAGGAGGCCGCAGTCGTTAATAAAGGCGGCACGCCGACGATCGCGCTCGCGCTCAGTCTGATGGTCGCGCTGCTGTTCATTATCTTTGGTGAGAAATTCGAGATAGTCATCACCCTCCTCGCGTTCTTCTTCGTGGTGAATTACATACTTTCATTTGTTTCGCTGTTTGTGTTGCGGTGGCGCGAGCCTGACAAACCGCGTCCGTATCGCGCCTGGGGCTATCCCGTCACGCCGGCGCTCGCACTGATTGGTTCGGTGTTGTTTCTCGCGGGGGCGATACGCGCTGATACGCGAAATAGTGTCTATGCGCTCGTATTGCTGGCGGTGAGTTATCCGGTGTACCGGTTATTGGGTCGAGCGCGGTAACGCGCCTTCGTTGTCCACGTCGAGAATTCTGATCGTCGATTCGGTGTTGCGCGTTTTAAAGCAGGCTGCGATGCGAGCGCCGATCTCGTCCTCATTATCATCAACTAAAGCAACGATGCTTGGACCAGCGCCACTCAGCGCGATGCCGAGCAGTCCGGAAGAGCGTGGGAGCGCGAGCGCCTCGGCGAGTCCGGGGACGAGTGATTCCCGGTATGGCTGGTGCAGACGATCGCGCATTGCTTCCCAGAACAGATCGTAACGTTGCTGCGCGAGGGCGGCGGTGAAGAGAGCGGTTCTTTGCAGGTTGTGAACGGCGTCGAGGCGCGTGATTGTGCGCGGGAGTGCGGCGCGTGCGACGTGCGTTGGCAGTTGTGAGTGAGGCGAGACAACGACGACGCGAATCTGCGCAGGCCATTCGAATCTTGTTGAGAGCACTGTTCCGTCGCTAGTGATGCAGCTTGCGAGAAAGCCGCCGTACAGTGAGGCTGAAACGTTGTCAGGATGACCCTCGAATTCGGTGGCGTAGTTGAGGATCGTTTGATCGGCAATGGGATTTTGAGTAAGTAACGCGCTCAATTTAATCCCGGCAACAATCGCAGCGGCGCTACTGCCGAGGCCACTGGCCAACGGTATTTCGTTGTGCGCCGTGAGCTCGACGCATGGCAGCGAAACACCTTCGCGGCGCGCGGCGAACGACATCGCACGATAGATCAAGTTAACAGCGTTGCGCGGGAGAGCTTCGTTTTCTTTCGCGCCGGTGGTCGTTACGCGGCACGGTTCGGAGGCTTCAGGAAGTGGCGTGGCGCTTACCGTGAGATAGAGTTTTAGTGCGAGGCCGAAGCAATCAAAGCCCGGACCGAGATTGGACGTCGACGCAGGAACGCGAACTTCATTTGCTGTTGGCGTAGTCATTGACGAGATTACAAGATTTACAGGATTTTCAGGATATCTTGTAAATCCTGTAAATCGTGTAGATCTTGTGAAACAGTTACTTTAATTGGCGAGCCATCGGGTGCAACTAAACTTCCGTCGTAATACTTGATTACGTAATCCGTATCTTTCAGCAGGTGCCCGGTCAGTACCGCTACAACAGTTTCGTTCTCATTAATTTTGAGCTTGCGAATACCCGCGACCGTCGTTGCTGACGCAGGCTCGCAACCGATTCCGTCGCGTCCGATGATCGCCTTCGCGTCCGCAATTTCCTGTTCGGTTACTGTTATAACGCTGCCACCCGTTTCTTGCACGGCGCGCCACGCCTTCTGCCAACTTACCGGTGCGCCGATCTTGATAGCCGAGGCGAGCGTTTGCGGATGTTCCTCGTTCACAAAGCGCTCTTGCTGAGAGTCGGAATAAAAATTCGCAAACGGCGCCGCGCCCTCGGCCTGCACGACGGTGATCTTCGGCTGCCGCTTGATCAATCCGGCTGCAAATAACTCGCGAAAGCCTTTACCAAAAGCTGAGCTGTTCCCGAGATTGCCGCCGGGCACGACGAGATGATCGGGCACTTGCCACTCGAGCTGCTCGGCCAGCTCGAACGCCACCGTCTTCTGACCTTCAATGCGAAACGGATTAATCGAGTTGACGAGATAAACCCGCTCGTCTTCAGCGAGCTCGCGAATCAGGTTCATGCACGTGTCGAAGTTGCCGTCCACTTCGAACACCTTCGCGCCATAGTCGAGCGCCTGCGCGAGCTTCGCGTGACTCACGTGACCACTCGGCACGACGATCGCGCATAACAAATCAGCGCGCGCGGCGTATGCAGCGAGACTTGCCGCAGTGTTGCCAGTGCTCGCGCAGACGACGAGCCGCGCGCCGAGTTTGCGCGCCTGTGTTACTGCCGCAGTCATACCTGTGTCTTTGAAAGAACCGGTCGGGTTACAGCCCTGGTGTTTGAGTTTTAATTGCGGCAGGTGACAGTAATCAGCGGAGCGTGGGGCGTCGTAAAGCGGCGTGTTGCCTTCGCCGAGCGAAACGATTTCAGTGTCGTCAGTGAAAGGAAGAAATTCGCGGAAACGCCAGACGCCGCTGCGGTCGCGAGGATCAAAAGAGGCGCGTCGCTGTAGCCAGAGATCACGGAGCGCAGCCGAATCGATCTCTTCGCGACGCTCGATATCAAGCAGCCCGCCACAACGTGAGCACACGTAAAGGCGGGCATCAAGATCGAATTCGGCGCGACAGTCAGGCGCGATACATTGCTGGAAATGGTTGGTCAAGGAAGGCATTTTACAGGATTTCAGGATTTAACATGATTATCATGAAAAATCCTGTCATCCTGTAAAAACTATTCTCTTCGCTAGAAGCTGAACCGTAGCGACGCGTCGATGCGACGTTGGTATGCAGGATTGGCTGCTCCAAACCCACCAAAGCCACCGCTCGTCGACGTCGATTGACCAAACAGCAACGATCCCAGGTTGCCGACAGGGTTGGCGAAGTTCGCGTGGTTCAGAATGTTTTGGAAGTTCAAAGAGAACGTCAGATTGTAACGGCCCGTGCCACCACCA